>ULRG01027791.1_pt1 | contig 32320 bp, 27 predicted proteins | sample 1955211 | NCBI WGS metagenome assembly ULRG01 (sample SAMEA4835676, study PRJEB28245) | human gut metagenome | biome: gut microbiome; material: fecal sample | place: Denmark | collected 2008
AGAGCCGCTTAGGCTAGGCTAATTTTTAACGAACTATTGCTTTAATATACCATATAACATATATTTCAGCGCTTGTAGCATACTCATCTTACTTTTGTAGAGATTATATTTAGCTATACTGAAATAGAAAGCATAAAGTATTGCAAAAAATTTTCCTCCAATTAGTTTTTTTGTAAATTTCCCTCTATCAATAAAATATTCTTTTGAAAACTTAGTGGAACTCCATTGAGAATCCCCTGGAAGAAGTTGAGCTATTGTCTTGGGTACGTAATAAATAGAAAGTTTTTTACGAAGACAATCGTGTAAAAAGATATTTTCTTCTCCTCCAGCTTTTGTCATACCCGATCCAATATTTCTATTAAAAGAAATATTTTTTTCTTTTATTTTTGCTAAACGAAATGCGATTTCTACACTTGAAATCTTTAAACAGTCAAGGAAATTAAGTTTTTTTATCCGTTCACGGTACAATTTGGAAGGACTTCTTTGTACCTGAAAGGCTATAACATCAGCTTGTGGGAGATCCTGAAAAGCTTTGATAATGTCTTGTACGTAGGTAGGAAAAAATCTCTCATCATCATCACATATCAAACAAAAATCTCCGTTTGCATTGGCTATTGCCATATTTCTACTATTTGATAATCCCCGATCTGTTGTACTAATCAGACGAACTTTACATGTTTCATTGAATGTATTTTTATAGGTGATGTTTTCAACTTTATTAATATCACATTGATTTATAATAATAGCGTCACTCTGTAGATGACTTCTGTAAATTATATTGTCATCTTGTTGATGCATACAAGAGATTAGGACTTCTAGTTTCATATAATAAAATATATAGAATTATATATATATTCAGCTTTAGGGAATAGAATGGTTTTTAATCCATAAAAAGCAGTAATTGCCATACATATGCTCCCTAATAATATCGTTTTATGATTTTTTTTTAAATCGATTAAGTAGAAAAAAATGGGAAATGCTGAGATTATAATAAAATAGTCAGCTAGTCGATTAACTACAGGTAGTTTTAGAAGAAATAACTTAAAACAGAATCCTAAATATCCTATATAGAATAATTTCTTTTCAAAATCTGTGAGCATTTCTTTTTTTAACAGATTTAGCCCCAGATAAAAAAGAGGAATAAATATGTATTTAGTTAGAGAAGTTATAATGGAAGAACCAGCTTCTTCTTTTTCAAGATGCATTGCATATGCAGAAGGAAGATAATCGGTTAAGAAAGCAAATGTACGAAGACTTAGAAAAAAACTACCTATGAAAGATATTATTAGGACTATCTCTAGCCATTTTACACTGAGTCTTTTTATCAAGGGATAAGTATAAATTAGTAATAATATGATACTGGACACATGAAAAAAGAAAGCGGCACATATCCACATAAGGCTTGTTCTTATTTTTGATTCACAATATAAAATACATGCATATGTACCACAATGAATAGCAATTGATTGCCTTAACATATTTAATTGATTATTGAATATGTTAGTATAGCCAATATAAAGTAGTATAAAAATAAAGAGATATGAAGAATTGAAGCGTTTTAGTATTAAAAACAATAAGGATATATTTATGGTATAAAAGATGAAATATAAATGTTGACCATGGATACCTATATTGTTACATAAGCTAATAATATAATAAAAAAATAATTCTCCTTTTCTTTGATAAAGTTCTAGACCATATCCATCAAATAAACTCATATAAGTAGGATAGTCTGTGCCTACATAATATTGTCCGCCTGTTATAATTAGCCAAATAATGCCAAAATGAAGGAATAGGAGAAAAAAAGCACTATCGGATAGTTGTGCTTCTTTATACCTTTTGCCAAAAAGGTAACTAATTGTTACGGAGTAAATTAGATTTCCAAAGAAAATCATTTCTTAAATTGTTTGTAAAGTGAAGAACAGAATTTTGCAAAGGGTTCTCCCAATAAATTTTTGACGAGTTTGTATAATCTTTCTTTTGGACCATGCCAAGATCCTGCAAAATGATGTATTGTATAGGTATTAGGAGTTATATGTATCTTACCTGTTTGATAAGATTTTGCTGTCAGATATTCTGAAGGGAATGGTTTTATAGAAGATTGAAGTAGCATGTTTTTTGTTAAGATATTAAACATAATTTTAGGTAAGGGTGTAGTTTGTTGCGTGCCATCTGTATTATAAAATGATTTATTATTATAATAATCTAATATTAATTTTACCCAATAGGCTTTAGGAGGAGCTCCAAATACTCCAGCTTCAATACCTGTTTGCGTTTCATATCCTAATATATATTCTCTATCTAATAAAGGATTAAAGCTTTTAATGACTTCTATATCCATATCCATATAGATTCCGCCATAATTGTATACAGCATATAATCTTATATAATCTGCTGCGAATGCATATTTCTTAGCGTTAAAAGCTTCTTTTACCCATTGTGATGAATTAATATCAAAACTACTAAAATTCCAAAGCTTAAATTCATAATCAGGTAGTTGTTTTTTCCAGCTATTCATGCAGCTTTGAAGTTTCTCGGGAATTGGGTCATTGCTTAACCAGCAGTAGTGTATAATTTTAGGTATCATATTTTTATTGTTTTATTAAATTAATCCATTGTTGAAGGATTGTATCTATCTGAAATCTTTTTGCAGATTCTATAGCATTTGTTGCAAGTTTGTGACGTAAAGATGTATTAATCATCAACTCTGTTATAGCATTTGCATATGCATGTAAATCATTATCAGGAGTTATGATACCATCCTTATTGTTTGTTATAATTTCTGATAAAGATGGATAGCTGTTAAGCGCAATTGGTACTACTCCAAATTGTTGAGCTTCAGTGATTGTCAGTCCCCAACTTTCTAGTTGTGATGTCATTAGGAAAATAGAGGCCGTTTTATAATAAGATTTAGGATCTCTATTTCCTTCAAATGAAATATTTCTTATTTGTTGCTTTTGACAATACTTTTTGTATAATGCTTCGTCTGTTCCTGTCCCGACGATGGTCATATTCCAGTCTGATGATGAGCTATTTTTACAGATGTATTCCCAAGCCTTGATCGCGAATAAAATTCTTTTAGGATTTTCTACCAATCTAGAAACAATTAATATATTTTTTTTCTTTTCGTATAACTTTTCTACTGGATAGAATTCTTTGAATGATAAAGCATTATGAATAATAGTGAATTTTTTGTCATCTGTTATTCTGCCAAATTGCATGAATGGTTGAATCAAGTGATGTGATAATAAAACGATTTGATCTGCATATTTATATGTTTCATTGTAATACTTCGGTAGTTTAATTTGTTGATATATCTTGATTATAGGAAAGAGTATTATTTTAATAAATGTAGGTAAAACATTATTGAGTCGTATTTTATGAGGTTTTATGTATGAGAATTTAAAGGCAGATTTTTCAACACCAGGAAATAGATGATGAGCAAAAACGATTTTGATTTTATCTTGATATTTAATTTTAATATGTTTGGCGATTCTAAATTGTCCTTGAAGTATGATAAAGTTAATTTTGTTATCATCTATAAATTTAAATAAGTTCTTATATTGTCTATGATTTTTTAGATGAATCTTTTTAGCAAATTGTGTTTGCTTATATTTATTTGGAATGTCATTATAATAGGCCAAAAAACAATTATGATGGTACGTCTTTTGAAATTCTGTACAGAGCGTATCTGTAATTCTTTCTGTTCCACCTAGGTGTGGACTTACATTAAATGTATTAATAAATAGAATATTCATTTTTCAGATTACAGAAGCAAAATGTTAAGCAACTTAATTATTGGTTGGCCTTAAGATTGTACTATGAAGGTACTTTAATGAAAGATTTTTGTCAAAATATTATTTGGGGAGACTTACTAGCATGAAGGATAATACCAATCAATATATTCTCGGGGGAAGTTTACCTTTAGATCTTAGTCTTTTCCTTCTTAATTCAATAATTGTATTGGGTATAAAATATTTTATTATAGGGTAAGTATATATTTTTATATATGTAAAAAAAAGTTTTATCTTATTGTTTGCATATTTTATTTGTGCATACTCTGTCTTAACCTTTTTAATTTGGGTTGCTGATATACCATTTTCTGATTCATAATTAGATATAGGAAGATCTATATACTTAAATTGATACTTGTTAAAGTATAAAAACCTAAATAAATTGTAGTCTGCCAGTATTTTATATTTTATATTAAATTCATATTGGGAAAGGAGTGAAGTCTTTACGAAGCTGGATTGATGACAAAAGACTGTTTGTTCCTTTAAGAGACTTATTTCTTTAGGAACCAACAAATGTTTTCCATTTTTATATATGGCTATTGTATTCCCATAAAAAACATCAACATCTGAGTTATGGCTGATAAAACGTACACATTCTTCTATTGTTTGTCGTGAATAGAAACTATCACCTGCATTCATAAAGTTGGTCCATTCTCCAGTGGCAATTCGGATTCCTTTATTCATAGCATCATAAATACCTTTGTCGGATTCACTAATCCAATAAGTTAGTTGGTCTGAATATTTTTTTATTATATTTATTGTGTTGTCTGTACTTCCTCCATCTATAATAATATATTCAATATTATTATAAGTCTGACTTAAAACAGATAAAATAGTTTCTTCAAGTATTTTTTCTGCATTATAAGTTACAGTTATAATTGTTATTTTTGTGTTATCAGCCATGTTTGCAATAATTAAAATAGAGCGTAATTTTAATATTGATGAATATTAATCTATCAGTGGAATATATATTCTATAAGTTTTTTATGCTGTTCTATAATTTGGAACGTACTAAATTTTTTTAGTGAAGACTTGTAAATACTTTCTTTTATGCTTGATTGACCTGAGTCTTTATATAATTGCTCAATATAATAGATACCTTCAATAAGGCTATTGTTTTCCATAGGGTTACAAAGATAGCCATTAACTTTATGATCTATTAAATCTGGAATACCACCAACATTCATGGCTACAACGGGAGTTCCACAACTAAGAGCTTCTAATATAACGTTAGGGTAATTTTCTGCAATAGAAGGTACCAACAATATATCTGTTGCATTATATAAGCATGATAGAGTATATTCATCGGTTAAAGGACCTAAAAAATAGATTCTTTGTTTAAAGGTTTCGTTCAATGTTTCCTCATCAGATTCACCAAATATTATAATCTCATATTTGTTCTCATCTAAAAGTTTAAGAGATTCAACAATGTTATTCCACCCTTTATATGGATTGCTTGTTCCTCCTGTTGCGGCTCCAAATGCTAATCTTATTTTTGTAGGATCATTTGAAATATTTAAAAAGGATCTAGCTGCTTCAGGATTAACCAGTTTGAAAACATCATGATTGATAACATTATGTATGACAGATGTTTTCACATTTCTAAATATATTACTATTTTGGATGAGATTTCCTAACCAATTACTGGGTGATATAACATGTATATATTGGGAATAATCCTGTATATACTTACGTTTCTTGTTAAAGACTAATTTGGCAAAGTCTATATGACAACTGAGGAGCGGACAATTCTGACATTGTGTTTCGTACTTTTTACAATTAAGAGAATGATGACATCCTCCTGTTATACTCCACATGTCATGCATGTAAAAAATAACAGGTTTTTGTAAATGGAATATTTTTCGTAAATTATTTAGAGATAAGAAGTCTCTATTTATCCAATGCAGATATATGATATCTGCATTTTTGACTAAAGGATTACTGCTTATATCGGCTCCAAAAAAGTTAATGGAAAACGTACCACATCTTATTTTCCCTTTTAACAACCTAGCCGTTAGTCGTTGGTATATTTTATTTAAAAACCTTTGGCGTTTAGTTATAGAATATACTTGTTCATGTTGTCGTTTTTTCTCTATAACAAGTAAAGAGGAATTTATTCCGTGATTGCACATTGCTTTATGAAGACGATAGGCTGCAATAGCTGCCCCTCCTTCATGATCTGAATAATTTATGTGAAGTATATTCATCAAGGAAAGATATTAATGATTGACTTTTATTGTAGTTTGTTTCTTACTTTATTTAATAAATTATAATAGCGAATAAAATTCTGATAAATATATCCATAATAGAAGTTTATTCCATATTTTTCTTTTAATAATTTTCTCTCCTTATATGCTGTTATGCCTTCTCGGATATATTCTCCCATTTTAACCTTTTGCCAAAACGATTTATTCTTGAAATCCATATTGAAGATAAAATCTTTTTCTTTTGAATCATGTCTTGTCTTACTTAGCTCAGCAAATTCTCTATGGTAGATTATAACTGGAGTTGTTGATATCGCTATAGGATATCTATTAAAAAGGTTAAGTTCAAACTCTGCATCTTCATATCTGGATAGATTTTCATTATAGGGCTTTTCTCCTAAAATGCTTTTGTTGAAAATAGTAGCACCAGGTCCAAAATAGGCTTCTTTTTTAATCATTGCCTTGATAAAATTATCAATGACCTTTTCATTGTGGCTATCATTTATTCTAGGAGTTTTCTGCTTACCATCAAAGGTATAAAAATTAGCAGTTGCAATTTGTACCTTGAACTTAGATATAAGATTGGTAAGAACTTCTAGATTGTTGGGTAAAAGTTCATCATCTGCATCTAAGAATGTTACCCATTGAGACTGAGATAATTGGATCCCTAAATTTCTTGCAGAGGAAACTCCTCCATTATCTTTCCTAAAATATCTAATCCGTTGGTCAACTTTCGCATATTCTTTTGCAATTTTACCGCTCTTGTCAGTAGAACCATCATCAATGATGATAAGTTCAAAATCTGTATATGTTTGGTTCAAAACTGATTGGATTGTATTGGAAATGGCTTTTTCTTTGTTATATAATGGAATAATGACAGAAATATTACTCATGATCTATTCTTTTGGCGATGATATATTTTTTTGTTTATTACTTCTTTTATTGTATTTTTTTCATGTTGATCAAGTCCTAATGTATAGATGCAGAATAAAATTGAAATAGTGCTTGTTATACATATTGAAATAAAACTTAGAAAGTTTTGTTCTGTATTATAATATATTATGATAGGTAAGATTGGGGCTAATAGAATAACTATAATAATCTTCTTTATTACTGCTGAAATATATTCTTTTATTGTCATATTTATCATGGGAAGTACTATTTTAAGCCGTGCACATTGTGCTATTATTTCTATACAAATATGGATAATAAATACTATTTCCGGCATCGAAGTATTTAGCTTTAGACAGAAATAGGCAATAGGAACAATGGTCAGTAATATGCTACTTTCTATTAGCTGGAATTTTTTCATCCTTCCAGTTGCGTGAACTGTTGTTATGATAGGATTGGCCAAACAGGAAAGTATACTGGTAATTAGAATTAATCTTAGAAATGAATCTGTGTGTTGGGGATATTTCCCCAACCACCAGCTTAATACAAGATTGACTTCTAAAAATAAAGGAATACATATCAGTAGCATTAAATACAATGAAAAACGTGAGCTGGTTATAATTAGTTCCTTTACCCTCGAATAATCACCTGCTGCATATTTTTTTGTTATTTGTGGGTTAATGGCCATCAAAAAGTTATTATTAAATGTATTTACGGTATTTTGTACTTGGACAGCAATACCTCGTGCGGCATTTATTATAGGGCTAAAAAACAGATTAAGTAAAATGTTTAACCCTTGCGTAAAACCAAAATAAGCCAAACTGCCGTTCATTGTCCATCCAGCAAAAAAGAATATTTCCTTAAACAGGGTTTTATCTATCTTCGTTAATATTATTCCCTTTGTTTCTTCGAAATTGTATTTGCAATATATGATATACAATGCAAAATTAAAAATTTGAATAATAAATATATAGATAGAATAAAAAATGAGTTTGTCATAATTAATATTTAAAAGGATAAATACAGAAACTAGTTTTAAAATAGCGTCACCTAAACTTAAATAGGCAAAAGTAGACATTTTCTCATGGGCAATAATAACGGAATTAAAAGGAGCGCAGATTAATCCTCCCATTGATGTAAATACAGACATTTGATATACCCACATGGCTGCATATTCACGTTCTGGAGGAATATTTAGTTGGGTTTTTATAAACCAGAGTCCAATAGTTTCTCCAATAATTAATATAAGACCTGCAAAAAGTAGATGAATGAGTATTATATTGTTGAATGTCTTTTTTAAGTTATTATTATCCTCTTTTCCTAAAGCATAGGTTATAAATCGTGAAGCCGCACCAGCTAATGAACTTGTAAGGAATCCTAAGAAAGAGATAATGCCACCAACAACATTGTATATACCAAAATCCTCTTCTCCTAATACTTTTAAGACAATTCGTGATGTGTAAAGACTGATAACAACCATTGCTATCATTCGTATATATAGCAATAGTGTATTACGCGCAATTCTCTTATTTTCGTTTTGCATATTTATATTGAGAAGTTATGATAAGGATTATTTAACTTGTTTTTTTTTAATCACCATATCAAACCATATGTTTAATCCTGTCCACACAACAACATCAATAAGAAACACCAATGTATTGTTCCATCCGGAATGTACTGTAACTAATGTAAATGCGCAAAGGCTGGCAGACATCAGCTGAATAGTGATGAGTGCCTGACGTGGTGAAAATCCCATATCCAGGAATTTGTGATGAATATGAGTCTTGTCGGGCAGGAAGAGCGGTTTACCGTTACGTGCCCGGCGAAGAACCACACGTACCACATCAAGTGAGGGAACAAGCAGGACGCTGAAGGAAACGAGCAGGGGGGAACCCAGGATTTCTTCAGTGGGAATGGTTTCGGTGTACATGCAGTATTTGATGACAAAGAAGCTGAGAATGTATCCCAGTGTCAGACTTCCAGTGTCGCCCATAAAGATTTTGCGTCCGCGGTCAGCGTTGCCGAATACATTGTAAGAGAAAAAGGGAATCAGGATGCCTACACAGACAAAGGCCAGCAGGGCATAGATCCATTGCTGGTTGTGAATGAAGATGACTCCCAGAATGGTAAGGGCAACCATACTCAGACTGGAAGCAAGTCCGTCGATACCGTCAATCAGGTTGATAGCATTGGTGATGAATACCGCCAGCAGCATGGTCAGGGGGATTCCTACATAGGTGGAAATTTCATAGATTCCAAAAAGTCCGTAGAAATTATTGATATAGAGTCCCGCCAGCGGAAAGAATGCGGCGGAGATGATCTGCACAAAGAATTTTTTGCGATATCTTACTCCCATGAGGTCATCGGCAATACCGACGACGTATAATAGGGTAAGACCGGCAATAAGAAAAAGCAGCTCGGTCACCATGGTCACGGTAAACTGCGGATCGGGAAGATATCCTAGCAAGATACGCAAGGCAGTGAAAAAGCAGGTGGTGCAGAGAATGACGGGAAAGAACGTGACTCCTCCCAGTCTTGGAATGGGTCGCTTGTGGATCTTCCGGGCATCGGGCGCATCGAAGAGCCGTTTGCGCAGAGAGATAATCAGAATGTTCGGAATGATGATCCGTCCGAGAACGATTGCAGTAATGAAGGCTGCAATTATTAAATACATGTTCGCCATGTGAAGAATAGTTTTGGGTACGCTTCGCGGTTACCTGTCCCAATCGGAGGAGAAAGGTAATCGCAAAATTGAATAGTATTTACTTGCAAATGTAGGCTTTATTTTCGAGACATCAAAGCGGAATGTGGCCAAAATACGCCTCTGCAAGGGATTTTCTGCACAATGCAGAGGAAGGGAAAATACTGCACGGAAAAGTAATAAAAAAATCCCCGGGGAGACAACCTGTTCATTATCACCCCGGGAAGAGTATCATTTTCGGAAAATCCGCTTACTTGACAATATTGGCTATCGATGCAACCATCGTTGCTAAGGAGGCAAAGGAAGTGGCATAGCCCAGAACATTGCCCAGACTGTTCTTGCGCTGTTTGTTGGGAACCACAATCTCGCAGCCGGGCTCGATCTGTTTCTTGCCGCTGCCTTTCACTTCGGCTACCTGACCGTTCATGTAGATAATGAACTTCTTGCTTTTCTTGGCATTGCTGGAGTAGCCTCCGGCCTGGCTGAGATAGTATTTCACGCTCTTGCCGTCGATGTAGGATACAGTGTTCGGCATCATGACGGCTCCGTTGATCTTCACGGTGTTGTTGAACTCCGGTACGGTAATGATGTCACCTTCTCTCAGGACAATGTCGGCATTGCTTCCGGGTTTGGCCAGAGCTGCTTCCAGGTCGATTCCGACGGTGAAGATACTGTCGAGTTCCAGCTTGAGTGAATCGGTCATGCCGGTTCCCAGTTCCTTCTGCATCATCTTCAGGACATCTTCCATGCGTTTCTTTTCTTCCTCGTTGGCGATACGGGTCAGCTTCGCACCGCGGACGTAACCGAACTGGGTAACACCACCGGCTTTCTTGATTACGTCGGTCAGGCGTTCATTCTTGCTGGTCAGGGTGTACTGGCCGGAGTAGAGGACTTCGCCCTTGACGGTTACATTGGCCTGTTCGCTGTAGCCCGGACTGCGGCGTACGAATACCTGATCGTATGGCTGGAGAACAAATCCTGCCTCGCCGTCAACCACAAAACCGTCTTTCAGAGCAAACGAGTAGGTTTCTCCGATAGTCTGGGCTTCGGTGGTGCTCTTCGGGTCGCGGATACGGCGGGATACGTCTACGCGTACAAGGGAGGCTGATTCTTTCAGACCGCCTGCAGTGATGACGATGTCTTCAAGCGTCATATTGTCCGCATAGGGGTATTCTCCCGGCAGGGTGACTTCTCCATAAATACGGATGCTGCCCAGATCTTTCAGGTCGTGGATGCTGGGGATATAGAGCACATCGTTGTTGCGCAGGGCAATGTCGGGGCTGCTGCCTGCCAGAATGCCCTTGATGTCTACGGAAAGCACTTCGCTGGTGAGATTCTCGCGCTGGCGGTAAAGAACGGCGCGGTTGGTAAATGCATCGCCCAGCAGACCGTCGGCTTTTTCAACCAGCTGCTTGACGGTGTTCAGTGAACCGCTCAGTTCATAAATACCCGGGCGATAGACGGCTCCTTTTACTTCCAGACGGTTGGTGAAGCGTTCCAGGATGGGATCGGCTGTCACCTCATCGCCGTCGCACATCTGGAAACGGGTGAAGTCTTTGGCATCTATCGTAGCTACAGAGTATTCGCGGCCTGCCTGACGGATGACGCGCAGGCTGTTCTTGTAGCCGTCTGCGGCAAAGTTTCCGGCATATTTAAGCAGGGTCGCGATGGATTCGTCGGATTTCATTTCGTAGCGCATCGGGCGTTTTACCTTGCCGGTGATCTTGACGATGGCTTCATACGGGGGAACGATGATGACATCTCCTTCCTGCAGACGGATGTCGTCCTGGATCTTTCCTTGCATGATGAATTCGTAGACATCAACCGTAGCGACGTTCTTTCCGTTGCGTGCAACGTGGATGTTACGCAAACTACCGATATCGCTGACTCCGCCGGCACTGTAAAGGGCGTGGAATACCGTCGCAAAAGAGGACAGCGTATAGGTTCCGGGGCGCAGCACTTCACCCATCACATTGATCTGGATGGTGCGGGCATTGCCGAGGGAAACCTGGATATTGTTGCCGGAGTCTGCATAAATTTTGCTGAGTTCCTGCTTCAGGACAGTCTTCGCTTCGGACACGCTCATGCCGTTCAGCAAGACAAGGCCCAGATCGGGGATATTGATGTAGCCGTCCGGAGAAATGGTTTCGCGAATGGTGTTCTGGCTGGCTCCCCAGATGTCGATGATTACTTCATCACCCGGACCGAGACGGTAGTCGGGGGGAGTAGCTACGTTCATATTGGGTTCGAAGGTCAGATTTTCGGTATTGAAGATGTCACGGCCGAATACCTGATCTTCGGGGTTATAGTCGTAAAGGGGAGTCAGTGAAAGTGAATCGCTCAGAAGGGATACTACCCGGTTCTGGTTGGTATTCTTGCTGTATTCCATGGAGTAGGGGTTGTTGGACTGGTCACGCTGGGAGAACTCGTTCTTCTTGCGTTCTTCTTCCATTTTCTTACGCTGACGGTATTCCTGCTCCATCTGTTCGCGGCGTTCCTGCTGCAGTTCGGAGTTACGGTTAGTGTTTTTGCGGTAACCGTTCTGGTAATAATAATCGCTTTCTCCGGAGGAAGACTGTCTCATGCGGTCCTGTGAGGTGGAACTGCTGGTGCCCAGGGTTCCTTTGGACTGTTGCTGATACATTTCCTGTACTCGGCGTGCCTGTTCTTCGGTAACGCCCCGGCGTGCCAACTCCATGGCGATCTGCTTCTGGTCTTTTCCCTGCTGCATTCCCTGTTTGACATACTCCAGTACCTGGCTGTCACTCATGGTTTGTGCCGCTGCGGGGAGAGCTCCCAGCAGGAAAAGGCAGAATGCGAGTCTTGCGAATCGTTTCTTCATAAAGAGTTATCTTTAGTTTGGTTTGTTTTGTTTTTGTCTTTTCAACTTGGTAAACTTCCTGCAAAGGTAGGCTTTTTTGTTGGATTTTCAGAGTTTGAAATCCGAAAAAAAGCAAAATACGGTGAAGGAAGAAAAGGAATTGCATGACAGACCGGAAAGGGTTACATCCAAAGCCGGGAATGAAGGGGGAGAAAAGTAGATGAAAATGATATAGCTTTTGTGAAATAGTGTTAAATATAGACGATTTTCCGTGTAATTATTATGTTACATAACATAAAAACCATACCTTTGCATCGTGTTTTTCATGGTATTAGATTTAAGGTTAATGAAGATTGGGAGTCTGGGAAGATTCCCTCTTTTTTTGCCCGTACGTGAAGGGGAAATTTCTTCGCGTACGATGGAGCTGAATCGTACAGTCGATGGGGTAATTTTTTGCGGTCGATTTGCCCACATTGTATATACGTTGCGGCCCGATCGTGCAGTCGTTTCAGCCCGATCGTCCGGTCAAATTAGAATAAATTTATGGGGAATTGAGCGGTAAGCGGGACTCGAACCCGTGACCCTCGGCTTGGGAAGCCGATGCTCTACCAACTGAGCTACTACCGCAAGGATTTTTTGAGCATGACAAAAGTAGGCTTTATTGTGGAACTGAGCAACAATAAAGCCTGTTTTTTTTCATCAATAATCGATTTTGTCCAGAATCCCCTGCAAACAGGCGATGGTCACTCCGTAGTTGGTCATGGGCACCTGCTGCTTCCGGGCTGCTTCGATGCGGTTCAATACATATTTGCGGTTGAACATGCAGGCTCCGCAGTGGATAATCAGATCGTAGGGAGTCAGATCTTCCGGGAAGTCGGTTCCCGAAACCATATCGATTTGTATTCCCTGTCCGAAGCGTTTCCTCAGCATATTGGGTATTTTTACACGTCCGATATCTTCGGAAAGTGGGGCATGGGTGCAGGCTTCGGCAATCAGGATGCGGGATTTTTCCGTCAGGGCGGAAAGGGCTCTGGCTCCCTGGATGTAGTAATCAATATCTCCTTTGTATTGGGCGAAGAGAACGGAAAAGGAAGTCAGCCGGCTGGTTTCCGGTTTTTGGGCATAGACTGTTCCGAAGACCTGAGAATCGGTGATGATCAGTTTGGGCGGCCGGGCCAGTGCCTCAAGCATCTGGGGCAATTTGTCGGTCGTACAGCTCATGACCAGACATTTCCGGTCGAGCAGTTCGCGCAGGGTCTGTACCTGAGGGAGGATCAGGCGGCCTTTGGGGGCCTGAATGTCCTGAGGCATGACGAGAAGCACGGTGTCTCCTTCGCTGACCAGATGGCCGACAATGCCTTTCTCCATACTGGCATCCGGCAGTTTGTGGACCAGTGTGCGGAGTATGTCATCCATGCCTTGCCGGTTCAGGGCACTGGCAATGAGGGGAACCTGTCCGCATTTCTTTTCGATGGCACGGGCGGTTGCCAGGGGATCTTCCAGCTTGTCAGCCTGATTCAGCACCCAGATGGTCGGGATATTCTTTTCTTTCAGCTGGCCGGCCCATTCCATTTCGGGCCCGATTTGTTCATCCCGGCATACCAGCAGGGCAATATCAGTCCGTTCCATGGCCTTGAGAGTCTGACGGATGCGCAGTGCTCCCAGGTCTCCTTCATCGTCCAGCCCGGCTGTGTCAATGAAAACACAGGGACCCAGCCCATGGATTTCCATGGGTTTGTAGACGGGATCGGTGGTGGTACCGGCCACCTCGGAGACCAGAGCGGCTTCCTGTCCGGTCAGGGCATTGATCAGGGAAGACTTTCCGCTGTTGCGCTTTCCGAACAGACCGATATGGATCCGATTGGCACGGGGGGTATCTTGTAATGTATTCATATGGCGGCAGATGAATGGTTAAAAACGGAAATCTCTTCCTCCCCGGGCAATACGCTCCAGGTTTTCCAGTGCACGTTTGCGGATGGCCGGATTGGGGATCTGTTCCATCTGCCGGCGGATCATTTCGGTGCCCAGTGCACGGGTTTCGGGAGAGGCGTAGTCTTCCAGGTATTCCTGCAGGGTCATCAGGGCATTGGGAGCGCAGCAGTTGGCGATCTGTCCGGTCTTGACGAGCGACATGAAGCGGTCGCCGGTACGTCCTTCCCGGTAGCAGGCGGTACAGAAGCTGGGTATGTAGCCCAGTTTCAGCAGCCAGGCAACAATTTCGTCCAGAGTACGGGTGTCGCTCAGGTCGAACTGGGCAGAGTTCTCTTCCGGCAGTTCTTCTTCTGCGTAGCCTCCCACGCTGGTACGTGAGCCTCCGCTGATTTGTGAAATACCCAGGGCCAGCACCTTTTCGCGGGAACGCTGGGATTCGCGGGTGGAGATGATCATTCCGGTATAGGGTACACTGATACGGATAACGGCCACGATCTTCTGGAAGGTCTCGTCGGAGATGGCATTTTCAAAATCGGCCTTGTCTATGTCGTCGGCTGAGCAGATACGGGGTACACTGATGGTGTGCGGTCCTACGCCAAAGGTGGCTTCCAGGTGTTCGGCATGCATGAGCAGGCCTGCCAGATCATAACGGTAGGTATTCAGGCCGAACAGGACACCGATTCCTACATCATCGATGCCTCCCTGCATGGCACGGTCCATGGCTTCCGTATGATAGGCATAGTTGCTCTTGGGGCCTCTGGGATGCAGCTTTTCGTAGTTTTCCTTGTGATAGGTTTCCTGGAAAAGAATATATGTACCGATACCGGCTTCCTTCAGGCGGCGGTAGTTCTCCACGGTAGTGGCTGCGATATTGACGTTTACCCGGCGGATGGCACCATTCTTGTGCTTGATGCTGTAGATGGTCTGAATGGACTCCAGAATGTACTCAATCGGGTTGTGCAGAGGGTCTTCTCCGGCTTCCAGAGCCAGACGCTTGTGTCCCATGTCCTGCAGGGCGATCACTTCGCGGCGAATTTCTTCCTGAGTCAGCTTCTTGCGGGCAATGGTTTTGTTTTTAATGTGATAAGGGCAGTATGTACAGCTGTTTACGCAATAGTTGGACAGGTAGAGGGGAGCGAACATGACAATGCGGTTGCCATAGAAACGCTGTTTGATTTCCCGGGCGAGCGCATAGATCTCTTCCAGGAGCTGCGGGTCTTCGCATTCCAGCAGTACGGCTGCTTCCCGGTGGTTCAGGCCCTTGCAGGCACGTGCCTTTTCGATGAGGGAACGGACCAGGGCAGTATCATTGCGGTGTGCCTGTGCATACGCTAATGTATCCAGAATTTCATCGTGGCAGATGAATTCTTCGGCTTTTGGTGAATCTACTTTATAGTTACCCATGATATTCTGATTTTTCAATCGTTGTATTATTTATAATCTCCCCGGCTCTTGTCGATGACATAGCCGATGGATTTCAGACGCTGATCCAGCAGGGCGAGTCCTTCGGCTGCTTCGGCTCCCATGGAAGCCTTGTTGTCATAAAGGGCATATTTGCTTCGTTCGCCGCTGGGAGACAGATTCGGCATGACTACGTTGGCTCCTGCCAGAATGCCTCGTTCTCTTCCGTCGGGGGCCAGAGTGGCCAGTGCCGTGGTAGAAGGGATCAGAGCACGGGGATGCATCAGGCGGAAGATGGAAAGCAGCAGCAGGGTCTGTTCCATATTTCCCGGCGGACAGGCGGCGAATGGCGTGTCGTGATGGGGAAGGAAGGGACCGATTCCGATCATCTGCGGACGGAACTCTCCGATAAAGAGGATATCTTCTACCAGATGCTCCAGTGTCTGTCCGGGACTGCCTACCATGATTCCGGTTCCCGTCTGGAAGCCGATACGTTTCAGATCGTTCAGGCAGCGAAGCCGGTTGGCAAGCGACATACCCATAGGATGCAGCCGGGCGTAATGGGCGGCGTTGTGGGTTTCATGGCGCAGGAGATAGCGGTTGGCTCCGGCCCGGAAGAAACGTTCATAGGATTCGGTGGGGCGTTCTCCCAGTGAGAGAGTGATGGCTGTATCGGGCCAGCTGTTCCGGATGGCTGAGATAAGGGATTCGGCCCGCTCATCGGTCAGCCAGGTGTCTTCTCCTCCTTGCAGGACAAAAGTGCGGAATCCCAGTTCATATCCTTCCCGGCAACAGGCCAGAATGGTTTCCTGACTGAGACGGTAACGCTCAATGTTCCGGTTGCTGCGACGGATGCCGCAATAAAGGCAGTCGTTGTGGCAGCAATTGCCGACTTCAATCAGTCCGCGGATAAAGATCCGGTTGCCGAAATGACGGAAAGTGACCTCTCTGGCTTTTTCATTGATAAAGGCCAGATCGTCTGCCGTGCATTTGCTCAGCAGGGTATATAAATCACCTGGAGGTAGTGTGCCCTCCCGGTATAGTTGTTCGATCAGCGATTTCATTGGAAAAAGGGCTTACTGGTTGCCTTCCTCGTTTCCTTCGTGATAGTTTTCGTATTTCAATGTACGTTTCAGCAGGTCCTGATTCAGCTGACGACGGCCGGAAACAGGATCGTTGTGGGCACTCGGACCCGTAACGCATCCGCCTTCGCAGGCCATCATTTCGATGAACTGGGCATCTACCTTGCCAGTCTTGGCGTATGCACGCAGTACACTGATGTTCTTCTTGTTGAAATCGGAGAACTGCAGTACCTTGATGCCTTGTGCTTTCGGGCCCAGATAAGCCTGTACGGCACCGGCAACACCTCCGGCCTGTGCGAAACCGTGAGCCTCGCAGACGGATTCTTTGGCAACCTTATACGGAGTGGTCTGTTCCAGTTCGATTCCCAGTCCACGGAACAACGGGTGGAGTTCCTCGAAGGTCATTACATAGTCCACACATTCATCGCGCTGTGCTTCCTTGCGTTTGGCAATACACGGGCCGATGAAAACAACCTTTGCATCGGGATATTTCTTCTTGGCGATGCGGGCTGCATAGTACATGGGAGATCCGGTAGAAGAAACATACTTTTTCATGTCAGGAATATGTTTGTTTACCAGTTCGATGTAAGACGGACAGCAGGAGGTGGTCATGAATTTCTGGCCTTCTTCCAGCTTTTCGAGCAACTCATGTGCTTCGTTGCTGGTTGTTTCCATTGCGCCTTCTGCCACTTCGATGACATCGGCAAATCCAACTTCCTTCAGGGCGCCATATACCTGGTCGATGGTAGCCTTGAACTGTCCCAGAATAGACGGAGCCGGAATGGCAATCAGTTTTTCACCGGCACGGATCGCTTCCAGAATATCAAATACCTGTGAGATTTCGAAGATGGCACCGAAGGGGCATGCATTCAGACACTTGCCGCAATAGATACACTTGTCTTCGTTGATATGTTCGATGTTATGTTCATCTTTGCTGATGGCTTTTACCGGGCAGGCTTCCTCACAGGGAACCGGGATGTAGACGATTGCATGGTACGGGCAGCTCTTGTGACAGATACCACAGCTGATACAGGTATCGTGGTCGATATGAGCCTGGCCGGTCTTCTTGTCGAAATGGACAGCACCTTTCGGACAGTTCATATAGCAGCTTCGTGCCACGCATCCACGGCACAGGTTACTTACTTCGTAGTTGACCTGTACGCAGGAAGAACAAGCTTCATCGATGACACAAAGGATGTTTTCCTTGATTTTTCCGCGGCGTTCGAGCGCCTTCTTTGCATATTCGGATAGGGGAGTCAGTTCATCGGTTTCATCGCTCATGTCCCAGCCCAACAGCGGGAGTGATTTGTACTTGGTTACGGCACGTTCCTTGTGAATACAGCAACGGCCTACTGCCTGTGAACGGCGCGGGCTGAATTCAATGGGAATACGGTCTATCTTCTCGACAAGTTGGTTTTCTTTCCAGAGGGCGACAAGATTTTCCAGTAGCTTGTGCCGGACAATCATTACGTTGTTAGTAAAAGCCATAATTAAGGGTTTTGTTAGTTGTTAGTTATCCTTTTCTTATTCTTCTCTTTTTTTCAAAGATTTTACAAAAATAAAACAATCCTGTAAAAATTCCAAGTTTTCAGGATGAGAAAACGGACGGCAGGTCCAATTAGCTGGGCGGATTACAGATCTATGGAAATTACACCGCCATAGGGAGTGAGATGTTCCCAGGCTGTTTCTTTTTGGACGGCTCCTGCATAGATCTGTGCACAGATAAGTACGCCGCCGTGGGCGAAGATTCCCACTTCCTGGCAGGGCTTCTTTTTTAATTCGTCAAGAAAGGCAGCAACACGCCGGTATAGATCCTCGAAGGATTCGCCTCCGGTTGCTGCTACGTGGAAATAGTCGTCGAACCATTCCTGCAGGCGCGGATCACTGATGGCATCGAAACGCTGCATTTCCCATTCGCCGAAATTGATTTCCATCAGCCGGTCGTCACATTCCGGATCGGGGTAACCGCAATAACCGGCCAGCCGGCGGGCACGGCTTAACGGGCTGGAATATACATGGTCGAAGTGGGTTCCGCTCAAATTGCGGAGCGTTTGTGCTGCTTCCGCTTCGAAGGTGGACTTTAAGGGAACATCGGTCTGGCCGTAGCATGTGCCGGAAGGAACATCTACTGCCGTATGTCTGATGAGATATACTTTCATGGCAGATGAGTAAAAAAACAGTTGGACATAAGGTACAGGGCCAGTTCGGAGAGCAGGAAGGTTGCTCCACAGCAGTCTCCGGTATAGCCCTGGATTTTCTTTCGCATCAGATGAACCAGCGCCAGAGTTACCAGCAGGGGAACGGGAAGCAGAAGAACCAGTGAAGGGCAGGCCAGTAATGCCGGAACGAGGGGCAGAAGGCCGCAAATGAAAGCCATGATCCAGTTTCCCGGGCTCATCCGGTTGTAGATGACTCTGGCTTTGGATTCTTCTTCCTTGCGGGTATATGGCAGGAGGTTGATGATCTGGGCTGAACAGAACTTGCTCCAGGTATCGAATCCCACGATCAGCCACGGGGCTATAGCCATGGGAAGGCGGTATATGAGCAGATAGAACATTCCCAGATAACAGATCAGTCCGATAACTCCATAGGTGCCGATATGAGAATCTTTCATGATGGAAAGGATGCGTTCACGGGTGGTTCCTCCTCCAAAGCCGTCGCAGAAGTCGGCGAGTCCGTCTTCGTGCAGGGCACCGGTGAGCAGAATGCGTGAGAGCATGGTCAGTAGAACGGCTATTTCCCACGAAAAACAATGGGATGTCAGCCAAAGGATACCTGCCATGACACCTCCCGTCAGCCAGCCGACCAGTGGCCAGTAGTTGACAACCTCTTTGTAATAGCGGGGTGGAACTTCGGCTATTCTCCAGAATGGAAGCCGGGTAAAAAAGATCAGGGCAGCCAGCAGTCTCATCGGTCAGAAGTATTTGGTAATGGAAGCATGGGCAAAGTTATCCATCTCATTCAGCATCCGTACGGCTGATTCCAGAATGGGGTAGGCACATACGGCTCCGGATCCTTCTCCCAGGCGGAGTCCGAGGTTCAGCAGAGGACGGGCCTGCAGCCAGTCGAGTACCAGTTTGTGGCCGGATTCATCACCCTGATGGCCGAAGACAGCATAGTCCAGTACTTCCGGATGCAGACGGGATGCAGCCAGTATGCAGTTGGTCATGATAAAACCGTCGACCAGGATGATCATGTTCCGTTCAGCTGCTCTCAGCATGCCGCCTGCAGCCATGACCATTTCAAAGCCGCCGTATTCGGCCATGATGTCAAGCGGTTCTCCGTTTCCGTTATAGCGTGCTACGGCACGTTTCAGTACATCCAGCTTGTGGGAGATTCCGGCTGCATTCAGACCGCTTCCGGCACCGACACACTGTTCCATGGGAATCCGGGTGAAGAGGTGCATCCACACGGACGAAGCCGATGTGTTTCCGATGCCCATTTCGCCGAAGCTGACAACGTTGCAGCCGCTTTCGAATACTTCATCCACCAGAGAAGCTCCCCGTTCCAGGCACAATTGACACTCTTCCGGGGACATGGCTGCTTCTTTCAGAAAGTTGCGGGTACCTTTACCCACACTCAGGTTGCGTATTCCCTGTTCATAAGGCAGGTCGTAGTCGACTCCTGAGTCGGCGAGCAACAGGCGGAAACCGTGCTGGCGGCACAGGAAATTGATTCCGGCTCCTCCATGCAGAAAGTTACTCAGCTGCTGCCAGGTAATTTCCTTCGGAGAGAGGCTGACTCCCTCTTCCACGATGCCGTGGTCTGCGGCGAAAAGAATGTTGCATGGTTTCTTGAGTTCCGGTGAAAGGGTCTGCTGGATCATGCCGATCTGAAGGGCAAGGTCTTCCAGTCTGCCCAATGAACCTTTGGGCTTGGTCAGGTTGTCTATCTTTTCCCGAAGAAGCGGCCGGATTCGTTCGTCGGGATGTTGAGGTGAAAAGTGCATCATAAGTCTATTTGATTTGAACGGGAATTCCGGAAACCATCCAGAAAACCTCGTCCGCGCGGGAAGCTATGTATTGGTTAGTCCATCCCAGCAGGTCGGTAAACTTGCGTTGCACTTCGTTTTCAGAAACGCCTCCGGCTCCGATTTCATTGGTTACAAAAATAAAAGTTGCGTCCTGTGCGGTGAAGCGGTCGAATTCTTCCTTGACAGCTTCCAGTGACCGGTTGACGTCGCCTTCCAGATCGAAAAAGAAATTGGTACACCAGAGAGTGACGCAGTCAATCAGGATGGTTCTTCCCGGAAGCTGATGCCGGCTGAGTTCCTTGTTCTCTTCGATATTGGTCCATTCCGGTCCTCTCCGTTCCTGATGGATCTGTACCCGCCGGCGGAATTCTTCGTCCCAGATGCGGGCCGTGGCCAGATAGACAGGAGTCGGGGACAAGCGAAGGGCCATCTGCTCTGCATACGTGCTCTTTCCCGAGCGCTGTCCACCGGTGATCAGGATCAGTCTTCGCATGATGTGTCGTTTGAATTTGCTCCCCGCAGAATCAGGGTTGTAGCTCCCAGGGTGAAGATATTGCCTTCTTCTATGCGGACACGTTCTTTGGGTCCCAGCAATTCGTTCATCAGGAAAGTGCCGGTGATGCTGTTGTTGTCCCGCAGGGTATACACGATCTGTCCCTGCTTGTCGCGTTTGACATTCAGGATGCAGTGGCGACGGTCCATACTGGGATCGTTGCTTTCGATGGGGATATCGGCTTCCGTACCTTTGGAACGCCGTCCGATAACATTGTCTCCTTCATGCAAGGGGAAAACCTGTTTGAAGGCAAAAACGTTCTCAATGACAACAACGTTTCCCCAGTTTTCGGTTCCTTCCTTTTCGTCGACGACTTCTTCCCGGCGACTGCCTGCGTTCAGTTTGGATTTTCCGATCCGGATACCAAACTGCTTTTTGCAATTGTCGCAGATGAACACCAGAGACTGGCCTTCCTGATATTTTGTTTCATCAAACTGTATATAATTGTCACATTTAGGACATCTTACTCTTTTCATTACTTTGCAAAGTTTATCTTTGGTTATTTAACAGAAAACACCCATGCCTGGTTGAATGCCTTCTCTTTTTTCAGGGTCTCAGTCTGGCGGTAGGCTTCTGCCTGATTCGTATAGTGACCCAGTGATACACGATATCTTCCGGCAGATTCGAGCACCTCTACATCCTTATAGCCTTGCTTGCGGAATATTTCAGCCTGCCTGCTGGCATCAGCTGCAGTTGTCAGGCTGGCTGCGATAATGTAATAACCCTTGTTGCCTGAAGACTTGCCGGTTGTCTGACTTGCTGAAGCCTGACTTGCCGGAGCAGACTTTTTCTGAACCGGAGTCTGGGAGGGCGTCTGTTTTTCCACAGACTTTCCGCTGGCCTGTGCGGTTACCTTGGCAGAAGTTGCTTGCGGAGCGGCAACCTTTTCAGTCTTGACTTTGACAGGTTTCAGCGTATTGACATTGTTTCTGACTTTCTTCTGCTGGGTATGCTGATTGTTCTTCTGCAAGGTGTTGGCAACCAGAGACTGGTTACGAATGGCATCAAACAAACCAGCCGATCCCAATGCCGCATAATCAGCTTCCTCTACATAGGTGTTCTCAACAGGAACAGAGAGTATGAAGAACAGGATGACGGCTGCTGCAACAGCTACGGCATTCTGTAACCAGCGCCGTACCGGGAGGAAATGGCGGGTACGGAAAGTCTGTTGGGCAGGTATGGCATGAGGCCTGGGAACAATCGTAGCAGGACGTACCTGAGGAGTGATCACTTCCTCTTTCAGAAGTGGCAGTGAAAACGGTTCCAGTCCGTAGAGAGAAGGAGTGAAAAACACTTTCCCTTCCGGTTCAAATCCATATCCCCCCTTCATATTATAATATAAGGTGCCGATCCCTTGCAGAGCGATCTGTCCGCGCTGATAGAGTTCTTCCTTCAGTGTTTCTACTGTTTTTTCAATTTTACGGGTTGCATCCGGAAAATCTGTATTGTATGCCTGCATGTATGACTGTACCAGCAGGCCGTCGTTCATGATCAGTTGCGGATTGAACCCGATGGAACGCAGAGGCGGGAAAAACTCTCCGGAGTCTGTCCGCCACGTTGCCGGACGGTTGTGGGCAATGAATCCACCCAGTCCCGGAACGATTACGCAATCGTTTTCCAGCAGTAATACTTCGATATGTTTGGCTAATTCAATCATACTGCAAATGTACAATTTTTATCCGTTTGACGCATCTTTCCCGCACTTTTTTCGGAAGGAATTTTTTTTTGTTCTATTTTTGCACAGTCAAAAAAAGAATAAAAACGCAAAGTTATGAATATAGCTATCGTGGGAACCGGATATGTAGGGTTGGTGACAGGTACATGTTTTGCTGAAACAGGGGCAAACGTTATTTGTATTGATACCAATGCTGACAAGATCGAAGCCTTGAAGAAAGGGGTTATTCCGATTTATGAACCGGGACTGGAGGAAATGGTACAGCGTAATGTAAAGGCCGGGCGCCTGACATTCGGAACCTCGCTGGAGGATTGTCTGGACCAGGTGTCGATTGTATTTACTGCAGTCGGAACTCCGCCGAATGAAGACGGAAGTGCAGATCTGAAATACGTACTGGAAGTAGCACGAACCATTGGAGCCTGCATGAAGCGTTATGTACTTGTTGTAACTAAAAGTACGGTGCCGGTAGGAACAGCCAGCAAGGTAAAGGAAGTGATCCGGAGAGAACAGGCCGCCCGGGGAGTGGAGATTCCGTTTGATGTCGCTTCGAACCCGGAATTCCTGAAGGAAGGTAATGCTATCAATGACTTTATGACTCCTGACCGCGTTGTCGTGGGAGTGGAATCGGATAAAGCCAGGGAACTGATGACTAAGTTGTATCGCCCTTTCCTGCTGAATAACTTCCGGGTGATTTTTATGGATATCCCTTCTGCCGAGATGACAAAATATGCTGCCAATTCCATGCTGGCGACCCGAATCAGCTTTATGAATGACATTGCCAATCTGTGTGAACTGGTTGGAGCTGACGTAAATATGGTGCGTAGCGGAATCGGATCCGATACGCGTATCGGACGTAAGTTCCTTTATCCGGGATGCGGATATGGCGGTTCCTGTTTCCCGAAAGATGTCAAGGCCCTGATCAGGACAGCCGAGGAACATGGCTATTCGATGCGGGTGCTGAAAATGGTAGAAGCTGTCAATGAGGATCAGAAAGATATTCTGTTCCGCAAGCTGAGTGCCTATTATCAGGGAGACCTGAAAGGGCGTACGATTGCTTTATGGGGACTGGCCTTTAAACCGGAAACAGATGATATGCGGGAAGCTCCGGCGCTGGTGCTGATCAAAAAGCTGCAGGAAGCCGGCTGTCTGATCCGTGCATACGATCCGGCTGCTATGGACGAAGCCAGACGCCGTATCGGTGATTCCATTTATTATGCAAAGGATATGTATGATGCCTTGCTGGATGCAGATGCAATGCTGATGGTGACAGAGTGGAAAGAATTCCGTCTGCCGGCCTGGGGAGTGATCCGGAAAACGATGAAGCATCCGGTTATTTTTGACGGAAGAAATATTTATGATCCTCATGAACTGGCTGAAGCCGGTCTGGTATATCATTGCATCGGGAAATGAGGAATTGTATGAAAATAAAGGGAATGGGTATGAGAAATTATTTTTTAATGGGATGTTTTTGCCTACTTTTGCCGGCCTGTATGGGAGGTGAAGCCAGACAGGAAGAACAAGCCGCAGATACACTGGCAGATACGCAATGGCTGCAGGGGGTATGGCTGGATGACAACACGGAATCTCCTGTCTTCAAGATCAAAGGCGACAGCATTTATTATGCCAGTCAGATCAATGCACCATTAAAATATGATTTGAAGAATGATACATTGACCATCTATGGAGTGGAAACAGTGCATTATCCTTTGGAACGTTGTCAGGAACAGGCATTGCAGTTCCGTACTCCGGTAGGAGACATGGTGTCTTTGCACAAGTCGGATAATGATTCAGCCTTTGTTGCGCTGTCTGTGACCGGACCGGAAAAGAAAGAAGTGATCTCCAAGGACCTGGCTGTGATGTATCAAGGCAAGCGTTACCGCGGGTATGTCTATATAAATCCGACCAGTATCAAGGTCGTTCGTCCGAGTCTGACAGAAGAAGGACTGACGATGGACAACGTGTATTATGACAACGTGATTCATATCTGTGTGTATCAGGGAAAGCAACGCCTTTATGCGAAGGATATCACTCGTCAGATGTTTTCCTCAGTTGTTCCGGATGATTACCTGAAGATGTCTATCCTGTCGGATATGGATTTCATTGGTGTGGATGCTGAAGGCTATCATTATCTGGCCACCTTGTGTATTCCGGATGGGGCATCCTGTTACAATGTAGAGCTGACTATTGACCGGGATGACCAGCTGTCCTTTTCATCTGCGGATGTGGAATAAACAATCCCTTGCCTTTGATTCTCTGATCAGTGGCAAGGGATTTTAGTTTGAAACCGGATTCAGGCTTTTGCCGGTGACGGGCTGGCCGGAGCACTCTTTTTCTTTCTCCGTCTGTTTCCGTTACTGGACCGTTTCTTTCCGGAAGCTGATTGGCTGTTGCCTTTAGGTTTGGCACTGCGTGGGTTATAGGCCGGAGCTTCTCCCAATTCTTCCGGTACCGGTATCTTATAGATTTCTTTTTCAAGAAAATTCTCGATCTGTTTAAATTTGTTCTGTTCTGTTTCGCTGACAAAAGTAATGGCGCATCCATCGTTGTTTGCCCGGGCTGTACGTCCGATACGGTGTACATAATCCTCGCTGTCATGAGGTACGTCATAGTTGATGACCAGACGGATATCGTCAATGTCAATACCGCGGGCAACGATATCGGTTGCCACCAGCATATTGATCCGTCCGTTCCGGAATTCATGCATGATGGCTTCCCGCTGGCTCTGGTCAAGGTCGGAATGCATTTCACCGACGTTCAGCTTCAGGCGTTTAAGCGCTTTGGTTACTTCCTTGACCTTGATTTTGGAGGATGCAAAGATGATGACACGTTCCGGTTGCTGCTCTTTGAAGAGTGATTCGATAATTCCCAGCTTCTGTGCTTCGTAGCAGATGTAGGCTGCCTGTATGATTTTCTCTGCCGGTTTGGATACAGCCAGTTTGACTTCTACCGGATTGGTCAGAATTGTTTTGGCCAGTTGCTGGATCTTGGTCGGCATGGTGGCAGAGAACATGATCGTCTGTCTTTCTTTGGGAAGGTATTTGACGATTTGCATGATATCTTCAGCAAATCCCATATCCAGCATACGGTCGGCTTCATCCAGGATGAAGAAGGAAACTTTGGATAAATCTACGTAGCCCAGGCTAAGGTGACTGATCAGTCGTCCCGGTGTGGCAATAACGACGTCGGCTCCTAAGGTAAGCCCTTTTTTCTCCTGTTCAAAGCGTATTCCGTCGTTACCTCCATAGACTGCAACACTGGAAGCCGGCATGAAATAGGAGAAACCTTCCATCTGCTGGTCAATCTGCATGGCCAGTTCACGCGTAGGAGCCATAATGATACAATTGATGGCATCTTCCGGATAATTTCCCTTGCTGAGCTGGTTGAGTACAGGGAGCAGATAGGCGGCTGTCTTGCCTGTTCCGGTCTGGGCAACTCCAATGAGGTCTTTTCCTTCAAGAATGACAGGGATTGTATGTTCCTGCACTGGAGTACATTCCCGGAAGTTCATGGCATCCAGTGCATCGAGGACGCTATCTTCTAAATTTAATTCTGAAAATTGCATATAAAATGGGGTGTTTTTAGTCGGTTATTTTATAGTTTGCCACGTTCGTCCAGGTATGAATCCTTGAATCCCAGGAAATACAGAACTCCATCCAGGCCGATGGTATTGATGGATTGCCGTGCATTGGCGGCCACTTTAGGCTTTGCGTGGAAAGCAATGCCCAATCCGGCAATGGATAGCATCGGCAGATCGTTGGCACCGTCACCAACAGCAATGGTCTGAGCGATATCTACCTTTTCCACCTGTGCAATCAGCCTCAATAATTCTGCCTTGCGTTTGCCGTCAACAATGTCCCCCAAATAGCGGCCGGTCAGCTTCCCGTCTATAATTTCGAGTTCGTTGGCATATACATAGTCTATTCCGAATTTATCTTTCAGGTAGTTACCGAAGTAGGTAAATCCGCCGGAAAGAATGGCGATCTTGTATCCGTATCGTTTCAATACATACATCAGGCGCTCCACTCCCTCTGTAATGGGAAGGTTTTCGGCGATTTCCCGCATCACGCTCTCATCCAGTCCTTTCAGTAAGGATACCCGTTCCTTGAAGCTTTCAATGAAGTCTATTTCCCCTCGCATGGCCCGCTCTGTAATAGCTTTGACCTGATCGCCTACACCTGCCCGCATGGCCAGTTCGTCAATGACTTCTGTTTCGATCAGGGTAGAATCCATATCGAAGCAGATCAGCCGGCGCATACGGCGGTACATATTATCCTGCTGGAAGGAGAAATCCATAGCCAGAGAGGAACTTAACTGCATCAGTTGTCGCTGAAGTTCTTCTTTGTCCTTTGGGGTTCCGCGCACTGAAAATTCGATGCAGGCACGTACGTTTGCTTTTTTCTCGTCTAAAGGAATACGTCCGGTCAGTCGTCGGATGCCGTCAATGTTCAGTTGCTGTTCAGCCAATATCCGGGTTGCACCTGCTATTTGCTGGGCAGTCAGCTTTCGTCCCAGCAATGTCAGGATGTAACGGTTTTTTCCTTGCATGTTTACCCATTCCTCATATTCCTCAGTCGAAATAGGGTAGAAGCGGATGTTGATGCCCAGTGCGGATGCCTTGAAAAGCAGATCTTTCATTATGTTGCCCGAATCCTTTTCCTTGCATTTGAAAAGTAGTCCGAGCGACAGGGTACTATGAATATCAGCTTGGCCGATATCCATAATGTCTACATCATATTCCGACAAAATGGCCGTAATGGAAGCGGTCAGCCCCGGACGATCCAGGCCGCTGATACGGATTAATATCAGTTCGGTTTTGTTTTCCATTTTTCTTTTATCTCTGTTTTGGCAGTAATCTTCGCAAATGTACGAATTAAATGCTTTGAACCCTAGTTTCTGCGGGAAAAAGAATAGGGCGTTATGTGATTTAGAGTGCGAATTTATGTTTAAAAGCATAATTTTTCTTTCTGTTCTTTGGTAAAATGGTCAAAAGGGCTTACCTTTGCAGCAGATTTCTTAAGTAAAAGAAGCGAAACAATATGCAAAGAAGACTGGAAACAGGGTTCGCATAGATGTTTTGCGACAGACAATGTTCCGGGTAGAAATCACTGTAAAAGGGCAGTCCCGGATAGTATTAACTAAAATCAAATTACATGATTAAAAATGTAAAGTGGTTTTTTGTTGTATTAGTATTCAGTTCCTTAATCTCTTTTTCTTTCCAGAAGAAGAGTGTTCCGACAGAGAAACTGGCTTTGGGAGATAAGGCTCCGGAGTTGGTACTCTGTAATGAAATGCAGCCGCTCAACCTGCAGGATGCCTCTGGCAATTATACGTTGTTGAGCTTTTGGGCCAGTTATGATGCTTCTTCAAGAGCGCAGAATGCTGCGTTGAGCCACTTGCTGAAGAATCAGGACCAGGTGAAGATGATCTCCATATCCTTCGACCGTTACCGCTCTGTCTTCAATGCTGCGGTTCGGCAGGATCAGATTGACACGGCTAGCTGTCATCTGGAAATGGAGGGTGAAAATTCGAAGATATTCAAGTCGTATGGCTTGGAAAGCGGTTTCAGAAACTTCCTGTTGAATAGTGAGGGAGTGATTGTGGCAAAGAATGTAACCGCAAGCGAATTGGCTTCTTATCTGAATTGATGGGAAGTTTCTTGATGTAGAAGAAAATTGAATACAACAAAAAGCAGAGGTTGTCTCAAATTATTTTGAGACAACCTTTTTTGTGTCTATAAAGAGGATTCCAGTTCTGTCTCTTTTCTCAGCAATGTCTTTTCTGCCTGAAGATCACGCAAGTCAAGCTTGGGTGAAGGAAGCGTGCACATTTTCAGGGAGTCGGTGAGTTCGCACGTATAATCAAATATAGCTTTTTCTGTATCTGTAAATTCCTCATGAGGGATAAGCCGTGCGTTGAGGGCGGCAAATTCAGAGGCATCATAAGTGTCAGAGAGTTTGACGAAAACAATACGCCGTGCAATGGGATTCTGATTATAGTCTGGTACCAGATATAATCCTTTCAGTATTTTAACCTCTTCAAGAAACGGTAACTGCATGTAGACTGTTACGAGTGACAGGTTAGGTTCACTGAAAGCGTTGAGCAGAATGTATAGCATCTGTTGTTCTTTTACGATTGCTATTCCTTCACGGACAAATCCATGGACACTTTTTCTGCCACAGGCCAGATGTCCGTCATCACCGGCGTGTGTCAGATAAAAAGGTTCTGCCTTCAGTGTCCTGACAGAAGATGAGCAGCTATATGACATATATGTGCCTTCAAGGTTTTTACTCTTTTCTGTCGAAAGCCGGCTTTGAGAGGCCAGTTGCTTCAGAAAAGGTATTTTCTTTCCGACACGCGGTGTACCTGCCGGCATCGTTTCTGTCAGGAAGTCGTAAATGGTGTCAATATCTCCGAGCAGTTTCTTTCTTGATATGTTGTTTACCTTATATATAGCCTCATCAAGCGCCTCATCGAAATTCATTCCTCCGGCATATAATTCTGCAAATGCAGGAAGGACAGTGGCATACAGTCCCGAAAGGACACTTGGTGACCATTCGATTGTTGAGGCTATATCTTTCATTTTCACACCGTTTTGTTTCAGTCTTTTCAGACGTTCATAAATTTCCAAAAGCTTGTCAGCACTATTCATCATACACAGATTTAATTTGCTGCAAAGTAACGACTCAACTATGATATACATGTTGCATCCGTATTTCAAAAGTATTGCGTGAATGATAATTTATGGGAAATTCAGAAAATTCATACCGATTAATTTCTCATGATACCATAGCATCCGAAATTTGCCCGCGAATTCAAAAAACAAGGATTATGTATAAAAAAAGCAAGATTGCAATATTCAGAAAAACGGGTACTCCAGTCAGCATAGAAGAATGCTCTATTCCGGAACTGAAACAAGGAGAGCTGCTGGTGAAAAATGAATATGTTACTCTCTGTCGGAGCGATATCAGCACTTATATGGGCAAGCGTATCGAAAAAAGCCCTACCATACTTGGACATGAAATTGTGGGCCGGATAGTAGCGGTTGCACCGGGTGCGCCTGCTGCCGATCTCAATGGAATGCCTCTCCATGAAGGAAAAAGAATCACATGGGCTATTTATGCTTCAGATCCTGACAGTGAGATGTCACGTCTGGGTATTCCTCAGAAATCGCCTGATCTGTTTAAGTATGGCCATGAACAGCTGACAGAAACTAATACTCTCAACGGTGGACTTGCTGAATATACTATTATAAGGAAGAACACTCCTGTCATTGTCTTGAGTGAAGATGTTCCTGTCAACGCTGCAGCAATCATCAACTGCTCGGTATCTACGGTGGCTGGAGCGATTCGTCTGGCCGGAGGTGTAGAAGGAAAGCGAGTAGCCCTGTGGGGAATCGGTATGCTGGGCATCATCGCATGTGCACAATGCCGCGAAGCCGGAGCCCGGGAAATCATAGCTGTTGATATCAACAGTGAACGTCTTGCACTGGCCGGCCGTTTTGGAGCCACACAGACAATGAAGGCAGGCGAGTTTGATCCCTCTTTACTGAAAGCGGATTGTACGATTGATTTCAGCGGTAATCTTGCTTCAATGGGAGCAACTGTCGATGCGTTGCGTATAGGCGGTACTGCCGTATGGGTAGGAGGAGTCTGTCCCCAGGAGCCGATCAGGCTGGATACGGAAAAGATTGTGCGCAATCTTTATACCATCAAAGGCTTGCACAATTACAATGCGGATGATTTTCGGACAGCAGTAAGCTTCATGGAAAAGCATCATGCTGATTATCCGATATCGGAACTTATATACGATGGCTTTACGCTCGATCAGACTGAAGAAGCATTTCGGTATGCCATAGATAACAATCCGTTTAGAGTGGGAATACATTTTTAATAAATAGGAGAGAGCTGCAATGAAAATGCCTGTGTTAAATATACCGTCGAAAGGAGCCAGATTTAATCTGTTGTGTATGATGGCGGCACTGCTTACTTATATGAGTATGTATGCTTTTCGTAAACCATTGTCGGCTGCTACATTCGAGGGAATTACTTATTGGGGGCTTGATTATAAAATTATAGCCATTATCAGTCAGGTGGTGGGTTATACCTGCTCAAAATTTCTGGGTATTACCATTGTTTCGTCGATGAAACCACAGAACCGGATCAGATGCATACTTGGCTTTATCGCTTTTGCCTGGGTTGCATTGCTGATGTTTGCGTTGGTACCTCACCCTTACAATGTTGTTTTCCTTGTATTGAATGGCTTGCCGCTGGGTATGATATTCGGCATTGTGATTTCATTTCTTGAGGGGCGCCGTAATACCGAGCTTCTGGGAGCCGGACTTTGTGTCAGTTTTATTACGGCTTCAGGTATAACCAAAGCTGTCGGGCGTTTCCTTATTATACACTTTCATGTGTCCGACTTCTGGATGCCCTTCTGTACGGGACTGGTGTTTGTGCCTGTACTGCTGCTGGGGGTATGGATGCTGTCGCTTATCCCTCCCCAGTCGGAGGAAGACAAGGCGAGCCGGAGCGAACGCACTCCAATGGGGGCTTCAGAAAGAATGAAGTTTTTCCGTTCCTTCTCATGGGGAGTGATACTTTCTACGCTGACATACGCTACTTTGACCGTGTACCGTGATTTGCGTGACAATTTTGCTGTTGAACTTTGGGCACAGATGGGATATGGAGGGAATGCAGGTATACTTGCCACGTCTGAGATAATCATTGCAGTAATGGTACTTTCGATTGTGGCGAGTATGATTAAGGTCACTGATCACAAGCGGGTTTTCTTCGGCAATATTTACACTTTTATCGGAAGCGGATGCCTTCTCTTTGTTATGACATGGCTCTTTGCCCATGAAATGGTATCACCTGCGCTTTGGATGATAAGCACTGGTTTTGGGCTGTATCTCTGCTATGCCTGTTTTCATACAATGTTCTTTGAACGCTGGATAGCTTTTTTCCGCTATAAGAGTAATATCAGCTTTCTGATCTGTGTGGCCGATTCTTTCGGGTATCTGGGCAGTGTAGGTGTATTGCTCTATAAGAACTTCTATACACGTGATATGGACTGGCTCCATTTTATCGTAACGGCAGCATATATCTCAGGAATACTTATTGCCGGACTTTCCGTAATGATGGCTGTATATTTCCGTTATGTAGGCAGGCCTAAAAAAGAAATCCAAAGTTGTTTCAGAACCGCAATGTAACTATATGAATGTTTTATTCACACTTTGTAGGATTGTCTATTATAAACATTGAATTGTACATTGGTTTTGAAATATAACATTTAAA
>ULRG01004414.1_pt1 | contig 31173 bp, 26 predicted proteins | sample 1955211 | NCBI WGS metagenome assembly ULRG01 (sample SAMEA4835676, study PRJEB28245) | human gut metagenome | biome: gut microbiome; material: fecal sample | place: Denmark | collected 2008
CTTTGTTTTCGTCTTGCCATTGCACTCGCCTTTCACTATCTTTGCACCCGAAGAAATTTGTACACGAACTTTAGCCTGATTTCTGATGAAACCCCGAAAAACAAACGGTATCGCAACAATGGACGAAACGACGGTCCTGCAAGGGCTGATGGCCCGCAAACTGCCGACATGGGCGGCAGCGGGACTGGTATGCCCACACCGTCTGGCACTGGAACAATGCTCGGGGGAACGGACAGCAAGCTACAAGGGGGAGGTGGCGGCACGGCTCTTCCCCAACGGGGGCGAACGCATGGCGGACCTCACCGGCGGACTGGGGGTGGACTTCAGCATACTGGCACGCCACTTTACCCACGCGCTCTACGTGGAACGCCAGGGGGCGCTCTGCGAGACGGCACGCCGTAACTTCGAGCGGCTGGGACTGACGCAGGCGGAGGTGACGGAGGGAGACGGCAGGGAGGTGCTGCGCGGCATGCCGCACACGGACCTCATCTACATGGACCCGGCACGCCGCGACAGCGCGGGACGGAAAACGGTGCGCATCGGCGACTGTGAACCGGACGTAAAGGCGCTGCTGCCGCTGCTCTGGGAAAAAACGGACTGCGTGCTGCTGAAACTCTCGCCCATGCTCGACCTGACGCTCGCGGCCCGCGAACTGGGATGTGTGGCGGAAGCGCACATCGTGGGCGACGGCGGGGAATGCAAGGAACTGCTGCTGGTGCTGCGGCCCGACGCCGGACACTATGACATCGTCTGCGCCGACGGCACGCACCGGTTCCGATTCCGACCGGAAGAGGAGGAGGCGGCCGTGGCGGAAATGGCCGACGACACGGGCCGATACCTGTATGAACCCAGCGCGGCGCTGCTGAAGGCGGGGGCCTTCAAACTGACGGCGGCCCGATACGGACTGCGGAAACTGCACCCGAACACACACCTGTATACGGCCGACCACCTGGTGGACGGCTTCCCTGGGCGCTGCTTCGAGATAAAGGGGGTGACGGGCTTCGGCAAGCGGGCACTGCGCGACCTGTGCCGCTCGGTGGAGGAAAGGGCCAACCTGACGGTGCGGAACTTTCCGGGAACGGTGGCGGACCTGCGCAAACGACTCAAACTGCGCGAAGGCGGCGACGCCTACTGGTTTGCCACCACGCTGGCCGACGGACGGCACGTTCTCATCGACTGCCGGAAACCGGAACTGCACGCCCGGGGCGACGAAACTTCCGGGAAGGAAGCTCCGCCACACGACGGAACAACAGAAGCGGGCACTCCTTATATAATATAACAACCTCTCCCCTCTCCAATGGGGCCGAACCTTGAATTTATCCGAATCATTCATTACTCATAACCACCAACAAAAAAACAAATCATGAAAAACTTTCTACACAACCGGAGCAACATCCGGAAGAGTTTCCGGCTACCGGCCTGCACACTGGCCGCAGCGGCCTTGTGGTGCCTGACGGCAGGCGCTGCCGGTGAAGGGCAGCCGGCCGACCGAAGACAGCAAATCATTCCCGTTCCGGCGCACCTGGAAATGCGCAGCGGCGAAAACTTCCGACTGACGGAGAAAACGGTCATCCACCACGACCCGGCACTGAAGGCGCAGGCGGAATATCTGCAAACCACCCTGGCCGGCCCCACCGGCTACGACCTGAAGCTGAAGGCGGGAAGGGGACGAAAAGGCATCGTGCTGGAACTGGACACCACGGCCGTGAAACGCGCGGAAGGCTACCGCCTGACGGCCGACAGCAAAACGGTGCGCATCACAGCCCGCGACGCGGCGGGTGCCTTCTACGGCATACAGACGCTGCTGCAACTGCTCCCGCCCGAAGTGTATGGCCAGGTGCGGCAGCGGGAAACGGAATGGAGCGTGGCACCGGTAACGGTGGAGGACGCCCCCAACCGTCCGTGGCGCGGCATGATGCTCGACGTGGCCCGCTACTTCTATGACAAGGACTTCGTGAAAAAGTACATCGACCTGATGGCCATGTACAAACTGAACAAGCTGCAGTTCCACTTCATCGACGACTCGGGCTGGCGCCTGGAAATCAGGAAATACCCGCGGCTGACGCAGGTGGGCGCCTGGGCCGGCGACGACACCCGCCGCCTGGGAGGCTACTACACGCAGGACGACATCCGTGAAATCGTGGCCTACGCCGCCGTGCGGGGCGTGGAAATCATCCCCGAAATAGAATTTCCGGCCCACATGCTCTCGGCCGTGGTAGCCTATCCGTGGCTGAGCTGCACGGGACAGCAGCACGAAATGCCGGTGCAGCACTTCATCAGCCGCGACCTGCTGTGCGTGGGCAAGGAAACGTCGCTGCAATTCCTGCGCGACGTGCTGGAAGAAACGGTGGAGCTGTTTCCCTCGAAATACATCAACATCGGCGGCGACGAGGCGGTATACACCCGCTGGGAACAATGCCCCCGCTGCCAGGCACTGATGAAGCGCGAAGGACTGAAGAAGGCTTCGGAACTGCAAGGCTACCTGACCAACGTGGTGGCGCGGATGATGGCGGAGAAAGGACGCACCGTGATGGGCTGGGAGGAAATCATCCTGCGCGGCAAGGTGGAAACTCCGGTGGTGAGCGTGGTGTGGCACAACGCCAAGGACACGCTGACGGCCCGGCAGCAGGGACACAAGGCGGTGCTGACACCGGCCACACACATGTATTTCGACTTCCCGGAAAGCCGCACGCCGGGCGAAGTGAAAGCCGCCACCTGGATGCCGCCCATCTCGGTGGAGCGCGCCTATTCGCTGCCCATCGCCGACTGGTCGGAAGGCTCGGCCACGCTGGGCGTGCAGGGCTGCTTCTGGAGCGACCAGTTCATCCACGGCACGGTGCTGCAGGAAATTGCCTATCTGGACGAAAACCGCTCGGAAAACTACGCGGAATATCTCACCTTCCCCCGCCTGCTGGCACTATCGGAAGTGGCCTGGGCGCGACAGGCCGACCGCAACTATGAGGACTTCCGGCGACGGCTGGGCTGGCACTTTGCCCGCCTGGACCGCAAGGACTGCCACTACCGTGTGCCCGAACCCATCGTGGAGGAGGTGAAGGAAACGGACGGCGGCTTCACCTACCGGCTGAAACCGGCCGTGGAAGGGGCCGACATCGTGTATACCACCGACGGCAGCTACCCCAATATCCACTCGCCGCGCTACACGGCGCCGGTAACCGTGGCACGCAAGGACGATTTCCGCGCCATGACCGTGGTGAGTCCGCGCCACTACTCGCTGCCGCTCTACACGGCTCCCGACTATTCGGCCTACCGCCAGTACGGCCAGTACGCCGCAGCCTGGAAACCGCTGCAAATCCAGCTGCAGCCGGCCACCTGGCGCTTTGAATGCACCGGAAAGATAACGGAAAACGGCACCTATGAAGTGACGTTCATCCATACGCGCGGCACCCACCCCCTGCAACTGGGACGGCTGCGGCTGCTGAAGCGCGACGAACTGATGGCGGAAGTGGAACAGAGCGTCAGCGTGGACAAGAACCACGCCACCGCCACCTACCGTTTCCGCCTGGACCAGTTTGAAGCCGGTACCCCCTTCTACATCGAAGTGACGGCAAACGGCGTGAACGGCAACGACACGGCCGGACTTGTCTTTATCAAGAAAGCGGAATAACCACCGGGGCGGGAGCATCGGACTCCCGCCCCGCCTTTTTTCCCTCCACCCCTCCGGCAACGGCTCCGGCCCCCTGCCCGCACCCTTACCGGCGAAACAGGGAAACCGCCCCCGGAAACACGCCAAAACGGGGAAACCACCACATCAATACAAGAAAAAAACAGAAAAAACGAAAAAAAATGGGTTTCGGCTGTAACTTTCTGTCCACTTACCCGTCTATACAGTAAGAGCAATGAAAGAAATTGATTTCAGATACGATCTTTTGCCACTGAAAAACCAGCTTTTCCGGTTGGCGCTACGTATCACGCTCGACCGCGCCGAAGCCGAAGACGTCACGCAGGACACCCTCATCAGAGTATGGAGCAAGCGCGGAGAACTCGACGCCGATGTGTCGCTGGAGGCATACTGCATGACCGTATGCAGAAATCTGGCGCTTGACCGGCACGAAAAAAAGGAGGCACAGCACCTGCCACTCGACGAGATGACCGCCGAAACAGCCGACCCCAGTCCGACACCCGACGTGCAGCTGGAACGCGAAGAGAAGCTGCGGCGGATACACGAACTCTTTGACCGCCTGCCCGAAAAACAACGCTCCGCGCTGCAGCTGCGCGACATCGAAGGAAAAAGCTACAGGGAGACGGCGGAAGTGCTCAACGTGACGGAAGAAAATGTGAAAGTGCTGATATTCCGGGCCCGGCAAACCCTCCGCCGGGAGTATGAAAGAATAGAACAATATGGACTATAAATACATTGAACAACTGCTTGAACGCTACTGGAACTGCGAAACCTCGATTGAAGAGGAACGCATCCTGCGCACGTTCTTCCACCAGAAGGATGTGCCGGCGCATCTGGCCCGCTATCAGGCGCTGTTCGAGTATGAAGAACAGAACTTGAAAACGGAACTGGGCGAAGACTTCGACCGCCGACTGCTGAAAATGGCAGGCGAACAGGAGAAGAATGAGCGCCGTATCGTGGTGAAAGCCCGCCGGCTGACCGTTGCCGGACGGATGCGCCCGCTGTTCCGCGCCGCAGCATCCGTGGCCATCGTCGTACTGCTGGGAAACGCCGCCCAACACACCTTCGACCGCCAGCAGGAGGACGGAGCATGGGACTACAACACGGCGAACTATCACGACACCTACCGGGAACCGAAGGAAGCTCTGGAAGCAGGAATCAACGGCATGGAGGCCATACGGGAACTGCTGCGTACACAGCCTGAAGACGCCGACACTCTGAAAAAGGAACAGGTTGATCCCCAGCATAAGCCATCGAACCGCTCATGAAACGGATAGTGCTCACCCTGATGCTGGCGCTCGGCCTGCTGGCCACCGCTTCCGCACAAAGCGGAGAGGACTTTGCCACGCGCTTCGTAGCGCTGCACAAAACGGAATATCCGGACATGATATGCGGCACGGTCAGTCCGAACATGATGGAACGCATCATGCTGCTGGACACACTGGAAGAAAACGAAGACCTGAAAGATCTGCTTTCGCAGGTAAAAAGCATCCAAATCGTCAGAAACGGTCAGACAGCGGCCACCGACAGCTTGTTTGCCAAAGCCTCGCGACTGGCCCGTCTCAACCGGAACCGCTACCATCCTTACAAAAACGACAAGGAACGGGAAATTTACCTGCGGAAACACAAGCAAACCATCATTGAAATGGTTTTCATCAGCAAAAAGCAAGGAATGTTCTGCATCGTCAACCTGACGGGAGAAATGAACCGGAAATTTCTTGATCAACTGGAAAACGCGAACATCGTAGAAAAGACACAATAAGAAGAAGAAAGGGCTTCTCCGAAACGCGGAGGGCGAAGAGTGAAAACGTCACTCGCTTTATTAAAACCCCCCCGAGACCAGCACTGGTTTCAATTCTCTCAAAAGCATTATCCGGCGGGATAAAACCAAGATAAACAAGGGAGTTCTGTCTCTGCACAGACTCCCTTTTATCGTTTTAAATGCAGCATAAACACGAAACGCACCAGCCACGATATGCGGCTACATCACGTCTGCGGAAATCCGGGATACAAGATGGCCTATGCCGGCCATTGTAAAGGAAAACGGCACGAACGGGAGAGAATGATTGCGATGTAGGGACGTACCGGCAGGTGCGTCCGACGTTTTATTATACGGGGGATGCTTATGAAATGAATGGCCGTTTCCTTATAGGAGGATGTCCAAAAACGCGGAGGAATAGGCGTAAGTATTCAGGTGGCTGTACTTTTATTTTACAGCTGGAGCTATCCGGGCAACGGACGCACCTAATCGGTACGTCCCTACATCCGGCATCGTGGAAAACATCGGCAGCAGTCAACGGAATGCAGGGATACGCTACCGTGCGCCCTTATCACTCCATCCTACAGGATTCATGCCTTTACGGCTGCACAACGGAATCACGCAGCACCAGGCGCGCCTCAGGCCCCATATTGAACAGCAGGTCGACAATACTCAAATCGGGCAAGAAACCCGTGCGACCGGCAAATACCTGCCAATAAGGAAGAGGACGGAAGGAAGGGTCGTCCGTGGCAGAGAGTTTGGGACGGATGGTTTCGCGAAAGTCGTCGGCGCCCAACGCTGCTGCATCGGCATAGGACGTAGTCACCGTAATATCAGGATGCAGTTGCAGCAAATCGCAAACCAAATCGCGGAGACCGGCATTAAAATCGACCATAAAAGTGAAGCGACGCTCATAAAAAGGACGGAAATCGTCGGCATAATATTCAAAATACGGACTCTTCTCGTAGGCACTGGCCAACGCGTTCCAATGAACGTGCCGCCAATTGCCGTGGTCGCTCAGCCGGATGTCGCGCGTCAGAGGACGCGCCCCGCCTCCATGCTCAACGGGCAGCGTAAGCGCCTGCGGCCCTTCCGGTCCGGCTATGACGCAACGGTTGCGGTAGGTCTGTTTCACATAATATTCACAACGCTCCTCGAAGACACGGGGAGCGGCATAGAGCTTGCTGTAATAGCGAACCGGCGCCAGATAGGCCGAAGTGAGAAGAACTGCGTTCATGGAATCAGAAGGAAGAAACGCCACGTGCGCACTTTACGGAAAAACGGTTTAGGAGGCGTAAGAGAATAGGTGGTGCAAAGCGGACGCCCCACCAGACAATATTCAGGAATGACATAATGACCCGCAACAAAATGACCTTCGGGCACAACGGAATAACTGCGCCGGCCGGCACCATGCCAAAGCGTATCGCCCGCCAGGGCCGATGTACGCTCCACCTGCCAGTGACCGGACCCGGCAGGATAGTCGAACACCACCATCTCGCCGCGCGCCGGCAGAGACTTACCCCATCTGAGGCTTCCGGCCGGACGGGCAAAAGGCAGACGCAAGCCATAACTGACACGGTTGACCAGCAGACGGTCGCCGGCCAACAGGCCCAAGTCGGGACGGTCGACGCTGACTTCCACCTGCGTCAACAGAAAAGCACGCACCAGCACCAACAGTCCGCACGCCAGAAGCAAGGCGAGCACAAACTTCCTCCAGCGGCTGGAGGCAAAGGGCCGGCGGAAATGGCCGATGTATCGTTTAACGGTCACCACGACTTGTCACGGAATGAAGGTTTCACATAATCAGGCAACGGTGCAACGTCCGAAGACACCCGACAGAAGGAGAAAGGATACGCCCGCTGCAGGACGGAGCGGCGGGCACATCGCCCGGACATTCTGCCCGTCAGCGGATGTCGCCCACCCACTTGAAGAAACGGTCGAAACGGATTTTCCCGTTGAAAAGTCCGTAATCCGGGTCAAGCGAAAGCCAGATAAAGAGCGGCTTGCCGACAATATGGTCCTCGGGAACGAAACCCCAGAAGCGGGAGTCGGCTGAATTATCCCGGTTATCGCCCATCATCCAGTAATAATCCATACGGAAGGTATATTCTTCAGCAGGTTCGCCGTTAATGTAAATGCGCCCGTCCTTTACTTCGAGCGTATTGCCCTCGTAAATGCGGATAGGCCGCTCGTAGAGGGGCAGGTTGTCAAGCGTCAGACGCACCTTGCCGCCGCGCTTCGGAATCCAGATGCCCGACTCGCCGCCGTAATCGGCAGTAGTCCAGTCCTTTTGCAGATTCAACGGATAAAGTTCCTCACCCTGGGCCAGCGCAGAACGCGGCGGATTGGGCGCTATGATGCCGCGGCTGACCAGTGCATCGCGCACATAAGCCGTCATGGGGAATCCTGCCCCATACTGCAAATAGCCAAGTTCCTCATTGGTAATGTGCAGTTCCTTCTTGGTGTCCTCATCAAGCGGACGCACAAACTGCACGTCATAACGGAACTGTACCTGCTGCGGCTGCGGCAACGGCTTGCCATCCAGATAAATCACATCATCGACAATGCGCAGCGTCTGTCCCGGCAGACCGACACAACGCTTCACATAGTTTTCGCGCCGGTCGGTAGGACGCGACGTTATCTCGCCGAACTGCTCGGGATGCGCCTTGAGGAAAGCCGTTCCGGCTGCATAATAGGCTTCAAAAACGCGCCGTTCCTCCTCACGCGACAATTCAGGCGAAAGCATTTGGGGAAGCATCTGCCGGCCGATTTCGTAGGCCATGGCATAATAGTCACGGCTCTGGAATTCAGGCGCCAGAGCCACGGTGTCGCCCGAAGGATAGTTGAAGACCACAATGTCGTTGAGTTCCACAGGCCCCAGGCCGGAAACCCGGCGATAGTCCCAATGCGGTTTCTCCAGATAGCTCTTGCAGTTGAACACAGGCAAGGTGTGTTGCGTCAAGGGCATGGTCAGCGGCGTCTGGGGAATGCGCGGACCGTAATGAAACTTGGATACGAGAAGATAATCGCCTGTAAGCAAAGTCTTCTCCAATGAAGAAGACGGAATGACAAAATTCTGAATAAAGAACTGATTGATGAAATAAATGGCGACCAACGCAAAAACGATAGCGTCGACCCAGCTCATGACGGTACGGGCCAGCGGATGCCGGAGTTCCTTCCACCATCCCCACTTGATTTTACGGGAGATGTAGACATCATAAATAAAGGGAACAACCAGCAAGCCCCACCAGGAACCCACCCAAAGCAGGAAGAGGAGATAAAGAATGGTCACAACGGCAAAGCGAATCCAAGCCCTGGAAGAAGCCTTGCCAAAGCCCGCCGTCGTAGAAGTAGCCGGACTCCCGGACAATGTGTTATCTTTTTTTTCTGAATTCATCTATTTAAATTTGGTTGACTTACAAGAGAAGGAAAATCTACGCAAAGAGTTCGGCCGTCAGGTCATCAATGGTAAGCAGTCCCTGGCGGTTGCGGGTAAATTCGGCAGCAAGCACGGCCCCCAATGCAAAGCCCTTGCGGTTGTGCGCGTCGTGAACGATGGTGATACTGTCCGCCGGACTGTCATAGGTTATGCTATGGATGCCGGGCACTTCACCGCGCCGTACAGAATCGATACGCAACAAATCGGCAGCCTGCTCACGGCTACCGCTCACACTGCCGTCGGGATGGCGCTCCTCGCCCAGAATCCAGCCTTTCTTGCGGTCTACCTCGGCCACAATCTGCTCAGCCAGCGTGATGGCCGTGCCACTCGGCGCATCAAGTTTGTGAACGTGATGCACTTCTTCCATACTGACATCGTACTGCGGGAAACGGTTCATCAGACGTGCCAACTGACGGTTGACCGCACTGAAGATGGCAACGCCCAGAGAGAAGTTGGAAGCCCAGAAAAGCGTATGGCCTTCCTCGCCGCAAAGACGGAGAACATCTTCACGATGGCTGCTCATCCAGCCCGTGGAGCCGCTCACCACCTTGACGCCTGCCGCAAAAGCGCGAAGACAATTGCCATAAGCGGCAGAAGGCGCCGTAAACTCTATCGCCACCTCGGCGCTGCGGAACGCTTCCGACTCAAAATCGTCAGCGTTGTCGATATCAATAATAGAAACAATCTCATGTCCACGGCTACGGGCAATTTCCTCAATCATGTGCCCCATTTTACCGTATCCTATCAATGCAATTTTCATATTTCCGGGTTGCTTTTTCTGCAAAGTTAGTGCAAGGCTGGCGAAGGACAAAGGGATTTTGTCAAAAAACAGCGGTTTCATCACGGTTATCAGCCATTTACCAATACTTTTTAACGTGAGTTCAATATTACTACTACAAAGAGACACTACCCTAACTTTTTCACCGCAAAAACAGTCAGTACTTTCGTAAAAACTAAAGTACTGACAGAAATTTCTATCAGTACTTTAGAAATTTCTGTCAGTAGGATTGTGAAAACGTGATGCGGCAACAGCATACAAGGACCTCTGCCCGGGGATAAATCATCATACCGAATTCACGTTTTTAGGCTTTTTCAACCTTCTCCGCAGCTGCATCTCCAGCGGAACGGACTACCGCGCCGCCCAACAAAAAGCCCCGTGCGCGTTCCCTTCAGGAAACAACACACAGGGCTGCATCAAACATCTTATGTTCACTGCCGGCAGGCAACATGCCATGCCGGCAAGACGGTTTCACCGGATATGCTACCGCAAAAACGCGTCAGGCATCAATGCGGGCATACGTTGCATTGCGCTCGATGAATTCGCGGCGCGGTCCTACATCGTCGCCCATCAGCATGGAGAAGATATAGTCGGCATCGGCGGCATTCTCAATCGTCACCTGCTTGAGCAGACGGGTTTCCGGATTCATGGTGGTTTCCCACAACTGCTGCGGATTCATTTCACCCAAACCTTTGTAACGCTGCGTGTGGATACTGTTTTCCGTACCGTCGCCATAGGTTTCGATGAAGCGCTTGCGCTCCTCGTCGTTGTAGCAGTATTCCTCGATTTTTCCCTTTTTGCAGAGATAGAGCGGCGGCATGGCGATATACAGATATCCCTCCTGAATCAGCTGCGGGAAATAGCGATAGAACAATGTCATAATCAGCGTTGCAATGTGCTGACCGTCGACATCGGCATCGGCCATGATGATGACCTTGTGATAACGGAGTTTCTCAATGTTGGCTTCCTTGCTGTCCTCACCGTTGAGTCCGAAGCGGATGCCCAAAGCCTGGATGATGTTGTTGACCTCATCGCTTTCAAAGGCTTTGTGCCACATGGCCTTCTCCACATTCAGAATCTTACCGCGCAACGGCAAAATAGCCTGAGTGGCACGGCTGCGCCCCTGTTTGGCCGAACCGCCTGCCGAATCACCCTCGACAAGGAAAAGTTCGCATTCCTCAGGCACCTTGGACGAACAGTCGGCCAACTTACCGGGCAGACCTCCTCCCGACATCGGGCTCTTGCGCTGCACGCTTTCGCGCGCCTTGCGGGCTGCGACACGGGCCGTGGCAGCCAGAATCACCTTGTCCACAATCAGTTTGGCCTCTTTTGGATGTTCCTCCAGATAGTAGGTAAGCGCCTCGCCCACGGCCTGATTCACCGCGCCGGTGGCTTCGCTGTTACCCAGTTTGGTCTTGGTCTGTCCTTCAAACTGCGGCTCTGCCACCTTGACGGAAATCACAGCCGTCAGGCCTTCACGGAAGTCCTCGCCCGTAATCTCCACCTTTGCCTTTTCCAACTGCTTGGCTGCCGTTTCTTCCGCATATTTCTTCAACACGCGGGTTACGGCCATGCGGAATCCGGCCAGATGCGTACCTCCCTCTATCGTATTGATATTATTGACATAGGAATGCAGGTTTTCGCTATACGACGTGTTGTACATGATAGCGACTTCAATCGGCATACCCGACTTCTCCGTGTTCAGATAAATGACATCATCGAAGAGGTGCGTACGTGAGGAATCGATATAACGCACAAACTCGCGCAAGCCCAAATCCGAATGGAACACATCCTGACGGATGTTTTCCTCATCATCCTTGCGGAGGTCGGTCAGACGAATGGTGATACCGGCGTTCAGATAAGCCAGTTCACGCATACGGTTAGCCAGAATATCATATTTGTAAACGGTGGTCGTGAAGATGGTGGCATCAGGCCAGAACTGCTGACGCGTTCCGCGCAACTGTGTCTCGCCAACCACCCGCACGGGATAGACCGGATGTCCCTTTGCATATTCCTGCTGGTAGATTTTCCCGTCACGGAAAACCTGGGAAACCATTTTGGAGGAAAGCGCATTGACACAGCTGACGCCGACACCATGCAAACCTCCCGACACTTTGTAGGAGCCCTTGTCAAACTTACCTCCGGCATGGAGGACGGTCATCACGACTTCAAGAGCCGAGCGATGCTCTTTGGGATGTTCGTCCACGGGAATTCCTCGGCCGTTATCCTGAACTATGATAGAATTATCTTCACAGATAGTCACTTCTATTTCAGTACAATATCCGGCAAGAGCCTCGTCGATGGAGTTATCGACCGTTTCGTAAACCAGATGGTGAAGGCCCTTCTCACTGATATCACCGATGTACATCGCCGGGCGCTTCCGGACGGCTTCAAGCCCTTCAAGCACCTGGATGTTACTGGCGGAATAGCCCGCACCGTTTTTTTCGATTTCTTCCATATATGAACCGTTTCTTTTTTTTCGTTTTTACAACAAAGCAAAAATACGAATTTTCCATGAACTGAACGAATTTTGCCCGCACAAAAAGGGACGGAACCCACAGATGAACCGAACGGGCAAAACACCGGTGCATCCGAGACAAAAGCAACTCTCCCTCACCGTAAAAACAGCATGACAACGTCAGTCGTCATCCGTTTCACGATGCCGCCGGTCGGGCGGCGTAAGAGCATAGCTCTCCGCGCAATAACGGCCCCCAAAACTTAAATCCATACCGGCCTGCAACAACTGAAGCGCCAATGCCGGTTTTCCCCTGAACCCGTGCACCGTCCAGCGCACCTGGGGACGGAGCAGACGGCGAAGAGCGAGCAGACGGTCGAACGCTCTGACGCAGTGTACCGTAACCGGCAGATGCAATTCTTCGGCCTTTTCCGCCTGCCGCATAAAGACTTCTTCCTGCAGCAACAGGTCGCCACCGCGCATGCGGTCGAGTCCGCATTCGCCAACTGCCACAACCTGCGGATGCCGCAGCCAGTATTCCCATCCGGCCCAAAGCTCTTCATCGGCCACCGGCGTCCACCAGGGATGAATGCCGGCCGAATAAAGGCCTCCCGGCGTCAGCACAAAAGCGGCCGGGCAACGCAGAGCCGCTTCCGGCAAATTGACAATTGCCGTTCCGGGTTGCGCCTGCAGATTGTGGGTGTGAAAATCAAAAAAAGAATTTTCTGGAATGTCCATACGAAAGCAGAAACGATGAAGACCACTATCCGACGATGCTGACGGCCATATTTTCTTCTGCCCGCCAATGCTTCCATGTGTCAGGGCACGGGGTCATAGCCACTGCCGCCCCAAGGATGACAGCGAAGCAGTCTGCGGAGAGCCAGATAAGAGCCCTTCAGCGGTCCGTGCTTGCGCAATGCCTCTATGGCATACTGGGAACAAGTGGGAGTAAAACGACAGGCTGGCGGCGTCAGGGGCGAGATGTACCGCTGATAGCAACGGATGGGAAACACCAGAAGTGCCACCAGCCCCTTGCGCAAATGCTTCCAGCCCCAAGTAAAGAATGCCCTCATGACGTCAGATTTACTACATTGAAAATTAGAAACGATAAAATGCCGGAAACATCCGCTCCCGGATATTCTATTCCTGTGGTTCTGACTCTTGCCGCCCCTCCTCCTGCAATACAACAGAAGACGCAACCGCGCAGTAACGGTCGCGCAACCGCAAAAGCAGGCTGTTCATCCGCCTCCCCACCTGTTCGGAAGAAGCCGGCGTGTCCGAAATCCACAGAAAGGCCAGGTGCAGTCCTTTTCCCTCCGGAAGCTCTTCAAGCAGCGACTTACGGAGACGATATGCCTCACGCAACTGCCGCTTGGCGCGATTGCGGTCCACGGCATGACGGAAACGCCTTTTCGAAACACTCATCAGCACCTTGACCGCGGGCCCCGAGGTGTGGGGCACCTCACGGAAGACCACACGCAAAGGATAAGCCGTCATGGAATGGCTTCCGGCCTGAAACAGCCGTTCGATGTCCAATTGGGAGCACAAATGTTCGGCTTTAGGAAATGTAAAGAGCTTCATAATCGTTCTACTTAAAAAGATTCGCCCGGCGGACCGGCACCGACCGGAAACAGCCGCAGCAAACAGCAGCAACCGGAAGGACGGAAAAAAAGAGTGTCAACCCCATCGGGGCCAAGCCACCGCGAAGTTGACATTTTATGTTACCTATTTCATCTCCAAAGACCTGTCAGCATCTGGCACTTGGTGCTTCAGCCTCACACAGGCCGCATTTTTTTCGGGAGGACTGCGCCGGACTCAGGCATTTTCCTCCAAATAGACCTCAAGGGATGCCGGCATCGAAGGAGCCTTTACCGTAGGAGCAGCCAGGTCTATTACATAATTTGCTTCTTCAATGGCCTTGGCGGTAGCCTTACCGAAACAGGCGAGCTTGATGTTCCTTTCCTTGAAGTCGGGGAAGTTCGCCAGCAACGACTCGAAGCCGGCCGGTGTAAAGAGAATGACCATATCAAAATCAAACGGCTGGCCGGCCGGATAGTCATTATGCACTGTGCGATACATCACGCACTCCGTATGCTTCAGTTTTTTCGCCACCAACAGCTGATGCACTTCATCCGTATGCACATCACTCTGCGGAATCAGATAATTCTCTGTCTTGTGCTTGAGCATGACTGCCACCAAATCGTTCCAGGTCACACCGGTTGTCGGGAAAAACACTTTCCGCTTGCGATACTGCACATACTTCTGAATGTAGAGAGCGATGGCCTCCGACAGAGCAAAATACTTCATGTCCTCCGGAATCGTCACCCGCAATTCCTTACACAAAGTAAAGAAATGGTCAATGGCATGACGAGAGGTGAACACTACCGCACTGTAATCCAAAATCTGAATCCGCTGTTGACGGAAATCACGGGCACTGAGCCCTTCCACCTTGATGAAAGGATGAAAGACGAGTTCCAAACCGTACTTCCGCTCCAATTCAAAGTAAGAGGACTTCTCCGAAGAGGGTTTAGGCTGGGAAACCAGAATCTTCTTTATCATGAATTATATATGGTTTGTTTTTTTATTGCACGTATAGGGCCAATTCCTGCATCATCCATCGGACTCCTTTCCACGCAGAAAAGAGCGGTAGAATTTCTAGGGCGCAAAAGTACAAAATTAAATGCAGATAGCCTAACATGCGCCCGAAAAATATGCGATAGGTCTTGTAAATTAGACACATTTCCACCAAAACCACGGAAAAGCCAAACCCCAGCAGCCAGTTTTTGAAATCCATTTCATAGAATACCACCAGCAGCACCAGATGGAGCAGCAACAGGCTCAACGTTACTGTGGAAAATCGGTAAGCTTCCCTCCAGCGCGCGTTGCTGTCGTGATCGAAGAACACGTGATTGACGAAGAGATACAACAACGTCCGCAAGAGATATGCCAACAGACAGACGCCCACATCGGCTGCCAGCAGCCCGTATGGCGGCTGCGCCGCGAAAAATTCGGCGTGCACCACCCGCTGATAATCGAAAATCAACAGCCCCAACGAAAAGCACAAGGCAAAAGGAAACAGCAGATTTCCCGCTCCGAGTGTCTCAAAGGAGGCATCAAACATATTCTCACGCAAACGCTCCTGAAAAAACGCCTTCAGGCGCAAATGTAAAGAATGGCGGAAACGGGACACCAGCAGGACTACCAGCAGATAAAGCAACAGGAGACTGCCGGCTATGCCGTCATCGCCCACCAGACGAAACGACAGCGGGTCGCCGGCCTGCCGGCCGTCACAAGGCTTCTCGAAATACTCGTGCGACGACAGACGCAGACTGTCCTCCACCCACACGGCTTCGTGCCAGCAGTCAAAACATCTGCCCATAATCTGCAATGCGCTGTCGGGCACGACGGGCCCCTCCTCCACCGGACGCAAGGCGGCCGGTATGTCCGGCTGCACGGCGGTGTCGGGCTGTTCGGCACGAACGGCACGGGACGGCAGTGCGCCTGCACGGCCGGCAGGCACAGCGGATTCCGCCGCCAGGGCTGCGGTCGCCGGCTTTGCTACGGACAAGGAATCGGGTGGAAACATATCATTATACATCTGTCAGAAATTATCTTCGGCAGGGCTCACGGCCGGAATCCGGTTTTCAGCATCCGGAAGCCCAGCCTTCTCACAAGGCGGCAAACTTACGGACATTTCTGTCCCACAGCGGTGTTGTCTCACACAAATCGACCGCCTCTTCGGGCGTTTGGGCTGTCACCCAGATATTCCGGTGCAGGTCACGCATGAAGTTTTCGGCCACTGCACGTTCCAGCTGCGAAAGCAAGGCATCGTAATAACCGTCGAGATTAAGTATCACGATGGGTTTGAGATACAGCCCCAGCTGCTTCCAGGTGATAATTTCGAGCAATTCCTCCAAAGTGCCCACTCCGCCCGGCAATGCGATACACGCATCGGAGAGTTCGGCCATGAGCTGCTTGCGACGGTGCATGTCGGGAGTCACCTCCAGGCGGGTCATGCCCTTGTGCTGCCACCCCTGCTCTATCATGAATTGCGGTATCACGCCCACGGCCTGCCCGCCGGCAGCAAGACAGGCATCGGCCGTTGCCGCCATAAGGCCGGTACGTCCGGCCCCGTTCACCAGCACGTGTCCCTTCTCCGCGAGCAGGCGGCCCAGCCGGCAGGCGGCCTCCACATAGCCGGCAGCCACCTGTCCGCTGGATGCACTATATACGGTAATATGCATACAATTTTATCTTTTGAAACGAATGGAACCGGAACAGCAGGAAGGCAACCGCCCCTGCCGCGGCTCCGAATGCGAAAATCTTCGGGGCTGCCCGCACACGGACGCGACAACCCCGAAGACCTCTGTAAATATCAGGACGTATGAATCAGAGGCCGAAAGCATCTTTCACACGGTCGACATAATCGAGTTTCTCCCAGGTAAAGAGTTCCACCTCCACCTCACGGCAGGTACCATTGCGACGCGGGAAGCGCTTGACGACCTTCTCCGGTGTCCGTCCCACGTGGCCGTAGCTGGCCGTTTCCTCATAGATGGGGCAACGGAGCTTCAGGCGTTCCTCGATGGCATGGGGACGAAGGTCGAAAATCCGCTTCACGCGGTCGGCTATCTCGCCGTCGGTCAGCTGCACATGACTCTTTCCGTAGGTATTGACATAAACGGAAATGGGTTCTGCCACGCCGATGGCATAGCTCAACTGCACCAGCATTTCGTCGGCCACGCCGGCTGCCACCATGTTCTTGGCTATGTGGCGGGCGGCATAGGCTGCCGAGCGGTCCACCTTCGAAGGGTCCTTGCCCGAGAAGGCACCGCCTCCATGGGCACCCTTGCCGCCGTAGGTATCAACGATGATTTTACGGCCGGTCAGTCCGGTGTCGCCGTGCGGGCCACCGATGACGAACTTGCCCGTGGGATTGACGTAATACTTGATGGCGCCCTTGGCAAAGAGTTCCTTGATTTCAGGCGTATGCACCCGCTCCTCCACTACGCGCGGAATGAGGATATTGATGACATCTTCGCGGATGCGGGCCAGCATCTGCTCGTCGGCAGCCTCCTGCGAACCGGCTTCTTCGGCCGAAATAAAGTCGTCGTGCTGCGTGGAGACGACAATGGTATCGATGCGCACGGCACGGTCGTTGTCGTCATACTCCACCGTCACCTGACTTTTCGAGTCGGGACGGAGATAAGTCATCACCTGTCCTTCACGACGGATTTCCGCCAGCACAATGAGGATGTCGTGCGCCAGCGAAAGGGGCAGCGGCATGAAGGTGTCGGTTTCGTTGTTGGCATAACCGAACATCATGCCCTGGTCGCCGGCTCCCTGTTCCATCGGGTCTTCCCGGTCGACACCTCGGTTGATGTCGGCACTCTGTTCATGAATGGCGCTGAAGATGCCGCAGCTTTCGGCATCGAACTTGTACTCGGCCTTGGTGTAGCCGATGCGGCGGATGGTGCGGCGCACCACTTCCTGCAAATCCACATAGGCTTCGGATTTCACTTCGCCTGCCACTACCACCTGCCCGGTAGTAACAAGAGTTTCGCAAGCTACTTTTGAGTTGGGGTCATCAGCCAGCAACTCGTCAAGCACGGCGTCCGAAATCTGGTCGGCCACCTTGTCGGGGTGTCCTTCAGACACCGATTCGGAAGTAAAAAGATATCCCATTTCGTTGAAAATGTATGAATTGGTGAATAAAAAAAATCTGCCTGCCGCAAAGGGCCAAGCAGAACGTCACATGAAATGGCTGTCGTAGCATCAAAAGCAAGCCGGCAAATGCTGCCACAAAGCGGGCCGACATCGTTTTAGCATTTTTTTGTGAGGTTGCAAGCAGCCAAATCTGTCCTCGTTCCTTAAATCGGGTGCAAAGATACGAAAAATTCCCGAAAAAAAAGACAGCAAACCGTCTGTCTTTTTCAAAAGTACCGACAGAAAAAACAAAAGTACTGACTGTTTTTCCTAAAGTAAGGACTGTTTTTTCTAAAGTAAGGACTGTTTTTCCTAAACTACCAAGTGTTTTTTTCCAAGAAACCGGGCATCAGACTGAGGCCTGAAGAACTGCATGAAAACCGCAGGACCAAACCTCCGGACGGTAATACTTTGCTCCACCGAAAAAAGAAAAAGCTCTGCTTCGGCACAACCACCTTGCACTTTTAGAAGAATTATTCGTATATTTGCAATGTCAGGACCTTTTATGTGCGATCGGAAGCCGTATGCCCTGCCAAGACATCACTCGCGAAAGAATACTATCCGAACACGCTACGTGCCAGCATCGCGCCCCTTCCTGAATATATCCATTCTATCCATAAAAAAACAACTTCAACAAAACGTACAAACTATGAAACCGTTTTTGCTTACCCTCCTGTTTGCCTGTCTGAGTATCCACGGCCTGGGTGACAATACCGACACCCCGAAAAAGGAGTTCAAACATCCGGACCGCATCAGTTATGACGGCGCGTGCCTGAAAATAGATGGTAAAGACAGATTCATCTATTCCGCAGCCTTCCACTATTTCAGATGCCCGGAAGAATTATGGAGAGACAGGTTCCGCAAGATTAAGGAAGCCGGCTTTAACACCGTCGAAACCTACGTTCCCTGGAATTGGCATGAAAGAACCATGCCTTCGAGCATTGATGACACTACCCACTTTGACTTTTCCGACCTGAAAAGATGGCTTCACATCGCGCAGAATGAATTCAACCTTTATACCATCGTACGCCCCGGCCCTTTTATTTGTGCGGAATTTTCCGGTGGAGCCTATCCGCGGTGGCTGGCCAAATTCCGGCCCGCTGATGTGAAAGGACTATGGTTAAGAAGTGCCGACCCGACCCACATACGATGGTCTGAACACTGGTTTAAGGGAGTTTGCAAAGCACTGGCCAACGAGCAAATCACCCGCAAGAAGAAAGGAGAAAAAGGTATCATTCTGATACAGATAGAAAACGAATACAACGCCCACGGGTGCAGCAACAAGGAAGATTTTCTAAAGTCCCTTTACAGGACCGTGCGGAACAGCGGATTTGATATTCCCGTTTTCACCTGCCTCACAAATGAATGCAGAGGAAGCAAGGACAAAGAACTGTCGCAGGTATTCGACTGTGACAATTACTACGTCGGACTGTCCGACGCACCGAGTTGCGCGTTCAGAATGTCATCCCTGAAACAGAAGCAACCCGACGCCCCCGGGTTCGTGACAGAACTGCAAGGAGGCTGGTTCTCACTGGTTACCGGCTCGCTGAGTGAAGAGCACTATTCGGATGCCCGCCACTTCAAGGCGATAGGACTGATGACCCTGCTGGGCGGCGGAACGGGTATCAACTATTACATGCTGACCGGAGGCACACACCTTGCGGGATGGGGAGCCAGAGGAATGACCACCTCATACGACTATAATGCCGCCATTCATGAAAACGGTTCCGTCGGAGAAAAATATCTGGAGGCCAAAGGCATAGGAGATTTCATCAGACATTTTGAGCCCCAGCTGGTCCGGACACAAGGTGGGCCATGCGAACTGAAAGGCGCACCCAAGGAACTGTTCGGAGGCGTACGCGTATCCAACGACGGAACGCTGTTCGTCTTTCTGCACAACACCCATCCCCAACAACGGATAAAGGGAACGGTCACTGTGGTTCCCGACAAAGTCAGCCTTCCGCAAAAGGATATGTACAATATTGACCAGAACGGCAACAAAGTCCTGATGCAGGTCAACAACTCCCAGCGGCAGGCGGACTCATTATACCTATCGCCCATCGAGGTGAAATACGATTTGGAAGGCTTGGATACCCGGGTGCTCGTAATCAAGCCCGGACAAAAGGCATCGTCGGGCGAATGGTGGCCCAAAAAGCAGAAAGGAATCCGCCGCCCCGGAAAATTGCCCGAAGCCATACGCATTGCATCCGTAAAGCGCAAGGAGGACAATTACGACCAAGCCCAATGGCTCCCCATGTCAAGACTGGCATCCCTTTCAGATTTAGATATAAATGATTTCAGATACAGCCTGTACCGAAGCAAAGTGCATCTGACAAAATCGCAGGCGGAGAAAGAAAAATTCCTGCTGTTCAATATGTTTACACGCGATATTGTCTCCGTTCGCGTCAACGGGAAAAACGTAAAACGCCTTTTCCCCGAAAAGGCTGACGCGCAAACCTGGCTGACCCGTAATTGTTTCGACAGAATCCGTCCGGATGAGTTTGACAACCGCTTCGACGTTTCCGGAACACTGAAAGAAGGAGACAACGAAATTCTCGTGGTCTACGAAAACCTGGGCCATGCCCACGGTTATGTTCCCATGGAAGAACTGTCGGGCATCCGGGAGGCGGGACTCTCTGTCACAGAGACTGCACTGACCCACCCCCTGCAATGGGAATTTTCTGCCGACGCGGCAGGAGTAACGGAAAACTGGACACAGCCTGACTTCAATGCAGACGGATGGGAAGTCATCCCTCTTGACACACAAAGTGAGATTCAGCGCAAAGGGAACAACATTCAGCCCCGCAAGAGTCAAGACGGGCTGTTCACCTGGTACAGAATGGAGTTTACCTTACCGGCCGGAAAGAAAAATGAATGGATTCCGTGGCTGTTAAGGATAAACGCTTCGGGGAACGGGTACATGTGGCTTAACGGACATAACATCGGACGCCACTGGGAAGCCGGACCGCAACGCGAATTCTACCTGCCTGAATGCTGGTTAAAATTCGGAGGAACCAAGAATGTGCTGACTATCGGCCTGCGCCAAACAGAGAACGGTGCCTATATCCAATCCGCAGAGATTCGGCCTGACGCAAATGGAGCGGAAACAAGATAAACGAAACCAAGGGCACAAGACAAGGGAAGCAACGGACAAAGGTTGCTTCCCTTGTTTTTTTGTTTCTTCATTCGGCTTTCCGGCAATCGGTATAAGCGGCCCATAAACCTTCAAACTCTCCCCACCTGGCAAACAATTCTTCCGCCCCGGACTTACAAACTATAGGAAAAACATTATCTTTGCCCTCTGTAAAGAGTTTTTACTATATAACCCTGTCATAATACTTATGAAAAAAGTTCTGATTTGCCTGCTGGCCCTGGCCTCTGCCAGCTATGCCACCGCACAACCCAAAGATGCCGCACACCCGGACTGGGAAAAGGAAATCCCCCGCGTGATACATCCCGACGAGGCACTGGTTGACCTCTACGAAAAGACATGGGCCATAGCCGCCGACCGCGTCCGCATCGGCCCTCCCGGCCTTCCGGCTTCCCCCTACCTGGATGAAAACTGCTACGACAGCCAAATCTGGATTTGGGACGCCTGCTTCATGGTGCTGTTTTCCAAATACGCCCCGGAGGCCTATCCCGGAAAGCAGACGCTCAACAATATCTCTATGTGCCGATTCTCGAAAACCAGGCAACGCCCCTGCGCATTCACCTGCGCGACAATCCGCCCCTGTTTGCCTGGGCCGAATATGGCAACTACGAATTTACCGGCGACCGTGAGCACGTAACGGAAATTCTGAAAAACAAACGTTACCTGCAACGGCACTTCGACTATTTCAACACGGTGAAGCACGGCAACCGCAACGATGCCGTCAGTCCCAACCCCATCTTTCTGAACCAAATCAGGGACGAGAAGGGCTAACTGCTCGGATTCACCTGGACGGGCGGGGCCAGCGGCATGGACAATACACCCAGAGGACGGGATGCCGGAGGCTACGACAAAATCATGTGGATTGACGCCATCGCGCAACAGGCGCTTTCGGCCCTCTGCATCAGCCGGCTGGCCGAAGCCTACGGCGACAGGAAGGAGGCGCGCAGCTGGAAAAAACGCTACAAGGAACTCAAGGAGCACATCAACCGGACGTATTGGGACGAGCAGGACGGATTCTACTACGACGTAGCCATCGCCACCGGCCAGCCCTGCCGCATCAAGACGCCGGCCTCCTTCTGGACTCTGCTCACGGAGATTCCCAGCAAGGAGCAGGCGGCACGGATGGTGCGCTCCGTGCGCGACGAAAACATGATGGGCGGCACTTATCCCTGGCCCTCGCTCTCGCGCGACGACAAGGACTACCACCACGCTACGGGCGACTACTGGAAAGGCGGCGTGTGGCTGCCGATGGTCTACATGGGGACGAAGGCGCTCGAGAAATATGGTTACTACGAACTGGCCGACAGCCTGGCCGAAAAGGTGGTGCGGCAGCAATTGCGCACTTATCAGAAGATAACTCCGCACACCATCTGGGAGTGCTACAGTCCGTCGGCCGACGCGCCCTCGACGGAATATGGCCGGCGGGCCCGCCCCGACTTCTGCGGATGGTCGGCCCTGGGCCCCATCTCTCTCTTCATCGAAAATATGCTGGGCTTCCGTGAAATCAATGCGCTGGAATAGTGCATCCGATGGTCGCTCAAAAGCGAAAACGGTACGCACGGCCTGCGCAACCTGAAGTTCGGCCCCATCCGGACCGACATCCTGTATCAGGCCTCATCGAAACAGGTGGAGGTGGAGAGCAACCAGCCCTATACGCTAATCATCAACGGGAAAAAGTACCGCATCAAGGCCGGGAAAAATACGCTGCACGCCATTCAGCCCGAATAAGCCGGAGAACCCGGAACCCGCCGTGTAGCATCACTTCGTAGCCGGGCGGGACCGGATGACGGAGCACAGAAGGCAGCGCATACCCGCAAGAAGCAAACCGTGCCGGCTCCTCAGAGAAAGGGCCGGCACAAGAAAAAAGGCAAGGACCGGATTTCACGATTCCGGCTCCTTGCCTTTTTCTGCTGAAGATGTATCATCGGCGGGAACAGCACCGGCCTCAACCAGCGCCCCGACATTGCGCATCAGCCCTTCATACTTAGCCCGCTTGACGGCACTTCCCTTGAAAAGCGTGCGATATTGCTCCACCGTCAGCCGGGGCCAATCGGCCGCCTGCATGGCCAGCAGTTCCGGACGCGGCCGGAATTCGGGCCAGGCCGCCGGCTTCGCGACAGCATTGTAGGGGCACACCTCGGCACAACGGTCGCAGCCATACAGGCAGCGACCCATCAGCAGGCCGGTGGCGGGCGGCAGCGGACCGCGGTGTTCGATGGTCAGATAGGACAGACAGCGGCGGGCATCCAGTCCGGCCTCTTCACTCAAGGCACCGGCAGGACAGGCGCCGATGCAGCGCCGGCAGTGCCGGCAGACGGGCGAGAGGACATCGGCCGCCGTCTGCCCGGGCGGCTGTTCCAGCCAGCCTTCCACGGGCACAGTCAGCACCAGTTCGCCCAGGAAGCAGTAAGTCCCCACTCCCGGCACAATGAGCTGCGTATGCCGGCCCAGAAACCCCAGTCCGCAGCGCCAGGCCCAGTAATGCTCGTCAACTGGAGCCGTGTCGCAAAAGGCCCGTCCGTCAACACCGGGCACCAGTCCCAGAACTGCCATAAGCTGCAACAGGCGCTCCTTCACCACTTCGTGATAGTCGCGGCCCAAAGCATAGCGGGCCAGACGGAAAGCACCGGCGGGAAACTCCTCGGACGGCCGATAGTTCACCGCCAGCGACACCACCGTGCGCGCACCCTCCACCAGCAGGCGGGGGTCGGAACGGAGGTCGGCATGGCGGGCCAGATAGTCCATCGTCGCATGGCGGCCGGCCGACAGCCAACTGCGCCACTGCTCCACGCGCCAACGGGGCAGACTACCGGCCGGAGCCGCACCACAAGCATCAAAGCCGAGGCGGGCAGCCTCGGCTTTGATTTGTTTCAGGGTCAGCTTTCTTTCCATACCAATGGTGGGGAGAACTCCTGCCTGCCCTTTATTTACCTGAACGGGACTTGCCTCCCGCCACAGCCGGCTGTACGCCCAGTTCACGCAAGGCCCGCAGCACGACGTCATTCTTCTGGTTGAGCATCTGGAAATATTCCGAGCGGTCCCACACGTTATAGGCTATCAGCGCCTTGAGCATGAAGCGAAGATCCTTGATGGTTTCCTGCTTCTCTGCCTCGTCCTTCGGCACGATTTTCTTCTTTGCCGCCGTGGCTATCAGTTCGTCAATCATCGATTGCGGCACTTCATAATGCGCCATGTAGTCGGTGAAGTGCTTGTATTCCTTCTCTATCTGCTTACGGTGCTGGTCGACAAACTTGAGCGTTGCATCGTTGATGAGGTTGTTGCGGCTCAGCGCACGATAGAACATGGAATACTGCGTGGTATCCAGCGGCACGAAGATATCGGGCATGATGCCGCCGCCACCATATACTGTGCGTCCCTTGACCAGAGTGCGGTACACCTTGGTGCTGTCAAGATGGATGCTGTCAACCGAAGTCAGCTCGCCATGGTTCAGACGGTTGAGCACATCCTTCTGATACTCCGTGATGTTTCCCTTCACATAGGGCTTCTGGATACAACGACCCGAGGGGGTATAATAATGTGAAACGGTCAGTCGTATCATGGAACCGTCGGGCAAGTCAATCGGCCGCTGCACAAGTCCCTTACCAAAGGTGCGACGCCCGATAATGACACCGCGGTCGTGATCCTGCACGGCTCCGCTGACAATTTCGGCGGCCGAGGCCGTATATTCATCCACCAGCACCACCAGACGGCCCTTCTGGAAGAGTCCGCCGCCCGTTGCGTTCAGACTTTGCTTGGGCGCCGTGCGGCCGTCGGTATACACCACCAGCGCTCCGGAAGGCAAAAACTCGCTGGCCACTTCGTTGGCGGCACCGAGGTAACCGCCACCGTTCATCTGCAGGTCGAAAATAAGCGACTCCATGCCTTCTGACTGCAAACGGGCAATGGCATCATGCACTTCCTTGCCTGAAGTGGCACCGAAACGGTCGAGATGGATGTAACCCACCTTGGGCGCTATCATATATACGGCATCGATGGTATTGACGGGTATCTTGTCACGCGTAACATGGAACACCAGTTCGCTGCTGGCTCCCCGGCGCACCACGCCCAGGCGCACTTTGGTACCCTTGGGGCCGCGCAACTTCTTCATAATGCTGTCACGGTCCATCTTGACACCGGCAATCACCTCGTCGTCAACCCTTACAATGCGGTCGCCAGCCACAATACCGGCCCGCTCGCTCGGTCCCTTGGCCGTAGGCTGAATCACCACGAGCGTATCGTCCAGCATATTGAACTGCACACCGATACCCTCAAAGTTGCCTTCGAGCGGTTCGTTCATCTTCTTCGTATCTTCGGGATTGGTGTAGGAGGAATGGGGGTCAAGCTTCTCCAGCATGCCGTTGATGGCATCCTCCACCAGTTTCTTCTGGTCGACACTGTCGACATAGAGCGACGTGATGGCCAACTGGGCTATCTGGAGCTTGCGCACCTGCTCCACATCAACGTCCATTCTGACATCGCCACTCTGGGCGCAGGCCGGCAACAGCAGCGCTGCCAGACTCAGAATAAGAAAAACGCGTTTCATTTCGTTTATTTTCGTATAAATAGTTTTTGTATTCATTGAAGGAAAGGCATCTGCCGCAAGCTCAAGGAAGAAACTCCGTTACATCCTTCCCGAAGGCAATCAGTTCGCGCACCACACTGGAAGAAATGCTTGAGAACTGGGGTTCGGTAAAAAGAAGTATGGTTTCAATCCCCGAAAGGCGATGATTCATATTGGCAATGTCGCGTTCATACTCAAAATCCTTTACGGAGCGCAAACCGCGCAGAATGAACTTGGCTCCTTCGCGACGAGCCAGGTCGATGGTCAGGTCGTTATAACTCACCACCCGCACTTTCGGCTCGTTTCTGTAGTGCTCGCGGATGGCCTGCACCCGCTCCTCATGACTGAAGAGCGAACGCTTGCTCTCGTTAATACCCACACCGATGACGATTTCATCGAAAAGCGGCAAGCCGCGGGTGACAATGCTGGCATGTCCGATGGTGAAAGGATCGAACGAACCGGGGAACACCGCGATTTTCTTACCGCCCGACGCTGTTGCACCGGCCGCTGCCTGCATTTCCTTTTCTTTTTCCATATCTGAACTGTGTTTGGAAAGGAGCGGCACTCTTTTTTTTCGGAAAGCCTGCGCACGCCCCTGGTTTCGTTATGAAAACGGCTATAGGTCCTCTTCGGCCAAATCTTCCTCCACCACCAGATTGTCAATGATGAAGTTCTGGCGCTCCATGGTATTCTTGCCCATATAATACTCAAGCAGTTCCTTCACCTGGTCGCTTTTGTGGAGCGACACCGGCTCAAGACGCATCTCAGGACCGATAAAGCAACGGAACTCTTCAGGAGAGATTTCACCCAGACCTTTGAATCGGGTGATTTCGGGATTGGGCGACAATTTCTCTATGGCTGCCAGCCGTTCCTCCTCCGAGTAACAATAAATGGTCTCGAAATCAGAACGTTCCGCATTCTTAGTCTTCTTCAGAATAGCTGCACCGGCCGACTTGTCACTGATGCTGCCGGCCGCACTTTTTTCTTTCTTCTCCTTCTTCTTCTTGTTGCGCACACGGAAAAGCGGTGTCTGCAAAATGTAGACATGGCCTTTCTTGATGAGCTCCGGGAAGAACTGAAGGAAAAAGGTTATCATCAGCAAACGGATATGCATCCCGTCGACATCGGCATCGGTTGCCACGATTACCTTATTGTAACGAAGGCCGTCGAGTCCGTCCTCAATATTGAGTGCAGCCTGCAACAGATTGAACTCTTCATTCTCATACACCACCTTCTTCGTCAGTCCGAAGCAGTTGAGCGGCTTTCCTCGAAGCGAAAAGACAGCCTGCGTATTGACGTCGCGGCTTTTGGTGATGGAACCGCTTGCCGAATCTCCCTCGGTGATGAAAATGGAACTCTCAAACCGCGGGTCATCCTCGTCTGCCTCGCCGCCGCGCTTGCTTTTGGGCGCAGGGTCGTTGAGATGAACGCGGCAATCACACAGTTTACGGTTGTGAAGATTAGCCTTCTTGGCACGCTCACGCGCCAGCTTCGTCACACCGGCAATGGCCTTGCGCTCTTTCTCGCTTTCCTGGATTTTCTGCTGGATAATCTCGGCTACATCAAGATTCTTATGCAGATAATTATCCACATTCTCCTTGATAAAGTCTCCCACGAACTTATTGACGCTCACGCCCGACAGCGGGAAGGGATTGCCGTGCATATCCTTGTCAGGGGCCATGGTGAGAGAGCCGAGTTTGATTTTGGTCTGGCTCTCAAACAGCGGTTCGATGACACGGATGGAGATGGCTGCCACCAAACCGTTGCGCACGTCCTGCACATCAAAGTTCTTGCCGAAATATTCCTTGATGGTGCGGGCAATATGTTCCTTGAACGCACTCTGATGGGTACCTCCCTGTGTGGTATGCTGTCCGTTGACAAAAGAGTAATACTCCTCGCCATACTGCGAAGTATGCGTAAAGGCTATATCAATATTGTCGGCCTGCAGATGGATGATGGGATAAAGACCGGGAGCCGTCATGTTGTCATTCAACAAGTCCTCCAGGCCATTACGGCTCACGATGCGCCGGCCGTTATGGAAAATGGCCAGTCCCGTATTCAGATAAGTATAGTTGCGAAGCATGTTCTCCACAAACTCACTGCGAAAACGGTAGCCGATAAAGAGTTCCGCATCAGGCTCAAAGAAGATATAAGTACCATTCTCCTCTTCGGTAGCTCCTTCCTGCTCGCTAACCAGCTTTCCGCACTCAAACACAGCCTCGTGCATCAGTCCGTCACGGAAACTGCGGGCCACAAATCTGCGGCTCAAGGCATTGACGGCCTTCAGACCGACACCGTTCATACCCACCGAAGCCGTGAAGACCGCAGTGTCGTACTTTCCGCCGGTATTCAGCCGCGAAACGGCATCCACCAGTTTACCCAAAGGAATGCCGCGGCCATAATCGCGCACTTCGGCAGTACCCTCTTCGGTAATATTCACTTCGATGCGCTTGCCGTAACCTTCGTTAAACTCGTCGATACTGTTGTCAATTGTTTCCTTGAGCAAGACGTAGATACCGTCCTCGGCATGGGCACCGTCGCCCAACCGGCCGATATACATACCGGGACGGCGCCGAATGTGCTCCACTCCCTCCAACGTACGGATATTGTCCTCAGTATAAGCACCCTTCTGTCCACCGGCTGTTGCCAGTGCGTCCTGTCGGGCACTCTCTTCGTTCAACAGATTTTCCTGCTCACTCATAGGATTTATATGGTTTCTTTAATATTCAAACTGAATGGATACACCCGGCAACTCCGGGAAAATGCGGCCTGCCGGCTCAAAGCGGGGCCTTGAAGCAACGACGGCGCTTGTGCTGCTCAGTGCGGAAGTATTGCCACTGCCCCTGCACCTTCTCGTTCTGCTCCAGTTCCGGATTGCTCTCGGCATATTCATACCCCAGCTGCTGATAAGCGGGAATCAGGTCGGTGAAAAGCAGTGCGTTGACACCCTTGCCCTGATAGTCGGGACGGACGGCCACCAGCAGCAGGTCGAGCACCTTCGGGCGCTTGAAGAACAGCGCCTTGAGCAAGTGGTACCATCCCCAGGGGAAGAATTTTCCCTTGGCCTTCTGCAAGGCCTTTGAGAGCGACGGCATGGAGATGCCGACGGCCACGATGTCATTGTTTTCATCCTCCACGATGCTCACCATGCGCAAGTCGATAATGGGAATATAAGCGCTGACGTACTGGTCAATCTGACGGTCGGTCATGCGGGAGAAGCCGAACAGGGGGGCATACGCATCATTAATCAGTTCAAAGATTCTGCGCGCCGCGCCCGTCCTGATGATTTCGCGCTTGCTGGTATATTTATGGAGATGCAACTTATACTTGTCCTGTATAATCCGGGAAATCCGCAGATGTTTTTCAGGCACCTCATCGGGAATATAGATTTTCATCTCCACCCAGTCGGCAGCCTTCTCCAGGCCCAGCCGTGCCATGTGTTCCGGATAATAGGGATAATTATATATGGTAGCCATGGTCGAAAGCTGGTCAAAACCTTCAATCAGCATGCCCTCGGCATCCATGTCAGTGAAACCCAAAGGCCCTTCTATTTCGGTCATTCCCCGTTCGCGGCCCCAGGCCTTCACCGTCTCTATCAGGGCACGGCTCACCTCAATGTCATCAATAAAATCAATCCAGCCGAAGCGCACCGCACGGGTCTGCCAGGCCTCGTTGGCCCGCCGGTTGATGATGGCAGCCACTCGCCCCACCACACGTCCGTCACGCCAGGCCAGGAAATAGTCGGCTTCGCAAAATTCGAAGGCGGCATTCTTCTCCCGCGAAAAGGTATGCAGCATGTCCGCATAGAGGTCGGGCACGGAATACGGATTGTCCTTATAAAATTCGTAATTGAAACGGATGAACTTCTTTAAGTCATCGCGTGAAACAACTTTCTTGATTTCGACCGGCATAGCTGTCGTCTCCTTTATTTACTCTCGTAATTTACGTAAAATACAGTCAAAGCGCAAAGATACATTTTTTTTCATAGTTGACCGGCTTAACAGACCGAAAATCCGCCATTTCTTCCTTCCAAACATGCAGAAAGACCAACCATTAAAGGACATGTCTCCTCCATATCCTCCTGCCGGCACGCGGTTCGGGCCACCACCCGGACAAGATGTTTCCTGTCAAAAAAATCCGCCCCGGGAACTTCGCCCCGGGAGCGGACAACACTTTTGTATTGCTTCACAAAATTCAACGCCAGGCCGGCGCATCATTACAGATAAGCATCGCCAAGCTTCATCTGCGCCTCATCGGCCATCTGACGCACTTGCGCCGGGTCACTGTTGGGACACACCACCAGCATATTGCCCTGCTGGGCCACCACATAGCCGTCAAGTCCCTTGATCACAGCCCCCATTCCTTCCGGCAGGCTTACGACAGTGTTTCGCGTACCGGAAAACATCACTTGCTGCGAACCTACGCAAGCATTTCCATCCACGTCGCGGCGGCTCTCCGACAGCAGTTCCGACCAGCAGCCTATATCCGCCCAGCCGAAACTGCATTCCTTCACATAGGCATGCTCACATTCCTCGAGAATTTTCAGGTCGACCGCCTCATTACTGTTCGAGGGATAATACTGCTGCACCAGTTCGCGCTCCTCTTCCGGCGCAAGCGGCAACCCGTCCTCTGCCAAACGGCTCAACAGCATCGGCGGCAAATTCCGAAGCATAACTTTCGTAGCCTGCGGCCCCCAAAGGAAAAGTCCTGTATTCCAAAGAAATTCATGACTGTCCACAAACAATCGGGCAAAATCCAGTTCCGGCTTTTCCGAGAACGATTTTACGTGATACAACCCTTCACGCTGGGCGGGTATTCCCATCTGGATATATCCGTAACGGGTATTCGGCATCGTCGGACGCACTCCCATGGCCAGAAATTCACGGTGTGCCTGCACAAAATCCAGGCCGTCAAGCACATCCTTTTCAAAAAGTTCCTGTTCCAGAATATGCTGATCGGCAGGGGTCACCACAAAACAGGCTTCGGGATTCCTCTGCACCACATGAAAAGTAGCCCATGCCACCGCCGGCAAAGTGGAGAGACGCACCGGTTCTCCCAAAATCTGAGTTTCATCCAATTCTGGCAATTGTTCCTGCACCAGTTGCTTATACTCCCAAAACGTAGAAACAATGATATTTTCCTTCGGAATGAAACGGACAAAGCGGTCATAAGTGAGCTGCAACAGCGAACGCCCCACCCCGAAAAAATCAAGAAACTGTTTAGGGAAAGCCTTCCGGCTCGTAGGCCAAAGGCGCCGGCCGACACCGCCGGCCAAAATGATGCAATAACAATTTTTATTGTTCTTTTCCATGCAGTTATTACGATTTACAAGGTTACATTTTACCTCTATCGGGTTCTACGGCTAAGTTACTAGTATTTCCTCAAAGACAACGTCAAAATTAGATAAAGAAGAGAAAAATTTCTTTTTTCCGCAAAAAACTTTGCAGATTCCAAGAAAACCCCTATCTTTGCATCGCAAATCGGAAAAACATCGATATGCAGAAGCCCAGATGGCGGAATCGGTAGACGCGCTGGTCTCAAACACCAGTAGGTTCACCCCTGTGCCGGTTCGACCCCGGCTCTGGGTACTTCAAACCCTTGACAATCAGTTGATTATCAAGGGTTTTTCTTTTTATCGGGCGTACTAAAAGTGTACTTCCTGACGAAAAGAAAAAGAAAGAGTACTT
>ULRG01007650.1_pt1 | contig 29995 bp, 28 predicted proteins | sample 1955211 | NCBI WGS metagenome assembly ULRG01 (sample SAMEA4835676, study PRJEB28245) | human gut metagenome | biome: gut microbiome; material: fecal sample | place: Denmark | collected 2008
TCCGGTCGTGGCGGCTGTGGCTGTGTCGGTCATCGTGGTGTCGGCGTGGCTCCTGCTTGTGACGCTCGGCACGGGCGCGCTCGTCAGTCCGCGCTTCTTCCTACCTGTCGTCGGCATACTTTCGGGCACTGCCATAACTGCGTGCTCCGACTCGCTTTCGGCATATTATGACGGGCTGCGTCATCACAACCAGCTCTATTTCTATCTCCTCGGCAACGGAGCGACACACGCCGAAGCCCTCGATACGTTCGTGCGCCGTGCCCTTGAGAAGGCCGTTATGCCGGGACTCTCGCAGATGGCGACGGTGGTTGTGGGCACTGCTCCGGTGATGATGTGGACAATGATAATGTGCGGACAGGGAGCAATAGAGGCCGCAGCGTTCCAGTTGCTGGTCATGGCTGCCGCGTTCTGCGTCTCGGTCATGTCGGTGCTGCTTGCCGTGATACTCACACGCAAGTATATGTTCGATGAATACAGTCGTCTGAACACCCTTCGCAAGGCAGACGATAAAGAGCCTTCCGCTGCGCAGGAAACCGTCGCTCAGGAGGCTGCCGATGAGGTTGATGAGAATTGAAGACTGTGTCGTGGACGGTTAAAGCCACGTTATTACGACACTGAAAAATAAAACGCCGTCTGCGGATATCCGCAGGCGGTGATTCGATTATAATGAAAAGATCATCTGATCGTGACAGAAAGGTGATTCCTATCATATGAAAATATAATCTGATAAGAAGAAAATATCATTCTATTATAATAAAAAGAACTATGAGAACAAGACTTCTTTATGCAGGCCTTGCGCTTGCTGCGCTCACAATGTCGGCGTCGTGCTCGGATGCCATGCGCCATCGTGCCGCCACGTTGAAGACCATCGCCGGTGCGGTTGCCAGTGAGAATCAGGCTCCGCGTGAGCAGACGGAGGGTGTGGACGATTTGCTTCGTGCCGTGACTCCCGATTCGGTGCCGTCGATGATACTTGAACGCACAGGATATGTCACTTCATATAATAAGAAGACTAAGCTGCCAAACTGGGTGGCATGGCATCTTACGGCCGAGCACACCAAGGGCAGCCACAGCCGCAAGGGCATAGACTTTATGGAGGATGAGGATGTGCCGACGCCGCGTGCCGACGATTGGGACTATTACAACTCACGCTACGACCGTGGCCATATGTGTCCGGCGGGCGACAACAAGTGGGACAGTGAGGCCATGCGTCAGTCGTTCCTGTTCACGAACATCTGCCCTCAGGCGCCGGGACTCAACCGTGGCGACTGGAACGAGATGGAGAATGCGTGCCGCAGTTGGGCGCGTGAGAACGGCGACATATACATAGTCTGTGGTCCGATTCTTTATAAAGGACGCCACAAAACCATCGGAAAACACAAGGTGGTGGTGCCGGAAGCCTTCTTCAAGGTGGTGCTTTGCATGCGCGGCACGCCTAAAGCCATAGGTTTTATATATAAGAACGGGGACGGCAACCGGCCGAAAGGTGACTATGTGAACAGCGTTGACGAGGTGGAACGCATCACTGGTTTCGACTTCTTCCAGTCGCTTCCGGACGATGTGGAGAAGGCGGTGGAAGCCACTGCAGACCTTGATGAATGGCAGTAGAAGGTGTGTGCGTTGTATAGCATATTCCTATCGTGCATTATATATAGCACGGAATAAAAACATAAACCACGATTGACGGGTGTTTTTATTCCGTGTTATTGTTTTTTTTATTATCTTAGCACTTGTATATTACACTAACTCTTATTAAAACAATACCCGTCATGCAAACGAAAAAACTGATATCTTTGCTTTTTGTAGCCATGCCGATGTCGGTGTGCGCGCAGCTTCTTCCTTATCAGAATGCGAACCTCACGCCTGAAGAACGTGCCGAAGACCTGTGCTCACGCCTCACGGTGGAGGAGAAAATATCGCTTATGATGAACAATTCGCCGGCCATACCGAGGCTCGGAATACCGCAGTTCGAGTGGTGGAACGAGGCGTTGCACGGAGTGGCGCGCAACGGTACTGCCACGGTGTTTCCGGTGACAATAGGCATGGCTGCGTCGTGGAACGACGAACTGGTATATAAGGTTTTCTGTGCGACGAGCGACGAGGCGCGCGCCAAGAATGCCGAGGCCAAGCGCACGAACACGATGGAACAGTATCGCGGACTGTCGTTCTGGACACCAAACATAAATATATTCCGCGATCCGCGCTGGGGACGCGGACAGGAGACATACGGCGAAGATCCTTATCTGACGTCGCGTATGGGACTGGCCGTGGTGCGCGGACTGCAGGGCGACGACTATGCTCCGGACGGCAGCAAACCGAAGCACAAGTATATGAAACTGCTGGCTTGTGCAAAGCATTTTGCCGTGCACAGCGGTCCGGAATGGAGCCGCCACCGCTTCAATGTGGAGAATCTGCCGGCGCGCGACCTGTGGGAGACCTATCTGCCGGCGTTCAAGTCGCTTGTGGTTGACGGCGGAGTGAAGGAAGTGATGTGTGCCTATCAGCGCATAGACGGCGAACCGTGCTGCGGCAACACGCGCTATCTGCAGCAGATATTGCGTGGAGAATGGGGATTTAAGGGACTTGTGACGAGCGACTGCGGAGCGGTGAGCGACTTCTGGCAGTCGTGGGGACATGGTTTTTCTAAGACCCAGAGCGACGCCAGTGCACGTGCTTTGGTGACGGGCACCGACCTTGAATGTGGAAGCGACTACCGCTCGTTGGGCGAGGCCTTGAAGCAGGGAAAGGTGAGCGAAAAGAATATAGACACTTCGTTGAAACGTCTGTTGAAAGCCCGTTTCGAACTTGGAGACTTTGACGATGACGCGCTTGTGGAATGGACCAGACTGCCTATGAGCATCGTGGCGTGCAAGGAGCACCGGCAGCTTGCCGCCGACATGGCGCGACAGACTATGACGCTGCTGAGCAACGACGGCATTTTGCCGCTGAAAAAGAGCGGAATGAAAATAGCCGTGCTCGGTCCTAACGCCAACGATTCGACAATGTTGTGGGGAAATTATAACGGATTCCCGCTTTCGACGGTCACTATTTGGCAGGGAATAAAGGCAAAAGCACCGTCGGCACGGCTCATAGAGGGTTGCGGATATCTGCATAATAATGATAAGGTGAACGCCGGAAACGTGGCCGGTCTGGTGGGCGATGCCGATGTCGTGGTATTTGTTGGCGGTATATCACCGCGTCTTGAAGGAGAGGAACTGAAGGTGGAGGAGCCCGGATTCAAGGGCGGCGACCGTCTGACGATAGAACTTCCGGCTGCACAGAGTGAACTTGTGAAGGCATTGAAGGATGCCGGCAAGAAGGTGGTGTTCGTAAACTGTTCGGGAAGTGCGGTGGCTCTGACTGCTGAACAAGGCAACACAAACGCCATATTGCAGGCGTGGTATGGAGGTGAGCAGGCTGGAACAGCTGTTGCCGACGTGCTGTTCGGCGACTACAATCCGGGCGGAAAACTGCCTGTCACGTTCTATGCAAGTACGTCGCAACTGCCTGATTATGAGGACTATCACATGAAGAATCGCACTTATAGATATTTCACCGGCAAACCGTTGTATCCGTTCGGTTACGGACTCAGCTACACGTCGTTCGCAATAGGGAAACCGAAGTATAAGAACGGAACGCTGACCGTGAAAGTGAAGAACACAGGTGAGCGTGACGGCGACGAGGTGGTGCAGGTGTATGTGCGCAATCCTAAGGATACTGCGGGGCCGCGGAAGACACTTCGCGGATTCAAACGTGTTAAGGTGAAGGCAGGAAAAACGGTTGATGTGCGCATCTCTCTGCCACGCAATACATTTGAACTTTGGAATGACGAAACAAATACTATGTGTGTTGTTCCGGGGACATACAGATTATTAGTAGGTAATTCTTCTGCGGATGAGGATCTGAGAGAAATATCTGTCAAGGTAGAATAATACAGGATGTCATTTATGTTGTTATATCAGAAGAAATGCCTGTCAGTATAAAATGAAACAGGCATTTCTTTATTATGTGTCAGGTGTGGAGTTGTTTCAGATTGAATATTTATAGTCTGATTGACGAAGATTGAATAGGATTAGCCGTATTTATCTTATAGGAATATATCCGCTTTTGATGACAATATCTTGTCCTTTGTCAGACTGTAAATAATCGATGAATGGCTTTACGACCTTTTCTTTATCTTCTGTATAATAGAAATAAAGTTCTCTTACGATAGGATATACGTGCTTTCTGCCCATCTGCATGTTTGGGTACACAAAATGCCTGTTGTCGTATGACACTTTTACTGCACGTACATTTTTGTTTATATATGCCATACCTACATATCCTATCGCCCCTTTAGTCTGGCTTACAGACTGTATGATTGCACCGGTAGCAGGCATTGACAGGACACCGGCCATATAGTTTTTCTCTTTCAGGACACTTGTCTTGAAAAACTCATATGTTCCAGATGATGTCTCACGTGAATAAACGATAATCTTAAGATCAGGCCCGTATTTTCCTGTAACATGGTCTTTCACCTGTTTCCAGTTTGTCAGTTTACCGCGGAATATGGCTTCAAGCTGTGATCTTGTCAGGTGGGTTACGGGATTGGAAGGGTTTACAATCACGGCTAACGCATCGTAAGCTACGACAGCTTCTTTTATTTTTTTCTTGCCATGACTGAATTTTATTCTTTCATTGAATTTTATGGAACGTGACGCCATGGCAATGTCTGTTGTTCCGTCCAAAAGTGAAGATATGCCAACTCCGGTTCCTCCGCCGGTTACGGTGATACTTGAGTTCTTGAATTGGTTCATATAGCATTCAGCGGCTTCCTGCGATACAGGCAGCAATGTATCGCTGCCTTTGATTTTTTGTCCTTTGGCTATGACTGCAAGTAACAATGTAAAAATGATAAGAGATAGTCTATGCAATTTCATAATATCTGTTTTGTTATTTCGACTGCTAAGTAACGGCATAATATTTTTAGTCATATTACAATCATAATACAATTGTATTACATGTGACAGACATTATGAAAAGTTACGGCTGGAAACCGTATTGTAACAATTCTGTCATATGTTCGTGATACGTAAGATATAATTTTACACCGGAACTATTGATAAAGAAAAAATGAGGAAATTTGTAGAAAGAATAGCTGCCGGGATAATAACATGCAGCGGATTCCTGACAAGTATTGTTATTTTGCTTATTGTGGTGTTTCTGTTTTCAGAGGGGGTAGGGCTTTTCTCTTCAAAGACAATAGAGGAAGGTTACTCGTTGGTTGTCAATAAATCAAATCCCGTTGACGAGCTGAACGCCAGAGAGATAAAGGAGATATTTGATGAGGACATAACAGAATGGAAAGATGTCGGAGGAAAAGAGGGAAAGATAAGATTAGTAAGATTTGACGACATGCAGAATCTGTTCACTAAAGAACAGTTGGGCGAAAATTATGAGAATGCGGGGGCTTGTCTGGATTCGCTTATAAAGGCGGATATCGGTATTATTGCCTTTATTCCGGAAAGCTATGCGGCAAAGTTGGAAAATGGCAGAATGTTGGATGAGCATGAGATTTCTGTAAGCGAGGTGATAGGAGGCAAAGAATGGTTCCCTACGGCGACTCCTGCACCGCAGTTCGGTTTTGTCCCTCTTATTTTAGGAACAATATGGGTCACAGTGTTTGCCATCATATTCGCTTTGCCTTTCGGCTTGTCTGTCTCCATATATATGTCAGAGATCGCTTCAGAAAGAATGTGTAGGATATTGCGTCCTATAATAGAACTTCTAAATGGTATACCGTCTGTTGTCTACGGCTTTTTCGGACTGACGGTTATCGTCCCTGTACTGCAGAACGTCTTTGGATTGCCTGTGGGAGAGAGCGGACTTGCAGGAGCCATTGTGCTGGCCATAATGGCTTTACCTACTGTTATAACAGTAAGTCAGGACGCTATGCAGAACTGTCCCCGTTCGATGAGAGAAGCAAGCCTTGCTTTGGGTGCGTCGAGATGGCAGACAATATATAAGGTGGTGATGCCATATTCTATATCCGGAATAACATCCGCGATAGTGTTGGGTATCGGCCGTGCGTTCGGAGAAACGATGGCGGTTCTTATGGTTACCGGCAATGCTGCGGTAATACCTCTTTCTATAACCGATCCGCTGAGAACCATACCGGCCACCATTGCGGCTGAGCTGGGAGAGGCTCCGGCCGGAGGCCCACATTATCAGTCTCTGTTCCTGTTGGGTGTCGTTCTGTTCTTCATTACATTAATAATAAATACAAGTGTCGAATATATATCGTCAAGAAATAAATAAAGAAAGAAACGTCTTATGGAAAGTAAAATAAACTATATGAGTAATTGTAAGCGGAAAATGATTGCGGAGAATGCGGCTTTTTTCATATTCCGACTTCTCAGTGGTCTTATCGTGACAGTATTGTTCATAATTCTTGCCTTTATTATCATAAAAGGAGTCAAGGTCATCAATTGGGATTTTCTTACAACATACCCGACCGACGGAATGAAGGGCGGAGGTATATTTCCGGCAATAGTGGGAACTTTTTATCTTATGGCGGGCAGTGCTGTCTTTGCATTTCCGCTTGGTATAATGAGCGGAATATATATGCATGAATATGCCAGCAACGGCAAGATAATAAAGTTTATACGTATGATGACAAACAATCTTTCCGGAATCCCCTCTATTGTTTTCGGACTGTTCGGAATGTCTTTGTTCGTAAATTATTTAGGATTCGGCGACAGCATTGTCGCCGGGTCGCTGACGTTGGGACTGTTGGCTCTTCCTCTTGTCATAAGAACAACTGAAGAGGCTCTTAAGGCAATTCCCGACAGTTACAGGGAAGGAAGTCTTGCGTTGGGAGCGACCAAGCTTCAGACTATCAGAAAAGTAATATTGCCAATGGCTATGCCAAATATCATCACAGGACTGATATTGGCTCTTGGACGTGTCTCGGGCGAGACTGCTCCTATTCTATTCACATGTGCGGCATACTATCTTCCGCAACTTCCGGATAGCATATTCGACCAGTGCATGGCATTGCCATATCATCTTTATGTACTGGCAACAAGCGGTACAGACATGGAAAAGCAGATTCCCATAGCATACGGTACGGCACTTATACTGGTTGTCATTATTTTCCTGATAAATATACTGGCAAACGCAATGAGAAACTATTTTCAGAATAAACTTAAGACCAACTGATGTTTGTGAGAAAAACAGAATCGGTAAAACAAGAATAAATGATTATGACTAAGATTGAAGCAAAAAATGTCAATTTCTATTACGGACAGTTTCATGCGCTCAAAAATATAAGCATGAGTATCGGGAGCAACGAGGTTGTGGCCTTTATCGGGCCTTCCGGATGTGGAAAATCAACGTTCCTCAGACTTTTCAACCGCATGAACGATCTCGTTCCCGGCAGTCGCCTGGAAGGTAATATTGAAATAGACGGAAAAGATATTTACGGAAAAGATATAAATGTGGACATATTGAGAAAGAATGTCGGCATGGTTTTTCAACGTCCAAATCCTTTTCCGAAAAGCATATATGAGAATGTCGCATACGGATTAAGAGTGAATGGTGTCAAGGACGAGCGGTTCATATCAGAAAGGGTGGAGCAGTCGTTGAGAGGAGCCGCTTTGTGGGATGAGGTGAAGGATAAGCTGAAAAAATCGGCTTATGCCCTTTCCGGTGGCCAGCAGCAAAGGCTTTGCATCGCAAGGGCTATGGCCAATTCTCCTTCGGTGTTGCTCATGGACGAGCCTGCCTCGGCCCTCGACCCGATATCAACCGCAAAGATCGAGGAACTGATACATGAGATAAAAAAAGATTATACCATCGTTATCGTCACTCATAACATGCAGCAGGCAACACGAGTGAGCGACAAAACCGCCTTTTTTTACCTGGGCTCACTGATTGAATATGACTCAACTTCAAAGATGTTTACAAATCCGTCAAAGGAAGAGACGCAAAACTACATAACCGGACGTTTCGGTTAAAACAATTAAATATTATATATAATTATGGTGAAATTTGTAGAAGAGGAACTTCAGAAAATCAATAATGAGGTTCTTGAAATGTGGGAACTGGCTTTTGACCAGATGAAGAATGTATGTGACGCTTTTTTCACTGACGATAAGGATAAGGCTTGGGAAGTATTGATAAGAGAAAAGAGAGTAAACGCATGTGAGATAAAGCTTGACTGCGACATAGAAGATTTCATGGCCCGTTTTAATCCGGTAGCCGTCGATTTGCGTTTTACGATAGCCATGCAGAAGATTATCACCGATCTGGAACGTATAGGTGACTTGGCGGAGAATATAGCAAGATTCATAATAAAGCATGATGAGGAATATCTGGATGATAATCTGTTGGACAAGACGAGGATAAAAGAGATGGCAGACTGTGTTCTCGATATGCTCAGAATGTCAAAGTCGGCATTCGAGAACCGGGACATTACGATAGCTTACAGCTTGTTTGAGAAAGATAATGTGTTGGACGAGATAAACTCAGAATCAACGGATGTTCTCACACAATATGTTCGTGAGAATAACGACAAGCTGGCGTTCTGTCTTGATTTCAAAGGCGTGATACTGCGTTTGGAACGTGTCGGCGATCATATAACAAATCTTGCGGAAGAAGTGATTTTTTATGTTAACGCTGCGGTATTGAAGCACACCACTGACAAGCTTAGCAAAGACAAGATACTCATGCATAAATTGCATGGTGAGGGTAAAGACATATAGTATATATGTCCGGACATATACATGATTATTGTAAATAAACAGTTGTCCTGTATATAAATTGTCATATATTTCAATTGTTTTTCTTGGTTGCACGGATATTTCCGGCAACCAAGTTTTTGTATGGAGCAGTATGGACTGACACAGGCCATACTGTATGTGGAGTTGACATACTCACTGCCTGCCGGTGGCCATTCCGGCCGGCATTTGGGTTAAAATAATGCAAAAAGTATGTCGGCAAATGGAATATGTATAATTATTTTATTAATTTTGCAGCATATTATAAACATAACATAGCTGTAAAAGCGTGAAAATAAAGGAAGTGATGACCGCCCTTGAACGTTTCGCGCCTCTGCCTTTGCAGGAAGGATGGGACAATTCCGGCCTGCAAACAGGATTGACGGAGGTGGCAGTCTCAGGGGCTTTATTGTGTCTTGACGTGAACGAAGAAATCATTGATGAGGCTGTGGCCAGGGGATGCAACCTTGTCGTGTCTCATCATCCGTTGCTGTTTCACGGACTGAAGACAATATCTGATGCCGACAGTGTGCAGCGCACGGTGATGAAGGCTATAGAGAACGGTGTGGCTGTAGTGTCGATGCATACCAACATGGACAATGCGCGCGGCGGAGTGAACTTCAGGATTGCGGAGAAGATGGGACTTGAAAATGTGGATTTCCTCGCACGTAAGGTTGTCGGTGGCATTGAGGCCGGAAGCGGAGTCATTGGCGAACTGCCGCAGCCTGAGGATGCAGCGGACTTTGTGGCAAATGTGAAAAAACAATTCGGAGCGGACTGTGCCATGTGCAACGAGTTGCTGAAACGCCCTGTGCGCCGCGTGGCAATATGTGGCGGAGCAGGAGACTTTCTGCTCGACGATGCCGTGAAGGCGGGTGCCGACGCTTTTGTTACGGGTGAGATGCACTATCATGTATATTTCGGACGCGAGCAGCAGATACAGATATGCGTGATAGGACACTATCAGAGTGAGCAATATACGAAGGAAATATTCAAAACAATAATCGAGGATGAGTGTCCGGGTGTGCCGGTTGTGATGGCTCAGACGAACACCAATCCAATAATCTATTTATAATTATGGCAAAGAAAGATCCAACAGATTTATCAGTGGAAGAGAAACTGAGAACTCTTTATCAGCTTCAGACAACATTGTCGGCAATAGACGAGAAGCGTGCGCTGCGTGGTGAACTGCCTTTGGAAGTTCAGGACCTTGAGGATGAGATTGAGGGTCTCAAGATTCGTGTTAAGAAAATAGAGGACGAGATACAGGAGTTCCAGTCAGCCGTATCGCAGAAGAAGGCTGAGATAAAAGAGGCTGAGGCAAGCGTGGAGCGTTACAAGACACAGCTTGACGACGTGAAGAACAACCGTGAGTATGACACGCTGACAAAGGAGATAGAATTCCAAAGCCTTGAGATAGAGCTTTGCAACAAGAAGATAAAGGAAGCTCTTATGAAGGTGGATGAGAAGAACAAAGATCTTGAGCAGACCAAACTGCTGATAGAGGATCGCCAGAACGCTCTGGAGGACAAGAAGGGTGAGCTGGACGAGATAATGCAGGAAACACGCGACGAAGAGGAGAAACTCAAGGCTAAGGCAAAAGATCTGGAGACTAAGATTGAACCGCGCCTGCTCTCAAGTTTCAAGCGCATACGCAAGAACGCACGCAACGGACTGGGTATTGTATATGTGCAGCGTGACGCTTGTGGCGGTTGCTTCAACAAGATTCCGCCACAGAGACAGCTCGACATCAAGATGCACAAGAAGATTATCGTGTGCGAGTATTGCGGACGTATCATGATTGATCCGGAGCTGGCCGGCGTTAAGAACGTCACAGGCGAGGTGGATGACAAACCGAAACGTAAGCGCGCAGTGCGTAAAACAAAGAAGGCTGACGAGTAATTTAAGGAAATATATATGTGTAAGAATAAAGGCGAAGCAATCGTGCTTCGCCTTTATTTATGTTGTTTTACAGGGGGTGCCGATGTTTTTGAATGTAAAATATTCGTTATTTTGAATGTAAAACATCCGTAGTGTGAATGGAATCCTTGACCTGAAGCGGTTCACGAATATGATGTGAGTGTGTGTTTTTTGACCGTGAACGTTTCCCTAAATATATTATTTTATTCGTCCGCACAATGCGGTTTATAGGTTTTGGATTCGTCTGTAGGCCGTTTTGTTTTGTTACAGGCCGCGGGCTTTATATATGAGTTCCTTTGCGTTGTTTATTTCCTGGAACTTCTTCTCGGCGGCTTTCTTCACATCCTCGCCGAGCGTTGCCACTCTGTCGGGGTGGTGTTTGAGCGCCATCTTACGGTATGCGGCTTTCACCTCATCGTCTGTCGCATTAGGACTGATGCCGAGTACTTTGTATGCCGCGTCGAGATTGCTGTTGCCGTATTGAAGATTGAGCATCGAGTCAATGTCTGCGGCGGAGATACCGAGATTTACGGCAACCTCCTTGAGCGCTTCAACTTCCTCCTGTACGATTACGCCGTCGGCCTGTGCTATCATCACGAGGAAATTGAGAAGCTGCAGGCGTTGTGGATAGCTGATATTGTGTTCTATCTGTCTGCATGCGTCTTGTATTGTGGCTCTGAATTTGTCGGCGCCCATCTGTTTCTGTTGTTCAAACAGTCTTAGTATGATTTTCTCTCCCTCCACCTTGGCGGCTTCTCCGAAATTACGGCTCAGAAAACGCCTCACAAGCTCCATTTCGGAGTGCATGACCTTTCCGTCGGCTTTGATGATATAAGAGGATAATACGAGAAGTGAGAACAGGAATGAATTTCGTTCTCCTTCATACGCGCGTTGCTGGTCGTAACCGTCGTTGAATGTGTGGTGACCGTTGTCACTGTTTGTGTTTACATTTTCAAGTCCTTTCTCAAAAAGCCATCCCAAGGCAAATCCGGCAAGTGCGCCCAACGGACCACCTCCCAAGATAAAGCCCAGATAACCTCCAATCCATCTTGATGCTCCCATATTGTTGTGTTTTGTTTATTTATTACGTGTGTTATCAGGCGGTGTCAGCGTCGCGTCATACTGATAAAAAGGAAATGACGCCGTCCTGTCATTGACATTATATGCAAAGATAATGCCTTTGTGCCTCTTTGACAATAAAATAAGTAAAAAGTAGATATTCTTTTGTTTTTATAATATTCTTTTGTTTGTTGCAGGCTGACATTATTTATATTATGTCAGGATAGTCGGGTATGTCTTCAAGAAAAGTGTAGTTGCGCTGCTCGTAGTTCATCTTGCAGCAATAGTGTTGCAGACCGTTGCTCATGACGAGATAGTCAACGTGGAGTAGTATGTTGTATGCTGAAATCTGGTCGAATACGTTCCGCGTTATGGCAATATCTGGTGCCTTGTATTCCATTATCATTATCGGTTTGAGCTCCCTGTTATATAATACTGTGTCGGCACGCAATGCCTTCGCTCCGTATTTCAGACTTACTTCGTTGGCCATAAGCGACTGCGGGTATGATTTGTGTTCTATTAGGTAATGTATGAAATGTTGTCTGACCCATTCTTCGGGTGTCAGCGCAACGTGCTTTCTACGGAGTATGTCGTATATGGTTGGCTTTTGCTTTGTACCGGATAATTTTATTTGAAAAGTTGGTAGGTTTAGTCGAATCATTTTATTAATTTTGTAGCAATGAAAAACCATAATACAGAGCGATTGACGGACATTGGTCGTCGTCGCGTGTTTATGGTTTGCGTTGCCTGTGTGCAATATAAATTCACTGCAAAGATAATGTGAATAGCGCATGAAACAAAACATTTCGTGTGTGTTTTTGTACGCCGGCAATCTGAGGGGATGGCAGATGTGTGGCCATGATGACTGAATACGGATGGAGACATCCGTCACTTTCAGACTCCGCCACATAGGTCTGCGTCCGTTTATTATTTATCTGATTTATTGAAATGGCTGAAAAGAAATCTGTAACAACATACGAATCGGTGATGCGCGATTTGAAGGCGCGTAAATATTATCCCTTTTATTTGTTGATGGGAGAGGAGTCTTATTTCATTGATAAGATATCCGATTACATTGCCGATAATGTGTTGCGGCCGGATGAACTTTTCTTTAACCAGAACATTGTGTTCGGTTCTGATATCACGGCATCGCAGATTGTGGATATTGCGAAAGGCTATCCGGTGATGCCGGCGGAGCATAGACTGATCATTGTTAAGGAAGCGCAGAATCTTCGTTCTTTTGATGCGCTGGAGAAATATCTTGACAAACCGGTCAAATCTACGATTCTGGTATTGTGTTATAAAAACGGTTCTGTAGATCGCCGGAAGAAGATTGTAGCCAAAGCTGAGGCTGTCGGTGTCGTGTTTGAGAGTAAGAAGAAACGCGACAGTGAATTGCCGGGCTTTGTTACGACATATATGAAAATGCACAATGCGACAATCGACGAGAAGTCTGCCGCCATTGTTGCAGAACATATAGGGTCGGATGTCAGCCGGCTTGTTTCCGAACTTGACAAGCTGCTCATTTCTCTTCCTGAAAACGATAGGCGAGTGACACCGGAAATCGTGGAACATCAGATAGGTGTGAGTAAGGATTTCAATGCCTTCGAACTGCGTCGTGCCATCATTGAACGCAATGTTTTCAAGGCAAATCAAATAGTAAATTATTTTGACAAAAATCCTAAGGCCGGATCGGTATATTCTTTCCTGCCTCTGCTGTTCAGTTTTTTCCAGAATCTGATGATAGCTCATTATACTCCGAACCGAAATAATGAGTCCGCTGTTGCTGAGGCTTTGGAGCTGCGCTCTGCATGGGGCGCGAAGGAGTATATGATTGGTATGAGAAATTACACACCGATGAAGACTCTCCAGATAATTTCTAAAATTAGAGAGATTGACGCCAAAAGTAAGGGCCTGGATAACCCAAATACCGGTCCTGGAGAACTGATGAAGGAGCTAATTTTCTTCATTTTGCACTAAAATAGGGCCTTTTTCCGGTCTATTTTTTCTAGAATTTCATATTTCATTGCAGCTTTTTTTTGACCTAAAATGCTATAAATGCGCATGTTAGGTGATTTATTCGTCTCTATAATTTGAATATTTTGAGCGGAGTTTGCCCGTCGTTCAAATAATCGAAAAAATGGAAAATTTTGTCTCCTGAGAAACCTTTAAATTTATAATTAAGCAATTTTTACATTTATCAGATTGAATTTATAAATGCAAATGTAAAACCAATTAATGCCATATCTACATTTGTAAACACATTTGTATATAAAAAATCACGATTTAGAATATTTATAATTACATCTATAAATTAATATTATTAAGAAACATAAATGCAAATGTATATATATACAACACGTATTTATGTATATATTTAGCTCATAATGACGGCTTTATATAGTTATATTAATGATTTTGTTTAATATTTGTACTTATAGGGGCGAATATCGTTAAAATAATAACTTTTATACCCTATTATACATATAATATAATGACTGATATAATCAATATAATACGATATTTTATTAAATAAAAAATAATGGCGACTTTTCCGGCATATCATATACATTTGTATATGTAAATGCAACAGATCTACAAGAACGTATTATTAAAAAACTATATATTGTATTGTAAATGTGAATTACTTGAATGTAAATTATATATACAAATGTTGCATAGTTCAAAAAAATGCTTTAACTTTGTAAAAGCATAAGAAAATGCCCTTTTATTGTATAAAAAACAGCTTTATGGATATGAAAGATAGAATCAGGAAGGTGATGGAGAGTCAACATATGACCCAACAGGTGTTTGCCGAATTCATACAAATTGCTCCTGCGACGCTGAGCAGTATCTTTACCGGACGAACCCGACCTACCCTTACAATTGTAGAAGCAATAAAAAACAAGATACCTTCTATTTCTACAGATTGGCTTTTGTTTGGAAATGGTGACATGTATGTTGACACGTCGGAGGAAGGTGCACAGCCTAATGTAAATAACGAACCGGAACCTGTTTCTGAACGTATGCTCGACTTTGATGATCCTCAGCCAGCACCTGCTACAAAACCGTCACCTGTTTCCGGTATGCAGTTTTCGTATGAGGACAAATATAATATGGTAAAAAATTTTGACAAACCGCAACGTAAAATAACCGAGATTCGCATCTTCTATGATGATCAGACTTGGGAGACTTTTGTACCGAAGAAATAGCGAAATAAAATGTTTCACGCATTTGTTGAGTTGTTTATATAGATGCTCTCTATTACGGTTGTAACGGTGTATTTAAGTTATTATTTGTGGTATGATTTCGTATGAAACGGTAGCATGCTGTGAGTGTACTTTTGAAATATTTTGACGTTATGGTATTTATATGTTTTGCTTTGTGTAATCTTTCCTTTACCGAGTTATGTGTCAAAATAAGTTTATACAGCGCGTGTGTGGCATTTATTGATGATATGTGCGGTGTACTGTTCGTGATAAAATAAGTCCGCTTACAGACAACGAGAAGAGCTCTTCTAAAGGACCGTGTCTTGTTAAGTGTGATTTCGGATATTGAATAGCAAGGAGTCTGAATGTGTAAAAACAAAATGGGTCCACTGGCAACGAATATGCCGTTGGACCCATTTTTATTTTGAGGAGTTCGTTTTAATATTAATAATCCTCTTCGTCGTCGCTGACGTCTTCAGCTTCGAGCGTCAGTTCTTCCGGATCGGTGTCAAAAGTGGTGCGATAGCTTTCTTCTGTCAGCTTATCGTCATCAAATTCGTCGTCCTCGTCCTCGTCGTATTTGTCGTCGTTGTCCTCGTCATAATCATCATCCTCATCGTCGTATTTTCTGTGTTTGTTCTCGTTTTCGTCGGCATGAGGCATGAATTGCTCGCTTTCAGGTTTCTCTTTGGCGAATATGGCTTCCACCCACATTCCCTTTTCTATTTCAAGGACCTTATATCCGTCGTTGATTTTCTTCTCATACATTCCTCCCGGTTTATGGAGTCTGTCTTTAGGCAATGTGGTAGTGCTAATGTCGAATCCGCTTTCTATGATGTCGCGGATGCTTTGCGAGAGTGAGCCCCAGCCACCGCCGAAGTTGCTGTCGAGCACTTCTATCAGTTTTTCGGCAGTTATGTGATGGATGTTCTCGTATGTCAGGTCGGTCACTCTCTTTATAGGGCGTTTCTTTATCGCCCATTTGGCTTTATTGTTCTCGTCTATTTTTATTGTTCCTATTTTATATCCCCGGGCCTCGTATTTGCTGATAACCTCAGGTTTTGCGACTTTCACTTCTTCCATATCGAATGCGCTTCGAATGACATCGATATAGTGTCGCATGTTATCCTTGAGGTCGGCATCCCTTTCAGCAGATTCCCACATGTGCAGGATGTCATTCTCCTGTAAATCCCACACATTGCTCTTTGTCAGTGTTTTAAGAGTTAAAGCTTTCTGTTGTTTCATATTATAATGTTACTTATTGTCTCTATCGTCCAATACCTTGAATGTCTGCCTGTATGTATCCAGCCTGTCTTTGTCGATGACGGCATTGATGTATTGCTGTTTTCCTGGCTCAGCTTCAGCCATTACCCGTCCTTCCGGATCTATCACCCGGCTGTGCCCGGAGTAGTAGGCAGTTTTATCGCGTCCTGTTCTGTTGCATGCTATGAGATAGCATTGGTTTTCTATCGCCCTTGCTCTTGTGAGAACGTCCCATGCTTCGTTGCGCACATCCGGCCAGCTCGCCACGTTTATTATAGCGTCGTAGTCGTTGTCATAGCGCAACCATGACGGAAATCTCAGGTCATAGCATATTGTCAACAGGAATCTCCATCCTTTCCATTCGGCGACAGCACGTTTGGTTCCCGGGGCGAACATTATGTTTTCGCCGGCAGGTCCGAACAAGTGATGTTTGTCATACCATGTGTATGAGCCGTCAGGTTTTACGAAGAACAGTCTGTTTCTGTATGGATGTCCTGCCGTGTTTATCCTGTCGTCGTTTTCCACAGCCAAGCTTCCACATATAGCTGCGTTTGTCAGTCGCGCGGTTTCCTGCATCCATTCAAGAGCCCGGCCTGATGTTGAGGCCGAAACTTCCTCTTTTGCGACGGCGAATCCTGTATTCCACATTTCCGGCAAGACGTACATATCACTTTCTCCTGCATGGGATATGATGTTTCGGGCAGCAGATGCGTTACTGTCAAACGCGGCCCATTGTATGTCTGTTTGAATGATTGTTATCTTCATAATACGTCGCAATGAGGCGTTGCAAAAGTATATACTTTACTTTTAATCCACAAGTTTTTCATATAGAAATTTTGTCGGTATCGCATATATTTTTTAATTTTGTGCAAGATATGAGTGAGCCTTTGGCAGAAAGAATGAGACCCCGCACCATCGACGAATACGTCGGTCAGAAACATCTTGTAGGTGAGGGTGCCGTCCTGCGTCGGATGATAGATGCGGGGCGTATTTCCTCTTTTATTTTATGGGGACCGCCGGGAGTCGGGAAGACGACACTCGCGCAGATAATAGCCAACAAACTGGAGACTCCGTTTTACACGCTCAGTGCCGTGACGAGCGGCGTGAAAGATGTGCGCGACGTGATAGAGCGGGCAAAGAAAGGACAGTTCTTCTCCACGGCTTCGCCCATTCTGTTTATCGACGAGATCCACCGTTTCAGCAAGTCGCAGCAGGATTCGTTGCTCGGTGCGGTGGAGCGGGGCATTGTTACGCTTATAGGTGCGACGACAGAGAATCCGTCGTTTGAAGTCATACGGCCGTTGCTCTCGCGCTGTCAGCTGTATGTTCTGAAGCCGCTCGACAAGGATGACCTTCTCGAACTGCTGCACCGCGCCATCACTAAGGACGTGGAGCTGAGCCGCAGACACATAGAGCTGAAAGAGACCGACGCCATACTGAGATACAGCGGAGGCGACGCGCGCAAGCTACTCAACATTCTTGAGCTTGTTGTTGAGGCCGATGGTGGCGACGTGGTCATAACCGACGAGATGGTGGTGAACCGTCTTCAGCAGAACCCTCTTGCCTACGACAAGGACGGCGAGATGCACTACGACCTTGTGTCGGCGTTCATAAAGAGCATACGCGGAAGCGATCCCGACGCGGCGCTTTACTGGATGGCGCGCATGATTGAGGGCGGCGAGGATCCTAAGTTCATAGCCCGCCGGCTTGTGATAAGCGCAGCCGAGGATGTCGGACTTGCCAATCCCAACGCGCTTCTTCTTGCCAATGCTGCCTTCGATGCCGTCAACAAGATAGGATGGCCTGAGGGACGCATACCGCTGGCGGAGGCGGCTGTATATCTTGCCACAAGCCCGAAGAGCAATTCTGCATACAACGGCATCAATTACGCCCTTGAGACAGTGCGGCGTACCGGCAACCTGCCTGTGCCGCTCCATTTGCGCAATGCTCCCACCGAACTCATGAAAAATCTCGGCTACAGCGACGGATACAAGTACTCGCATGATTTTCCTGGACATTTCGTAAGGCAACAATACATGCCCGATGAACTCACGGACACTCGTATATGGCATGCCCAGCACTCGCCCTCCGAAGAAAAACAGTATCAGTGGATGTTGCGATGCTGGGGAGACAGATATAAGGATGATTGACTGACAATAAGGATTATATAGCAAAATAACACAAATATATGAAAATCGTTATATTGGATGGCCATTGCGCCAATCCCGGTGACCTGTCGTGGAAACCGTTGAAAGAATTCGGAGAACTCGTAGTCTATCCGCGTACTTCGGCCGATGAAGTTGTAAGTCGCATAGGCGATGCTGAGATCGTGATGACAAACAAGACAGTGCTCGATGCTGCCGTTCTCTCACAGCTGAGCAATATCAAGTATATAGGCGTTCTTGCCACGGGGTTCAACACTGTTGACATAGACGCTGCGCGCAGCCGTGGCATCGTGGTGACGAACGTTCCTGCATACAGCACCGACAGTGTGGCACAGATGACGTTCGCGCACATACTGAACATAACCAACCGTGTAGCCCACTATGCTTCGCAGAACCGTGAAGGACGTTGGAGCGCAGGCGAGGACTTCTGCTATGCCGACACTCCTCTTACCGAACTTGCCGGCAAGACGCTCGGCATCGTCGGACTCGGCAACATAGGCCGTAAGGTGGCCCGCATAGCCATGGACTTCGGCATGGATGTCTTTGCGTTTACCAGCAAGCACATCTCTGAATTGCCTGAAGGCATACAGAAAACCACTATGAAAGGACTGCTTGCTGCGAGCGACGTGCTCACCCTGCACTGTCCGCTTACCGACACCACACGCAACCTTATAAACCGTGACACCATTGCGCTTATGCGTCGCGGAGCAATCATAATCAACACCAGTCGCGGACCGGTAGTCAATGAGAGCGACGTGGCTGAGGCTCTCGAGAGCGGACAGCTTGCCGCCTACGGTGCCGATGTCATGTGCAGCGAGCCGCCTTCGGCAGACAATCCGCTGTTCAAGCAGCCCCATGCATACATTACTCCTCACATAGCCTGGGCTACACGCGAGGCACGTGCACGACTTGTAAAGTGCGCCATCGACAATGTGAAGGCCTTTATGGACGGATCGCCTGTGAACGTAGTCAATCCTTGAAGATGAGCGACCAAATAATCTACGGAACGCTTTTCCGTATCATTGAGTTTCTCGGCACGTTCGCGTTCGCCATTTCCGGCATACGCCATGCCGCAGCCAAGCGCTTCGACTGGTTTGGAGGCTTCGTGTGCGGTGTGGCTGTGGCTATAGGCGGTGGAACCATACGCGACGTCATGCTCGGCGTGACGCCGTTCTGGATGACATCGTCTATCTATCTTGTCTGTACGGTCTTGGCCCAGATATTTGTGATTGTCTTCGCACGTTATCTGAAACGTCTCGACAACGCATGGTTCCTGTTCGACACACTCGGCCTGGCCCTGTTCACAATAGCCGGCCTACAGAAAACCATCGACTGCGGTCATCCGTTCTGGGTTGCCATAATAATGGGTTGCATCACCGGTTCTGCCGGTGGCGTGATACGCGATGTCCTGCTCAACAATGTGCCTGTGATATTTCGCAAAGAGATCTATGCCATGGCCAGCGTCTTGGGCGGACTTGCCTATTGGGGATTGGTGGTTGCCGGACTCGATGTGAGCATGGCTGTCATCGTTTCATTCCTGATAATATGTGCCATAAGGCTCCTCGCCGTGAAATATCACATCTCTCTGCCCATTCTCAAGGCTGATGAATAGCATGAAAATGGGCTTTCGGAGATTTTTTTGAAAAAAGTGCCTGAATTGTTTGGTAGATATCTAAAATATATATACCTTTGCACTCGCAAACAAGAAATGAGGCTCCGTAGCTCAACTGAATAGAGCATCTGACTACGGATCAGAAGGTTACAGGTTTGAATCCTGTCGGAGTCACACAGAAAAGCTGTTCCAAATCATTCGGAACAGCTTTTTTTGTTTGTCTGTCTCCATTTATTTTCCTGTCCGTTTCCTATTTTCTAATTTTTGTGTTATAAATTTTGGTAGATACAAAAATTATTTATACTTTTGCAGTCGCAAACAAAAAACAATGGCTCCGTAGCTCAACTGAATAGAGCATCTGACTACGGATCAGAAGGTTACAGGTTTGAATCCTGTCGGAGTCACACTAAAAGGCTGTTCCAGAAACATTGGAGCAGCCTTTTTTCGTTTCCATTGCATTAACCGTATGTCCGCCACGTCTGGACTTATCAGATAAGCAGTGACGCTGCGTTTTGTGTTTTGTTCCGGCTCGGTAGAAATCAGATGGAGCCAGGTTTTATTACTGATGTATCGCGGAATGTCGGAAAGCTTCCAGGCAACATAAGAGCAGTGGCAGTTACAGCACATCTGCTCACGTGATGATAAATTTTCGTTTTTTCCGCAATACATTCTTTTTGTCGCCACAACATATTCATTTTGTCTGTCGTTTATGTTTTTTCTATTGTCGTGACATGTTTTTCACGTGTTGCAGAAAAGCCATTCCGGGCTTGTGATATGGAGCCCCCATGTTGTGGCAAAGACTTCCTGAACGCATAAAAAAGCCCTCGTGGCGGTGCAAAATATGCTTTCTGCACTGCCGCGGGGGCTGAAGTCATAATCTTAATGTTCGTTGCCGTTTATTTATGCTTTTCTTTTTCTTTTATCATGGTGCCTATGAGAGACGTCTTTTTTCTATTTAGTTGATTTTTATATCAATGCACTCGTCTTTTATAATTGCATATTTATACACGTCCGTCAGTGTGGACGCGCTTCTCTCCTCATTATTTCTTCAGCATTATCTCCACAATCGTATCAACGCTTTGCGGTACTGCCGGCAGATTGATAATGGTGGAGTCGTTGCCGTGTTTCTGCAATTTCAGCTTGCTGCCGTCGTCATACATCCTTGCCGACTTTATCTTTTTAGTGCTCAATGGTATAGTCAGGCTCTTCTCTTTGAGGTCGAGTATGTGCACGTAGAGCGTGTTGCCCTTCTGTGTGGTGACGCCCCATGGTTGAGGCTTTATCAGTCCGCCGCGTGTGCCGTATATTGTCTCGCCATAGCGTTTGGTCCATTTGCCTATCTCCTGTAGTCTTGCCATGGCTTCGTCGGGCAGCTGTCCGTCAGGGCGCGGACCTATGTTGAGCAGTAGGTTTGAGTTCATTCCCGCCGACTTCACCAGTCGTCTTATCAGTTCGTCGGCCGATTTGTACGACTTGTCGGTGATGTTGTATCCCCACGTGTTGTTCATGGTCTGGCACGATTCCAGCGGCAGCATGTCGCTCACTTCCTGTCCTGCGGAGAATCCGGCGCTGTTCTCGCCAGGCAGATCCTGCTCGAAGAGTTGGAAGTCCTCGCCATCGTGTGGTGCCATGTGGTGATTGTTTCCTATGAGACATGCCGGTTGCAGCTTGTGTATGAGTGCGTATTGCTCGTCGAGCTGCCAGTCGAAGTCTTTAGGATGGTCCCACATTCCGTCAAACCATATTGCTCCTATCTTGCCGTAGTTGGTCAGTATCTCGGTGAGCTGTGCGTTCATGAAGTTGAAGTACGAGTTCCAGTCGGCGGAGCCTTCGGGCTGGGGCAGGGCCTTGCTTGTATCGCCGAGCGGATAGTCAGGGCGATACCAGTCCATGTGCGAGTAGTAAACGTGCAGCTTTATACCCTGTCTGTCACATTCGTCGGCCAACTCTTTCAGTATGTCGCGCTTGAAAGGGGTGGCGTCAATGATGTCGTAGTCGGTGGCTTTAGAGTCGAACATGGAGAAACCGTCGTGGTGACGCGATGTTATTGTGATGTATTTTGCACCGGCTTCCTTGAATGCTTTTACCCATTCGTGTGCGCTGAAGTGTGAAGGATAGAATCCGCCTGCCAGTTTGGAATATTCGTTGCGGTCTATACGTTTGGAGTGTTGCACCCATTCGCCGTCGGCAAGCATGGAGTAGATGCCCCAATGCAGGAATATGCCGAACTTCATGTCTTGAAATTCCTTTCTTGCCTGAAGGTTTTCGGGTGCCGGCTGGTAGCTTTGCGCGTATATGTGGCCTGTGCCGAGAGTCAGTGCTGCCAGAAGAGTGATAAAGGTCTTTCTCATAAGTGTTTGCGTTTTGGTTATTGTCAGGTTATTGGTATTTAAACAAAAAGAACTACAAATAATTTATTCAATTAATTGTAGTTCTTCGAGAGGTGCCTGGCGGATTCGAACCGCCGTACACGGTTTTGCAGACCGTTGACTAAGCCACTCATCCAAGGCACCGTTTTCATTTGCGATTGCAAAGGTATGATTTTTTATTTAATCCGGCAAATTTTAAGCGTCTTTTTTATTATTTGTTTCGATATTTGGGCATTTTCGCTTGTTTTTAGCATTGCAGGCTTCGTCCAAAGGACATCCCGCACAGGCCGCATTGCCTTTTTTTGCATTCCTTATTGTGTCGGCCACCCATTTAACGGCACTCAATACAGCCGCGGCTATTATTATATATATGATGATTTGTTGTGTCATGTCTTTTGTGATATCGGAAAACGGGAGAAAGGTCGTTTGCAGACCGCTCCTCCCGTTTACTTATTCTGTTGTTGCCTATGCTTAATAAGCGAAGAGAGGATAGTTCTTCATCGTCTCGTTCACTCTGTGGCGTACGCTTGTTATCACTTCCTCGTTCTCCGGATCGTTGAGCACTTCCTCTATGAGGGCTGCTATCTCAACCATGAGGTCTTCCTTGGCACCGCGTGTGGTTATTGCCGGTGTGCCGAGGCGAATGCCTGATGTCTGGAATGCGCTGCGTGTGTCGTACGGCACCATGTTCTTGTTCACGGTGATGTCGGCTGCTACGAGAGCGTTCTCAGCCACCTTACCGGTGAGGTCAGGATATTTTGAGCGCAGGTCTACGAGCATCGAGTGGTTGTCAGTACCGCCGCTTACGATGGTGAATCCGCGCTTCATGAGTTCGTCGGCAAGCACCTTGGCGTTTTTCTGTACCTGTTTTGCCCACTCCTTGAACTCCGGTTGCAGAGCCTCGCCGAATGCCACGGCCTTGGCAGCGATGACGTGCTCGAGCGGTCCGCCCTGTGTTCCAGGGAATACTGCCGAGTTGAGCAGCTGGCTCATCATCTTCACCTGTCCCTTATTGGTCTTCAGACCCCATGGATTCTCGAAGTCCTTGCCCATGAGGATGATACCGCCACGCGGTCCGCGCAGAGTCTTGTGGGTTGTCGATGTCACGATGTGTGCATACTTCACAGGGTTATCGAGCAGTCCGGCTGCAATGAGTCCTGCCGGGTGAGCCATGTCGATCATGAGCAGTGCGCCTACCTTGTCGGCAATCTCGCGCATGCGTTTGTAGTCCCACTCGCGGCTGTATGCCGATCCTCCGCCGATGATGAGTTTCGGCTTGTTCTCTATGGCGAGCTGTTCCATCTCGTCGTAGTCAACGCGTCCGGTCTCTCTGTTGAGGTTGTAGCCGACGGCATGATACAGAATACCCGATGTGTTGACCGATGATCCGTGTGAAAGATGACCTCCGTGTGCGAGGTTCAGTCCGAGGAATGTGTCACCGGGTTTCAGTACGGCCAGCAGTACGGCTGCGTTGGCTTGTGCTCCTGAGTGCGGCTGCACGTTGGCATATTCGGCTCCGAAGAGCTTTTTCACTCTTTCAATGGCGAGTGTCTCCACTTCATCTACGACTCCGCATCCGCCGTAATATCTCTTTCCGGGATATCCCTCTGCGTATTTGTTGGTGAGCCATGAGCCCATGGCTTCCATCACTTCGTCGCTTACAAAGTTCTCTGATGCAATCAGTTCAATGCCTTTCAGCTGGCGTTGATGTTCCTTTTCGATAAGATCGAAGATCTGCTGGTCTCTTTTCATTTCGGTTTCTGTATTTGTTTATATGAAATATGTTTGTAGGCGCAATAATCTTTGTTGCAAAGTTAATTCTTTTTCTTTTATCGGCAATCTGGTTCATGCAGAAAGTCAAACCAGTTCCACCTTGTTTATGTCCTGTTCCTTGTCGCAGTAGTGGCATTTGAGTATGCCCTGCTCCTTATCGACAATGTTGAACACAGTCTCCATCGGTTCGTTGTTGGTGATGCATTTCGGGTTGTTGCATTTCACGATTCCGCGCAGCTCGTCGGGTATCTCCACTGTCTTTTTCTCCACCACCTCGTAGTCGCGTATGATGTTAAGCACAACCTTTGGTGCTACGACCGACAGGCGTGATATCTCTTCGTCGGTGAAGAATTTGTCTGATATCTTTATTATACCCTTGCTGCCTAATTTCTTTGACGGATAGTTGTTGCCTATCGTCACCGGCGTATTGAGTTTCTGCAGCTCAAGAAGTGATGCGACCTGATAGGTCTTTTCTGCCGGAATATGATCTATGACGGTTCCGTTTTTTATTGCGGCAACCAGTCTTTCTGTCTTACTCATGGATTTACTGATTGATGTTTTTTGTTGTGTTTCGTGTATGACTATTTAATTATAGTATTGTCGTTTATCACATCGTCAATACTAATGTCGAGAACATGACTGAAGATTGCCTCGCGTGCATAGAGACCGTTGCCGGCCTGCTGTATGTAGTATGCGTGCGGATTGGCGTCAACGTCGTAGGCTATTTCGTTCACTCTTGGCAGCGGATGGAGAATCTTCATGTTTTCCTTCGCGTTTTTCAGCATCGAGTTTTTCAGTATGTATACGTTCTTCACCCGTTCATATTCCATGAGGTCGGAGAAGCGTTCCTTCTGCACTCGTGTCATATACAGTATGTCGGCATTTGCGATTATCTCGTCGTTGAATTCGGTGTGCTCCTCAAACTTGATGCCGTGCTGCTTGCAATACAGTTTATATTCGTTAGGCATTGCGAGCTCCTCAGGTGCGATGAAGTGGAATGTAGGGTTGAAGTGGCGCATGGCTGTTATGAGCGAATGCACCGTACGTCCGTACTTCAGGTCGCCGACGAGATATATGTTCAGATTCTCGAGTGTGCCCTGGGTCTTGTATATCGAATAGAGATCGAGCAGACACTGCGACGGATGCATGTGGGCACCGTCTCCGGCATTTACTATCGGCACCGGTGATATTTCGCTCGCATATTGCGCCGCGCCCTCTATGTAGTGACGCATCACGATGACATCAGCATAGTTGGACACCATCAGTATGGTGTCCTTCAGCGTCTCGCCTTTTGTCACGCTCGATGCCTTTGCGTCTGAGAAGCCTATCACCTTGGCTCCGAGGCGGTTGGCTGCTGTCTCGAAGCTGAGTCTTGTGCGCGTTGACGGTTCGAAGAACAGGGTTGCTACAATCTTTCCCTTCAGCAGTTCTCTGTTAGGATGTTTCTCGAATTCCTGTGCCAGCCTTATCATGTACATGATCTTGTCTTTTGACAGGTCGGCAATTGTTACGAAATCGTGTTTCATTATGTTATATGATTTTTTGCTTTCGACCGCTAAATTAATCATATTTTTTCAATTAAACGGGCTTTGTTGTGGATTAATGACTCAGCAGATGCATTTTTGTGTCTTGCACATTGCGCTCCGTATGTATGGCGTTTGGCCGGCTGCTGATGATGTACGGCTGACTGCAAACATACTTTATCCGGATTAACAATACAGATGGTCGGGAAAATAAAAAACTTATCCGCGCATCACGGCGAATTTAATGATACAATCTTTCGTAAGATTTATGCAGCTCATCAGCAGTTCTGTGGGGGATGGTATTGTTTGTGGAGAACGACGGAATGGCAGGATACTTATGGATAACGCGGGTGGTATGAACATGGACGGCAGGGGAGTCACTTAATAATAAACTGATGTTGCCGCAAAAATACATTAATGTTGCCGAAATAATAAATCCACCGTGTCACAACCGGTAAATCATCATTGCAAGATGGGCGCATACTTCCGGCTCTTCGGATAAATACTTTCCATGCCTTTTCTCACTGCTTATATCCGTGTTTTCCAAGGAAACTTAAAGGAGATGCTTACAATTTTTCTTGACTATATTTTGACAAAATATTTTCTCAAAAGAGATGTAAAGGGATGTTAAATCGAACGTAATAAAGACTGTTTCAGCCCGAACTACTTAGGCATATACCCTATAACGTAGTCCGAAATAAACCGAATGGCGTTCTGATATTGCCCGTTTCGCAGTCTGATTAAGCCCATTTCGGGGGCTGAAAAGCACCATATCGCACTCCAATATAGGCCATTTCGCATGCCGAAATGGTGTATATTGCAAAGTGAAATAACATCCTCTGAAGTTAAGCTGTTGATATTCAGTATCTTGCGAAAACCTCTTATTTTTCGCGTATTTGCGCCCGAGTGAGAGTCTGTCCGCAAATATGCGCTTATTTTTCGGGGTAGAACAGAAAACTCAAGCGGGAAAATCAAAATCCGGTTACAATCTGTAAGCTGCCCCTTTGGTTTCGTTTCATCAGAAACAATCAACACTTATTCTTCATCGAAGCCGCGATTTTTTATTTAAACCAATCCGCTGCGAATTTCTCTTGAGCTTCTATCATAACGATATTGACATGCCGGACGACTGCGATTGCCGGGTGTCGCGGTTGATGACACACGGCTTTTCATCGTGTTGCCCCCATGTCGCCGTTATGGCTGCGTGCCGTTGTGCGCGTGATGCGTTATATAAAATATAGGTATATTTGTTTTGCTTTTTATTCTAATTACATTATCTTTGCCGAAAAATCGGTTTCCGGTCATGAGAAAAATATTTGTTCATTTTCTTTGGGGATTATTAGTTTTAGGTTTTGTCACGGGTGCGGTGGCGTTTACGGCCATATGGTTCGGATGGATAGGATATATGCCTCCGCTCGAGGACTTGCAGAATCCTATAAGCAGGTTTGCCACGCAGATTTATTCGTCTGACGGCAAAGTGATCGGTACATGGAATCTGAACAGAGAGAACCGTATATGCGTTTCTTATTCCAATCTTTCTCCGCATCTTGTGCAGGCGCTTATAGCTACGGAGGATGAACGTTTTTACGACCATTCCGGAATCGACTTCATAGCACTCGGACGTGCGATGGTGAAGAGAGGACTCCTCGGCCAGGAGAGTGCGGGAGGCGGCTCTACCATCACGCAGCAGTTGGCAAAGCAGCTCTATTCCGAAACAGCCGGAAGCACGGTGGAAAGACTTTTGCAGAAACCTATAGAGTGGGTTATTGCCGTTAAGTTGGAGCGCTATTATACAAAGGAGGAAATAATAGCTCTTTATCTCAATTATTTCGACTTCCTGCATAATGCTGTCGGAATAAAGACTGCGTCTAATACATATTTTAATAAGGAGCCTAAAGATCTCACGGTGACAGAGGCTGCCACATTGATAGGATTGTGCAAGAACCCGTCGCTGTTCAATCCTGTCAGATATCCTGAGCGTTGCAGGGAGCGCCGCAACGTGGTGCTCAATCAGATGAGAAAGGCGGGCTATCTGTCGAGAGCCGAATATAATCAGTATTCTGACGAACCGCTGAATCTGGATTTCCACCGTACTGACCATAAAAACGGCATCGCGCCTTACTTCCGCGAGTTCCTTAGAATGTATATGACGGCCGAACGTCCGGAGCGTGACAATTATCCCGACTGGAACCAAAGACAGTATGTGCTCGACTCCATTGCGTGGGTGAGCGATCCGTTGTACGGTTGGTGTAACAAGAATTTCAAGAAAGACGGTAAGCCGTATAATCTTAATACGGACGGACTGAAGGTTTATACCACCGTTGACTCAAGGATGCAGCGCTATGCGGAGGAATCGGTTTACGGTCATGTGGCGAAATATCTGCAGCCTGAGTTCTTCAAGGAGAAACGCAAGAAACGCAATGCTCCTTTTTCCGATGCGCTGACAGCCAAGCAGGTTAGTCAGATAATGGAACGCTCGGTAAGGCAGAGTGAGAGATACAGGGAGATGAAGGCGGCTGGAGCTTCTGACGAGGAGATAAAGAAGGCGTTCCATACGCCGGTCGAGATGTCCGTATTTACATATCATGGCGATATAGACACCGTGATGACGCCGCTTGACAGCATTCGTTATGTTAAGTCGTTCCTCAGGGCCGGATTCATGAGCATGGACCCGAAGACTGGTGAGGTGAAGGCTTATGTCGGCGGACTGGACTATTCGCATTTCATGTATGACATGGTGATGAACGGAAGACGTCAGATAGGATCTACCATAAAACCGTTCCTTTATGCACTGGCAATGGAGAACGGTTTCTCGCCTTGCGACAAGGCGCCTAACGTACAGCAGACCTATATTGTGGGCGGCAAGCCTTGGACTCCGCGCAACACGAGCCGCAAGCGTTATGGCGAACTTGTCACGCTGAAGTGGGGACTTGCCCAGTCAAACAACTGGATATCGGCCTATCTTATGAGTAAGCTCAATCCGCAGCAGTTCGTAAGTCTGTTGCACGATTTCGGTATCAATAATCCGGATATATATCCTTCCATGTCTCTGTGTCTCGGACCATGTGAGGTTTCTGTTGCCGAGATGGTGAGCGGATATACCACTTTCGTAAATCATGGCATCCGCACAGCTCCGTTGTTTGTAACAAGGATAGAAGATAATGAAGGTAATGTCATTGCCAATTTCAGACCTCGAATGAATGAGGTTATCAGTGAGGAGAGCGCAAATAAGATGCTTGTCCTTCTGAAGGGAGTCGTAGATGGCGGTACGGCCGGACGACTGAGATATAAGTATAACATCCCAGGGGAGATCGGAGGTAAGACTGGTACGACCAACCGTAATTCCGATGCATGGTTCGTAGGCTTCACTCCGCAGCTTGTAAGTGGCTGTTGGGTAGGAGGAGAGGACCGCGATGTGCACTTCGACTCTATGAGAATGGGACAGGGAGCCACTATGGCATTGCCTATATGGGCGTACTTCATGAAAAAAGTCTATGCTGACAAGACTTTGGGATACGACTCATCCGTCAAGTTCGACATGCCTTACGATTTCGATCCTTGTGCGTTAGACGAGGAAAACAGCACTTTGGGCATCGACGAGGTTTATGAATGACGCACGGAGGAGAATGATGTGTTGGTTTATTGCTTGAATACAATACTTATATAAGTAACGCAATTCCTGCCTGGAATTTCTCATGAGGCTATTCGCCCGTTATTAATGTTTTTTACATCCATATCCGCTTTTTGCGGTTACGATACAGCCCGTTTCGAGTTACGGAACGGGCTGTATCGTGTTTTTATATTGGCTGTTTAATGTCCCGATACATATTTTTGAGTCATCTATATGTACTTTTTCATAATGTGTTTCTGGTTCTTTCGAAATATGGTATGGGGCTTATCTCTTTTTATTCGAAAACAAACAGGGCTGTGAGAGCATATGTTATATATAATAATGTGTATTTGGGTAGGATAGCGTAGATAGAAAGTCTTAAAATGTAAACAAGTGTTAAAATACGCATATTTTGGCAACTTTTTTTGAAAAATGTTTGGAGGGATGTGGATTTTGCATTAATTTTGCATCCGCTTTCGGTTAATAAATAACCTCAAGCAACATAAGAAAGAGTTCTTTGAACAAGCTTACATAAAGACAGAGAAAGTAGTACAAGAAGCGATTTCAATAATATTGAGATCATGGGTTAACAAATCCGTTGATTAGTTTATTGAGCTTTTAAATCTATAAGATGGTAATTCTGAACAGAGACAAATTCCTCTGCCGCGGATTCATCAAGAAGAAGCGGCGGTAGATAAAGATATTTTACAATGTAGAGTTTGATCCTGGCTCA
>ULRG01024815.1_pt1 | contig 29026 bp, 16 predicted proteins | sample 1955211 | NCBI WGS metagenome assembly ULRG01 (sample SAMEA4835676, study PRJEB28245) | human gut metagenome | biome: gut microbiome; material: fecal sample | place: Denmark | collected 2008
TCCAAATAGGATTGCCAAGCGAAGACGTAACCGTATATGAGAACGGTCTTCCTGCCGTCTATTCATCCTCAGTTCACAAGCTCTCAGCCCACTGGCGCGGTGATGCCTCTCTGAAGGGTACCGACCTGATGACGCCTTCCGAGTCGGCTATTGCCACAGGTAACATTGCTTACGCTGTATCTTCTTTCAGCGAATTAGGTCAGAAAGAGTTCAAGGGCAAGCTCAATTACAAGGCGAACCACTTCGGTATGCAGAACTTTGATCTCAACCTCTCTGGTGGCATCGGTACCAACTGGCTCTATACCGCCAGCATGTATCAGAACTTCGACCCGGGAAGTTTCAAGCTCCGCTTTACCGATTATGCAGACCGCACCCAGATTTATCATTTCGGTCTGACCCGAATCCTGAACGAAGGCAAGGGACGCATCTCATTATTATATAAGTACTCAAACAGCAAGAACCCTGGCAACTTTGCCAATGCGGCACCTTTCATCTACGCAGGTGACGGCAGCATCAAGAAAATTGCTGGCTTCGACCCAGGCATGAACTCCTATGTTCAGCGACAAGGTTCTTTCCAATACTTGAACACCAAGACTGGCAAGATGGAGACCTGGAACATGACCGACGGAAGTGAGAATCACGCCAACGAGATTGCCCTCATCAGCCAGTACCAATTTGACAACGGATGGTTGTGGAAATTCAATGCTAAATACATGAATGCTCCTCGCGCCAACTATGTGGATTACGGTGGCAGCTCTATCTCGGAGGTGAGCGAGGCTGATGGCTATCAACTCTCAGATGGATCAGCTTATAGCGGACTCATCGAGGGACGACGCACTTGGTTGCACATAGGAAAGGTGAGCAATGCTCTCATGACGACAGAAATCAGCAAGCAGCTGAACAACCACAAGTTGATGATAGGTCTGAACGAGTGGTATTATCATCTCGACTACTATTCATCATCTTTCCAGTGGGCTGGTACCGTGGAGCCTTATCCTCGCACATTGAGCCAAATGTATGTAAACCCTCTTGACCCGACACAGACCGCACGTCGCTCCGAAACTTTCGGATATAACGAGCTGAGTCCAGAATACACCAAGGGCTCAGAGAACAAGTTGGCTGTTTATTTTACTGACGAATGGAAGGTAACCCCTAAGTTCAAAGTTTTCTATGGCGGACGTCTGGAGTACTATCGCTTGTCGGCAGACCAGATTTCAGCCTCACGCTTCAAAGGATTCCATATCGGCAATTTCAATACCTATTCTACAGCGGAGGATGGTTCTATCGTAACCACAGCGCATAGCATCGAACCAGCCAAGGTGACCAAGAATAAGTTGAACTATGCGGCTACCCTGCAGTTGACATACAACCTCACCAACCAGTTTGGTCTGACAGCCGACGCAACCATCGCCACCCGCTTCCCACGCATTAGCGAGTATGCAGGAACAGGTCCTACCGAGGAACAGTATAAGCGAGTTACAATCCCTTTGATCCGTGGTGGAATCTTCTACAAGAACGATTGGATAGACCTGTCTTCCATGATTACTTACATCTCGAAGTCGAACAATATTGACCAGCAGAACCTCACCAAGCCTGGCACATCAGAAGGCAAGACCGTGTTGCTCATCTACAACATCCAGACCTTGGGCTGGACCACCTCTGCCGAGATCAATCCATTCAAGAACTTCCACATGCATGCCCTCTTCACCTATCAAAAGCCAGTGTATAAGAACTACAACGCAAGCGTGACGTTCAACGACGGCCAGACTATGGGTGTAAATGCGAACAACATGATCGTGAAGGAGATTCCACAGGTACTCATTGAGCTGGATCCTAAGTATGACATCACCAAGAACTTGAATGCTTGGTTGAGTTTCCGTTACTTCGGCAAGACCTACGCCAACCTCCAGGAGGCACTCTATTTCAATGGTCACTGGGAGACTTTCGGTGGTATCAACTGGAACGTGAATAAGAAACTGAGCCTCGGTGTGAGTGTCATCAACATCCTCAACGAGAAGGGCGCAAAAGGTACCATCAACGGTTCGGAGTTGATTACCAAGGAAGAAGCCGGCAAATATGCAGGCAAGTATATGAGTGGCAGCTATCTTCGCCCATTCACCATCGAATTCTCAGCAGGAATCAAGTTCTAAGCTTTCATAATATACGATGAAAATTGCAAAAAAGAAAGACTGCAAGACGTTATCATGACAGCAAAAATAACAACAATCAAATAAAAACCAAAGAACAATGAAAAAGGCATTTATGCTTATCGCAGCGATGTGCATGACTTCAGTGATGGCATTCGCTCAAAAGACCATCAGAGTATCGACCGACAAGACCGATCTCGTGATGCAAGTTTCTCCTAAGGGTCGTCTCTACCAAGTGTATTTAGGCGACAAGTTGAAGAATCCCGCAGACTATCAGAACCTGAAATGGGACGTATATGCAGCCTCTGATGGTGCCGTCTGTCAACGAGGTCATGAGGTTTATGCAGCTTCTGGTGCTGAAGATTTCTTCGAGCCGGCAGTGGCTGTGACTCATGCCGATGGCAACATGACCACCTATTTATATTATAAGTCATCCGAGGAGAAAGCTATCAATGGGGGTACAGAAACCATCATCACCCTTCTGGACAAAGTATATCCGCTGACCGTGAAGCTCCACTACGCAGCTTATCCTAAGGAGAACGTCATCAAGGCTTGGAGCGAAATCTCTCACAAAGAGAAAGCCCCTGTCACCCTCTGGAGATACAGCTCTACCATGCTCTACTTCAAGGCAAACAAATACTTCGTCACCAACTATCACAGCGACTGGGCTAAGGAAGGACAGCCTGAAACCTGCCAGTTGACTACAGGCAAGAAAATCGTTGACACCAAGCTCGGCACACGTGCCGCCATGCAAGAGGAGCCTTTCTTCGAATTGGGCTTCGACGAACCTGCCAAGGAAAACGAAGGCAAGGTGATGCTTGGTACCATAGGATGGCCGGGCAACTTCCGCTTCACTTTCGAGGTGGACAACGTGGGCGCACTCCGTGTCATCCCAGCCATCAACCCATATGCTTCCGACTATAAGCTGAAGGCAGGAGAGACATTTACGACCCCTGAGTTCATCTTTGCCATGAGCGACAATGGTATGGGCGAGGCTTCACGAAATCTGCACAACTGGGCTCGCCAATATCAGGTGAACATGGGTATGGAAGACCGCCTTACCCTTCTGAACAACTGGGAGAACACTGGCTTCGACTTCAACCAGCAGAGTCTTGCTGAGTTGATGAAGGATGCCAAGGACCTGGGTGTAGATATGTTCTTGCTTGATGATGGTTGGTTTGCCAACAAGTATCCTCGCAAGGACGACCATGCAGGCCTCGGCGACTGGGAGGCTACCAAGAGCAAACTGCCAGAGGGAATACCTGGATTGGTAAGAGACGCCAAGAAGGCTGGTGTGAAATTCGGAATTTGGATTGAGCCTGAGATGGTGAACCCAAAGAGCGAACTTTTCGAGAAGCATCCAGACTGGGTCATCTTGCAGCCTAAGCGTGACACTTATTACTATCGCAACCAGTTGGTGCTTGACATCAGCAACCCTAAGGTACAGGATTATGTGTTCGGCATCGTGGATCGCATCATGACAGAGAACCCAGACGTGGCATACTTCAAGTGGGATTGCAACAGTGTGATTACCAACATCTACTCTCCATATCACAAGGAGAACCAGGGCAATTTCTACATCGACCATATCCGTGGCATCTACAAGGTACTCACTCGCATCCACAACAAGTATCCTAAGTTGCCTATGATGCTCTGCTCTGGCGGTGGCGGCAGAATGGACTACGAGATGTTGAAATACTTCACCGAGTTCTGGTGCTCGGACGATACAGACCCATACGAGCGCATCTACATCCAGTGGAGCTTGTCTAAGTTCTTCCCTGCCAAGACCATGGGCTCTCATGTAACCAACTGGAACAAGAACACCAGTGTGAAGTTCCGCACTGATGTTTGCAGCTCTTGCAAGTTGGGCTTCGACATCGACCTCAAGTCACTCTCAAAGGATGACTATAAGTTCGTTCAGAACGCCGTCAAAAACTATGACAGCATGAAGCCGATGATTCTCGAAGGCGACCAGTATCGTCTGGTATCTCCATACGAGGGCAACCACTGTGCCATCAACTATGTAAGCAAGGACAAACAGCGTGCCGTCCTCTTCGCCTACGACTTGCATCCTCGCTACAAGGAGCCTGTGATGAACGTGAAGATGCAGGGTTTGGATGCTGATAAAGTATATACTGTCAAGGAGACCAACCTGATGCCTGGCAAGGAATCTGATTTGGAGTGCAATGGCAAACAGTACAGTGGTGACTATCTGATGAAAGTCGGCTTGAATGTATTCAGCCAGACAGATGGAACGAGCCATGTATTGGTATTGGAATAACGTATCAACTATTCATAATGAAACAAAAAATGTGATACCGGCAGAAATGCCTACTTGTGACACTATTGTGCCCAGCAAAGGGCACAATAGTGCAATTATACAGAAAGAGAAGTAAGATTCTCAGATGCAAAAGAGGGTGTGTCATAAATACATGGCACACCCTCTTTATGGGTATAGAGTTTGTTATTCTACGTTGAAAGAGTAGATGTCATCGAATTGCTTGTTGGTTCCGATGGCGCCAGATACTGATTTAACGACGACTCCATTGATGATCACACGGCAGTTGTATTCATGCAAGATGGTATTTTGGCTGGTAGGTGACAAAGTGCCTTGTGAGGATAGTAAATGGTCGAAAATAGTGCCTATATGGTCGAAAAAAAATCTAAAGAGGTCTTTATGTTATTATTTTCTTGTTTATATTCTCTTTAACCACAGATCCATGAATCTGTCGTAGATGAGGTAGCCGTCATTGGTTCTATATACCAATTCCTTGTCTTCTAAAATCTTAAGAGCAGCCTTTACGCTGCTGGCTCCGCTCAATTTATGTCCTTTGATGAACTTGCCTGCTGTCGGTTGTGCAACGATGCCGTCCTTGGCAATGGCTTTGAGAAGAGCAAACTGATTTTCTGTAAAGAACTGCGTCATGCTCTCAAACTGCGGTTCTCTTCCCTCAAGGATGGAAAGGAGAGCGGCATTGACTTGCGACATGTTTTCGACTTGGCTTTCTGATTCGTAAAGGCGGTTCATAATGCATTGGATATACCAAGTATGCCCATCGAACTGCTGATAGATATGCTCGAAAATTTCTTTTGATAAGTCACCACCTTTCTGCTTAAAGAAGCTTTGGCAGAAGTTATAGTAAATGTCGCATTTCAGTGGCTTTAAGCCCATCATCTCTGTGCTTTGGTAGAATGGATGTTTTGGCGATCCGAATATTTCTGCCATCAAATGTTGTTTGCTTCCAGAAAAGATAAAGTGGACATGTTGGGCGAACTGAATGTAGGAGCGAAGCAAAGCCTCCGTTCCCTTCTCTGGATATTCAGCTATCTGCTGAAATTCATCGATGGCGATATATACCTCTTTGCCACTCTCGTTGAGATAATTGAAGATGCTACGAATAGTAATATCTTCTTGTGTTGATTCCACCGTGATGGAGACACTCGGTTCGCCTGTCAATGGATCCATGCTAAGCACTGGGCGTAAGGCACTGAAGAAAGCAATGGTCTTCTCGAAGAATGAGGCGTTCTTGCGCGCAATGTCGTTGATGACCATAACGCCAAGTTGCTCCACAAAATCATTCAAGTTCTTGGTGGCGAAAATGTCAAGGTATAGGCATATGGCATCATTCTCTTCTTCCTTGAGATGGTAGAAGGTGTTCTTAATAAGTCCTGTCTTGCCAATCCTTCGAGGAGAGATGAGGGTAATATTTCTTCCGTTCTTCAAGTGGGAAAGTAAAGTCTTTGTTTCTGCCTCTCTATCGCAAAAATACTCAGGGCTTTCATAACCTTGATAGACGAAAGGATTCGCTAATTTTTTGTTACTTAGTATCATACGCCATTACATGTTTTATGTTACAACTTTTTTGTAATGACAAAGGTACGACTATTTCTTGAATATTAAAAAGAAAAAGGGCAGAAAGTTGAAAGATGTACTCTATTTTCTGCCCTTTGCCATGTGATTATAGAAAATCTATAATGGAATTTCTATAATTATTGATTGTTAATTCTCCTTTGGTCTTGCCACAAACTCGGTATGAAGGGTCTCCATCGGATGCTCCTTCAGGTTGATGAGGATGTTTGGTGTATTGCCATTGGCGACGATGACCTTGATGCCGGCATTGGCAACTTCCTGGGCGGTCTTTGCCTTAGATGCCATACCGCCACGGCCATGACTGCTCTTGCTGGGCTGTATGTATTCGCTGATGTCGCGATCATAATATACCGATGGGATGATGCGTGTATGAGGCTCGCATGGATCGCCGTTGTAGATACCGTCCACGTTGGTAAGGAGGATGAGCGTGTCCGCTTTCATCATTTGGGCAATCAGTCCCGACAATTCATCATTATCAGTAAACATCAGCTCGGTGATACATACCGTATCGTTCTCGTTCACGATGGGGAGAACACCGTTCTCCAGCATGACTTCCATACAGGCTTCCTGATTCTTGTACTGTTCCTCGGCACCGAAGTTCTCCTTCATGGTAAGCACCTGACCAATCTTGATCTTGTATTCACGAAAGAGGTCGTAGTATAAGCCGATAAGCTTTACCTGACCGATGGCTGAGAACAACTGGCGTTGCTCTACGCTGTCAAGATGGTGCTCTACGTGATGTTCGGCTCTTCCTGCAGCCACAGCTCCTGATGAAACCAGGATGACCTCATAGCCCTGTTGCTTGAGCCATACGATTTGGTCGACAATAGCCGACATTCTTGTTACGTCGAGTTTGCCATCTTCACGGGTCAGCACGTTGCTGCCCACTTTTACTACAATTCTTTTATCCATTGTGTATTGATATGATTGGGAGGAGAATTTGTGACCTTCAATTCTAAACCCCTCGGATAGATATTATTTTTTATTGTCCTTCTCTCTTATTTCGACTCTTCGAATCTTGCCAGAGATGGTCTTTGGCAATTCATCTACGAACTCGATGATGCGAGGATACTTATAAGGGGCAGTCTCGTGCTTTACGTGATCCTGCAACTTCTTGATCAGGTCGGGACCTGCCAAACTCTTGTACTCATCTTTGAGCACAACAGTAGCCTTTACCACCATACCTCTTATAGGGTCTGGTACACCGGTAATGGCACACTCTACTACGGCAGGATGAGTCATCAGGGCATTCTCTACCTCGAAGGGACCAATGCGATAGCCTGAGCTCTTGATTACATCGTCAATTCTTCCCTCAAACCAGAAGTAGCCTTCCTCGTCGCGCCAAGCCATGTCGCCTGTATGATAGTAGCCGTCATGCCATACCGATTTTGTCTGTTTCTCGTCACGGTAATAGTATTTGAAAAGGCCGATAGGTTTTTGGTCACCTATGCGGATGCAAATTTCGCCTTTTTCGCCATCCTCGCATTCGCTCATGTCTGGGCGAAGGATGTGAACCTCGTATTGTGGGTTAGGCTTGCCCATGCTTCCTGGCTTTGGCTTGATCCAGGGGAAGGTGCCAAGAGTCATGGTGGTCTCTGTCTGTCCGAAGCCCTCATAAATCTGAACGCCTGTCAGTTTCTGGAAGGTTTCTGCCACAGATGGGTTCATAGCCTCTCCCGCAGTGGTGCAGTATTCAAGACTGCTGAGGTCATACTTAGAGAAATCCTCCTGAATCATGAAGCGATAGATGGTGGGAGGTGCACAGAAGGAGGTGATGTGATATTTCTCTATCTGGCGCATAATCTTGTCGGCGGTAAACTTCTCATGGTCGAAGACGAAGACGGTGGCTCCGGCAAACCATTGTCCGTAGAGCTTGCCCCAAACAGCCTTGCCCCAACCGGTATCGGCTACGGTAAGATGGATGGAATTTTCGTGCAGGTTGTGCCAATATACACCCGTGGTCAAATGGCCGAGCGCATAGAGGTGATCGTGTGCCACCATCTTTGGCTCGCCTGTGGTGCCCGATGTGAAGTACATCAAGAGAGTGTCCTCGTTGGAAATTACATGCTCAGGACGAACGAAAGGAGCACATTCGTTCCATTCCTTCATCCAGTCGTGGAAACCCTCAGGAATTTCTGGACCGATGCTGATCAATGTCTTGACAGTAGGACTCTCTGGCATGGCCTCGTTGATTTGTTCTACCACATAGTCGTCTCCACAGCAGATGATGGCTTTCACGCTTGCTGCATTGTTACGGTAGATGATGTCGTGCTTGGTAAGCATATGTGTGGCGGGGATGGCTACGGCGCCCAACTTGTGGAGACCGAGCATGGCAAGCCACCACTGGTAATGGCGCTTCAGTATGAGCATCACTTTGTCGTCGTGGCCTATGCCGAGACTCTGGAAGTATGCTGCAGCTTTGTCGCTCTGCTCCTTCAGGTCTTGATAGGTAAAACGTATCTCCTCGCCACGTTCACTTGTCCAAAGCAGTGCAACATGGTCGGGTTTTATCTTTGCCCACTCGTCCATTACGTCGTAGGCAAAGTTGAAGTCTTCGGGGATGATAAACTCCAGATGCTCCTTGAAGTCTTGTTCTGAAGTAAAATGAGTTTGTTTTAGAAATCTCTCTATCATGTTGTGTGTGATTATATCATTTGTCTTAACTTCTTCAATTCCTTAACACCTTTAACTCCTATATGATTATACAAAGAAACTTGGCTGATTTTCCGTTCAGCGAGCGGAAGCAGTGTTGTTTCTTACTGTCGAAATAAATACTGTCGCCAGGATTAAGTACCATCACTTTATCCTCGATGGTAACTTCCAACTGGCCTTCCATGACGTAGTCGTATTCCTGACCGTCGTGTCCGTTCTTGTGAGGCTTGTCATCTCCTGGCAGAGGGTCAACCTGTACCATGAAGGGATTCACCCTTCTGTCTTTGAAACCTACAGCGAGGCTTTCGTATTTATACTGGTTGTTGCGTTCTATTTCCGGACCTTGCCCCTTGCGTGTGACGTAGTAGCCCTTCATGCGAGGCTCCTCGCCAAAGAGCAGTACATCGAGGTCAATGCCATAGCGTTTTGAGATCTTGGAGAGGCGATATACAGATGGGTCGGCCTCTCCCGATTCGATCTTCAGATAATGTTCAAGACTGATTTCGCAAAGCTCTGCCACTTCCTCTGCAGGGATGTTGAGAACTTCGCGCAGACCTTTCAGTCTTTCTCCTATTTGCTTAATTGCTTCGTCCATAGTTCTATATCTTTTTAGTTGTTGTTGGCAAACGTTGTTGCTTGCCTTCGCTTTTTGTGACAAAGATTGTGCAAAACAAGCTCGCTTGATTTTGCCGAGTGTAGCCAATTTTCGCTTTTTGTGGCAAAAGTACGATTTTTAAGTGATTTGAGCAAACAAAGAGGTGATAAAATGAATAATTACAAGCTGTTTTGATGGTAAACTGTTGTAACTATGCAGAAAAAAAACTAAGTATTTGTTGTTTTGTGATTGTAGAAGCTTGCCTTTGTGGTTATAAAGTATCTTATTTTTCTTCTGGTTATATAACTTGGCTCTCCTTAATGTATAACCTCTAATGCTATAGATCGAAACCTGTAAAAGCCTGCTGCATACTGCTTCGCCTAACCCATATTTAGTTATATGCAGACTATATTTAACCACACCTAAGCTATATTTAGTAGAACATAAGTTAAGATATATAAAAAGCAGTAGGTTTCTTGAGGTTTTGTAGTAGGAAAGTTGTAACTTTACAGGCATATTACAAACCTTTTAGAGTGATAGATTATGGCAAGATATATCAAGCAAGAGATGCCAGACCTCAATGGTACTGGCGAAACCAAGTGTTATTATCGTTTAGAGAAGCGAAGAAATCTCTCCACCAAGAGTTCTTGAAGAAGGCAGGCGCTCATGGCATCCTCGACGACGGCATCTTGAAGCATGCGCTCAGCAAGATAGCCGAACAACTGGTGGAGGAACTGGCGGATGGTAATACTGTTACACTCGATGGTATAGGTACCTTCCAGGCAACGCTTGGCGTGAAGAAAGACAAGGAGATGGATACGATAGATGGCGATGGTCCGAAGCGAAATGCCAAGAGCATTGAGGTGAAGAACGTGCGCTATGTGTCGGACAAGGACTTGGTGAATGATGTCAATCTTCATTGTAAGCTTACTCGTGCCGGTGTATCCAGGGTGAATCGTTCTCCTTATACCAAGGAAGAACGCCTGAAGATGTTGCAAGATTACTTGGCTGATGCCACTCATCCCTTTATTCGTGTGGCAGATTATGCCGAGTTAACTTCCCTTCCTCGTTCCACAGCTACGAAGGAGCTTCGAACCTTCTCCGAAAACCCTGCTAATGGTATCACAACGAGTGGCAGGAGAACGGCGATTGTGTATGTTAAAAGGGTGGAAATATAGGTAGCATCTTCACCTGACTTCGTTACTCAAAAAATACGTATTTTATAACTGATCACTGCCACGAAGGAACTTCGAACTTTCTTCGAAGGCCCTTCTAATGGCATTGCAACGAGTGGCAGGAGAACAGCGATTGTGTATCAGTATTTCTTTTTGCTATATTCGCTCGGAGTACACCCAAACTGCTTCTTGAAGCTGGTTGAAAAGTGGGAAAGGGTGTTGAAGCCTGTCATATAGGCTATTTCCGAGATGTTGTACTTGCCTTCCACGATGAGGGTGGCGGCACGATTGAGCTTGTAGGTCTTGAAGAAGATGCTTGGATTCTCTCCTGTGAGTCCCTTGACCTTGTAGTAGAGCTTTGTACGGGAGATGTGCATCAGTTTCGTTACCTTGTTGACATCCAATTCCGAGTTGGATAGTTCCTGCTCCATCATATGATAGAGTTCGTCCATGAAGAGTTTGTCTTGTGGCGACAGCACTTCTTCCACGTTCTTGTCGGTCTCCGTGGCGTTGGTTAGGATGGTCTTGGTCTTCTCACGGTTGGTGAGTTGCGAGTTGATCATTGCCAGAAGAACCTTGGGGGGGAATGGTTTGGTAACGTAGGCATCTGCTCCACTGTTCAGACCCTCTACTTGGCTTTCGGTGGTGGTCTTTGCCGTTACCAGGATGACTGGGATATGGCAGAGTTGGATGTCTTGCTTGATTTCCTTGCAGAGATCATAGCCGTTCATTCCCGGCATCACCACATCGCTGAGGATGAGGCTAGGTTCTTCCTCCCTTGTCGCCTTCAAGGCACTCTCGGCATCGAAACGATAGATGATGTGATAGGATGATGCCAGGAGGGTACGAAGATAATGCACCACTTCGGTGTCGTCGTCTACGATGAGTATTTTCGGACGGTTGTCTGTACTGTTATCTTGACTTACCTTGTCTGACACTTTCTGACTGTCGTGCAGTGGAAAAGCCATCTTCTGGTCTTGCTCCAAAAGGGCTTTCTCGTCGGCGGCATAGAGGCTCTCATCGGTAGGCAGGGTAACGGTGAAGATGGCTCCCTGGCAGTCCTTGCGATTGCCCGCCTTTAAATTGCCATGGTGAAGGACGGCCAGGCTGCGGGCATAGTAGAGTCCGATGCCAGTACCCCAGTTGATGGTGCCTGTGGACTGGTTGTTCAACTGATAATATCGTTTGAAGATATTCTCCACCTCATTCTGTGGGATTCCCTTGCCAGTATCAGCCACCGTGATGGTGATAATCTGTTCTCCCTTGTTAGTGGTACCGGTGTCGAAAGATACATCTATCTTACCGCCACGAGGGGTAAACTTCATGGCGTTGGACATCAGGTTGTTGATAATCTTTTCCAGTTTGTCGGAATCCAGAAGCATCAGGTAGGAACCTTCTAGTCCGTGACAGTTCAAGGTGATACCTTTCTCCTCTGTATTCACGATGAAGAGGTCCATGATGCGTTTCATCTCGGTGATAATGTCGGTTTGCTTGACGTGCAAGCGGAGCGTGTCGTTCTCCAACTTGTTGAAGTCGAGCAACTGGTTGACGAGTCTCAGCATTCTAACTACGCTTCGGTTGATGATGTTCAATAGCAACTTGTCGTGCTTGTTGATGCTTTCACTTTCGCAGAGTTGTTCCACTGGTCCCGAAATCATGGTGAGTGGTGTTCGGAACTCATGCGAGATGTTAGCGAAGAAACTCATGTTCATCTTGTTGATGCGCTGTTCTTGCTCCTTCTCATCCTTAGCCTTTTGAGCCATGTTCTTCTCGATCCTGATGCGCATCTTCTGCCGGTAGATCACGAAGCCGACGCATCCCATTATAATAAGGTATAGGCACCAAGCCCACCAAGAGTTCCAAGGCTCAGGGGCGATGCTTACCTGTATGCTTTTTTCGGCGATGGTATTGTTGGAGTCGTTGCCTACCATCTTGACCTTGAAGGTGTAGTTGCCAGCAGGCAGATTAGAGTAGTACGCCTCGTTGTTATTTCCTGCATCAATCCATGTGTTGTCGAAACCTGCCATTTGGTAGAAGTAATGGATGTGCTTGTAGTCGCTATAGTCGATGGCAGAAAAGGCAATGCTAAAGCTGTTTTGTTTGTAGCTTAGGTGGATATGGGGTGATTCTTCCATACTCTCCTCGATACATCCATTCTTGCCAGGAAGCATAATCTCATTATGGACCTTGAGTGTTTCGAAAAGCAGACTTATCTGTTGGTTCGTGTTTACGTTTTGTGGATTGAAGATGGTGAGTCCTTGAGTGCCGCCGAAGATGAGTGTTCCATCTGATAGCTTGCACGATGCCCTATCGTAGAATTGGAAGCCTTTCACACCGTCAGCCTCGTTGTAGGTGGTTACCTTTTCTGTTTTTCCATCTATCTTGTTGAGTCCATACTGCGTACTGACCCAAATGTTTCCATCTCGATCTTCCTCGATACTTGAAATGTCGGAGCAGGAGATTCCTGCTATGGTGGTCAGCTTGTGGCTCTTTGCGTCATACTTCAAGAGTCCGTTGGTAACTGTACCCAACCAGATGTTGCCCTTGCGGTCTTGATAGTTCTTGGTTGGGATATACACACTTCGCTTGATGCACTTCTTCCAGTCTTCCGGATTCACTTTAAACTCTTGGATGTCGAAGTTGTCTCCATTCATTTCGAGGATGGGTTTGTAGAAGGCAGATATGAGCATGTTGCCATTCTGCAAGTGCATGATGCAGGGAATGAAGCACAAAGTGATAGGGAAGAGTTGTTTTTTGGTCATCTCTCCACTTTGTGCTGAAATGCAGTAGATGTTGACGGATGACGTGGATACCCAGATGTTACCCTTTGCATCTTGGCAGATGTCTATAGGCATGAAGCAAGGGTAGGAGGCTACCTTGTTGAGATGGTTGCCGTCGTATTGGTACTTTGCCACATGGTCGCCATTGGCTAGCCATAGATGATTGCTGCTGTCCACAAAGATGTTGATGATGGCATTCTTCTTGTTGCCGTTGCTGTAGGAAACCATCGGTATGTCCTTGAGTTGCTGGGTTTGCAAGTCATACATATAGAGTCCGTTCTTCTTGGTAGAAATCCAGAGGTGGTGATTCCTGTCGGCGGCTACGGAGAGTACGGGCTGTTTGCCGATGGCACGTTGAAGGGCAGGCATGCTGTTAAACATATCCTTGTATCTATAGATGGTTTTTACGCCATCGTCTTCAGACCCGAGCCAAAGGTTGCCTTTGGAGTCGGTTAACATCTTGTTGACTTGCATATCAGGCACTTCGAATGGAAAATTCTTGTCGCTTTGTGGCAGGATGGTTCCCTTCTGGGCATTGAAATAGAATAATCCGTGCTTGGTGGTGCTGAGCAGAAGATTGCCTTTTGCACCATACGGATGGATGCAGTTGACCATGTCGTTGGGGAATTGCAAGTCTTGCAAGGCTGCAGGGAGATGTTGCCATTTCCGGGTGTCCGTATCAAAGAGCTGCATTCCATTGTAGCCAGAGAGGTAGAGTTGATGCCCATCGAGGAGAAAAGAGGTGATGGGATAACTCTGTACAGGGCTTTTAGCGATAAGTTTGAGGTCTTTGGTGCGATACCCCTTGACAGAGTAAGAGGTAACAATCCACATCACATCTTTTCGGTCTATATGACAAGAGATATGAAAGCAGTTCTTCTCCAGCATTTTGGAGAGCTTGATGATGGCTGTGTTGGTATTTTCGTCATATTGATATATGTCTGTTATCGTGAGGAAGAAGATTCTTCCCTCCTTGTCTTCTAGGATTTTTTCGATGTTCTTGTTAGTGCCATTGATACTTATTCGTTTGAAATTGCCATTGGTCTGGTATAGGCATACGCCGTTGACGGTGGCTACCCAGAGTCGGTTGTGGGAGTCACGATAAATGTGGGAAATATGGTTGTCGGGCAATCCCAGTGAATCGTCCACGCAGTAGTATTGGTGATACCGGTTGCCATCATACTTGTTGAGACCACGGAAGGTACCTATCCAGATTTGTCCGTATTTGTCTTCGCAGATGCTCATCACCTTTTGGTTGGAGATATGATCAGACAGAACGAGGTTCTTCTCGGGTGAAGAGATTACTGGGGGGGTGTTTTTTCTTTCCTGGCAAGCAGTCAGGAGAAGGGTTGCCAAGAGAATGAGTGCGTTATAAAATACCTTTGTTCGTTTCATAATCGATGGTTTTGTTAATTATTGCAAAAGTACTATAAAACCTTGATATATACAAGGATTATAAGACTTTTTAAACAAAAAGGCAAGTTTTTGAACATATAGAAAACCCCATTTTGAACAAAAACGTAACACAAGAAAACATTTTAGAAAAAGCCTTGGGAGAGAAGTTCGTACCTTTGCAGCGCAAAATAAAACATAGAATATTTAATCTATTAACTCGCAAACCTTATGAGTATCAAACATGATTATGGAAGGTTACTAACCTCCATCGTATTATTGATTGTTTCCAGTTCTACAGCTATAGCACAAGAACTGATGAAAGTGACGGGTGTGGTTGTTGACCAGAATGCTGAGCCATTGATTGGCGTTACTGTCAAAGTAAAAGACGACGCCAAAAGCGGCACTGTCACAGGATTGGATGGAGACTTCTCCATCATGGTACAAAAGGGGAAAACCTTGGTTTTCTCTTATCTCGGTTATAAGACTAAAGAGGTGCTTGCCATCACCTCTAAGTTGAAAATCAACATGAAGGAAGACAACAAAATGCTCGACGATGTTGTCGTTGTTGGATATGGTGTACAGAAAAAGAGTTCTGTAACTGGTGCCATCTCTCAGGTAAAGAAAGAGGATATGGAGAATCGTACCATCACCAATGCCAAGTCTGCTCTTCAGGGTAAGACCGCAGGTGTACAGATTGTCTCTTCTTCTGCTCGTCCGGGTGCATCACCAACCATTCGTATCCGTGGTTTCTCTTCCAATGGTTCTTCCGATCCTCTCTATGTAGTAGATGGTGTGCGCCTAGGCGATATTAGTGGTATCGATCCTAATGACATAGCATCTATGGAAGTGTTGAAGGATGCCGCTTCTGCTGCCATATATGGTGCAGAGGCTGGTAATGGCGTGGTTCTCATTACTACGAAGAAGGGTTCTGTGGGTAGCGGAAAGATAACATATGATTTCCAATATGCCATCGAATCGCTTGCTAAAAAGCCTAAGTTGCTCAATGCCGAAGAATATATCCAATATATGAAAGAAGGTAAGACCTTTACCGAGGATTATCTCTTGAAGAATTGGGATGGAACAACCAATACCTCCTGGGTAGATGCCATCTATGGCAAGGGTAAGATGCAGAAGCACAACCTGAGCTTTACGGGTGGTAACCAAAATGGCAACTACTATCTTTCGCTTACTTATCTTGACAATGATGGTATGGTAAGAGGTAATAATGATCTCTATCGTCGTCTCACCGCTACCATCAATGCTGAATATCAGATCAAACCATGGTTGAAGGTGGGCACTACTAACCAGATTGAAAAATATAACGTTCGTTCTGTTTCTGAGGGTTCTGAGTATGGTTCTATGATGGCAGCTGTGCTTTCTATGGATCCATTGACCCCTGTTGCATACGAGGGTGGAAACTTGCCTGCTCATGTTGCTAGTGCCTTGGCAAGCGGAAAGCATCTCTTGACCAATGGGGCTGGTAACTACTATGGTGTGTCTGCTTTCTATGCAGGTGAGCAATACAACCCATTCATCATGCGTGACAACAATGTAAGTCGCAACAGTGGATTCAATGTGAATGGTTCCATTTATGCAGATTTCAAGCCTATCAAGGATCTTGTGATTACTTCTCGCCTTGGTTACCGTTTGTCGGGTACTCGCAGTTCTTCCACTTCACTTCCTTACTATGGAAATGCAACGCAAAGCCGTAATTATGTAGATCAGAGTGCCCAATCCTCTACTTCTATCTATTATCAATGGGAAAACTTTGCCAACTATATGAAGAAGTTTGGTGACCATACCGTGAATGCCATGGTTGGTATTTCTTTCCAGGAATCTACCTACGATTACGTGCAGGGTGGTTTGCAGGCTAATGGTGAAGACGCTGTCAAGAAAAACAATCCATTGTTCTACTATCTGAATTTCGCATCCGCTTCTGCTACCAAGTCTGTAGGTGGTGAGAAAACTCGCTCAGCTAAGTATTCTTACTTTGGTCGTTTGAGTTACGATTATAAAAATCGTTATTATTTGCAGGCTTCCCTCCGTGCAGATGCTGCCGACTTATCTAAGCTTCCAGCTACCAATCGTTGGGGATATTTCCCAGCTGTGTCTGGAGGTTGGACCATTTCAGAGGAAAAGTTCTTCGAGCCTTTAAGAGATGTTGTGGCTAGTTTGAAATTGCGTGCCAGCTGGGGCCAGAATGGTAGCTTGGCTGCCTTGAATGGCTATGCCTACAGCACCGATATGGCGCAGGGTAGCATTTATCCGTTAGTTCCTGGTAATAATTATACAACGTCTGTTAGTCCATCTAGTATGGGTAACGATAAACTGAAGTGGGAAACATCAGAGCAGACCGACTTCGGTATTGATGCGCTCCTCTTTGCTGGCAGAATGAACTTCAGCATGGACTATTTCGTGAAGAAGACCAAGGACTTGCTCGTGAGTGGTACCACTCCATCTTTGGTTATCGGCGGCACCACATCTCCTATCAATGCTGGTAACGTAAGCAACAAGGGATTCGAGTTTGAACTTGGTTGGAGAGATAACATCGGTGATTTCAGCTATAGTGTACGTGGCAACCTCGCTACCTTGAAGAACGAGGTTACTTATCTCGACCCATCCTTGACTCGTTTGCAGGGTACTACCTTTATGAATGTGCCTCTCACATACTTCGAGAAGGGCTATCCTGTGTATTACTTCCGTGGCTATCAGTTTACAGGTATAGACCCAAAGACGGGCGATCCAACTTTTGCCGACCTGAACGATAGTGGTGATTTGACCGATGATGACAAGATGGACTTGGGTAGTGCCATTCCAGACTTCACCTATGGTATCACCTTGACCGCAGCTTACAAAGGTTTCGACTTGGCAGTATTTGGTTCTGGTGCATCAGGTAACAAGATATTCAACTGTATCAACCGTACCGACTTCCCTATGGTCAACAAGATGAAGGAACTCTTCTATGACGATCGTTGGACGGAGAGCAATCCTAATGGTAGCAAGCCACGTGCTGGTGCCAACAATATGGACAAGTATGCTACATCCAGCGCAATGGTATATGATGGATCTTATTTCAAGATTAAGCAGATTCAGTTGGGCTACAGTTTACCGAAGACTCTTCTCAAGAAGGTAGCAATCAGTAACTTGCGCCTCTATGTGTCTCTCGATGACTTCTTCACCATCACCAAGTACCCAGGCTTCGACCCTGAGGTTTCTACCAATGATGTAGTGGGTATGGGTATCGACAAAGGCGGTTATCCAACCTCAAAGAAGGTTGTAATGGGCTTCAACTTGGAGTTCTAAGGTCTGGAGGTTCATATAACTAACACTATACATATTCTATATATATAATAACATTAAGAAATTATGAAAAAGAATATCATATATAGTCTGCTTCTCGTTGTGGCAGTGTTATTTGCCGGTTGTGAAGACAGACTCGATATAGCAAAGCATGGCAATATGGGTGGTCAGGATGATTTCTACAAGACCAATGAGCAGACCGAGCAGGCGGTGGCTGCCATGTATAGCCGTGTGAAGGGATTGTATTATACTTGGTTCTTTACCAAGAATATGCTTTCGGATGATGCTTGGTGTGGCGGTGGTAGTCGTGGCGACAACAACTCATACGAGCAGTTGAATGAATATACCTTCGATTCTAGCAACGGCAATGTCGAGGGTCTGTTCTCGGGTCTCTATGGTGTCATCTATCAGTCAAACCTCATCATAGAGAAGGTGGCTAATGATACGGAAGTCAAGAAGCGTGCCATAGCCGAGGCAAAGTTCTTCCGTGCTTGGGCAAACTTCGAGCTGGTTACTCTTTGGGGTACAGCTCCATTGGTAGATCATCTCTTGGGTACAGATGAGTACCGTCAGCCAAACAGCACACCTGAGGCTCTTTGGGCGGCTGTAGAGTCAGACTTGAAAGAGGCTATCGGCATGAATGCCTTGCCTTCCAAGAAGAACAAGGACGATAAGGTGACGGGTATGCGTGTTACCCAGGAAGTGGCAAAGGCTTATTTGGGCAAGGCTTATCTCTTCCAGAAAAAGTATCAGGAGGCAGCAATCGTACTCAATGAGGTGGTGGATTCCAAGAAGTACGACCTCTTCCGTGGCGACTATGACATGCAGTTTCATGCCGTCAACAACAACAACTGTGAGTCTATGCTCGAATTGCAGTGGCGTAACGACCAGGAGCAGACTTGGAGCCAGATGGACATGACCTTCCTGATGCAAGGATGGCGTACTGGCAATATGACGCTCAAAGGCAAGGCTGCCGACGAAGTGGCTCAGGGAACCTACGGTTTCTTGAATCCTCGCAAGTCTCTCTATGATGCATTTGTAAAAGCAGAGGGCAAGAATGGATATCGTTTGCAGAAGACCCTGCTCAACAGTGATCAGATGACAGCATACGGTGTGAAGTTGAATCCTGGTCAGAACATCTATGGATGTGAAGGATACCTCTTCTTCAAGAACCGCGTATTGAAGAGTGACAACATCATGGATGCCTCCTACTTCCAGGGATTTCAATATACCGACCGAAAGATTATGCGTTATGCCGAAGTTCTCCTCCTGGCTGCCGAGGCAAACCTGGAGGCTGGCAACACAGACATAGCGCTGAATGACATCAATGAGATTCGTGAACGTGCCAAGGAGACTCCTTTGCTCAGCGTTACCTTGGACGACATCAAGACGGAGAAGCGCTTGGAACTCTGTCTGGAAAGTACCCGATTCCAGGACTTGGTACGTTGGGGTGATGCCAAGAATGCCTTGGGTTCACAGGGTAAGGAAATTCCTAACTACTCTTCCAAGGGCGTAAGTTGGGATTTCTCCAATTCTACTTTCGGATTCCAAGACAAGCACATGTTGCTTCCTATTCCATTGAAGGAAAGAGAATTGAATCCTAATATCCAGCAGAATACGGGATGGTAATCTTCTAATTAACTGATATTTAAATGATATTGATATGAAAAAATATATAAGTTCAATATTTAGTCTGTTTATTGCAGGGCTGTGTTTCACAGCCTGCGATAACGATGCTCTTGATGGTATGCAGGGAGTATATGCAGATATGCAGAATTATACATCGCAAGAGGCTACCGTGCAGCCTACCACTAAGTTGGGAAAAGGTATCAAGGCGCTCAATGTAGATATAAAAGATGTAAAGGGAACTGCCATTCAGATTAGTTTTGGTAGTACCGAGTGGATTCTTCCCGCTGCCTCTTATACCGTAGCTGAGACCGTGGCTAACAAAACTTGTGTGGTCAAGGTGAATGGTGAGGCAATGAAGAGTGGCGACATCGACGTATCTCTTATCGGGGGCAAGTATTACTTGAACGGTTTGTTTGCCAATGCCGCCGGTCAGCGAGTGAAGTTGAATTATGTAGGAGAGCTTGCCTTCGTTGTGGGAGTAGATGACCCAGAGGCATCGGGCTATACTCTTACTATCGCTCCAACTCAGATTGTAGATTGGTCAACGGGTGCTCCTGTCGTGAATCCTAATGCTACCAAGTATATCATCTCTATCAAAAATCCAGAAGGTCAGCCTGCTGCTTATCTGGAAGCCGTGAATGCCAATCAGCTCGGTCATAATACAGACTTGGCTGGTGAATATACCATTCAAGGGAATGCTTCAGAGCCTTGGTTGATGGGCAATGGTTATGCTTTCCCTCAATACAATGCCATAGGTGGTAGTTACTTCGTGGATGAGGCTGGTGTCGCACAATACATCACGGCAGGTAAGATCATCATCTCTACCGTTAAGGATGCAGAGGGACAAGACTTATTCTCATTCGAGGGCGCTGACCTTGAAACCCAGAGTGGTGTAGATGGAGCGGCTGGTAAAGGATCATTTAAGATTAAGTTTGCTGCCATCGCCAAGTAATGCCTTGAATAGGAAGGTAGATACCTTTAATCAAGCAATAGTTTTTGAATAATCAACAGTTATTGAAAAAGATAATAGAGTTTGGTTAATTAATATAAAAAGTAAAACGTTATATCCAATGAAAAGATTTTCGATATTAGCAATAACATTATGTATGGCATGTGGTAGTGTTTCGGCACAACAAGCCCTCTTCGGAGGGCAAATGCCACAGTCGCCAGAAATTCATGCAGACAAGACCGTTACTTTCCGCTGCATGGCACCAGAGGCTCATAAAGTACAGATAACAGGTGACTTCTTGCCAACCAAGAAAATTGATACCCCGATGGGTAAGTATGATATGCCTGGAGTAGCCGATTTGAAGAAGGATGAGAAGGGTGTGTGGTCTTTTACAACCACTGCTCCTTTGGCACCAGAGCTTTATAGCTATACAATGATGGTGGATGGCGCCAGTGTTACCGACCATCTCAACGTCTATACCGTGCGTGACATCGCCAACGTTTCCAACTATTTCTTGATAGGTGGGGGAAAGGCAGATCTCTACAAGGTCAACAAGGTAGCGCATGGAACCGTATCAAAGGTTTGGTATGATGATGCCAAAGCTGGCCTTACTCGTCGTATGACAGTATATACTCCCGCAGGTTATGAGACCAGCAAGCAGAAATATCCTGTGCTTTATCTCTTGCATGGCATCGGTGGCGACGAGGAAGCGTGGATGGATTTGGGACGTGCTTCGCAAATCCTCGATAACCTCATTGCGCAAGGCAAGGCGAAGCCAATGATCGTCGTCATGACCAATGGCAATATCTCTCAGGAGGCAGCTCCAGGACAGACTTCGGATAATCTGATAGTTCCTACATTGGGATTGCCTAAGACCATGGAGGGCTCTTTCGAGGTATCTTTCCCTGAGGTAGTGAAGTTTGTGGATGCCCGTTATCGCACTTTGGCAAATAGTCAGAACCGTGCCATAGCAGGTTTGTCTATGGGTGGCTTCCATTCCCTTTACATTTCCATCAACAATCCTAAGACCTTTGGCTATGTAGGCTTGTTCTCTGCTGTCATAGGCAAGGAACAGAAGACCGGTGGAAGCAATGAGTACATCTACGACAATTTCGACAAGAAGTTGGCAGACTTGTTTGCCGCCAAGCCAAAACTTTTCTGGGTTGGCATTGGAAAATCAGATTTCCTCTACAAGGACAATACTGCATTCCGCGAGAAACTGACGAAGAATCATTATCCTTTCACCTATATGGAGACAGAGGGTGGACACATTTGGCGCAACTGGCGCATCTATCTAAGCGAGTACGCCCAGAAAATATTCAAGTAACATTTAAACTTCATAACAATGAAAAAGTTCACATTTTTGGCTGTTGCGCTACTCTTAAACTTGAGCAGTTTTGCCCAACAGGCTTTGTTTGACAATGCTCCTGTTATCTCACCCGAGGTGAATGCCAACCATACCGTAACATTCCGCTTGAAGGCTCCTAATGCCCAAAAGGTGCAGGTTACTGGTGATTTCTTGGCACCGAAAACCATTGATACACCATTGGGAAAGTATGATGCTCCAGGAGTAGCTGATATGAAAAAAGATGAAAAGGGTGTTTGGACTTTTACCAGCCAATTGCTTTCCCCTGAGTTGTATTCTTACAATTTTCTTTTGGATGGAGTGAAGATCGTTGACCCGGGAAGCGTGTATATCACTCGTGATATTACCTCAGAAACCAATATATTCATTCTTTCAGACAAGAAAGGTGATTGTGGTGACCTCTATACCGTTAACGAAGTGCCTCACGGAAATGTGTCTAAGGTGTGGTATGATAGTCCTACACTCAAGATGCAGCGTCGTATGACGGTCTATACTCCGGCAGGTTATGATAAGGGCAAGGATTATCCTGTACTCTATCTGCTCCATGGCGCTGGTGGCGATGAGGATGCTTGGACTACTTTAGGTCGTGCACAGCATATTCTTGATAATTTGATTGCCACAGGTAAGGCTAAGCCTATGGTCGTGGTGATGACCAATGGCAATCCTAATTGCCAGGCTGCTCCAGGTGAGTGGTCGGCAGGTCAATACATTCCTTCTTTCTATGGCTATCAAGGTGCCAAGCCTGCTGCCACCATGGATGAGAGTTTCCCTGATGTGATGAATTATGTGGAGAGCCATTACAAGGTTGCTAAGGACAAGGCTCATCGTGCCATCTGTGGACTCTCTATGGGAGGTGGTCATTCTTTCGATATCTCTCGTCGTTTCCCTACCAAGTTTGATTACATCGGGCTCTTCTCTGCAGGTTTGCATGTGAGTACTACTGGCGATTTCCGTAATGACTTCTACAAGCAGTTGCAGGGGAATGAGGAGGCTAAGACACAGTTGGCTACTCTGTTTAAGAACAAGCCAAAGTTATATTGGATTGGTATGGGCAAGACCGATTTCCTCTACAAGAGCAGTGCAGACTTGCGTCGCTACTTCGATGAGAAGGGATATAAATACATTTATATGGAGACAGAAGGTGGACATATTTGGCGCAACTGGCGTGTGTATCTTACAGAGTTCGCACAGAAGATTTTCAAATGATAAAATAAGTTTTTCAAGTAAGAGTTTTGTAAAAGATTATTTAATAAATAAGATATAGACAATGATAAAACAATTATTAGTTTCTTCATGTGTGCTTTTTTCTGCGACTTTCGTAGTGCAAGCACAGAACCCAAAGTTGGGTGTGTCTCCTATTCAGGATGTCATCAATGCGATGACTCTCGATGAGAAGATTCAGTTGGTGGTAGGTTCTACGGGTAAGTATGAGAGCCAGATGGAGGCTACCATTGGTAACCAAGGTCAGTTGGTACAGGGTGCCGCAGGTCAGGTGAATGGTATTGAGCGTCTGGGCATTCCTGCTACGGTTGTAGCCGATGGTCCTGCTGGTCTTCGCATCGACCCTAAGCGCAAGAATACCGACAAGACATTCTACTGTACCCACTTCCCTGTGGGTACTGTGATGAGCTCTACCTGGAACAAAGACTTGGTGTATTCTGTAGGTACCTCTATGGGAGACGAGGTGAAGCATTATGGCGTAGATGTCTTGTTGGCACCTGCTACCAATATTATGCGTAATCCTCTTTGTGGTCGTAACTTTGAGTATTATTCAGAAGATCCATTGTTGGCTGGTACCATTTGTGCAGCTATGGTGAATGGTATCGAGAGTAATGGTGTTGGTACTTCGTTGAAGCACTTTGCACTGAACAACCAGGAGACCAATCGTACTCGTAACAATGTTATCGGTAATCCACGTACTTTCCGTGAGATTTACTTGAAACCTTTCGAAATCGTTATCAAGGAGGCTCAGCCTTGGACAGTGATGACTTCTTACAATCTCATCAATGGTACGATGTCGAGCGAGCGTTGTGACTTGATAACAGAGATTCTTCGCCATGAGTGGGGATTCAAGGGTATGGTGATGACTGACTGGTTTGGTGGTCTTAGCGCAGTTGCCCAGATGGAAGCGGGTAACGACCTGTTGATGCCAGGTAAGGCAGACCAGGTGAAGGAGATTCGCAAGGCTGTGCTCAATGGTCGCCTGTCGATGGAAATCCTCGACCGCAATGTACGCCATATCTTGGAGTATATCATGCAGACTCCTCGTTTCAAGCAGTATGTTGCCGACAACAACCCTGATTTGAAGGGACATGCTTTGGTGGCTCGCAATGCCGCTACCGAGGGAATGGTGTTATTGAAAAATAAAAAGAATGTATTGCCACTCGTTCAGAAGATTAAGAATATAGCCCTCTTCGGCAATACTTCTTATGATTTCATAGCTGGTGGTACTGGTTCTGGCAATGTTAACCATGCTTATGTGGTAAGTTTGTTGGATGGCTTGAAGAATGCTGGCTATCAGGTGGATGGCGACATCCAGAAGGCATACATAGAGTATGCTCCAAAGGCAAAGGCAAACTTGCCAAAGCCAAAGAATCCTTTGGAGGCTTTCTTGCCTGGTCACTTCATCCCTGAGATGAGCCTTGCTGAATTGAATATGTCTGCTGCCGTCAAAAACAACGATATGGCAATCATCACTATCGGTAAGTCGTCTGGTGAGTTCTTGGATCGAAAGATTTCTGATAGCTTCAATCTCACCAAGGAGGAGAAGAATATGATTTCTGGCGTTTGCAACGCTTTCCATAAGGCCGGTAAGAAGGTGGTTGTCATCTTGAATGTTTGTGGCGTTATTGAGACCAAGAGTTGGATTGCTGGTCCTGATGCAGTATTGTTGTCTTGGTTGCCTGGTCAGGAGGGTGGTAACTGTGTTGCTGACATCTTGGCGGGTAAGGAGAATCCTTCTGGTCGTCTTCCTATGACATGGCCTGTAAGTTATAACGATGTTCCTTCTAAGGCTGATTTCCCTAACCCTGAGACTGTCAAGGTTGATGATGTGCTTGGTATGTTTATGGGCAAGGGCATCGGTAGCAAGGGTAACGTGAAGAATGTGGATTACACCGAGTATAATGATGGTGTTTATGTAGGTTATCGTTATTACCAGACTAAGAATGTGCCTGTGGCTTATCCTTTCGGCTATGGTATGAGTTATACTACCTTTAAGTATGGCAAACCTGTGGTAACGAAGGATGCACAGGGCAATATCAAGGTCCTGGTGACTGTGAAGAATGCTGGTAAGGTAGCTGGTAAGGAAGTTGTTCAGGTATATGTGGCAGCTCCTGGCAAGGATATGGATAAACCTGCCAAGGAACTCCGTGGCTTTGCCAAGACTAAGAAATTGCAGCCTGGTGAGTCGGAGACAGTTACTATCGACATCCCATACAAGAACCTGGCTTCTTTCAATGAGGTTGATAGTCAGTGGCAGGTTGAGGCTGGTGATTACAAGGTGATGGTGGCAAAGAATGCTGCCGACACCAAGCCACTCACAGTTATCGTCAATGAGAAGGCTAAGGTAACTTCCAAGGTACGCCCTTGCTTGTTGCCTGAAGTGAAATAAGAGCTTGTCCCTACGTATGAAAGTAAGGAAATATTGTATTTCCTGTGTGTATGGGGCGTAAAAATAAACAAGAAAAGAGGGTGTGTCATAAGTCTGTGACGCACCCTCTTTTTATTACACCTAATATAATAAGGTGTCTCTTTTTTATTGGTTGTGATATGTACCTCTTGTCCGAAAACGACAAGAAAGTTTACTTCTTTCCTGCTATTAAACCCTTGATGACCGCGTTGGTAAATCCATTCTGTTCCATGGTGTTGAGGCCCTTGATGGTACAACCGCCAGGAGTGGTAACCTTGTCGATGGCAGCCTCGGGGTGCTCGCCTGTTTCTTGAAGTAGCTCTACGGCACCTTTTACGGTTTGGAGTACAATCTTTTGGGCATCCTTTGCCTTGAATCCCATCTCTACGCCGCCTTCCACATTGGCTCTTACATAACGCATGGCGTAGGCGATGGCACACGACATGGCTGTGGCGGCAGGGAAGAGACGTTCTTCCATGATTAGGCTTTCGCCCAATTCATCGAATATATCTGTAATCTGCTGGATTTCTGTGGCAGATGCATCTATAGGAGTGATGAAGGTCATCGACTGCTTGTAGGCGATGGCGATGTTTGGCATCACGAGGAAGAAGGTTGGAGTGATACCATCCTTGTCTAACCACTCCTTGATGTTGGCTGATGGCACACCAGCAGCAACTACTACGAGTTTCTGACTCTTGTAGTCAAGTGCATCCTTGATGCCCTTCAACGTCTTTTCCACACACCATGGTTTAACTACCACGCATACGATGTCTGCGCCATGGCAAGCCAACTGGTTGTCGAGTGTAACGCTGGCACCCTTGCTTGCAAAATGGTCCAATACGGGTTGGTTATGGTCAGATACTGTAATATCTGATGGAATGAACTTCTCGCTTTGCAAGAGTCCTTCTGCCATGGCACCACCCATGGCTCCTGCTCCGATGATTGCTATTTTCATTGTCTTCTTATAGTTAAAATGCAATTATAGTGCAAAGATACTATTTTTATCAGAAAAAGAGCAGTTTATTGGCGAATTTTTAAGAAAGTACGGTTGTTTACTTACGATATTTTAAGAAATTCGTTAGTTTACTCCCATTCTGGAAGTCTCATCTTCACCTTATAAAACCTGGGAATCCCCAACTATTTCAGTAACTTTTCCCCGAAATCTCTTGCTGATATGAAAATTAAACCGTAATTTTGCGGAAAAGTTCATATAACGATAGATATGGTAGAGACAAACGATAGACGATTACCAGCAGGTATCCAGTCTTTCGAGAAAATCAGAAAGGATGGATACCTTTATGTTGACAAGACAGATATCATCTGGCAACTTGCCAACAGAAATAAAACGTACAACTACCTGAGCCGCCCACGCCGCTTTGGTAAATCAGTGCTGGTCGATACGCTCGAAGCCTATTTCATGGGTAAGAAGGAACTCTTCGAGGGCTTGAAGATTATGCAGATGGAGACGGAATGGGTGAAGCGACCTGTCATCAGACTGGATATGAGTCGTGCGGGTGCAGAGCCGGGGACATTGCGCTCTTATCTCGACATAACTTTCGACAGATTAGAGGATGAATACGGCATTACTCCTAAACCTACAGCTCAGCTTGCCGACCGCTTTGACACTATCATCCAAACCGCCTACAAACAGACTGGCCTGCAAGTTGCCATCCTCATTGATGAATACGATTCTCCATTGCAGCATTCCTGGAAGACTCCGCAGCATGAAGCATGCACCTCTATCTATAGGGAAGTTTTTGCCATTCTCAAGGCAGATGACAAATACGAGAAGTTTGTCTTTATCACCGGCATTACCAAGTTTACGCAAATCTCTCTCTTCTCTGTACTCAACAATCTGAGCAACATCAGCTTTGAGCCGGAATATGCAGCCATCTGTGGTATTACGAAAGAAGAGGTGCTGCGCGATTTTAAGCCGGAAATCAACAAATTGGCAGAATACGAAGACTGGACATTCGATGAAGCTGTAGCACAACTGACGGCATATTATGACGGCTATCATTTCAGTCGCCGCAATATGGTGGATGTATTCAATCCGTTCAGTCTCATCAATGCCTTGGCAGACTCAGATCTGAAGAACTATTGGGCTTCATCGGGGGCAACCTCTCTGTTGCCTAAGTTTGTGGATGACATGGAACTCAAATTGGGTAATTTTGATCCGTGCACCATTCTTCGCCAAACCATAGAGACATCGGATGTCACAGGCGGAGGAGCAGAACTGTTCCTCTATCAGTCTGGTTATCTTACCATTAAGGATTACCAGATGGGAGTTTATATTTTAGGATTTCCTAATTCTGAGGTAAGGCAAGCACTTTATGAAACGGTGCTACCGGCACTTACGCTGCGAAGCAATGGTGATATCCAATCTACCCAGTCTGGTCTGTTTCTTGCTCTTCAGCTTGGCAATCTTCCTGAAGCTATGAAATGCCTGAAGGCGCTCATTGCGGATGTGCCCTACAGCAACAAGAAGCTTGCCAGCATGAATATGGAGGAGCGCTACCGCCTGATTCTGAGCACCATCTTTAATGCCATCGGCTGCCGTGTGGAAGTAGAAAAGATGATTGCTACGGGCAGAATTGATATGGTGGTAGAAACCACCAACTTCATCTATGTGCTGGAGCTGAAACTGAGCAACAACGGTGGCGTGGATGCTGCCACGGAGCAGATGAAAGCCAAGCAGTATGCCGAACCTTTCAAGGCTGATAAGCGCAAAGTGATTGCTCTTGCCATAGAACTGGATGATATGGGAAAGGGACTGGTTGATTGGAAGGAAGTATAATATGAAAGAGGTATTGAAAATAATTGCCTGCGCATAAATGTTTTTTGCGGAAAAAAGTATCATAGTATCATTATTTAGTACGATATCCTTATAAACATCTGATATACTGCACAATACATGAATGATACTTTTTGTTTATTTTACAAGAAGTATCATAGAAGTATCATAGAAGTATCATAGAAGTATCATAAATCACAAGAAACATCATTAAATTCGGCTTTGAGTCGATTTAAAAGACTAAAGTTTCAAAACTTTAGCACCTACTCTTCCAGTATGTAAAGAATGCCAATACAAACTATGAATAAGAAGAAAGATTGACAAGCTGGATTAGGAATAAAATCACATAAGCCGTTCTGTAAGAGACCATCAGGTGGTCTGTCTTGCCCGTCAAGTGGGCACTCAGTGAACAAGCGCTGGGCATCAATAGAACAAGCGATGGGCATTGATTGCCCATGCGGTGTGCATAGAGTGCCCAAAAGTCAGGCGATTCTTGGGCACTCCTTGCAGATCTGCGGCTTTGCTTTTATGCATAATGCCTCATGACGATTTTGTGATACTTAGATGACGTTTTTTATGATACTTCTATGATACTTCTTGTAAGATAATCCAAAATGTATCATTCTTCTATCCTATTATATATCAGTAATTTATCTCTACGTTCAGCCAAAAAGATGATACTTTGATACTTTTTTCATAAAAAAACAGAAAGCGGAGATGTAGATTACGAATATCACCATAT
>ULRG01005039.1_pt1 | contig 28836 bp, 25 predicted proteins | sample 1955211 | NCBI WGS metagenome assembly ULRG01 (sample SAMEA4835676, study PRJEB28245) | human gut metagenome | biome: gut microbiome; material: fecal sample | place: Denmark | collected 2008
TCTCAGGAAGTTTAGTCTCCAGGATTCCCGGGGCGGTTCACAGGTCAGAGCATTGACGGTAAATGGCGGAGCCACTCAGGGAACCATTCAGGCAGTGATTAGCATCACCTATACCTACAGCTGAAGCCGAAGAGATGATTGTAATGAAACGAGTTATTAACCTGTTTGCTGTACTGCTAATGGGCTGGTCGGTAAATGCCTGGTCATTCGCCTGTAAAACCGCCAATGGCACCGCTATCCCTATTGGCGGTGGCAGCGCCAATGTTTATGTAAACCTTGCGCCCGCCGTGAATGTGGGGCAAAACCTGGTCGTGGATCTTTCGACGCAAATCTTTTGCCATAACGATTACCCGGAAACCATTACAGATTATGTCACACTGCAACGAGGCTCCGGCTTATGGCGGCGTGTTATCTAATTTTTCCGGGACCGTAAAATATAGTGGCAGTAGCTATCCATTTCCGACCACCAGTGAAACGCCGCGGGTTGTTTATAATTCGAGAACGGATAAGCCGTGGCCGGTGGCGCTTTATTTGACGCCTGTGAGCAGTGCGGGCGGGTTGGTGATTAAAGCTGGCTCATTAATTGCCGTGCTTATTTTGCGACAGACCAACAACTATAACAGCGATGATTTCCAGTTTGTGTGGAATATTTACGCCAATAATGATGTGGTGGTGCCCACTGGCGGCTGCGATGTTTCTGCTCGTGATGTCACCGTTACTCTGCCGGACTACCCTGGTTCAGTGCCGATTCCTCTTACCGTTTATTGTGCGAAAAGCCAAAACCTGGGGTATTACCTCTCCGGCACAACCGCAGATGCGGGCAACTCGATTTTCACCAATACCGCGTCGTTTTCACCTGCACAGGGCGTCGGCGTACAGTTGACGCGCAACGGTACGATTATTCCAACGAATAACACGGTATCGTTAGGAGCAGTAGGGACTTCGGCGGTAAGTCTGGGATTAACGGCAAATTACGCACGTACCGGAGGGCAGGTGACTGCAGGGAATGTGCAATCGATTATTGCCGTGACTTTTGTTTATCAATAAAGAAATCACAGGGCATTGCTAATGCAGGTACGCAATATTACCTGAAGCTAAAACCTGCACGTTAGCCCTTTGTAGGCCAGATAAGACGCGTCAGCGTCGCATCTGGCATAAACAAAGCGCACTTTACCGACAATCCGAACAGAGCCTGCCAATGGCAGGCTCAGGTGCTCTTTTACGCTACCATGCTAATAATCAGCACAATAATCAGCCCAACCACGGAGTTGACCAGCTCCAGCAGACCCCAGGTTTTCAACGTGTCTTTTACTGACAGGTCAAAGTAACCTTTGAACAACCAGAATGAGGCATCGTTAATGTGGGTGAGGGTGTTGGAACCCGCAGCCGTCGCCAGTACCAGCAGCGCCGGATTCACGCCAACCAGCTGATCAGTTGCTGGATCAAGGATTGCTGCACTGATAATCCCGGCGGCGGTCATCGCTGAAACCACACCCTGACCCGTCGCCAGACGAATCAGTACGGTGATCAGCCATGCCATGATGTAGGGCGAGATATTGCCGTGGGACATCAGCATGCCGATGATGTCGCCGATGCCGGTGTCGATGATGGTCTGCTTCAGCACGCCACCTGCACCGATGATCAGAATCACCATTGCAATGCTTTTCACCGCGCTTTCAAAAGCGTTCATTACCCACTGCATATCGTGCCCGCGCGCGGTGCCAAAGAGTACGAATGCAACCACCATCGCAATAAACATTGCAATCGGCGAGGAACCGATAAAGTTAACCACTTCCCACGCAGGGGTATCTTTTACCAGCCAGATATTGGCGATGGTGGTAGAGATCATAATGATCGCCGGGATCAACGGCACCAGAATCGAAACGCCGAAAGAGGGCAGATTATTCATATCTACCGGTTGATCTGCTTTCAGGAATGATGGCGTTGGGCGCTCAAGATTGCCGAGGAACTTCGGCAGGATCAGACCTGCGCAGATGACACTTGGGATCGTCACCAGTACGCCATAGATATAAACCATCCCCATATCCGCGCCATAAGCATTCACCAGCGCCACCGGACCCGGCTGCGGTGGGAACAGTGAATGTGCGGTAGTGGCAGCTGCTACTGCCGGGATCGCCAGTTTCAGGAACGGAATTTTAGCTTCGGCGGCAATAACAATAACCAGCGGTGCTAACATGATAAAGGCCACTTCATAGAACATCGCCAGACCGAAAATCAGGCCGATGATAATCACCGACAGCTGTACATAACGCAGACCGAGACGTGCCAGCAGCGTATGCGTTATCTGGTGAGCCGCGCCGGAGTCGACCATCAATTTACCGATGACCGCACCGAACACCACGATGATAGCCAGTTCCCCCAGCGTGTTGCCGAAGCCCGCTTTCATGGTGTGCAGCAGCGACATCAAATCCATGCCCGCCAGCATCCCGACGGACAGCGCCGCCACCAACAAGGCCACCATTGAATTGATTTTGAACTTCAAATTCAGTACCAGCATCAGACCAATGCCGAATACCGAATACCACCCAGAGAATGTTAAGCACATGCATAACGTTTTACCTTACCTGGTTGAACCGTTGTTATTTTGGGCGACATGTTATGTAAATTGGTCAACCATTGTTGCGATGAATGTCACATCCTCTGATCAATAACCATCGATTACCTTTTGCTGCAATTTGCAGCAACAACCAGGAGAGTGAAATTCTTGTGATGTGGTTAACCAATTTCAGAATTCGGGTTGACATGTCTTACCAAAAGGTAGAACTTATACGCCATCTCATCCGATGCAACGCCACGGCTGCGGTCTGGTTGTTCATCCGGATACCTAAACAACTCCAGGGTTCCGCGTCTCTTTGCTGTGGAACCCACTATGTGAAAGAGGAAAAATCATGGAACAGACCTGGCGCTGGTACGGCCCAAACGATCCGGTTTCTTTAGCTGATGTCCGTCAGGCGGGCGCGACTGGCGTGGTTACCGCTTTGCACCATATCCCGAACGGTGAAGTATGGTCCGTAGAAGAGATCCTCAAACGCAAGGCTATCGTTGAAGATGCAGGCCTGGTGTGGTCTGTCGTAGAAAGCGTGCCAATTCACGAAGATATCAAAACCCACACTGGCAACTATGAGCAGTGGATCGCTAACTATCAGCAGACTCTGCGCAACCTGGCGCAGTGCGGTATTCGCACCGTGTGCTACAACTTCATGCCGGTGCTCGACTGGACCCGTACTGACCTCGAATACGTGCTGCCAGACGGCTCCAAAGCTCTGCGCTTCGACCAGATCGAATTCGCTGCATTCGAAATGCATATCCTGAAACGCCCAGGTGCGGAAGCGGATTACACCGAAGAAGAAATTGCTCAGGCTGCTGTTCGCTTCGCCACTATGAGCGACGAAGACAAAGCGCGTCTGACCCGTAACATCATTGCCGGTCTGCCGGGCGCGGAAGAAGGGTACACCCTCGACCAGTTCCGTAAGCACCTGGAGCTGTACAAAGATATCGACAAAGCCAAACTGCGCGAAAACTTTGCCGTCTTCCTGAAGGCGATTATTCCGGTTGCCGAAGAAGTTGGCGTGCGTATGGCTGTTCACCCGGACGATCCGCCGCGCCCAATCCTCGGCCTGCCGCGCATTGTTTCTACCATTGAAGATATGCAGTGGATGGTTGATACCGTAAACAGCATGGCAAACGGTTTTACCATGTGCACCGGTTCCTACGGCGTGCGTGCTGACAACGATCTGGTTGATATGATCAAGCAGTTCGGTCCGCGTATTTACTTCACCCATCTGCGCTCCACCATGCGTGAAGATAACCCGAAAACCTTCCACGAAGCGGCGCACCTGAACGGTGACGTTGATATGTACGAAGTGGTGAAAGCGATTGTTGAAGAAGAACACCGTCGTAAAGCGGAAGGCAAAGAAGACCTGATCCCGATGCGTCCGGACCACGGTCATCAGATGCTGGACGACCTGAAGAAGAAAACCAACCCAGGTTACTCCGCAATTGGTCGTCTGAAAGGCCTGGCCGAAGTTCGCGGTGTCGAACTGGCGATCCAGCGCGCTTTCTTTAGCCGTTAATATCCACCGGCATGGCTGCGCGCCGTGCCGGTTCCTTCTTCCTTGCCGTCACTCTCTGAAGACGGATTCTGGAGTTTACGATGACTACTATTGTTGACAGCAATCTGCCGGTTGCCCGCCCGTCATGGGATCATTCTCGTCTGGAATCACGCATTGTGCATCTCGGTTGCGGGGCGTTTCACCGTGCGCACCAGGCGCTGTACACCCATCATCTGCTGGAAAGCACCGACAGCGACTGGGGTATCTGCGAAGTTAACCTGATGCCAGGCAACGACCGCGTGCTGATCGAAAACCTGAAAAAACAGCAACTGCTGTACACCGTGGCGGAAAAAGGCGCGGAAAGCACCGAGCTGAAAATTATCGGTTCGATGAAAGAAGCGCTGCACCCGGAAATCGACGGCTGCGAAGGTATTCTCAACGCGATGGCGCGTCCGCAAACGGCGATTGTCTCTCTGACAGTCACGGAAAAAGGCTACTGCGCTGATGCGGCAAGCGGTCAACTGGATCTCAATAACCCGCTGATCAAGCACGATCTGGAAAACCCGACTGCGCCGAAGTCCGCGATTGGTTACATCGTCGAAGCCTTGCGTCTGCGTCGTGAAAAAGGGCTGAAAGCATTTACGGTGATGTCCTGCGATAACGTGCGTGAAAACGGTCATGTGGCGAAGGTCGCGGTACTGGGGCTGGCTCAGGCGCGTGACCCGCAGCTAGCGGCATGGATTGAAGAGAACGTCACCTTCCCGTGCACCATGGTTGACCGCATCGTTCCGGCGGCGACGCCAGAAACCTTACAGGAAATTGCTGACCAGCTGGGCGCTTACGACCCGTGCGCCATTGCCTGCGAACCGTTCCGTCAGTGGGTGATTGAAGATAATTTCGTTAATGGTCGCCCGGACTGGGATAAAGTGGGCGCACAGTTCGTTGCAGACGTTGTGCCGTTCGAAATGATGAAGCTGCGTATGCTGAACGGTAGCCACTCTTTCCTGGCGTACCTCGGTTACCTCGGCGGCTATGAAACTATTGCCGACACCATGACTAACCCGGATTATCGCAAAGCGGCCTTTGCCCTGATGATGCAGGAACAAGCGCCAACGCTGTCGATGCCGGAAGGTACGGACCTGAACGCCTATGCGACGCTGCTGATCGAGCGTTTCAGCAACCCGTCTCTGCGTCACCGTACCTGGCAGATTGCGATGGACGGCAGCCAGAAGTTACCGCAGCGTCTGCTGGACCCGGTGCGTCTGCACCTGCAAAACGGCGGCAGCTGGCGTCACCTGGCGCTGGGCGTGGCTGGCTGGATGCGTTACACCCAGGGCGTGGATGAGCAGGGTAATGCCATTGACGTGGTCGACCCGATGCTGGCCGAGTTCCAGAAGATTAACGCGCAGTATCAGGGCGCAGACCGCGTGAAAGCGCTGCTAGGCCTGAGCGGTATTTTTGCCGATGATCTGCCGCAGAATGCCGACTTTGTTGGCGCGGTGACGGCGGCATATCAGCAGCTGTGCGAACGCGGTGCGCGCGAGTGTGTGGCTGCGCTGTAACTAACTGATTACCCTACAGACTTACTGGTCAATCAAACTGATATTTGGTTGACCAGTTTTCGTTTTTTTGCCCACCTGTACGTGCCAACTTCCAGTGCTAATGGTATAGTTTGAGATTAACAGGGGCCGTAAAATTGCCCGTTGTAGGCCGGATAAGGCGTTCACGCCGCATCCGGCAAAAATTTGATTAACCGCACCTAACGGACACAACACCATGAAATCTGCCACCTCTGCGCAAAGACCTTACCAGGAAGTCGGGGCGATGATCCGCGATCTGATCATAAAGACGCCGTACAATCCTGGCGAACGGCTGCCGCCGGAGCGTGAAATTGCAGAAATGCTTGATGTCACGCGGACGGTGGTACGTGAAGCGCTGATCATGCTGGAGATCAAAGGGCTGGTGGAAGTGCGCCGGGGTGCCGGTATCTATGTTCTTGATAGCTCAGGCAGCCACAACACAGACAGTTCGGATGCCAACGTCTGTAATGATGCGGGTCCTTTTGAGCTGTTACAGGCGCGTCAGTTACTGGAAAGTAACATCGCGGAATTTGCCGCTTTGCAGGCTACCCGCGAAGATATCGTCAAAATGCGTCAGGCATTGCAACTGGAAGAGCGTGAACTGGCTTCCAGCGCGCCGGGTAGCAGCGAAAGCGGTGATATGCAGTTCCATCTCGCCATTGCCGAAGCAACGCATAACAGCATGCTGGTGGAGTTATTCCGTCAGTCCTGGCAGTGGCGGGAAAACAATCCAATGTGGATCCAGTTGCACAGCCATCTGGATGACAGCCTGTATCGCAAAGAGTGGTTGGGCGATCACAAACAGATCCTCGCCGCGTTAATCAAAAAAGATGCCCGAGCGGCGAAGCTGGCAATGTGGCAGCATCTGGAAAACGTTAAGCAACGTCTGCTGGAATTCTCGAACGTTGACGATATTTATTTTGACGGCTATCTGTTTGATTCATGGCCGCTGGATAAAGTCGACGTCTGACTTATTATAATAAGCGCAAGGGTAAACGTTCCTTGCGCTTTCTTAAATTAAGAAGTCGCAATGAGTATTGCTTTGTAAATTGCAGGGTATTGTTTAAATATCTGTATAACCTGAATATTAGTACTCATTCTTCTCAGTGGCTATTTACCAATATAATTCCATTCACCATTTTTTAATTCAAACAGTTCTGGAAGAGATGACGGTTGCAGAGTCATGCGTTTGAGTGGCGCATCTTCATCACCGGGGATAACTTTATATCCCATTTTTGCATGGATCTCCGCGGTACCAGGATAGGCTTCTATACCAATGATTGGGTCATTTCCCATCTCAATATTAGCATTAAGTAATGCGGCAAGGGCGAATCCGGAAGAATTTGCTACCCCTGAGACAGTTATTATCTGATCAATATAGATATCAATTCTTGGCTGCTCATTGGTCCATCTTTTTGCCTGAGAAACTGGAAGGGTTGAAATATATCCTATCGTGGTTCCGGCGTAACCTGGAACATTGCAACCAGGGCCTAATGTTATTTCATGAACTGTATAGTCCTCAACAGGATCGAAAGGGCTCTTCATAAATAAATTTAGCCGTAAACCTTCTGCTAATTCTGTAGCAGCATGCGCCTTTTTACATATGCCACCATATATTTCGTCTAAAGCTGAGGTGATTTTCAAGTTTCGATAGAGCATACGTCCTGTTGTTGTAATACCATCGGATTCTCTGCATGCTTCTGTCACATAATTAAATGGCCAAGACTCTTTACTAATATCAAGTTTTCTAATTTCGACAACGCTTTTTCCATCGTAATTATGGTTATTGCCACGAGCAAGAGGCAGAAGATAGATATTTTCCGTATCCAGGCGTGCACGTTCATATTTACGTGTTAACTCACTGTCGACTTTTGGATGATGAAGGAAGTGATTATCTGTAATAATTTGGCTCTGAAGGGTATTGCTTAATGGCATAGACATAATAGTTACCTTTTATGAGTATTTCACTGATGTTTAGAAAAATAGATAAATTTTTCTGTAGTAAAATGAGAAGTAAACAAATGACATGCATGTTTCTGTTGTAGTGATATCAACTCTACACGGTGATATTAAAGGGTAGGAAACACTCTAAAGTATCAAAAAACGCTCATTTGAAATTATTTTCATGCAATTTAAAAGCATATCTTATTACTAATTGGAATTTGATGTTGCTATATTGATGTCTATATTAATAATGCCTGTGAATGGTATTTTTGATGTATTTGATATGTTATCAATTTATATTATTTACAAACTAATTGTTTCAAATAATACATGGCTGATTATGCGGAAATAAATAATTTCACACCGGAATTAAGTAGCGGTGGTGACAAGTATTTTCATCTACGTAACTATTCGGAATATTCAGAATATACTAGCGGTTTTTTTTTGAGTTTGATGATTTTTATCAAATCATGACTTTTTTCCTGAAAAGTCAGTAGATATTCATAGGCAAGTAAGGTTTTATACTTTGCTGACAGGATTCAGGCCTGTCTCAGACTGACATGGATGTAATGAACAAAAGGGAATGGCTATGGAAAATGAGCATCAATACAGTGGTGCCCGGTGTTCAGGGCAAGCCGCATATGTTGCTAAACGTCAGGAGTGCGCAAAATGATGCGCCAATCACGTCAGGCTGTTTTACCTGAAATTTCAGGCAATAAAACGTCATCGCTGCGTAAATCAATATGTAGCGATCTCCTCACTCTTTTTAATTCTCCTCATTCGGCATTACCGTCATTACTTGTTTCAGGCATGCCCGAGTGGCAAGTGCATAACCAGAGCGACAAACATCTCCAGAGCTGGTATTGCCGTCAGCTGCGTTCTGCACTGTTATTTCATGAGCCACGGATTGCGGCGTTGCAGGTCAATCTGAAAGAAGCGTACAGCCACACGCTGGCGATCAGCCTTGAGATAATGCTGTACCACGACGATGAACCGCTAACGTTTGATCTGGTCTGGGATAATGGCGGTTGGCGTAGTGCGACGCTCGAGAATGTCAGCTAAGTACAATCTCCAGCTCGCGCAGTTCACGCCAGAAGCGTTCGGCAACTGGATTCATGCGGGTATTCATTCGGTATGCATAGGCCTGAATCGGGATCACCAGTTCGTCCCGATTCAGTACAACGAGCTGCCCGCTGCGAATTTCTTGTTGGATGGCGTACTCCGGCAGCCAGGCAATCCCACAGCCGTCGAGGGCAACCTGCTTTAAAAGCTCGCTCATCGAAGAGACAAAAAAGGTGCTGAAACTTAACTCACTGTGGCGCGTCAGGGTGCGATTAATCAATCGCCCCATGTAGGAGTTGCGGCTGTAATTCAGTAACGGAAAGTGTGGCTGCGCGAGGTTAAAAAGTGCTTCTCCGTGTTCGTCACTGGCGCAGACAGGGAACAATTGAGATTCAAATAAGCGAATGTGGTCAAACGGCGCTTCCAGCAAATCTTCGTCGTGAAAGGAAAAAATACAGTCACTTTGCCCTTCACGCAGTTTATCGACCGCTTCATCGACATCAATAGCTTCAATTGCCCAGGTAAAGAGCGGCGGCATCTGGCTGATAATGGACGGTAACAGCCCGAGGGAAAGAGAGTGTGCAGCGGCTATTTTAATTTTGCGTTGCGCGTAATCGCTGCCACCACGGAGTTCTGCAAGGTTGCTCTCTAACTGTTGCAACAGATGGCGGATCTGCGAATGGAATATTTTACCTTGTTCCGAGAGTTGCAGCGGCGTCACCTGGCGGTTAAACAATTCAACGCCAATCGCCTGTTCCAGCGCACGGATGCGGCGGCTGAATGCCGGTTGCGAGACGTTGCGACTGACTGCTGCCTGGGAAAAATTGCGGCATTTTTCCAGGGTCAGAAAATCATAAAGCCATTTAGTTTCAATATTATGCAAAACCGCACCACAGTCATCCATTACGTTTTACTCTGTCAGCCGCCCTTGCGGGCATTCTACGTCCATTCGGGCGGCTGACAACCGTTTATGCCGTTTCAAACGTTCCTTTCACGCAGGCTTTGCCGTCTTTGACCATCAGCTTGCCGCGAGCGTATACCTGCTCAATGCGTAATTCTGGCGTCATGACCAGTAAGTCTGCGTCATTGCCTGGCAGAATTTCGCCTTTCCCGCTCAGGTTAAGGAAACCGGCTACGCTACTGGTGAGCGGGCGCAGGGCATCGCTGATACTGAAATCATAATCTTTGACCAGCACCTGCACGGTTTCCAGCAACGTTTCAAAACCGGCAACACCGATATGGGTTAAATTCCCTTCGTCATCGAAGAACGGCTGGCTACCGTTGCCGTCGGAGCTGAGGGTGACGCGTGCCAGCGGAATACCCGCCTGAACGGCGCGGGCAATACCTTCGGCAGGGGCGACTGGTTCGTCAATGCTGCTGGTGATATCGATGGTGCCGCCTTTGCGCGCGAACTCCAGCGCCTGCTCAAACAACGGAACGTTGCGGTTAACGTGGGTCGGCAGCAACTTGCTAATCGGCACATCGCAGTTTTCCAGCAGGTCATAGACAGGCTGTAACGCCTTTTTGCTGTCGCCCATGTGGAACACGGTGACGCCAGGTTTACCGCCGAGCAAACCGCCAACGCGGGATTCCGCCGCCATATTAGCCAGGTGATAAACGTCCGGTGCGGCAGAACGGTGATCAGAGATGGCGCATTTCACGCCAATCACGCGATCGATAATCGCCACGTCTTTTTCCACGGAACCCGTAATAGTGCGGGAAGGGACATGATAAGCGCCGGTCAGCATCCAGGCGCTGATGCCTTCTTCATTGAGCGCACGGGTCTTGGCGAGCAGGGATTCCGGGTGGCGAGAGATAGAGTCGGTGCCCAGCAGACCAACCACTGACGTGACGCCTGCTTCCGTCAGACGACTTAACGCCACTTCCGGCGTGCGCGTCGTGGGACCTGCTTCGCCGCCACCGCCAATCAAATGGACGTGTTGATCAATAAAACCTGGGCAGAGGATCTGCCCGCTGAGATCGACAACCGTGCAGTCCGGTACAATGTCAGAAGGGATATTACTGGCAACGGCGATAATTTTGCCGTTAGCGACGAGGACATCGCAAATTCCCCGATCTTCCGGCGCATACAAATGCGCTCCCTGCAGCAGGGTAAAACCGGCTGCGGTATAATCAATCATGGTAACTCCTTGTTAAACAATAAGCTGCATAACCCAGATCGACAGCAATGCGTTAATCACGCAGACCGTAATGATATGCGGGTAATATTTGGCATTCACTTCGGCTGTCCCCAGGCAGCGACCGACATTTTGCACCGGGTTGCCCATTAAATACATCGCGGGCAGTAAAACGGTGACATCGTGACCGGTTAATGCGCCAGCGGTTGCCAGACTGGCGGCAACACCGACTGCGCCACCCATACTCATTAATGCGGCTAAAAGGACGGTTGCCGCTTCACCGGGTAATCCCCACAGCGCCATTACGGGTTCACAGATATGCCCCACCCAGTCGAGCAGGCCGGTAATTTTCAGCGCCTGAATGATGACAAACGCCATCACCACGTTTGGCAGCAGGTTGGTCGTGGCGATAGTAAAGCCACGGCGCGCACCATCGATAAACATATCCATGACGTTTTTGCGGACCTGAGTTGTCATGCTTGCGCTCCTTGCGTTGGGTTGCGACGTTCTTCGAAGTTAAGCCAGACGCGCAAAATGTTGGCTCCGACAAATTTAAACACCAGGATGACTGCTAAAGGTACGATTACGGACATGCCCAGAAAGGCAAACACCGCGACGCCGGAAGAGAAGTAGTTGGTGATAATGGCGCTACCGCTGGTTTGATATGCGGCGAAAATCACTTTATCGCGTTCGGTAATTTCACCTTCCTGCGCCAGCTCTTTGGTCATACCTGCGGCGGCATCGGTGTTTTGCAGGTTAGCGATCAGCGCCAGCGAGCAGATCCCTGGAATGCCCAACAACGGTTTTAGCACTGGCGTCATTAACTGCTGCGCGGCGCGTAATCCGCCAAGACCATCGGTAATTGAAATAATCCCCAGAGAGAGAATGACTGACGGTGCCAGCTCCAGCGCAAAGAGAAAGCCATCTTTAGCCCCCGCGCCACCCGCGCCGCGAAACGAGGTGGTGGCTCCGTTCGCACCAGGCAGTTGCCCAAACGATCCGTTCAGAACGGAAAAATCAAAAACGCGCCACCAACTGTCTGTCCCGGAAAAAACACCGGAAAAAAAGATTATGGTGAGAAAAAAAGCCAGATACCCTTTAATGCCCACTTTTTCTGTCGCCAGCTCCCCGGCTACAGCATCCCCTTGTTGTGTCATAACAATCCCCATTGTTTTTTTGTGTTTGTGTGTTGCTTGAGCCAGGAAAATTCCTGGAGCTGAAAAACCTTATCAGCCATGTGGGTATGGGGAAAATGCAAGTATGTTTCTGACTATGCGTTTTTTGCATAGCGGTAAAATTACGCTGTGTGGAAAAGGTTCTACGCAGGATTGAGTTGCAGAAAATTCATAAACCCAGTGACAATGACATAGTAAATAAAAAACAGATAATCCAGGGACGAAAACGCGATGGCAAAGTACAACGAAAAAGAGCTGGCGGATACGAGCAAGTTTTTAAGTTTTGTCCTCCGACACAAACCGGAGGCGATTGGTATCGTACTGGACCGTGAAGGATGGGCGGATATCGATAAGCTCATACTTTGTGCCCAAAAAGCGGGCAAGCGGTTAACCCGTGCATTGCTGGATACCGTGGTTGCCACCAGCGATAAAAAGCGTTTTAGTTATTCCAGTGATGGTAGGTGCATCCGCGCGGTTCAGGGGCATTCGACTTCGCAGGTCGCTATTTCCTTTGCCGAAAAAACACCGCCACAGTTTCTCTACCACGGTACGGCAAGCCGTTTCCTTGACGAGATAAAAAAACAGGGGCTGATTGCAGGTGAGCGTCACTACGTACATCTCTCTGCTGATGAAGCAACGGCACGCAAAGTGGGAGCAAGACACGGATCGCCGGTTATTTTAACCGTCAAAGCACAGGAAATGGCGAAACGAGGCCTCCCTTTCTGGCAAGCGGAAAACGGGGTCTGGCTGACATCAACGGTTGCGGTCGAATTTCTTGAGTGGTAAGGGAAACACTCCTCATGAAGTGACCACTTGCAGCTTAAATAATTGTACTGTGCTGATAAGCGCAGCAATAAACAACGCCGCCGCGCCGCAGAGAGTGGCGCCGGCAAGCGCCGATGTTCCATTGCCGAGCATACTGGTCAGCGCCGGGCCGAGGATTTGTCCAATGCCGTAAATGAGCGTCACAAAGCCTAAAAGATTGAGATTTCCCGGAACGCTCAGTTGGCGGGCGATAGTCATCACCAGAGATGTCGTGCCCATAAAGGTACCGCCAAAACCGATACTACTAATGATAAGCAAGAGAGGAGAGTCGCTGGCGAGAGTAAGCAGCACACTGATAGCCTGCACCAGCAAATTCGCCGTCAGGCAAGGCAAAGCCCCCCAACGTTTTGCTGCCCATAGCCAGCCAAAGCAGCCTGGCACAATTGATAAGCCGACTAACGTCCAGAGATGGGCGGTTAACAATGGTGAGCCTGCATCTTTCGCCATGAGCGGCAGGTAAGTCGCGACGATGATATAACCAAATCCCGCAAGGCCGTACAGAATAGCCAGTAACCACCAGCTCATTATCTGTTGCTCCGTTTTTGCCAATGGCATTGGTGCGATGGCGTGTTTTTTCGAGGGCATTAAAAGCGTAAGTGCAATCAGCATCATGCCAGAAAGCGCCCCGGCGCCTTGCCATAACGTTTGCGAGGAGAAGGCAAAATGCAGGCCTGCCAGAACATATTCGTTGCCTAGTGCAATGCCAATGCCAACGCCAGAAAACAAAGCTGCCAGCACAAAAGGATGGCGCGTGTGCTGCATAATCAGCGTCGAACCAAAAATCAGCATACCGGCGCTGGCGACACCCGCCAGGAAGCGAATCAATAACACCAGAATAAATGGCGGCAACCATGCCATTGCGAGGATCAACAACCCGCTCGCCAGGGCAGAAACCAACAGAAATGGGCGCAGGCGCGACGGCTGGTGAAATGCGCCAAACGAAAATAGCAGACTGCCAGCCAGATACCCCGCATAGTTGCCGCTGGCAATCCACGAGAGCTGGCTAAATGAAAACGCCCCTTCCGCCATCATGACGGGCAACATAGGCGTATAAAGGAAGCGACCTAATCCCATACCTAAGGTCAGAACCAGCATCCCGAAAAGCGCGGTGCTGAAAGAAAAGCGTTCTACGGGATGCGAGGACGAAGGCATGTTTAACCTTGTATGTCATTTTTGTTGTTAACAAGTTAATAACAAAAAGGTGAAATATGCCAGCCTGTTAATGCGATGATTTAGGGGTAAAGCGATAAAAACGATTTGGTTCGCTAACGATATAAATATTACCAGAGGCATCCATCGCAATCCCTTCGGCCTGTTTGATGTTATGCGACAAACCTCGACTACCTTTGGTTAGTGATATTTCACCGATAACCTCGCCAACCAGGGTTACTTCCTGGAGTGCGCGAGATTCATGAGACAGCACCAGAAGCGTATTTTTTTGCTGGTTAAATTCTGCGCCGGACACATCATCTAAAGTAAATTGCCGTTGTAGTGCCTCGTCTTTGCTGATGTGTAATTCATTGCTACTTAACAGCCCGTTAACTTTGTAGACCTCAATCGGATTTTTCTCTTTAAAAAACCAGAAAGTGTGATCCTGGCGAGAATAAGCCAACCCTTCAAAACCGCAATTGGTTGGGGAGTCTTGCAGCGGGATTTTTATTTTTTTGAGGATTTTTACTTCCGAGTTTGGGGTCAGTGAAATCACATAAATGGCGTAATCGCGCTCATCGCTAATGACAAACTGATTATCGCCAATGTATTCGATCGTCTCGAGATCCTTAACAAAATCCAGAGGAATTGTGCGGATAAAATCACCATTGGTGGTCATTTCAACAATGGCGGCAGGTTTGTTGATAGTGCTAAAAAGAGTATTGCTTTGTGCCGACCAGGTCAGCGAAGAGATATTATTCGTTATGCCTGCAATTTCTTTGCCGTCAATGGTGGCGTGGTAATTCTGAAATGATGCTGCATGATTGCTTTTACGGGCGCAAGATTGCACGAAGAAAGTACACACTGCCACAATGGCAAAAAGAATCACAATAACGGAGATGCGTTTACTTAACGAAATACTTTTTGTCACGGTAATCCCTTTAAGGCAAATCAATAAGATATCGAGAAGTATACGTAGCGACCTTAATGAATCCTTAACGCGGAGAAACCCGGTAATGTGCAATGCAGCGCCAGACACCATCCTGCTGACAATAAATTGACTCAGTCAGCCCAGGGATCACCCATTGTATTTCCTCGCCGGGGGGACAGGTCAGCCAAATGCATAACCCGCAGCCGCCGCGTAAATCACGGGGAATATCGCTGACGCGAAAAGTCATGCCCGCTGCCTGCAACGCCTTGCGGGTTTGTATGACGCCGACCGTGGAGTGAAATAAAAATAAAAACTCTTTCATCGGCGTGTCCTCACTCGTTGACCAATTACCGCCGCGCCAATTGCGCCAGCAAATTGCGCATCAGGATGGGTATTTACCGGCATTCCCAGGTGAGATTCCAGCATCCGGGCAAACGTCTGGCAATGACTAACGCCACCAGTAAACAGAATCGGCGCTTCACAGGAGAGACGAGCAATGAAATTGGCACTCCTCCGCGCCATCGCGTTAATCACTCCGGCGAGAATCGCTTCTGGCGCGACGCCCGCTGAGCGCAGGCTGATCACTTCTGATTCGGCAAACACTGTGCACATACTCGTGATGGCATGCGGCGTGACATTTTCGGTAATGCTGTCGAGTTGCTCGACGCTGGTGCCAAGCGTGCGCGAGATCACCTCCAGGAAACGCCCGGTGCCCGCCGCGCATTTGTCATTCATCAGGAAATCGCACAGGTTACCGTCATCATCAAGCTGAATCACTTTGCTGTCCTGACCACCGATGTCGATTACCGCGCGCGTTGCTGGCGCAAGAAACCGTGCGCCCAGCCCATGACAGGAGATTTCCGTCACTTGTTTATCGGCAAAATCCACCAGTTGCCGTCCATAGCCGGTGAGCGTCAGAAACGGCGTTGTCTCTAACCCTTCGCGCAGAGTTTCCCAGGCTTCAGTAATTGCTGTTGCCGGACGAAAGGGTGTTGGAACGAGGAAACGGCGCGTAATCACGCCGTCTGCCAGTAAGATCCCTTTGGTGGCGGTAGAACCAGAATCAATGCCAATCGAATATGTCACTGCCACTCCTTACAGCATCTCAATAAAGGCCGCGACACGGGTACTGAGCTGCCCGACATCTGAGGTGGAGTAGTCTGTTTCAATAGCGATATAAGGAATGTTGTGCTGCTGACGCACATGACGTTTAATCGCCAGCGATTCCACCGCGTAGGTATGGCACGCCTGCAAAATCACATCAACTACGCCATCGACCTGATATTCTTCCACCATCTGGCTGAGCATTTTCAGGCGCTGATCGTTCGGCGAAACACAGGAGCAGCCGATTGCCAGATACTTATCAGCCAGTGCGTCGTACACATCGCCCGTTTCCGCCACGCATTGCTCTGTCGCTTTCGCCCCGGTGCAGTTTTCATAACCGACAACCCAGCCACCATTCTCTTCGATGGCACGCACCACTTTCTCTGCCGCACCGCCAATCGGGCAGCCAGTTATCAGAATGCGTGGACGCGTGTCCAGCCGCTGACCCTCTTCCCACTGCTGGCGAACGCGGGCGGTCATTGCATCGAGTTCGTCGATCAGCGCTTCTTTGTCAAAACGGAATGTTGCGCCGTAAACCACTTTCAGAATGTCGCTGCCGCTTAACGCCGGAGGATTTAACTGCCCAAGATGATAAAAATTGGCCAGCGCACGGCGTTCGCGGTTTTTCAGTGCAATGGCATCGCGCAGCGCCTCTTCGGTTATCTCTTTGCCAAAACGCTCTTCTACCGCTGTTTGCAGGCGCAGCATCTCGGCTTTCCACAACGCGCGTGAGGCGTCATCCTGCACGCTGTTAGGCAATTGCATCACATGAACGGGCTTAAACTCCGCCATGTATTCATACATTTTCTTTTTGCCGTCGCAGGTAGTTTCACCAACCACCAGATCGGAAAAGTAGAAGTAGGGGCATTTATCGGTTTTGCCAAAGCCGTAGCTGCTTTTGATCAGCGGGCAGAGATTGCGCGGCAGGTCTTTCTCGGCTTCTTCGATGGTTTCATCGGAGGTGGAGCAGAGTGAAACCACAACCGCACCGGCAGCCATCGGGATCTCTTGCGGCATGAACGTGCAGTAGGTGCCAACCAGCGGAATGCCGCGCTCTTTGAAATCCATAACGGCGAGAAAACCTTTCTGGCGAGCTTCAGAGAATTGATCGAAAATGGCGGGTAGATCGGTGATAAGTGACATGATTTTCCTTCCCCGTAACACGGGAGATGATAAATAGAGCCGTATTATAACCATGCATTATGTATGGTTTTAGTGATCTCCCGCGCGGAATGTACTCATAGTATTTTTTTCAGATCCATCTCTTCTGAAATCCGTTCGCTCCAGGCGAGATGGGTGCGGATCGCTTCTTCAATTCCCGCGTTAAAAAACACAGGACCGAGCTTTTCACAGATGAAATCGAGGAAGAATTCCGCGTCGAACTGTTCAAGTTCGACATTAAAATTTTCGGCACAGTAGTTTTGCAACTCATCGCGCAGACGTTCACGCTCTGCCGGTGAGAGGGTAATCGCAGCCATTTTCGCTCCTTAAAAATTGGACAGGGACAGGAATGACGGAATTTGCGACAACAGATATAACACCAGCCCGATGGAACCACCAACCAGCGTGCCGTTAACGCGAATAAACAGTAAATCCTTACCAATGTTGAGTTCGATTTGCAGTGACATATCCTGCGCATCCCAGCTTTTGACCGTGTCGCTGATGTGGCGCGTCAGGAAGGCGGAAAACTCAGGTGCGACCCGGTGCGCGGCCTGCTCCAGATGACCATTCAGCGAGGCGCGTAACGCATCATCCGCGATCAGCGTTTCGCCAAACCACTGACCCGCGCGGGCGATCCGCTCCTTTACCCTGGAATCATCGCTGTTAATATCAGCCTTCAGCCACTGGCGAAGATCGGCCCATAACTCGCCCAGATAGCGGTTAAAGGCTTCATCTTCTTTCAGATAAGCTTTTACCGCATCGGCGCGGGTTGCCATTTCCGGATCGTTTTTCAGCTTGTCGATCAGTTTAAACGTGGCGCGATCAAACGCATGGCGGATCTGATGGGCGCGATCGTGGCTGATATCATCCAGCAGCGAATTGACCGCGTCCGAAACCAGTTCAGCGCTGTGCTCGCCGAGCCATTCAGTAGGCAGGATTTTCGCTTTCAGCGGGTGTTCAGTCTCCAGCCAGCGGACGATCTGTTGGGCAATAAAACGCCGCGAACTGTCGCGCTGGAGCAGGGCAATAAGCTGGGCAATTAACGTATCGAGCAGCACCTGATGGCGATCGTTTTTGGTCATGCTCTCCAGCATTAGCGCACTGGTGCCGGAGAGATCGACCTTATCGATCGCCCGGTGTACCGCCCGCTTGAGCAGGCGCTGAATGCGCGCATCATCGGTCAGCTCAAGAAAACCGCTCATGATCTGCAACAGATGCTGACCAACGCGGCGGGCGTTCTCCGGCTGACTAAACCAGTTACCGATCAATAACGCCGGTTCATGACGTCGAATCAACGCCACCAGCGATTGGGTATCGAGAAATTTTTCCTGCACGAACTGACCGAGATTTTCGCCAATCCGGTCTTTATTACGCGGGATAATCGCCGTATGACGAGAAATAATCGGGATCGGCACGCGGCGAAATAGCGCCACCACCGCAAACCAGTCTGCCAGCGCACCGACCATCGCCGCTTCGGCAATCGCCTTCACGCCGCTTACCCAAAAATTGGGTGGCAAAAATAGCGTAACGATAAACGTGGCGACCGCTGTCAGCAGCAATGAGAGCGCCAGCATTTTGGCGCGTCTGAGTTCAATGAGTTTATTCATAACCTTAAGCATAGAGCCTGACGGCTGGATTGCGCAAAAGGTGCCTATACCGCCAGTTCGCTTGCCTGATGCAACTGCACGCGTTTCAGTAACCCCGCCAGCGTTAACACAACAAACAGCCCCGCAACTACCGCCAGCAGATGAAACGGCAAACGACCGCCGTTAAACCACAGCCAGCGACCAATTTCGACCGAGACCGACATCACCGTTAAAACCACGATATTCAGCGATGCCGACACGGTGCCCTTCGGCAGGTTGTTCGAAAACAGCGTAAAGCGGTATAGCGACGGGAAAATCAAACCAATACCAAAAGCGTACAGGCTGGTACCAAGCACCGACCACAGCCAGACGTGCGGCGACAGCAGATTACCGACAATCAATAGCGCGAGGCCGACCAGTTGAATGGGCACGGCACGCCAGATAAACCGCGGTTCGGTCGGATCTTTGATAAATCGCGCCACGATGGTGTTGGCGACAATCACCGCGCCGAAGACCGGAACCTGTGTCCAGGCAAATTGCGAAGTCGTTAAGCCGCCCGCGTCGATCAGGATAACCGGTGACACCGCAACCCAACTCATCATGGGGATGTAGCTGAGGGCGATGGTTGCCGCGCCAAAGAGGAACAGCCGGTTGCAAAAAACGTTACGAAAATCGCGCAGTACGCTAACAGCGCTGAACGGAACCGCACCACGCTTCACCGTTTCTGGCATCGCCAACAACAGGCCGACAAACGAGACAAGCCCCATCGCCGCAATAATGGCAAAAAGCACTTTCCAGTGGACAAAGTGCATTAACGCCGCGCCGGAAAGAGGGCCGATTATGGGGGCCAGCAACACAATGGAGGTAATAATCGCCATCAGTTTAATGGCTTTCGTCTGCCCAAAGGCTTCCTGCACCGTGACATAACCAACGGTAGCAATAAAACAGATACTGGTACCCTGAATTGCACGCGCGATAAGAAACTGTGTCATAGACGTTGTGAACATTGTCGCGGCGCAGGCAAGGGTAAAAATAAGCGCCCCGGTAATCAGCACCGGCCTGCGGCCAATCCTGTCGGAAAGCGGCCCCAGCAGCCACTGTAACGCCATACCGCCAGCGAGATAGAGACTGACGGCAGCCGGGGCCAGACTGACATCGGCATTAAAATCACGGACCACATTAATGATCCCCGGCTGGATCAGATCCGTCGACAGGTACGCGGCAAAGTCATACAAAATCAACGCCATCGGGAAAAACAGCGTGGCGGCATGGCGGGCAAAAAAACGTGGCATAACAAACAACTCCTTGTCCGGAGAACCCCAACGGGGAAAACGAAATTCAATACCGTCGGTAATGACGAAAGGCAGGCGAGACGGGCAAATGTACTGAATTTCATGTAATCAACCACACTGCCTGTGCTTATACAGACAGAGAAATACCTTCTGAGTTCGGGTCAGAATGTATAACGATTACAAATAGTCATCAGCACATTACACCTCTTGAATTGATGGTTTGCATAGAAAATATACACCTTAAGTGTAATTAAAATTTGCGATTAATCAAAAGAGCGCGGTGGAAAGGGGAATATCTACCGGGTACAGGAAATGTAAAACGCGAGCCTGTTTCCGGAAAAATGTATCGCTTGCAGAGGAACAAAAATAGCCTGGAAAGCGCCTCGGGGAACGGGAAATTGCCAGGTGTGAATGGTTTTGTTAGTCGCTAAAGTCGGGCCATCTTATCAACAGGTGACGGATCGCCATGACAAACTTCACAACCAGCACGCCGCATGACGCATTATTTAAATCCTTTCTCACCCACCCTGACACCGCGCGGGATTTTATGGAGATCTATTTACCCAAAGATTTACGTGAACTGTGCGATCTCGACAGCTTAAAACTGGAATCCGCCAGCTTTGTCGATGAAAAATTGCGGGCGCTACACTCCGATATTCTGTGGTCGGTAAATACCCGCGAAGGCGATGGCTATATTTATGTGGTGATTGAACATCAGAGCCGTGAGGATATTCATATGGCCTTTCGCCTGATGCGCTATTCCATGGCGGTGATGCAGCGCCATATCGAGCATGATAAACGTCGGGCGCTACCGCTGGTTATACCGATGCTATTTTATCACGGTAGCCGTAGTCCTTATCCCTGGTCCCTGTGCTGGCTGGACGAATTTGCCGACCCAACTACCGCACGGAAACTTTATACCGCCGCGTTCCCGCTGGTGGATATCACTGTCGTGCCAGACGACGAGATTGTGCAGCATCGCAGAGTCGCCCTGTTGGAGTTGATCCAAAAGCATATTCGCCAGCGCGATCTGATGGGGCTTATCGACCAACTGGTAGTATTACTGGTTACAGAGTGTGCTAATGACAGCCAGATAACTGCGCTGTTAAATTACATTTTACTGACTGGCGATGAAGCGCGTTTTAAGAAGTTTATCAGCGAACTTACCCGTCGAATGCCACAACACAGGGAGCGAATAATGACGATTGCAGAGCGAATTTATAATGATGGATGGCTGTTGGGGATGGAAAAGGGGAAAGAAGAAGGGGAACAACGCCTCCTTAGATTGTTGTTGCAGAATGGGGCAGATCCTGAATGGATACAAAAGATTACCGGACTTTCGACAGAGCAAATGCAGGCATTAGAGCAGCCCTTGCCTGAAATCAAGCGCGATCCATGGATCGAATACTAATCAGAGACGGATGACAAACGCAAAGCTGCCTGATGCGCTACGCTTATCAGACCTACATTTCCTCTGCAATCTATTGAATTTGCGCGGTTTGTAGGCCGGATAAGGCGTTCACGCCGCATCCGGTATGAACAAAGCACACTTTGCCTAAGCCATGCTGGAACGTGGCGATGCCCCTGCAAAGATAAAACGAGTCACAGGCGATTCGTGAGAGGAAATCAGGTGCTTCGCCACTAATTCGAATTCATTCCATTGCCTGATACACGGCCTCGCCAATTTGCTTCAGTGCTTCGCGATAGGTTTCGCTGAGCGGCAAAGCGCAGTTGATGCGCAGACAATTACGGTATTTACCGGAAGCCGAGAAAATCGAGCCTGCCGCCACCTGGATTTTCATGCGGTACAGCTGCCGCGCAACGCAAACCATATCGACCTGTTCAGGCAATTCGATCCACAGTAAAAATCCGCCTTTCGGGCGCGTAATACAGATTTCGCAGGGAAAATATTCCCGTATCCAGCAGGTATAAAGCGCCAGATTGCGCTGATAGATCTGCCGCATCCGCCGGATATGGCGATGATAGTGACCTTCCAGCACAAACGTTGCCGCCGCCATTTGCGTGGACGGCACATTAAAGCTGCTGATGGCGTATTTCATATGCATCAGTTTATCGTGATAACGCCCCGGTGCGACCCAACCCACGCGCAGGCCTGGAGCAATACTTTTACTAAACGAGCTGCACAACAGCACTCGCCCGTCGATATCCCATGAATGAATGGTCCGCGGGCGCGGATACTCCGTTGCCAGTTCGCCGTAGACATCATCTTCAAAAATCACAATATCATGACGCTGAGCGAGAGAGAGAACGGCCCGTTTGCGCGCGTCCGGCATAATAAATCCCAGCGGATTATTACAGTTTGGCACCAGAATGATGCCTTTAATCGGCCACTGTTCCAGCGCCAGTTCCAGCGCTTCAACGCTGATGCCTGTTTCTGGATCGGTTGGGATTTCAATCACTTTCACGCCCATGCCGCGCAGCATCTGCATTGAACCGTAATAACAGGGGGATTCGACCGCGACAATATCGCCCGGTTTACACACCGCCATTAACGCCAGCGACATCGAGTTATGGCAGCCGCTGGTGATGATGATGTCATCGGCGGTGACCCCGGAGCCGCTGTCGAGCATCAGGCGGGCAATCTGCTCTCGCAATACCCGCTGACCGGCTAACAAGTCATAACCGAGCACGGTTTGCAGATTATGCTGCACCACCCGGCTTAGCTCCCGCCAGAGCGGTTTCAGGCTGGGCGTTTCGACATCCGGCGTGCTTTTGCTTAACGGAACAATGGAACTGTCGCTATGCGCCACCAGCATATCCAGCACCTGATCCCACTGGGTAATTTCCACCGGGCGCTGCACCGGACGCGTCATCGGCGGCACTGGCGGCTGGGCTTTACGTTGTGCGACAAAATAACCCGAACGCGGCTGTGGGGTTATGAGCTTCATCGTCTCCAGCGTCTGATACGCCTGCTGCACGGTGCTGATGCTGACGCCGTGCTCCCGACTTAAGCTACGCACCGACGGCAATTTCTCCCCGTGACGATACAGCCCCTGCTCAATCCGCTCGGCAAGTAGAGTCGCCAGATGTTGATAACGCGTCATGCTGTATTCCTTATTTGGACCATACAGAAAGAAAAACCGGTACAGATGAGGCTAAAAAACCGGATGCAGATGCTGTTTTAACCTGTCTGTATGTTAAATAAAACTAATATTTGCATCTGTATTGTGAACTGCCAGAAGGCGGATGATGAAGCCTCTGAAAGATGAGGAGGCAGCAGATGGAATTTCACGAAAACAAAGCCAAAACGCCGTTTATCAGACTTGTGCAACTCTGGCAGGCGGTGAGGCGTTGGCGGCGGCAAATGCAGACCCGACGAGTGTTACAGCAGATGAGTGATGAGCGGTTGAGAGATATTGGGTTACGCAGGGAGGATGTGGAGTGAGGGGGCAATTCATCGCGGATAAACAGGATTTCTCTATAACCTCCACAAGGAAGTGGTTATTATTGCGAAATCATCGCTTCACGGAAAGACGTCAGAATGAAAGCTACAGAAGCCCGCCTACTCGATTTTTTAAAACGTTCGCAGCAGTTTGTTATTCCCATTTATCAACGGACTTATTCATGGACAGAACAACAATGTCGGCAACTTTGGGACGACATCATTCGTGCCGGAAAGCGTGACGATATATCAGCGCATTTTATCGGTTCGGTTGTTTATATTGAGCAGGGGTTGTATCAGGTTTCTGGTATTTCTCCGTTACTGGTCATTGATGGTCAACAACGGCTGACGACCGCAATGTTGCTGATTGAGGCTTTATCGCGCCATCTTGGCGAAGACGAAGTTTTTGATGGCTTTTCAGCAATGAAATTGCGTAATTATTATTTGCTCAATCCTTATGAGTCCGGCGAGAAAGGTTTTAAATTACTACTGACCGAGACTGATAAAGACAGTTTACTGGCGTTAATAAAACAAAGACCAATGCCAGAAAACTATTCCCATCGAATAATGGAAAACTTTACTTTCTTTGATGAACAAATTGACAAACTCGGTGATGACTTGATCCCCTTATGTCGTGGGTTAGCAAAGTTATTAATTGTCGATGTGGCGCTTAATCGTGGTCAGGATAATCCGCAACTGATTTTTGAAAGTATGAACTCCACCGGTAAGGCGTTAAGTCAGGCCGATCTGGTGCGCAATTTTATTCTGATGGGCCTCGAACCAGAGCATCAAACCCGGTTGTATGAAGATCACTGGCGTCCAATGGAAGTCGCCTTTGGTCAGCAAGGTTACAGCGAATATTTTGACAGTTTTATGCGTCATTATCTGACGGTAAAAACGGGGGAGATCCCTCGGACAGATGAAGTCTATGAGGCATTTAAACTCCATGCCCGCAGCCAGAGTGTTGCTGAAAAAGGCGTAGATCGGCTGGTTGAAGATATTCATATCTACGCGGAGTATTACTGTGCAATGGCATTGGGAAAAGAAAGTGACAAATCGCTTGCTACGGCTTTTCAGGATTTGCGCGAGTTAAAGGTTGATGTGGCGTATCCTTTCTTACTGGCGCTTTATCATGACTATAAAAATGACGATTTGTCTCACGAAGATTTCCTGAGCATAATTCGTTTAATTGAATCTTATGTTTTCCGCCGTGCAGTATGTGCAATTCCGACGAATTCTTTGAACAAGACGTTTGCCACTTTTTATAAGGTCATTAATAAAGAAAAATATCTGGAAAGTATTCAGGTACATTTTATGAACCTGCCTTCATATCGTCGTTTCCCCAACGATGATGAATTTAAACGGGAATTAAAAGTTCGCGATCTCTATAACTTCCGCAGCCGCAGCTACTGGTTACGAAGACTGGAAAACGATAAACGCAGAGAGCGCGTGGAAGAGTTTACGATTGAGCACATTATGCCGCAGAACGAAAATCTGTCGGCTAAATGGCGTGAAGAGCTGGGAAGCGACTGGCAGCGTGTGCATAAAGAACTGTTACATACGTTGGGGAATCTCACTTTAACGCGCTATAACTCCCGCTACAGTGACAGACCTTTCGCGGAAAAACGCGATATTGAAGACGGCTTTAAACATAGCCCGCTCTATTTGAATATCGGTCTTGGGCAGTGCGAAAAATGGGATGAAGCCGCCATTCGCGCCCGTGCCGATCGTCTGGCCGATCTCGCGGTTCAGGTCTGGCAAGCGCCTTCTCTTTCTGAAGAGGTTTTAGCTGTTTATCGGGGGCAGCCTGAAAACAAAACCAGTTACAGCCTGAGTGATTATCCTTTTCTTGCTGATGGTTCGCATAGCCGGGTGTTATTCGATCATCTTCGCGATGAAGTTATGCGCCTGGACGCAGGGATCACGCAGGAAGTATTGAAGCTCTATATTGCGTTTAAAGCTGAAACGAATTTTGTTGATGTTGTACCGCAAAAAAGCCGACTGCGGTTGTCGCTTAATATGCAGTTTCATGAACTGGTCGATCCGAAAGGTATTGCCAAAGATGTGACAAATGTTGGGCGCTGGGGTAATGGCGATGTAGAAATTGGTTTCAGCGACCTCGCACAACTTCCTTACATTATGGGATTAATTCGTCAGGCATTTGAAAAACAGATGGAGAGCGCGTTGGTATAACGCGGCGAATAATACCCGGTAGCACTGGCGCTACCGGGTCAATTTATCAGGCGACTTTCTGTTTACCGGTAATTACCCCAATAAAATCCTGCACCTGCTTTTGTTTACGCGCCGACAGCTTGCACACCTGGCGCAGCGACTGCATCAGTTCGCTCTCTTCGGCGGTGGGTGGTTGGGCGGTGAGGACAATACAGCCTTCCATTACTTTGACATCTACCGCCGTGCCGGTGGCAAAACCGGCGGCTTCCAGCCACTGACCTTTCAGGGTGATGGCGGGAATACGGCTGTAATCCGGGTAGCGCCTCGCATAACTCACGGTTAATTGACGGTTATTTGCCGGGGAGACTTCTGCTTCGAACGGTTGTGCAATAGAATGCGTGTCAGTCATAACTGCTATTCTCCGATAATAGTGATTGTGATTAGCGGTGCGGGTGTGTTGGCGCACATCCGCACCGCGCTAAATACCTGGATATATCATCAGTAAATACAGGGAAAGTCCAGCTAAAAATTAATGAAAATAAGATGAAAATTAGCGTGAAATATAATTTTTGGTGATGTGAATAAAGCGGCCATTTAGCCGCTTTATTGGTTTTATGAGGGCGAGAAAATTAGTTTATCGCCGCGTCAGTGAGTGCGTCTGCAAGGTGCAGTTGGGTTTGTTTGGCGGTTTTGATAATATATTTCAGTTTATTACAGGTTTGTATTAATTCATCCGTTTTTGAAATAATGCGATCTTGTTCACTTTGCGGTAGAAGAGGAAATAGTGTCATCTCTAACTGTTTCGTAGATATATGTGGAACTCCATTACTTCTTCCAGGATCAATTGAATTTATGAAGAAATAAGATTGCAACCATATTGTCAAGAAGGAGTTAGACACAGTGTTTGCATAATTTTTAAATTTTGCTACTCGTTGGAGTAGTAAACAGGGTAAATCTGATTTGCTAATGATAGCATATTTTAACCCGGTATTAATAATTGGTCTGTCTAATGAAATAACAATATCATTTTCTGACAAAATATAATTTTCAAAATCGGATATCATGTCATTTGGTATATGTACAACATCTTTCCAATTGGTAACTCCATGAGCAATGTTAGCATTCCGCAATAAACGTAAACCGACAGAGGTAAACCACTCACTTTTAAAGGCATATCCATTTAAAAAATTATAAATAGAACCCAATCGACACCACTCCCACCCTTCCGGCAGTTCAAACGGTTTTTCCTCATCGCTAATTGGCGGCAACGGTTTTTGTTTTTTTATTTTTCCTTCTTTCACCAGTTGAGCTTTTTCCTGCGCAATTCGTTTGAGCAGTTCAGAGGCTGGTTCGTCATTCGGATCCTGCGGCACAAGTTTACCCATTACGGCCAGTTGCAGAATGGTCTGTTTTAACGCATCCACGCTGGCTTCAGTGGTAAATAGTGTGTCGAAATGCTCGCTAATACGCGCCCAGTTTTCAGCCAGTTCCTCGACGTTTTGGCTGTCTGTAAGTGTTCCCAACAGGGTTTCAACCAGTTGCTGATGTGCGTCCAGACTGGTTAGGGATTGCTGTTCCAGTTGGTCGCAGAGAGACATTAATTGAGTAAACCTAATAATAATGCGCTCTTGTTCTTGCAATGGAGGGAAGGGAATAGGATTATTTTCAAAAAAAAACCTTGGAACACGTTTCTGACCAGCAGAACCAGTCATTTGTGATTCGCCAGACTTAAGAAAATTAGGTGATTTAAAGTTTAAAAGAAGATATTTTCGATTAATTATATCGCTAAAAGGGCGTGCAACATGTAATTCTGTTGTTCCAACACCAATGCCGTTTTTTAAGCCAGAAAAAATAGCTGCTTTACTATTTTCAAAGCAAGGTGTTATTTTTGCAATAGCGATATCACCATTAGCAAAGTGTGTATAACCTTTTTTAACATCTTTCCATTTTTTTATTTCAAATTCATGCGAGCCATCAAATTTAGTTGATATGAGTGGCATTGGAATAAATGATATTTCTTGCTCATCATCACTGACATCAATTTTAGGATTTATTTCCGCAATTCTAGTTAGCGTTGTCCACTCCCATCCATCCGGCAATTCAAACGGCTTCTCTTCCTCGCTAATTTCCGGCAGTGGTTTTTGCTTTTTAATTTTCCCCTGTTTCACCAGCTCTGCTTTTTCCGCCGCAATACGCTTCAGCAGCTCCGACGCCGGTTCATCGTTCGGATCCTGCGGCACCAGTTTACCGCGCACTGCCAGTTCCAGAATCAGCTCACGTAATTTCTTAATGCCATACAAATCAATTTTACCGGAACTGCCGCGCCCGGCGGTGGAACGGGTTTGCAACGCCGAGGTCCAGGTTTCCATATGATCAACGATCAGCTTTTCCACACTCATCAGTTAACCTCCTTGACAGACAGCGCAGCGCCGAGAATATCGCGCAGTTGATTACGCAGCGTCTGGATCTCCGCCTGTTGCTTTGCATACTGCGCTAACAGTTCGTCCGGATCATGGCTGACGGTTTCCGCCTGATGTGGGTTTTTAATATCCAGATTGAAGTTACGCGCAATCACGTCATCAATGCTGACTTTCCACGCTTGCTCATTCTCGACGCGGCTGGCAAAACCATCGGCCTCGTTACCCCACCAGTCGATCTCCGCCTGAAACTCTTCAAACTTCATCGGCTTGGTTTTGCTGTAGTTTTTCACGCCCGCCGGATACGGATGCTCATAGAACCAAATCTCTTTGGTTGGCTGGCCTTTGGTAAAGAACAACAGGTTGGTTTTAATGCCGGTATAGGGGTTAAACACACCATTCGGTAAGCGCACGATGGTATGCAGGTTGCACTCTTCGGTAAGTAGCTTTTTGATTTTGGTTTTAACGCCTTCGCCAAATAGCGTGCCATCCGGCAATACCACCGCCGCACGACCGTTTTTCGCCAGTACTTCCACAATCAGTTGCAGGAACAGATCCGCCGTTTCGCGGGTTTGCATCTCTGCCGGAAAGTTCTTCTCAATACCGTCTTCTTCCGTGCCACCAAATGGCGGGTTGGTAACAATGACATCCAGTTGCTCATCCCAGGAGGAAAGCGGTTTGTTCAGAGTGTTGTCGTGACGAATTTGCACTGGCACTTCAATGCCGTGTAGCAGCATATTGGTGGTCGCCAGCAGGTGCGGAAGCTGTTTTTTCTCAACACCGTGGATCTGTTGTTGCAGCGTCTGATGATCGGCGACGCTCTT
>ULRG01023147.1_pt1 | contig 28153 bp, 20 predicted proteins | sample 1955211 | NCBI WGS metagenome assembly ULRG01 (sample SAMEA4835676, study PRJEB28245) | human gut metagenome | biome: gut microbiome; material: fecal sample | place: Denmark | collected 2008
CGCCAATTCCGGTGTGTGGCCTGCCGTGGCGGTGATCGGAGACTCCACATTCACCCACAGCGGGATGACCGGCCTTCTGGACTGCGTCAACGCCGGGGCGAGCGTCACGATCTGCATCTCGGACAACCTGACGACCGGAATGACCGGAGGTCAGGACTCCGCCGGAACGGGAAAACTGGAGGAGATCTGCAAGGGACTCGGAGTCGAGCCGGAGCACATTAGGACAATCATTCCTCTTCCTAAGAATTATCCGGATATGGAGAAGGTGATCGACGAGGAACTCAACTACAGCGGCGTGTCAGTCATCATCTGTCGCCGTGAATGCATTCAGACAGCGAAACGCCACGCGGCGGCCAACAAAAAAGCGTAATCGATATGGCAAAGAAAGACATTATATTATCTGGTGTCGGGGGACAGGGGATTCTCTCGATAGCAACGGTGATCGGTTGGGCGGCGCTTGACCAAAACCTTCATCTGAAACAGGCCGAGGTGCACGGAATGAGCCAGAGAGGAGGAGATGTGCAGAGTAACCTGCGCATCAGCACCGAGAGAATCTGGAGCGACCTGATCCCGAAAGGGGAGTGCGACCTCATTCTCTCTCTGGAGCCTATGGAGGCTCTCCGCTACCTGCCATGGCTCTCAAAGGGAGGATGGATAGTGACAAACTCTACCCCGTTTGTGAATATTCCGAATTACCCTCCTGTCGAGGAAATCACCGCCGAGCTTCAGAAAATCGACAATGTCATAACATTGGACTGTGATGAGATCGCGAAGCAGACGGGCTCTCCACGCAGCGCGAATATGGTCCTGCTGGGCGCTTCCGCCGCTGTTTTGGAGATCCTTGATCCTGAGAAACTCCGTGAGGGAATCACCAACGTATTCTCCCGCAAGGGCGAGAAGATAGTTGAAATGAATATAGCGGCCTTCAACGCCGGACTGGAGGTCTCCAAAAACTTCTCGAAATGAAACCGGTCTCCAGACAATCCATAGACGAAGTCCTGCGAAGACTTGACATAGCGGACATCGGCCGGACCACAATCCGCCAGTGTGTCAACGTCTCCCACGAACTGGAGAAACTGTCCGGAGAGAAGTTCGTGCATCTTGAGTTCGGTATTCCCGGCCTGAACGCTTGCCAGATAGGAATCGACGCTCAGAAAAAGGCGTTGGATTCCGGAGAGGCTTCGGTCTATCCTCCCGCCTGCGGAATCCCTGAGTTGAAGGAGAACGGCTCGCGCTTCATCAAGGCCTTTGTCGGCGTGGACATCTCTCCGGAAGGGATCGTGCCGACTGTCGGCTCGATGCAGGGATGCTACAACCTTCTGCTGGAGTGCATCCAGATGAATCCCTCGAAAGACACAGTTGTCTATCTCAATCCTGGTTTCCCGTCGCATTACGTTCAGGCAAAGGTGCTTGGATTCAAGACGCGGATGTTCGACCTCTATGATTTCCGGGGGGAGAAGTTCCGTGAGAAGATCGAGGAGGTATTCGGTGACGGACGGGTCGCCGCTATAATATATTCAAACCCTAACAATCCGTCCTGGGTCTGCCTGACCGAGGATGAGTTGAAGAGTCTGGGTGAGCTTTGCACCAAGTACGATGTGGTCGCTCTGGAGGATATGGCGTACCTTTGTATGGATTTCCGGAAGAACCGTTCCGTGCCGTTCGAGCCGCCATATCAGCCGACCGTCGCTCGCTATACCGACAACTGCGTGCTGATGATCTCCGCCTCGAAGATATTCAGTTACGCCGGGGAACGAATCGCTATGGTTGCTATTTCGGACAAACTCTATCACAGGGAATATCCCGCGCTCCGCGAACGCTACGGCCTCGGCCGCTTCGGCGACAATTTCTCACTTACCTACCTCTATGTCAATTCATCAAGCTGCTCTCACTCAGCGCAGTTCGCTTTCGCGGCGATGCTTAAAGCGGCGGCGGACGGTGAATATGACTTCGTCGGTGAGATGCGTGAATATGGCCGTAGGGCAGGAAAGGCAAAGGAAATATTTCTGCGCCACGGGTTCCACATCGTGTATGACAAGGATCTGGATGAGGCTGTGAGTGATGGTTTCTTCTTCACGATCGGCTATGATGGCCTGACCGGCAGCCAGTTGCTGCTGAATCTGCTTCGCTGCGGAATCTGCGCCATCACGATGGTCGCCACGAGAAGCACCCGGGAAGGCATAAGGGTCTGTGTTTCGATGCTGAATTCCGAGGATGATTTCCGTGCGCTGGATGAGCGTCTTGGACTCTTTGTCGGACTTTATGAGTCTGGTGATTAATTATTTAGAGAATATTGCTTATGAAATACGTTAGTGCCGACGAGGCCGTAAAACTCGTGAAGTCAGGAGACTGGGTCTTCTTTCAGGGTAGCACCGCGGTGCCTGTGATAATCCAGGAGGCATTGGCCCGCCGTGCTGATGAGCTCCGGGGTGTGAACATCGTTTCGGGATTCAACATCACGAAAGGTCCGGCTCCGTTCTGCAAGCCGGAGTACAAGGACTCGTTCTTTGTGAACAGCCTGTTTCTGTGCGCCGACCAGCGTCAATATGTCGCGGAGGGTTACGGAAGCCTCATTCCGGGATTCTTGGGTGAGCTTCCGTCATTGATCCGCCGTCACGAGATTCCGATCGATGTGGCGTGCATCAACTGCTCTCTTCCGGATGAGAACGGCTATTGCAGCTACAACATCTCCGCTGACCTGGCCCAGCCGGCCGTCGAGGCCGCCAAAATTGTGATCGCCCAGGTGAACAAGAGCATTCCGTACCTTTACGGCACGGCTATGATTCACGAGTCTCAGATCACGGCCGCCATCGAGTGCGATGACCCTCCTGTGGATATGCAGTTCGGTCCTCCGACCGAGATCGAGTCGGCCATAGGCTCGTACATCGCCGCCGAGATTCCGGATGGAGCCACCCTACAGATAGGTGTCGGCGGCATTCCGAACGCCATTCTGAACGGCCTCAAGGACCACAAGCATCTCGGCCTGCACACCGAGGCGATGACCGACGGGGTGTTCCGTCTGATGCAGACGGGCGTGATTGACAATTCGTTGAAGAAGGTTGAGCCCGGCCGCAGTGTCGCATGTCTGGCCCTTGGTTCCCGACATATGTACGAGTACCTCGACCACAACAAGGACGCGATGTTCTACGATGTGAGCTGGACGAACGATCCGCAGCGCATCCGTCAGAACCCGAACGCTATGGCCATCAATTCCGCCATCGAGGTGGATCTGACTGGCCAGATCTGCGCTGACAGCATCGGTGACATGATCTTCTCCAGCGTCGGCGGCCAGCACGACTTTATGTACGGTGCTGCCCTTTCGGAAGGCGGAAAGACTTTCATCGCCCTGCCGTCCCGCACCGCCAAAGGCCGCGGCAAGATTGTCGCCCACCTCGCTCCGGGAGCCGGTGTGGTCACAACCCGTTTCCAGACCCAATACGTTGTCACTGAATATGGTTGTGTCTATCTCCGCAACAAGAACCTTGCGCAGCGAGCCAAGGCCCTCATCTCCATCGCCCACCCGGACGACCGTGAAGCCCTTGAGCGTGCCGCCTGCGAACGCTTCGGCTATTCCTTCCTGCGTTTGAAGTAGTTCTTAAACATTCCTGACAAACTCCAGCAGAACAGAATTGTAGGCCTTGTCCTCCTCCGGCATTCCGGACGAACCGGTGATGAAATGCTCGTCACCCTCTACAATGTATGTACTGATGTCATTGCTGACTGTCGCGGCCTTTTTCGTCAGCTTCTCGAAACAGATGAACGGCACCTGACTGTCTTTGCGGCTGTGCATCATCAGAGCGGGCCTTCCATGCAGATTGCCGATTGACTCCAAAGGTGTGGCATTGAATCCGTTGACTCCGAACTTGAGTCCGGCGTAAAGCGCTGTCGTGAGCTTTACCGGGTAGGCGAGCACCGGCGTGATGAATCTACTGAACTGCCAGCCCATGAAATCCTGAACCGATGAATATGCCGACAGGGTGATGAGTGCGTCGCTGTCCCCGTGCCCACGGAGATCCGGCATTAGAGTGGTGAGTCCAATCTCGCGGAACTCTCTGGCGTGACCGTAAAACGCTGTGACCGAAGGATTCTCGATGCCTGAGATGCAGATGACCGCACCCTTGACCTCACCTTCCGGCTTGACTTCAAGCGTGTGGATCCTGAATCCGTCCGCTGTTGTGAGCCAAAGCGTGTCCGGATCCGGCAGCCCGGCCTCCTCCGCCCTGTACACCCGATGGTAAGTGACGTGCTTGTCGCAGAACAGATGCTGCAACCCCGCCGCCTCACCGCTGTTCACCCAGCGTGTAACTCGTACGGAATCGTATTGCAAAATTAGTCAGAATACGCCTCCCGCCAATGCTTCCTGATGGACAATGGTGTTGTGCAACGTCTTGATACACTGATCAGTTCTTTCGAGTGCTGTGGACATTAAGCGGCTTTCCCTATTCTAACCTGTCTGACGGCGGCTGCTTTGGTAGGACATCAACGCGTGTGAATATTCAACCTATTTTCACCCGAGTTGATCGTTTGTTAATCTGACGGGTGAGATTAGGGCATATTCTCACCCGGTTCTGTTAGGTGGAGAAAAAAAGTTATGGCAATTGCGGGTGTGAAACGGTTGACTTCCCGGATTTTATTCTTATATTTGCGAAGTACTGAATGCCGCGGAACATAGAATCCGCAAAGCGAGTTAGGTTATATCGCACCTGACTCGTTTTTTTGTTTTCAGTAAGCCTCGGGTGCCGAAAGGCCATTATCGCCCCCGAGACTGATTCCCAATAACATCCTGGGTGAGAATATGGCGGTTTCTCACCCGAGTTAAACCTGAACATTATGAAAAAGATCTCTTATGCTGAGTCTGAAAGAATGTGTGAGGCTACATTCCGTGGCTGTGATGCCTGGTGGCATCTTTACACTGCCGGGAAAATGTCATCGATATTGTTTGTTGACGATGACGATTATCGTTATGCGATGAATCTGCTGGCCAGATGTCATAAGGAAACCGGCTCCATCACCATCGTCGCCTTTGAGATTATGAGCAATCATATTCATATAGTGTTGTGTGGAAGTGAACATAACGCAAGGCGTCTTTTCGATCTTTTTCGGCGGAGACTCTGCCGGTATCTCACAAAAAAGAACAGCGGCGCGGATATGAAATCATTCCGGATGAGCCTGAAATCTGTCTGTGATCTGAGAACACTCAGAAACACAATCGTCTATGTGAACCGTAACGGGTACGTCGTGAACCCGGCGTACACTCCTTTCTCTTACCCGTGGGGTACAGGGAGGTATTATTTCAATGACTTTCCTTTGGAAAAAAGGCTGGAGGATCTGGGCTACATTCAAACCCGGAAAATGTTAAGAAGCCGTAGCCCTGAACTGCCAGGAGACTATCTTGTGATTGAAGGGCATATCGCTCCGCCTTCATATTGCTCCTTGAAACTGGGAATGTCTCTTTTCCGCAATGCGCATCATTATTTCTCAATGGTCAGCAAGAGCGTCGAGGCTTATGGAGAGTTGGCCGCGGAATTGGATGATGGTGAGTTCTTGACTGACACGGAGTTGTTCACACAGGTTGTCAAATTGTTGAAGGCCGATTATGGAGCCGTAAAGGTGAAAGATCTGAGTCCCGCGCAGAAACAAGACTTGGCAAGGAAACTTCGTTATGATTACCATTCGTCCAACGGCCAGATAAGGCGTACTCTTAATATGACTCAGTATGAGGTTGACTCTCTGTTTCCGTTAACTGCCGGTGGCTCGTAACCATCTCGGGAGCGGTACCAGCCTTCCCGCACCGGAGGCTGATAACCAGAAACTTATGGGGTGAGAATATGGCGGTTTTTCACCCATGAATATCATCGTACGGTCTTTGGGGTGAAAATCGGTTGTTATCTCACCCGTGAGGTTGTCGATGGCTGACGAGTAAATTACACAAAACGAGGACGGCTATGAATTATTAGCCGTCCTCGTTTTTATACTTGGAACTCCCTTGGGGTTACTGCTTTACGAAAAGGGAGGCGAAACCGAACATTTCCGAACTGAAAGCACTGTCATCCCACCAGTTCTCTCCGAACGGCGGCTTGTCATAGTCACGGAATTCAGTAACAAGCCTGCCGTCGAGTATTGTGAACACGATAACGGACTCGCCGATGACCTCTTTGTCCTTGCTGAATGCCCGGTTGGCTGCTGAGAGTTTGTAGTACATGTTTGTATGTTTGCCATAGTTGTCATCTTCATCAGCTTCCATGAACATATTGCTTTCTTCGGCGGTATTCTTACCTGTTATTGTTCCTTTCGCTATCAGGTTCTTTGGCTCGGTTGGTGTTACTGTCGCCTCTCTGAAGTAATTCGCGAAATCGCCCTTGTCGTTAGGTGTTACGGTCACCACGCCCGAGTCATCCTTGGAAAAGGTCAGGGTGAATCCTTCATTCTTCAACGGGAGAAGTTCTGGCTTATCTCCCATATCTTCAAAGAAGTAATCCACCTCATCCTTCGCGAACACCTTGCTGAACGTCCATGTTCCGAGAATAGCGTCCGGAACTTTTACTGAATAGAGGGTGTACTCCGCGCTCTCATTGTCACCCGGGATGAACCTGACGGCTGCATCCATGTCCACGGTCACCCCTACCTTGTCCCCGTCCTTGAAGCCGTCCTTGAGGGAGAACTTGAACGTGGCTGTCGACTTGCCGGCCTTGAGGACGGCGTGAGGACCTGAATAGGTTTTGTCCGTGGCTCTGGTGGCCGGGTCGAAGACCACGTACGGAGCCGCCTCGCCGGTGATCTTGAGAGGAATGATCACGTCGTCGTTCAGGGAGAGCTTGTCGCCGGAGGTCACGCCGGTCACCTTGATCTTGGCGACATAGGAGCCTAGCACGTCCGCTTTGGTTAACTCGAATGAATATACAAGCGTCTCTTCCGGATCCGGAGCCACGATGGTGACGAACTTGGTTCCGAGGTCGTAGCCTGACGGACACTCGATCCCGAGGTTCAGAGGACTGGCCTGGGTCAGATTAAGATTCTTTACGCTGAATGTGCCGGAGGTCTCTCCGGCCTTGATTGTGACAGGAACGCCGGTCAGCTCGAAATCAGTCCCCGCATTCGCTCCTGAGGAGTTGATCATGACACTGACATTCTCGGTGGCCGGCTCGCTGAGGATGACCTTCACATCGACGCTGCGCTTGGCATAGGCGGTGTAGAGGCTTTTCTCAAACTCGACAGTCGGCTTGTCATCCTTCTGGCATGACGAGATCGTCACCGCAGCCGCCGCGGCCGCCACAAATGTTAGAATTCGTTTAAACATACTGCTATAAATTAAAAAACAAAACTCTTTTCTTAAAAACACGAACCTCACTTGCCCTTGCCTGCGCTGACCGCCGCCTCGTACTCGGCCCTGATGGCCTTCAACTCCTCCCTTTCGGCGGCGGTGGGGATCTCACCTTTCGGTTTGATATAGCTTTTGGAGGCATCGGAAGTCTTCGGTGGAAGCTCATTGTAGGAACATCCACAGAGGGTAGCGCCGACAAAAACAGCGACTAATATAGCAATTATATTTCTTTTTGTGTTCATAATGCTTGAAAATTGTAAGTTGTCATTAATAAACATAGCCGGGGTTCTGCTCCAGTCCCGGATTCAGATCCACGTCGGACTTGGAGATCGGAGAGGTGTAGAGGTACTCTCTCGTGGTGTATTTCAATCCGTTGCTGATCACCCACCACTCCGGGCAGCCGTTGCGCTTGAGCTCGTACCAGCGGTCGCCTTCCATGTAGAGTTCCTTACGTCTTTCATCGAAGATGGCCTGGAGAAGGGGAGTGACGGCCTTCCCCTGACAATCCACAACAATCCTGTCGTCGGGGCGGACAGCCGGAAGCGACGCCATTGTCAGGTCGGAGACATCCTCGATCCTGTTGCGGCGCAGCTCGTTCAGCCATCTGAGGGCGGAATCGTTGTCCCCTTTGTGATAGTAGGCCTCGGCCAGCATCAGCACGATCTCGGAGAGGCGGACCTTGCACTCGGGAGTCTTGACATTCATCCTTTTGCTGTTGAAGCTGGCCGCATAGCGGACATCCTTTTCAGGATTCTCTCCGAACAGCCTGATGAGTCTTGCGCTTGCCGGTCGGGAGGCCAGATAGCTTTTCGAGTAACTGAAGTACCAGTCCAGCTCGCTGGAATTGTTGATGTGCGAGCGGACAAGCACCTCGCCCTTGGCTTCATATTGCGCGTTGATCATCCCGGCATATTCGGAAATCGGGGTGAGGGAGACGCCGCTGCTGGCGATGATGTCCTCGCAGAGAGAGACGACGCTGTCCCAGTTCTGGCACCAGAACTCCAGCTTCGCCTTGTAGGCCTTTATGATCCATTCCGTGAACAGGTACTTCGGATCCGTCGGGTTGAGCGCCAGCGCCTTGTCCAACTGAGCCTTGGCGTAGTCGTAGGTCTGGCGGATGGTGCCTCGCAGCGGCTTGTCGTTGATGCCGAAACTCTCCACGACAGGGATGCCCGGAAGCTCGCCGGCCTTGGCGTCCGACCACGGCTGGCAGAACTCCCTCAGCAGGTTGTAGTAGATGATTCCTTTCATTGAATATGCCGCCGAAAGCGCGCCCCGGGCTATGTCCGTGTCCCGGCCTGACATATTCTCAATCACTATGTTGCAGTCTCTGACGATCTTCCAGCTCTCTTCGTAGGCACGCTGGCGGCTGTCGATCTCCTCGCCGGCGAAGAACGTGAGGCTGGCGCTGGTGCGGATGTTGGCGTCGAGATTGTCGGCGCAGCCCTCAAGATGCTTGATGGCGTCCATATTCCCGATGACATATTCATCACCGCCGCCCTCGATGTCCCGCAGGCGGTTGTGGATGATAGCGGCGAATTCCTCGTCCGTCTCGGGGATGACCTCCCCCTGGGGCTGGACGTTGAGGTAGCCCCGGCAGCCGGCGGCACTGACCAGAAGGGCGAGGGCGGCGGCGCGCTTGAAGATGTTCATGAATATTCCTATGTTTTTCATTTCCGATTCTTTAGAATTCGACATTGATGCCTCCGGACACGCTTCTGGTGGTCGGGTAGGTCGCTCCTGGGATTTCCGGATCCATTCCGTCGTAGCCCGTGAACGTGAAGAAGTTGTTCATCGAGATGTTGAAGCTCAATCCTCTCATCCTCAGTTTCTTTACAGCCTCCGACGGCAGCGAGTAGGTCAGGATTATGGACTTGATGCGGACGTAGGAGTTGTTCTTCAGGTAGACCGCGTCGATGATGCTGTAGTCCATCGGGTTGTAGGACGAGAAGTTGTACCTGGCGTCGTAGTAGTCGTAGACGCGCGGGTACTTGACTCCGGTCGTGTGGGAAGGAGTCCATCGGTTCGTCCTGTCCTTCTCCACGTTGAGGTGGTTGCCGTAAAGGTCGCTGAACTGGGACTGGACGGTCTCCGTGCTGACTCCGCTGTGGGAGGTGTTGCTGTAGCTGGCCGGGTAGCGCATCTTCTCGTAGGTCTTCGAGCCGAGGGAGAACATTCCGCTGACGCTGAGTTTCAGCTGCTTCCACGATGCGCTGAGGTTGAAGCCGCCGGTGTACGGCGCGATGGTGGTGCCGAGGAAGTAGCGGTAGTTGTCCGGCTTGTTGAGGTCGGTGGCCGTGGCGATCTGCGCGTCCGGACGGAGCCTGAACTGGTAGAGTCCCGTGTCGGAGGCTATCCCGGAGTATTTCCCGCTGAAGATCGCCCCGGTCGGGTAGCCTTCCACGTAGCGGTCCTTGGAGGTTATCCCGCTCTGGGAGACGGGCTTATATTTCAGAACCTTGTTGAAGTTGTAGGCGAAGTTGACGGCTGCGCTTACTGCCCAGTCCTTTTTCTGGAGCAGTTTGCCGTTGACCGTGACCTCCACGCCGTTGTTCATGATGTCGGCGGCGTTGAAGTAAACATAGGTGAATCCTGTCGTGCTCTGGACGGGCGAGGATGTGACCACGTCCGTGCTGAGGCGGTAGTAATATTCAGTGTTCACCGTGAGCCGGTCCTTCCAGAGGCCGAAGTCCAGTCCCACCTTCGCGTCTTGGGTCTTCTCCCAGCCGAGGTCCGGGTTCGGGGCCGAAGGGATCGTGCCGAGGTTGAAAGTCTCGTCGCCGAAGTAGCGGTACTGCTGCTGGAGGTACTGCATCACAAGCAGGTGCGAGGTGCTGGTGTTCACGTCGCCCGTGAAACCGTAGGCTGCCCTGAGGGTAGCGTGCGAGAGATTCGGAATGGCTTTCCTGATCCATTCCTCCTCGCCAAGGTGCCAGGCCGCCCCCGCGCTCCATGTCGGGTTGAACTGCCTGTTGCTTCCGAAGTTGGAGCTGCCGTCGGTGCGGAACGATGCGTTAAGGACGATCGTCTTTCCGAGATAGTAGTCCGCCGAGGCGTAGAACGAGGCGTAGCGGGTCTTGCTGAAATATTCCCCGTTGAGTTTCTCGACCTGCCTCACCCATTCGTCCTGCGGGCCGCTGACTGACGGCAGGGAAGTGGTGCCGGTCTTCGGATCGTAGTTGTAGCGCTTTGTGAAGATTGTGTTGGCGTCCGAGCCTCGGACTTCCGCTCCCGCCAGCACATTGACGGTGTGAAGTTCACCGAAAGTCTTGTTGAAAGCGAAATGCCCACGGACTACATAGCTGTTCCTGTCGGTCCTGTTCTGGGAGATGCTTCCGTAGAGATTTGTCTGCGAGCGGTCGTCGCTTCCGAGCCTGTCCCGGAAGGCCGTATAAGTGTCCTTGTCCACGACCTTGTCGGTGGAGTTGTTTGCGAATGAATATGACGCCAGCCCGACGAAGTGCAGAGGCTCCAGAATCTTGAGATCCACCTGCGTCCTGAACGTTCCGTTCGTGTTTTTTGTGGAGCTGTAGTTTGAGTCCAGCTCGCGGAGGAGGCTGAATCCGTTCTTCGGCATCACCTGTTCGACTCCGCGTCCGTTGTAGTACCCGAGGGTGAACCAGGTGTTGTCGGCGGCGTAGGAACCGTCCTCGTTGTACGCCTTCTCGTACGGATTGGAGAAGTAGGCGTAGTTGAACGGATTCACGCTTGAATATGGCATCCTGGATTCCTGCCTTGCGGCCTCCATTCCGATGTCAATGCGGACCCAGTCCACAGGCTTTAGGGTCATCTTCGAGTTGACATTGTACCTTCTGTAGCTGTTGTGTATCAGCATTCCGTCCTCGTCGTTGACTCCGAGCGCGACATAGTAGGTGCTCTTGTCCGAACCGCCGCTGAGGGAGAGGTGGTGCCCCTGCGAGAAAGCGTTCCGGAACAGGAGATTGTACCAGTTGGTGTCGTTCTCCCTTAATGACGCTATGTATGCGTCCTGCGCCGCCGTGTCGCCTTTGAGTTTGGTGAAGCCCCCAAGCCCGGCCCTGATCTGACCTACGATTCCGACAACCGGATAGACCACAGTGTTGTCCGTCAGGGATTCCTCGTACTTGCTTGCCGAGAACTCGTTCCAAAGCTCGTCCTCCCAGGCCAGTTTCTCCGCCGAGTTCATCAGATTCAGGGTTCTCTGAGGCTTGATCGAGAGGGTGAACGTGTTGTTGTAGTTGATCCTCATCCTTCCAGCCTCGCCTTTCTTCGTGGTCACGACGATGACACCGTTAGCCGCCCGGGAACCGTAGATGGCGGCAGCCGCGGCATCCTTGAGGATGGTGATGCTCTCGATGTCGTTAGGGTTGATGTTGCCGATGCCATTCACGAATATGTCATCGAAGCCTCCGGTGGCGAGCTGCTCGGAACTGAGGCTTGGCGAGTCACTTTGCATCGGGACTCCGTCCACAACCCAAAGTGGCTGGCTGGTTCCAGAGAGGTTGTTCGCGCCTCTGATCCGGATCCTTGACTGCGTTCCTGGCTGTCCGGAAGTCGCTGAGACGGCCACACCGGCGACCTCACCCTGCATCAGCGCGTCCACCGACGAGATGGCCTTGGCCTCGAACTTGTCCGAATTGATGACTGCCACTGACCCGGTTATTCTTTTGACGGTAGTCTGAGCGTACCCCGTGACCACGACCTGGTCGAGCTGCGTGCTTTCCCACTCCATCACAATAGTGATGTCCTCCGTCTTCCCCGGTGTGATTCTGTAGACGACGTCTTTCATCCCGACCGAGGAGAACAGCACGGATTCCGTTCCATCCGGAACCTTGAAACTGAACTTTCCGTCCAGATCCGAGGTCGTTCCCGTGGTCTTTTTCTGCATAGAGATTATCCCCGCCCCGATCACCGGAGCTCCGTCCGTGTCCACAACCTTTCCGGTAAGCAGTACGCTCTGCGCCGCCGCCGTCATCTGTGTCAGCAAGACGGCCGCGATCCAGACAATCCCGCATCTTTGAAGTTTGGATAGTAACTCGTTCATGTCCTGTACTTTTGTTTAGACAAAATCCATTTCCGTCTTTACGAGACCTTGAATGGTGCAAGAAGGAAAATACAAATGTACAAAATTGTCGATAAATTCGTTAAGATGAATCAGATTTATAAAACATTGTTTTATGTAACATCCTTTACTATAAACATAAGTTTTTATGTAAATTTGTAGAGTATCGTCACGGTAGTGACACAAATGCTTGTCAAATATGGTTTGTGAGGGTTTTATGAAATCGAATTTAACAAAATCAGTTGTTGTCCTGGCTGGATTCGCACTGCTTTATGTCCTGACACGCATCCCTTTGGTACATGTCGGTGAACGTGTCGTGTCGTGTGACAGTGCCTTGGCCGCTCTCCTGTTCAAGAAAGGTTCTTTTGCATATTCTTTGATGAAGCATCTGTTGTCCTGCATCATTCCATTGATCACGGTTGCTATTGTGTGCAAAGGAAAGAATATTCTGGAATGTTGGGGACTCCGCAGGAACTTTCTTAAAGGATGGGCGGTTGGATTGCTGTGCTGCATCCCTATGTTGGTCTGCAACCTGATTGCTGGACATGTCGAGTTTGGTTGGGATAAACTTTTCCTCGGCGCTGTCTTCGCGGGACTTTTTGAGGAATTGATATATCGTGGATTCCTGTTCGGTGTCCTGCACCGCTACTGTGGCTGGCGCTTTATCTGGGCGGCTCTCCCGGCGGCGGTTCTGTTCACGCTCGGACATTTCTATCAATCACACGATTTCGTGTCCGGTTTGCAGGTCTTCTGTGTAACCGCTCTCGGCAGTCTGTTTTTCAGCTGGCTGTATATGGTGTGGGACAATAACCTATGGGTGCCTATCTCCTTTCATATTATGATGAACGGCATCTGGGTCCTCATTCCTATCGCTGACGCTACATCTTCCGTCGGATCCATAACCGCGAACATAGGACGTTTGCTGACTGTCGCCCTTGCGGTTACACTGACTGTCTTTACAAGAAGCGTGAGCCGCAACGGGTTGATTGTTAGTGAATCACGAGTTTATGCCCTCTTGAATAGGGAGGCGATGAATATGTCCGTTTACTATGATGTTGACAAGAATCTCCTCTATGCCGCGGCCGCTTTTTGACTCTCCCTTTCGCAAATCCAGAGCCACGCTTGGCGTTTACATTTTTTACGGCTGATAAGTCACTGACAGAAAGAAGAAAAGAGTGAAATGAAAACGAACAGGATAACACTGCGGCCTTGGCAGGAAAGCGATGCCGAGGCGTTGTTCAAATATGCTTCCGATCCGGAGGTCGGTCCGCGTGCTGGATGGCCGGTGCACAAGAGCCTCGAGGAAAGCCTTGATGTGATCAGGAATATATTCACAAATGACCACACTTGGGCGATCGAGCTGAATGAGACAGGTGAGGCGATCGGCTGTATTGGTTATTATCCGAGCGGCGAGAGCAACATCGGCATCGGCGAGGATGACGCCGAAATCGGCTACTGGGTGGCCAAACCATATTGGAACAAAGGAATATGTACGGAGGCCCTTCGCCTGATGATCGACTACTGCTTCAATGTTAAAGGTTTCCATACTCTCTGGTGTGATTATTTCGTTGATAACCCCGCTTCCGGCCGAGTCATGGAGAAATGCGGCTTCCAAGACACCGGCAAGATCAACTGGTGCAGCCAACTCTACCAGGGCGATGAGAGGCCAGTGAAAGTGATGCGGCTGGATCCGTGATTTATAAGCGATTGATAGCCAAGGAATAAAGCCGTTATCTTTAGTTGGTTCTAACTAAGGGTGATGAACTAACGGGTTTATTTACAGTTTATTGTGTATTACGGCGCTTTAAGCGGGTTAAAGAGCGTATAAAAAGAAACGACAGCGAAAAAATCAAAAGTCAAATTTTGGTAACGTGCAAAATTTGACTTTTGCCTTTTTTTCGCTGTCGCCTGCACATAATGCCGCTACTCGTAGCGGATGGCCTCAATCGGGTCGAGGTTGGAGGCTTTGCGTGCCGGGTACCAACCGAAGAAGACACCGATAATGATGCCGAGCATCGTCAGGAATCCTCTGAACTTGTTGTTGCCCAGTGCTTTCAGGGCTATTCTGAATAGATTGGCGAAATTCATTGCAAAAATCTTTTATGAATATGTCAGCAGTCGTTCTCTGCCGGAAGCTTGGCGAGCGCCTGGGCACCGGCGGTCAGAGAGACGACCGTCAGGGCTGTGATAATGATGATAACGTACTTTTTCATATTCATTGATGATCAAAATCCGGTGGCGAAAGTAGTCGCGCGGTGGATTTTATTCAACTCAAATCGACGAACACCCGTTTTTCATCGACGAAAATGATTATATTTGTCTTTCAACCTTGGCGCGGAACTTCCAAGGTCCGGCCGCTGCTGGCCATTTAACACGAGAGTTAGTAATCAATGTATATGACAATGAAACTTTCAAATCTGATCAGAAAGACCGCCATCGCCGCGGCCTTGACCCTTGCTTCGGCCTCATTCGCCGGCGCGGAGTCCCGTTCCGACTGGAAGGCCCATTGGATCACTCATCCTTGGGTCCAGAGCACGACAAACACCTGGATTTCCTACCGAAAGGAAGTCAATGTGACAAAACGTCCGGACAAACTTATCGCCAGGATCGCGGTGGATTCAAAGTACTGGATGTGGATCAATGGCGAACTCGCTGTCTTCGAGGGTGGGCTCAAGCGTGGACCGTTCCCGAACGGAACCTATTACGACAAGGTTGACATCGCACCTTTCCTCAAGGAGGGCAACAACACGATCGCCATCCTGCTCTGGCACTTCGGAAAGCAGGGGTTCAGCCACAACAGCAGCGGTCAGGCGGCGCTGATCTTCGAGGCCATATCTCCTGAACTGAAGATCCTTTCCGACAAATCCTGGCTCTGCGTTCCTAACCCAGCCTACAGCAGCACGGACGCCCCGCATCCGAACTACCGTCTCCCGGAAAGCAACATCCGCTTCGACGCGCGCAAAGAGATGCAAGGTTGGAATATGCCTGGCTTTGACGTCCGCCGCAAGATGCACGGGGCCGACAATGTGGATGAGATGGCGTGGCCGGCGATGGGCGAGCTTGTTGAGCGCCCGATCCCGATGTGGAAGGATTACGGACTCAAGGAATATGTCTCTGTACGTCAATCCAATGACACCGTCTATTGCAAGCTGCCTTACAACGCCCAGATAACTCCATACCTCAAGGTCGAGGCGAACGGTGGCGAGATGGTCAGGATAATGACCGACAACTATCGTGGCGGCAGCGAGAACAATGTCCGCGCTGAGTACATTGCCCGCAAAGGTGTTCAGGAATATGAGAACCTCGGCTGGATGAACGGCCACGAGGTTTGGTACATCGTACCCTCGGGAGTGAAAGTCATTGATCTTAAGTACCGTGAGACTGGTTATGACACCGAGTTCTCCGGCTCGTTCGAGTGTGAGGATCCGTTCCTTAATGAACTTTGGAAACGCGCGGCGAGGACGCTTTACATCACAATGCGTGACACCTATATGGATTGTCCTGACCGTGAGCGCGCCCAGTGGTGGGGAGATGAGGTAAACGAACTGGGAGAGGCTTTCTATGCGTTGTCACCGTCCGGACAACTGCTTGCCAGAAAGGGGATCCTTGAGCTTGTGAACTGGCAGGAGGCGAACGGGGTGGTCTATTCTCCGGTGCCGGCCGGCAACCGTGTGATAGAGCTTCCGCTCCAGATGCTCGCTTCCGTGGGCTGGTACGGTTTCCACACCCAGTACTGGTTCAGCGGTGACAGCACCTTCGTGGCCGAGGTCTATCCTAAGGTGCAGCGCTATCTGCTTGGAACCGGTCTTTGGGAATTCAAGGACAATGGTCTTCTGAACGTCCGTCAGGGCGACTGGAACTGGGGCGACTGGGGCGATGACATCGACACCGAGGTTCTGACGAACTGCTGGTATTACCTTGCCCTCAAGTCTCAAAAGGAGTTCGCACGCATTCTCGGCAAGCAGAGGGATGCGGAGACTATCGAAGCTTTGATGAAAAGAATCTCCGATGCGTTTGACGCGCAGTATTGGACCGGTACCGCCTACCGTGACCCTAACTATAAAAAACAGACAGATGACCGCGCTCAGGCTATGGCCGTTGTCTCCGGTCTTGCCTCACCGGACAAGTATCCGGCTCTGTTCGAGACCCTTAAAAAGGAATATCACGCCAGTCCTTACATGGAAAAGTATGTCCTTGAGGCTCTCTTCAAGATGGGACACGCCGACTTCGCCATCGAAAGGATGAAGTCCCGCTACGCCAAGATGCTTAAGTACGACTACACGACCTTGTTCGAGGGTTGGGGAATCGGCAGCGAAGGCTTTGGCGGCGGCACGATCAACCACGCCTGGAGTGGAGGCCCGCTTACGATCCTGAGCCAGAAACTCTGCGGGATCGAGCCGACGGCTCCAGGCTTCCAGACTTTCGATGTCAAGCCTCAGCTGGGAACTTTGAAGACCGCTTCCGCCGCTCTTGAGACCCATTACGGAATGATCCGCGTCTCAATCAGCCGCAAGTCTGTCAAGTCTCATGTCGCCTCGCTCGCAATTGAGGTTCCGGAAGGCACAACTGCCACTGTCACGGCTTCAAACGGCAAGCCGAAGACGATGACCGCAGGAAAATATTCGTTGAAGATCAAGGTTGACTGATGTCTGCACATCGTGATTTTGGTGCGGCTGTGAGCGATGATGCGGTAGTGACCACGCTGTAACCGGCTCCGGCACTTATCATGCCGACAGCCAGTCCGGTTTCAAGTAGTTGTTGGAGACGTAGTCATCCCTGTCCGTGTACCAGACATCATTTGACTCAAAGCTCCAGTGCCAGGAACTCTTGTCCTGGGCGCTGGAGATTGAACTTAGTCCCAGCGCTAGCGCCAGGAGTGTGGATATTCTTGACTTTGGCATCATTTGTCAACCATGACCATCACCGGCGGGGCGAGAGGGATGAAGTTGGCCTTGTCAACGGCGGCGCATTGAGCGGCGGCTCTGGTGACGGCCTCGGCGCTTCTTGCCGGAGCGTCGAACGCCACGAATGTCTCGTAGTCGTAAGTCCATGCGTCACCCTCGGAGAACTTCATGATTTTTTTGTAGATGGCCTCACGTGACGGAGCGTTGAACCCGCCCGTGTTGTACCGCATGATGCTGTTATCGGTCGGTCGATAGACTCCGTAAGGGTAGGTATAGCCACCTTCATAGACCCCAACCATACCTGAATATCTTGAGTCGGAGATGAATTTTGACCAGAGGATGGTGTTCGGATCGGATGTCAGGTCCACATTCTCGTAAAATCCGTAGGTGAAACCTTTCCATTTCTTCAGTTTTGTGACATCGTCATAAGGAATTCTGCCCATGGAGTCATAGAAGTATTCATCCGCCAGTTTGCCGAATCCGTGGCCGCAGCCTTCGTGTCTGAGTGTCTGGGCGTAGTCGGTCTCGTCGCGGCAGAGAGGAACGTAGCAGATTGCCATGTTGTTGCTGTACATCCAGCATGTTCCGGCGTATTGGGCCTTGTTGATGATCACGAAGATTATGGTCTTTGTAAGATCAACGGATGGCATATGTTCCTGAACAAAATTGAACACGGCTTCATCATTGCCGCTGATGTTTGTTCCCTGTCCAAACTGCGCCGAGAACTTGGTGTCACCACCTTCTTGTGCAATGATTCCGTTCTTCGAGACAGACCCTATCCTGTAGATGTTGAACCTGTTCTTCGTGCTTCTGAACGGTTCCTCAGTGAAGAAAGCCTCCTTGCCAAGTTCGACGTACTTGTTGAATAGATCCTGATCCTTGTCCGCGAACGCGTCTCCGACAAACACCACGTCGATTCCCTTGCCGACAGTCGCCGAATGGATCTTGGTCACCTGTCCGTCCTGACTGTAGTCCGAAGATGTGTAGGTTTGGATTCCTTGCTTGACCGTCACAGTCAGAAGCGAGTTGTTGACATTCTTGAATATGATTTCGCCGCTTCTGGCTGAGGATGCCGTGTTGGCGTTAACCGTGAACGTGAACGTTCCGGAGTTCTCTGACTTCTTGCTGATCCATTCCGGCACGGAATTGACGGAGTAGTCCATGTTCGCCGTCACGGTCATCGTGATGTCCTGCTCGCTGCCGTCAATGTCGAACAGGGTCGGGGTGACGGAGAACACCTCGTCCTCGCCCGGCTCGGAGCCGACAATGATGTTGGTTGAGGCTGGAATGGATCTACCCTGCAACCCATCAATCTGTCCGCTGAAGATGTACAAGGTCTTCAAAGGATTGCCGGTACAGTAGAACCGCTGCAGTTCTGTTAATCCGGAGATATCAAGAGTCTCGATCAAGTTGTTCCTCACATCCAGAATTGAGATTTTCGGACAGCAATTGACCTTGAGTGTTTTGATTTTGTTGTCCCGGCAATACAGATTCACAAGGTCGGGGCAAGGCCTGAGATTCAGTTCTGAAATGCTGTTCAACTCACAGTCAAGATGCTTTAGTTTGTTGTTATAACTGAGATCCAGTTCCTTGATGTTGTTGCCGTAGCAGTACAGGTTTGTCAATGACGGGTTGTTGCTCAGGTCAATCTTTGAGATTTCGTTGTAATAACAGCCCAGAATCTCCAGTTTGTTGTTCTTGCTGACATCAATTGAAGACAACTTCATGTTTGAGCAATAAAGGGAGACAAGTTCCGGATTGCCGCTTACATCGACGGATGCAATCGCATTAGAGCCGATGTAGATGGCGCGGAGTCTGGAATTGCCGCTTACATCAATGGCTGTCAACTGGTTGCTCTCGCATGTCAGATTGTCAAGCAAAGGATTGTTGCTGACATCAATCGAGGTCAGTTTGTTTCCAGAGACGTTGATGAACGACAGTTTCGGGTTGTTTCTTACGTTGATTGACTCAAGAAGATTGTCGTTGGCCTTGAAACTATAGAGCGACGCGTTCTTGCTTATGTCGATGGATCGTAGCTCATTGCCGTCGCAATACAACAGGCCTAAAGACGTGTTGTTGGTCACGTCAAGTTCCGTGAGTTCGTTGAAGCCGCAGTACAGACGCTGAAGTTTTGTGTTTTTGGTCACATCCAGACTCTTCAGGATTCCGCCGTCGTCATACTTGGCTGTGGCGTTGTTCCAGACATGAGAGCCGTTGCAGTTCAGATATGTCAGATTGGTCATGTACTCAATGCCCACCATAGAGGCGATCGTGTCGGTGCAGACCACGATTCTGTTGACAGACAACGCTTCGTCATAACTGATCTCGCCGTCTTTGTCCTTGTCGAAGTTGGCGATCATGTAGGCCTTGAAACTTGCGTCCTCGAAGATGATGTTCTTGTTGCCCTCGTCGATCTTGCACTCGAACGGCGTGATGCGGTATAACTCGGAACGCTTGAGCGTGACATCTGACTTGATGGTCTTGAGCACCTTGCCTTTGTCCGTGTCGATAGTGACCGAGAAGCCTCCGGTGTATTTTTGCGCCGGGACGACAATGTGGAAATCTGTCGCCGTGCCGGAAAGTGACACTCCGCCGCAAATCAGGGCGACTCTTGAGCCGGCGTCTTTCGTCATTGTGAGTGTGGTGTTCCCAGGGTCGATTGTGGCGTCTCCGGACACTTTGATCCCCGAGTTGTTAGGCGTGAACACAATCGAGTTCACAGTAAGGCTTCCGGTCATGGAAATCTTCAGGACGGAGCATAGGTTCTTGAAATTCAGTTCGTATCCATCCGTGACCGCGACCATTGGGTAAGCCTCCTCCGCAATGTTTCCTACCTTGTAGATCTGCTCTGCCGGAAGGCTCACGCTTATTGTAGAGCCACTTTTTTCTTTGACAATTCCATAAGGATAGACAGCTGTCTTGCTCATGGACATTCCGTTCAAATCCTTGAATGCCCCTTGAAACTCACCTCTGGTGGTCCCGTCTCCCTTTTTCAACTTGAACTCCGAGGCCTCATTATCTCCGACGAACACTCCTATGGCGTCATTCTCGGACCAGATGGTTTTATAGATTCCAGATGTCGGGCCGGACAAAGATGTTTTTGTCGCGGCAGGTTGCTCAATGCCGGCGAACAATGTTGTGACGGCATTCTCGTTTGCGAGTTCCTCTTGCGTACAGGCTGCCAAAAGGGCGAGCGATTGCAGAAGGAATATATTCAATAATTTGTTCACTTTCATATTCAAGTCTTATTTTAGTGTTATCTCTCCTCCGTCCTTTGTGTCTTCGTTGCCGCCATAGACCGTGCCGTCCGAGAATACAAGATCCTGTGTCGTTCCGACCGCCGCGCTGATAGCGTTGTCAACGTAGTAGTCGCCGTAGTCGGCGGTTCTGATGATGGTCTGTGAGCCGTACTGTCTGAGCACATAGACGAGAACCCTGAGGTTGTTCTTGTCGCATGAGCTTGGTATGGTGGCTGTGTAGTTCTTGCTGACTGTCTTGTTGTCTTCGGAAGTCGAGACTGCGTCTCCAGTAATGTCGGTAATCGCTACTCTTGCGATGCTGCTGTGGTTATAGTTGTCTCCGCCACCGTTCTGGTAACCGATGATGTTGTCCTCAAGCAGAACCGCCGTGACCTTGTAGTCGCCCTTCTCCTTGATGTAGAGCTTGACATTCAGGTTCAGCGTGCTGCCAGAGACGGATGAAGAGAACGATATACCTGTCTTTACCGGGTAGTTCTTTTCTGTCTCTTTCACCGCATCGACTACTAATGTGGCCGCATCATCGCTTGCATAATTACCGATTCTGCTTCTGTAATCAATCATCCCTGTTGGGTATCCCGTGACATTGAATATGTTCGACAACGCGCTTGTCCCGCTAAATCCCAAATTGGAAGAAGCCGGATGCAGGTTCAACTGCTCGATCTTATTTGGATATTGGCTGACCGCCTTGGCGAAGCCTGTCGCCAGATTAGGGCAGTACCCGCACCAAGTCGCCGTGAACCCCATCCCAAGAGACTTGTGCCAGAACTCCTTGCCAGCCCAATCCTCTGGATCGTCAGGATCTTCCGAGCCTTTCACCACGATCTTTGTGTTCGATGGAATATTTATCTCCGTGAGGGCATCAATCTGTCCTTCAAAGATGTACAGAGTCTCCAGTGGATTTCTGATACAATCGAAATATTTCAGGGCAATCAATTCGGAGATGTCCATCTCTTTGATAAGGTTGTTATTTGCGTTCAATATTTCGATTTCCGGACAGCAATTCACCGTAAGGGATGAGAGACTGTTGTCGTTGACGGTCAATTGCCTCAGTTTTGTGTTGTTGCTTAGATCGAGTTCGGAAATCTTGTTTTTCTCACAGAATAAATGAGTCAGCTCAGAATTGTTTCTGAGATCAATCTGAGGTATGCTGTTGCCTATAATAACCAATTTAGCAAGCTTTTGGTTCTTGCGGACATTGATCGAAGACAAGTTGTTATTTGAACAGTAAATGTTTGTGAGTTTCTGGTTATTGCTTGGATCTAGTTCTGTCAGCAGGTTGTCGTCACAATTGAACGTGGCCAGCGACTCGTTCTTGCTTATGTCAATTGACTTGATCTGGTTGTTGGACAGATCGATAACCTCCAGTTTTGTGTTGTTGCTTACATCAATCGATGAAAGATGATTGTTATAGGCAGTTAGACGCGTCAATTCTGTGTTCTTGCTGACATCAAGGTTGTTAAGATCATTGCCGGCGCAACGTAGTCTCTCAAGCAGGACGTTGCTTGTCAAGTCCAGCGATGAAAACTGGTTGAAACCGCAGTATAATTTTGTCAATTTCGTGTTTTTCGACACATCCAGAGTTTTTAGTTTTCCTCTGCCTTCCTCTGGTTCATAGCCACTCATCACAAAAGGTCCCTCGCAGTTGAGTTCCGTAAGGTTCGCCATGTGCTCAATGCCGGCCAGAGACTCGATGTTGTCGGTATCGACATCTATCATCGTGATTGCCAGCGCTTCCTCATAACTGATCTCGCCATCGCCATCCGTGTCGAAGTTCTTGATCATGTAGGCCTTGAAGTTCGCGTCCTCGAAGACGATGTTGTCCTTGCTTTGTTCTATCTTGCATTCGAAGGCTTTGATAGGGTAGAGGACGGAGCGGGATAAGGTCACATCGGACTTCACGGCCTTTACCACTGCTCCTTGCTCTGTGCTTATGGTGATCGTGAATCCGCCTGTGTACTTCTGGGCAGGGACAACCATGAGGAAATCCGTGCTTGTTCTTGTCAGCTTCACGCCGTTCGCGCAGTTGAGTCTGACGGTGGATTTGGCGTCACCTGACATGGTCAGCATTTTGTCACCTGCGTTCACGGTGGCGTTGCCGGATGTCTTTACGGTGGCATCGTTCGGGGTGAATGTGATTGACTTGACAGTCAATTCTCCAAACATCCTGAGCCTAAGGACGGAGCAGAGATTGTAGAACGGAAGGACAGCTCCATCGCTGACTGCCGCCATAGGATAGGCGCCTTGCGGAATATTCCCGCTGACATATTCCTGAACCTCGGGGAGTGTGACGGAAATTGTTGATCCGGTTCTTCCTTTCACGATGGAATATGGGTAGATGGCTACCATATTGTCTGATGCCGCGTTTCCCTCAAACTCGGCGGTGTTGGTGTTCGCACCGGATGTAAGCTTGAATTCGCTGGCAGCGTTGCTGCCGGAGAAGACTGCGATCGCGTCGTCCGATGACCAGATTGTCTTGTAAACTCCGTCAGCGTCCGGGCCGTCAAGAGCTGTCCTAGTGGATGACTGCTCGATGGTTGCCAGGATTGTACTGACTGTTTGGTCATGCTGCTCTTCCTCGTTGCAGGACACAGCCAAGTAAAGTGAGGCAAGAGACAGGATATTGATAAATATTGTTGGTGCTTTCATTTTCGATAAGTTTTATTCGATGGTTATTTCCCCGCCGGTCGTGGTGTTCTCGTTGCCGCCTTTGGGCTTGCCGGCGGCTTGGATGACCAAGATTTCAAGTTCGCACTCATTTTCAGCAAGACCGCGAATGACAATGATGCCACCTCTTTCCGAGGTTGATGTGTTCGGGAGGACTTTGAGTTTGTAGCAGGTGGCTCCGTTGTAGGTTTGCATGTTATCCAGAATGACCCATTCAGGATTTTTTTTCAGGTAGCACTCGATATTGTGTATCACAAAAAATTGTATTTCACCTCCTTCCGCTTCAACCTTATATTCTCTGTTATCACCATCGATTCTGAATATTATGTCGGCGCCATTCTGGCTTAACTTGACGGTCGCTGTAGTCTTGCCATCTTTAGTTTTTAATGTGATCGTGGCGATCCGCTGTTTGGTTGCCGTGTTCTCTTCGGCGGTGACGGTTACCTGTGCGTTGCCGCTGCCGTCGGTGGCGCTCAGCTTAACCCAAGCCGCATCGGAAGTCATCGTCCAATCGGTGTTGGAGGTGACGCTGAATGTCTTGGATTCAGACTTGGCTGTGAAGGTCATGCTGGCAGGGGAGACAGAAAGCGTTGCATTGGCACCGGCCTGCTTTACGGTGACCGGTACGCACTCGTTGTTGTCGTTGCAGAAAACGATGACTCCCTCGCGGGCTACTGTCGAGGTGTTGGCCTCGGCCTTGAACGAGAAGGTGTCGGTGTTGCCGCTTGTGGTCTTGTCCGCTTGTTTCACCCATTCCGGCTGCGAGTTGATCTTGTAGCCGATGTTATGCGTGACCTTGACGGAGAAAGACTCTCCCACCGCGGCCACATTGAACTCATTCTTGTCGATGGTGAATATTACAGCGGCACCGGATTGCCGCACAGAGACGGTCTTCTTGACGCTGCCGTCCGAGGTGGAGACAGTGATGGAGCCTGTTCTTGATGTCAACGAGGTGTTCTCTGTGACACCGGCTGCGATTGTGGCCAGCCCTTTTCCTTTGTCTGAATCCAGGGTGATCCACTCCGCGTCCTTGGTGATCACCCAGTCTGTGTTGGAAGTTACATTCAGCATTTCCTCTCCTTTGTTAGCGGAGAATTCCAAGGATTCTGGACTGACGGTCAACGATGCTTTTAGAGCCTCCTGACGGACAGTGACAGAAACTTTTTGCGTTGATTCCTTGTCAGAGATTGTAATGGTCGCGCTTCTTGGCTGCCCGGTCCTGTTCTCCTCGACTTCAACTTTTACCGAGTTCTTTCCCGCCTCTCCGGACGATGGGGAAATTGTGAGCCAATCCGCAGAAACTGTCGCCGACCAAGCCACGTTGGTGCTGAAACTCAGTGTGATTGACTGCTCCGCGCTTTCGACAGAAATGCCGGAGGTGACGATGTCCTCGGTAAACTTGATTTCAGGCGTGATCTCCGGTCCGGTTTCTGTTCCGGTCCCGCCACAGCCAGCTATAAGGGTGGAGATGGCGACAGCCTGGAGGAAAGTGAGTAATTTTCTCATCATGGTCTTGAATGCTAATTTATTGATTGCTATTGATCATCAGGCTAAACGGAATGACCGTGATTATTTCGAGTTCATTGGTGGATTGCTCATAACACGCATATTTGCAAAAATAGTTATATTTTTCAATTTTTCAACTGATTTTGAATCATCGCGTGAATATTCAAAGATAGTTTGTATCTTTATCACCGAAAAAAACAACACATTATTTATATTTAATATGAATTTCAAAGCTATTTTGGTATCATTTGTGGTTATTACCGCAACTCTTCTTCCATCCGCGGCCAAGGATGCGACCTATAAAGTCACATCCCCGGACGGACACCTCACAGCCACGGTCTCCATCGGAAAGACAGTTTCTTACTCGGTGGCGAGGGACGCCGTCAGCCTCATCGAACCGTCAGAGATTTCCATGACCCTGTCCGGCGGCATCGTGTTCGGAGAGAATGACAAGGTCCGCAAAGTGAGGAAGGCAAGTGTGGACCAGACTCTTCCTGCCATTGCCTACAAGAAGGCTGTGGTCCGCGACAATTACAATGAGATCTCCATCATATTCAAAGAGTTCACGCTGACGTTCCGCGCCTATGACGAAGGTGTGGCCTACCGTTTCACAAGTTCCTTGAAGGATGAGTCGAAGGTTTTGGCGGAGAAGGCGCAGTTCAATTTCGCCAAGGATTGGGATGCGTACGTCCCTTATGTGAAACAGCACACCGAAACCCTTGAGAACCAGTATTGGAACTCCTTTGAGAACACTTATTCCATCCATGCCCTGTCGCAGTGGAACAAGGAGAGGCTTGCGTTTCTTCCGATCGCGGTGTCTGCGGAAGGTGGAATGAAGGTTCTGATCACTGAGTCCGATCTGGTTGACTATCCTGGAATGTACCTTTACAACGAAGGTGACGCGACAACTCTTTCAGGACGTTTCGCTCCGTACCCAAAGACTGTCGAGCAGGGCGGACATAATATGCTTCAGGGCATTGTCAGGGAGCGTGAGGAATATCTTGCCGCCTGCACAGCTGCTGAATCCTTCCCTTGGAGGATTATAATGGTGTCAACGAATGATGCCGATCTGGCTGTTAATGATATGGTCTGGAAGCTTGGCAAGCCTGCCGATCCATCGCAGGATTTCAGCTGGGTGAAGCCTGGAAAAGTCGCTTGGGACTGGTGGAACGCATGGAACATCTACGGGGTGGACTTCCGCGCCGGCATCAACAACGACACCTACAAGTACTACATCGACTTCGCACAGAATCATGGCATTGAGTATGTCATCCTCGATGAGGGCTGGGCTGTCAACAAGAAGGCCGATCTGATGCAGATCATCCCTGAGATCGATCTCCCGATGCTTTGTGAATATGCCAAAGCGCACAACGTAGGCCTCATCCTTTGGGCCGGCTACTATGCTTTCGACAGGGATATGGAGAACGTCTGCAAGCATTACTCCGAGATGGGAATCAAGGGCTTCAAGGTAGATTTTATGGATCGTGACGACCAATATATGGTTGATTTCTTCAGGCGCGCCGCCGAGACCGCGGCTAAATACGGACTTCTGATTGATTTCCACGGTGCGTTCAAGCCTGTCGGACTCAACCGTACGTACCCTAACGTCATCAATTATGAAGGAGTTTTCGGTCTGGAACAGATGAAGTGGAGCAAGTCCGACGTGGATCAGGTGACCTACGATGTCACGGTTCCTTTCATCAGAATGGCCGCCGGCCCGATGGACTACACTCAGGGTGCGATGCGCAACGCCATTCAGAAGAACTATCATCCTGTGAATTCCGAGGCGATGAGCCAGGGTACCCGCTGTCACCAGCTCGCTGAATATGTCGTCTTCGACTCTCCTTTGAATATGCTGTGTGACTCTCCGTCCAACTATATGGCCGAGCCGGAGTGCACGAAGTACATCGCGGACTGCCCGACAGTCTGGGATGAGAGCGTGGCCGTGAACGGAGTCCTCGGACGTTTCATCACCCTTGCCCGCCGCAGCGGCGATGTCTGGTACGTCGGTTCTCTCAACGATTGGAAAGCCCGTGACCTCACCTTGGATCTCGGTTTCCTCGGAGAAGGCGACTGGACAATGGAGATATTCCGTGACGGCATCAACGCCGACCGCGCCGCCCGTGACTACAAGCGTGAACTCGTTTCGGTTCCCGCTGACCGCAAAGTCAAGATCCACATGGCTCCAGGCGGCGGTTGGACAGCCCGTATAACCAAAAAGTAATGCACCACCACCTGCCGTCTGACAGACGGCCGCCTAAGGTCGACTTAATGTAAATGAGTCGGCCTTTTTTGTGTATTAGGCTCTGTATCGACTATTGCTCTTTTAGAAGACTTCGCCGCTTCATTCCTGCCTTTCACTGTCATCTTCGTTATCGTTGTACAGTAACTCGATGCCGTCTGCTTCTCTAATTACATTCTTTTGAGTTCGGATTAATAGACCATTCGCCTTTTATGTCTTCTTTATGATTTAAGGTTGTCTTACCCTTTGAAATGTTCTTTGATACCCTAAAAAGCAAAAAAATATGGTATATTTGTAACACTTATATTGTTTTAGACCCTATGGCTAAATTGGTAAATGGCTATAAATCAAAGGAAGAAGTTCATTATTTCTCAGATGTGATTAAAGAGAATGAACTTCCTCTTTTCCATTCTGTCGGAGATATAGAACCTGGACAACTAAAAATGTTGTCATTGTTTTCTGGTTGCGGTGGAATGGATCTTGGTTTTGAAGGGGATTTTATTTGCAATATCAAGTCTGTGCCTTCTGACTTGGGATGGATTGAGAGAAAAGTAAATAAGAATTGGGTCCTATTGAAGAAAAATCGTTTCGCTACAATATTTGCAAATGACATTTTAGAGGAAGCGTATCTTACATGGACTAACTATATGGAGCGCTATGGAAAAGACCCTTCGATCTATCATCTTGATAGTATTGTGGATCTCGTAAAACTTCATCTGAGCGGCGAGAAAGTATTCCCTGAAGGCGTAGACATAGTAACGGGAGGTTTCCCTTGTCAGGATTTCAGTATTGCCGGGAAACGCCTGGGGTTTAATTCTATAACGTCACATGATGGTAGTAGGTTGCCTGATGAGGTCGCTTCAGAAGAGAATAGAGGAAAACTCTATTTTTGGATGAAACAGGTCATAGAGATAGCGAAGCCGAAGATATTTGTGGCGGAGAATGTCAAGGGATTGACTAATTTGGGAAATGTTAAGGATATTATTCAGAAAGATTTCTCGAAAGCTGACGGAGATGGCTATATTGTCTTACATCCGAGAGTGCTTCATGCTGGGGACTATGGCGTGCCGGAGACCAGAGAGCGTGTTATTTTTATAGGGATCAGGCGTTCCGCTTTAAATGAAAAAGCCAGGAATATTCTCGAGGGCGATATTATCCCGGAAGAATATAACCCTGACTTGAACTGAAAAAAGTTGTCACTGTACGGGGAGAAAG
>ULRG01040108.1_pt1 | contig 27396 bp, 23 predicted proteins | sample 1955211 | NCBI WGS metagenome assembly ULRG01 (sample SAMEA4835676, study PRJEB28245) | human gut metagenome | biome: gut microbiome; material: fecal sample | place: Denmark | collected 2008
TTTCATCAAGCACGGTGTAACATATGTTTGACAAACCAACAAAGGTTGGAGACTATGAGACGGAGAGACATTAGACTTCAAACTTTCCGGCCATCTCAAAGCTTGAGTAAATCATTCTTTGCTTCCCAGCAGCATCTTCATATTCAGACGATAATGAAATGGCTTCTCATTTTTATCCACCCAATAATGGGCTTGCGGTATTTTCCTCAGCCGACTTTTGATCGTAACACGAGTCTTATGCGTAGCCTCCATCAGCTGATCCATCGTGATCCCAATACCAGAGAACAAAGAAGCCTGCAGCAGCAGATAATAGATCGTTTTCGTCAACTCATCCTGCCCTGCCACCTTTTCATTCAGCTGCGCGGCAAAGCGTTTCAACTGCTCCTTTTTACGCGAAAGTAAGGAAATCGTATCATCAAACGCCAGCGATATGAACTCCATAAATTGCAGGATAAATGGCGTCAAATCACCTCGATTCCACTGACTGCTCGTCTCCTCAAACATTTTGTAATATGCATTTTTCCGTTTATTGATCTCCACAGATAGCCGCAATGCAATATACGGACTAAATTCCCGTGACAGATAATACGACACAATAAATCGTCCCGTGCGGCCATTTCCATCATAAAACGGATGTATGTATTCAAAGAAATAGTGAAAAGCCGCCAGCCTGACCAAAAGCGGAATTTCTGCCGCTTGAAGAATAGACAACGCCTGATCCATCGCATCTATGATCGCCTGCTCCGGCATAAGTCCCTCATGCTTTACCCGATTTGTCTGACTGGTAATTTCCACAGGAGCTTTTCTGAAAATAATCCCATCCGGTGCATGCGCTGGATTCTCCTGTACCACCTCTGCCAAAGCAAATGAATCATAGAAATCGCGAACATCACGACAAGTAGAGAAAGAAGCCCCCTCATGATTCAAAATCCGAAGATACTGATCTACCAAGCTTGCCAAATGCCGATATGCAGCAGAGACCGGAATATTTTGGAGGATATCTTTGATTTGTTTGCGAGTACTTCTGACACCCTCGATCTCATTGGTGGCCTGTACCTCTTCGATTAGGCAAGAAACGGCATACTGCCGAAGCATCACAGGAGGACATTCCGCAAGTAACTTCGTAAACTGAATATACTTCTGGTACATAGTCTGTATAAGCAGTGAGATCTCCTCATTATAACAAAGGAAAGAAGGATACGCCTGTTTTCGATTAACCTCTTTGACGGATATCGGAAAATGCTTTGTCGTGCAGGCATAAAAGCGCTCTGCATAGACTTGCTCATACGTATCCGGCGACACGTAGTAAATTTTCCATAACGGTATATATTTCATAGCGATAGCGCACCTCCTATCCCAGTGATAAAACTCCTGCTTTTTATCATATCACATTCCCCATGTGATAAAAACCGACTATTTTATCACATGCATTGCTCTCCTATGATAAAATAACCGTTTTTTATCACAACCATGCAAAAGGCCGAACTGAAGACTTGGAAACTTCATGCTTAAAACTTCAGATGTCAGACCACAGATTTCGGACTTTTGGCTTCTGATATCTGACGTCTAATGTCTGATATCTTCAAGTCTGACGTCTCTCTGTCTCTAAGTCCAATAATAATTTTCAGCCTCCACTACATCTTTCCATCAATTCCACAGCCCCCAAGGTATAACCATCTGCGATTTTTCCTTCATCGATCATTTGCTTTAATTCATCCAACGAGACCTCTTGCACATCTTCAATGTCTTCATACCCCTTCTTCTGGATATAGCTATCAATATCTACGAGGAATACCTCTATCCGACGAGAAGTCAGCCCACTGTCCGGCTCAATGAACCCAAGGGAAAGCGGCCTCCTTGTCACCACTGCCTCTAATTCCTCTCCAAGTTCCCGCTTTACATTTTCAAGCGGACTACTTCCATGCTCTGCATACCCTCTGGGAAAAGCATACTGCATCCCCCTCAGCGCGTGACGGAACTGGTGTAAAAGTACATATCGATCTCTCAAACGTGGCACCATGACTACACCATTACCCGCCGTAGGAAGGACTCGCTCAAAAGGGAAAAAATGACAACCTGCCCCTACAATCGGATCCACAAGCAGCGTATTAAAAGGACTTTTATAAATGAGCCCATACCTGTGATGAAAGATTTCTGCATCCCGGATGACCTGTCGAAGTATCTTCTCGTGTTCAATTTCTGCGATAGGACAAGCACCAGAAGCCGCAAACAGCCTCCCTGAATGACCGCTTCTCTTATATGCCAGATAGGAATTTATCTCTTTCGTTTTTACGAAATCAATCGGTGCCTCACCGCTTTTGGCTTCATGGAAATCCACATCTACCGCCTGCTCATCTGGAAACTCTTTCGTTACACGGTTAGACATGCCATCTTTGAGCAAAGTCTTCATCCCGCCCAATGCCTCCGACAAAGAGAGAAATCTGGGATACTTGCGGGCGATACAAGCAGAGACACACTCAGTAATGAATAGAAAAGCCAATGTCTCCGCTAGGGAGTAAAAAATATCATTCCATTCAATGTAGTCATCCAGTACATTTTGAATCCCCTGCATACAAAGCTCCACCAGACAGGCCACCAAAAAGCAAAGGCAGGAAAACAGCAGCTTGCTCCGTATCCCCCGCTGAATCAAATACTGCTGCGTTTCCTTTTGCTTTCGCTCCTCGTACTCATAGCGAGGCACCCCATCGGATAGCCCCGAAGAGGAATACGTCGTATAACCCGCCATACGGACTGCCTTTACGAAATCCGGAAATTCTGCCGACTTCTCAAAAGGAATACATTCATCTGTCTCCGCCTTCAGGAAACGGCTTTCAGCCTTCATTCCATCCTGCCATAAAGAAAAAAGACGCCTCTGGAAATCAGCCTCAAAAGAAGGCCTGCCTCTATCCCCCAGAAGCTCGCTCACATTATAATGCTTCGACGTATTACAGATGCTGATTTCGCAGGCATAGTTATAGCAAAGATCAATGACCGCCTCTGCCAGACGATAAGCCGTCATATCAGCCGCATCACGGGAAGCCGCAAGGATCTGCCGATGATACACCGATCGCCCATCCGACTGTTTTTGATAACAAGGAAGACTGCGGAGAATCCGCGCTGCTTCATCCCATAAAGCCACCTCAGGGCAATCCATCTCTAAAGCGCAGGATAAGATATGATGCATCCGCAAGCCTTTGATTTCTTCCAACTTTCGGGGCGGAATATATATGCTATGCATCGTGCTCAGCCCTAGAACAAGCGAAAGGAAATGGTACAGCTGTCGGATGACAAGCCGCATTCCCGCCACAGACTTTCGCCCATTTTCTTCCCTGATAGAAAGGACCCGCCCATCACTATCGCACTTCACTTCCAGAAATAAATCCCAAAGCTCCTCCTCGCTTCGTCTTCCTCCCTCAAAATACTCAGAAAGCTCAGACAGGTCTGAGTACATGAGGCTTCGCCTCACCAGCGCAATCAGACGTTTCTGTGTGAACTTCAGCGGCAAAGCAGAAAAGATGAACTGCTTATCTTCATCCAAGGCATCCAGAAGATACTGTGAAATCGTCCGCTCATCCCCATACTGAGAGACACGGATACACCCCTGTTCAAAAAGTTTCATGAAGGAATCGTAATACGCAGCGTCCGAAAGAAGGCTGAAGAAACCGCGAGAATCCACCAGCTGATTATACGTGAGGACCACTATATTTCCCTCATGGACGATCTCATCATAGAGCTTCTGCTGCCCAAGAAGAATCTCCTCATCCGACATTCGTACTGAGTCAAGCTCGAACAGGTATACATATTTCCTTTCTATTACAGCTCGTCCCATAGTCATTTATATGCCCTTCACACTCATTTACTCGAATACATATGCCACTACTCTGTCAATTTGTACCATTTAAATAAACTACATATAATAATTTATGCCCTAATTCGCCTTGTGCTGCAAGTGCTAATATAGAAAAATTCAGCCATTCAAAACCCTAAAATCCGTAAAGAGTGCGCCGCATTGGTTGCATCAAAGTGAAAATCACAATTGAAGCCTATGATCATATCCAGCAACAGTACCTGCGTGAGAACAAAAAACAACAAGAAATTGCTAAAGAACTTAGCATATCACGCAATACGGTGACCAAGTATTGCAAGGAAGTCGCTTATACAATCTTCATGCCGGTTACTCTCATTACACTCTCTGATTTCATACTCTAGGTAATACAATCTCCATGTAGCGATATATTTTTTATCTCAGCTAGCAAAGGCTTCCAAGCAAACAAGCAATAATGAATGATTTTCAGTATCATTGTATTTCCGTCTTCAACTTAATCAGCATTCCCTTGAACACCAAGTCTAAAATTTCTCTCTATAATATACTCATTTCCAACCATTTCATACCCCTTTATCCATCCTCGTTCCTTCAGCACCTCGAACAGCTGCTGATTCACTGCATCCGGCGTTTCTTTGATATGTCTCGTCGCTCCCGACTTTAGGATCTTCCCATAGGTCTCCACATCGATAGCAGATAACATGTCCTTAGCCTTTTCCATATCAAGCGTTAAAATCGCGCCTATCAAAATCCTTACTTTATTCTCTTTATCGATATAGGAGGACTGCATAATGTCCCTCAGCAAAACGCCATTATCATCCATATTGATTCCAATAAAAGGCTTGATATGCTGGTTGACAGCGCGCAGGAAAGCTTTGCACACCTTCGGCCGCAAACTTTCATACTTCCCAATAAGTTTTGGAATCTCAGCCTCATCCAGATGATAATCCACAATAATACACTGAATCTTTTCAGAAAGGTTTCTATACGGCAATAAGGCAACCGGCCCTTCGGTATGTCCCAAATACAGTTCTTTCTCTTCGTCTGTATATGAAGAATCTTGCAGGAACAAGCCAATATCACTGGATGTCAATGAGATTTTTCCCTCTTCCATCAACTGTTCAAAAGTATTCTTATCATTCTTTACATACGAGGTCAGTAATTGGGGATGCCGTTTTTGGAAAAAATTGAATAAATTTGGATTCATAGCCAAACGGCGTTCTTGAATCAATTTCCTGAGCTTCTCTTCTGGGAAAGATTCTGCATCCAATCCGCGCTGTTCAGTAATAGGATAGTCCAAAGCGTCCAAAATAGAAATATACACATTCGTATCAATAGTACACTCCGGTATAATCGCACTCTGAATAACCATCTGCTCATTCTCTCCAAGCGATGTGCAAATCAGGGGAGATTTAGCATAAGAAGAATTCAGACACTCGATCAGGGTATCGTCCACGCCAAATTGATTGATGTACTCATACAAGTTTTGCTCCGTATGCTTTACCAAGTCATGAGCCACCAGTAGTTTCCAGTCATCATACTCCTCGATTTCAGAAAGAGATACTACTGTCTCTGGCATCAGCCTTGAAAGATAATTCATGGCCGCTTCGTCGCCACCTCTCTTTTGATTGGTAAGAGCCACTGCCATATCAGATTTATCTGTAAAATAAGCATACTTCGACGAATATCCCGCTAAATTATCTAAGGCGGCATTCACGAACTGGGCAAAACGTGATTCAATATCCTTTCTGACACTATCATCTTCCGACAGTTTCCATAAAAGTGTAAGTGGCTTCGTGATAGCATCCGCTTCTGATGCCTCAGACACATCGGTAAAGAATACGCGTAGAGTATTGCCAGACAAAGCATAAAGGCCGCTATAGAAAACATCATGCAAAAGCTTTTTAGAAACACCTTCAGCATGGATATCCGAGAATTGAACTTTCAGCACCTTCATGGACGAAATCAGTTTTGCCTGTTTACCTTCATCCATATTTTGTGCCCGTTGCAGGAAATCCTGATTATCGCTGATATACTGGGCTAAACTATTTGCACTTTGCTGATTAAGCGCCGTCAGCTCTTCCTCACTAAGAAAAAGCAAAGCATCATAAGCTAATGCTTCTATAGTGTCCGCGGATAAATTGGACTCTGTATAAATTCGTCCCCAGCTGCTTGGACAAGTGCGAAACAGACAAGTTGCAAACGCATCCACTTTCTTGTCCGCCAAGATAAACTGAATGGCATAGGAAAAAGAATCCCCTTTGAAATTACGAACCACTTTTTCCATCTTTTGATAAATTCCCTCATCTTCTAAACGAGATAACAGATACAAAAGGAATGCCTGATTCAGCACACCAGCCCTTGAAAGCTCTGTTTCCGACATATTCTCCAAAACCAGAGGGATATTGTTGAGCTGCAGCCCCCACTTCGGACTTCCATTCTCGTGAAGATTCATCAGATATGTCTGATCCGCTTCCGAAAGCGATTCGCCATAGAAAAACGTAGTGTATTCCGCATAGGTTTCATCCAGATACCCATTGATCAGTAAATACTTCAGCAGGTTGAAATACTCGTTCTGACGGACAGCATCATAAGAGATTTCGTTACCGTTGTTATCACGCTCGTTTTGTAAAAATACTTGATTTATTTTTCCAATAAACATAGAAGCCAGCACCGAATAAGAAGCTCCATCTAGCAGTACTATCTTCTTATCACATTCTCTCCATTTTTCCGATACTGCATCTATCTTATATTCATTTTTGATTCTTAGATTTTCCTTTCGGCGCTTATATTCCTCCTTCGCCTTTTGTCCTATACCGTTATCATTTTGAATATATTGCTCCAGTTCACTTAAATCTTTACTCGTGTTATTAGAAAGATATCGGCTTCCCCATGCATCTTTATTATACTTAGTACCAATAATAGCCCACGCCAATTCATTAAAGTCATCTAAACTTTCATTTTTTATGGATTCAAGCTGTTTCGCATATTCCTTTTTCTCTTTTTCCAGTTCTTTTTTCCTTTCGAACACAAATGCTACTTTCCCTGCTTTTGATAGCAGAAAATGCACATACCCCTGCTGCTTCTGCAAATCAACAAAATCCTTTGGAAAAAGATTCTTATAGACAATCATCGACAACATCTTGTCTGGATTCAGTTTATTTCGCTGCCCCAACGCAGCGAAATATATTCTGAACTCATTCGCAATGTTTTTAATTAAGCGATAATCCTCAATATAGAGTCCCAGTGCACGAACCAGATCAGGATTTACCTGCTCTTTCAAACGGTATCGCTCAAGTATCGCAAACAGCTTGTCCGAAGAATTTTTTGTATTTGTGACCGGTATAATCGGAATCAGAAAATCAAAAAACTTCGCCCTTTCTTTATTGATGAAAATATCATCCCGCAGAAGATAGATGAATTTAATCGCTGCTTTATCCTCATTTTCCCGCTTGGCATTAACCAGCTCGTTGATTTCTTTCAGCCGCTCAAAAATAAGCGTCGTATCAAAGCGATCGATGTCTTCAAAAATGAAAAACTGCTTCTCCGAATGATTCAGTATGTACAGAATACTGTCTAGGTATTTATCAAAATAGCCAGCCTCCTCATTCTGAAACAGCTCAATTTCATTTCCCTGAATCTTCACATGACGAATGTGAGCAAAAAATGATTGAATCGCCGCCCCACGGCTATATATGAATGTCATAACCCCTGAAATCAAAAGCATCAAAATTCCAATACGAATAATCGAAGTCAAATAATTATTGCTAAAGAAAAAATGACGAATGGCCGGCAAAGTAATAGTCGGAGTGCACCAAAACACTAAAAGGGACCCTATGATTCCGGCCAAAAGCAGAGAAAATACGCCGGAATCCTCATCAATTACACTAAACCCAGCTGCTTTAGCCACCTTCTGCGGAATCTTGTGCACTATCTGATTGATAATCTTCCCCTCTAATAGTTGCTCCATCTGATAGGCCAAACCCGCAACTTCACTTTCATTGTGCGCATCTGTAAGAACCTCTCCATCACAGATTGGATTTCCAGCCTTAGTCGGCTGCAAATGGGACAAGGAAATCCGAAGGCATTTCTCCTTATACTTTTTCTCAATTGCTGCTTGCGACTGTAAATAGCTTTCCAAGACGCTACTTTTCCCCGCTCCGTATGGTCCTGTAATGGCAATATTTTTTAGGCTAGGCTCCGAAAACGCCTGATCAAGTGCCTGTTTATAGTTTGAAATGTCAACATCGCAAGCCGGTGTCAGATCTTCAAAAGGAACATTTGGCGAACAGTTTTCCAGTATTGATACATGACCATTATCTTTCTCACTATTCATCGATGGTCCTCCTTATCTTACAAAAATAAATGAGCGATTTTGCCAAATACGTGAACGCATTGCCCGCTTTACTTATTAAGCTTCAATCCAACTACCATCGTGGAAATCTCTATGCAATTTCAAGAGTTTAACAATCCAAGCCCACATGACTTATTTTTAATCAGCATTCCATTCACGTTTTTCTATTAGTTCTCCAGCATTTGCGCCCACAATGGTTACTCACGAAAAGCCCCAAATATATCTCATAACGTACAAATTTTATGTTTTTCCACGAGAGATTTACAGACTTTTAGTTAAAATACTTGTCCATAAGTGATGCCCGTAGCATAGGCTATTTTATTAGCGCTTCCCTGCCATCTGATCTCTGGCGTCTACTATCTCCCCTCTGATGTCTTACATCGCTCCGACGATCTCTTTCAAATATGCACGGAAATCAGCTCCCAGATCCTCACGGCGCAGAGCAAATTCCACGACAGCCTTGAGATATCCGAGCTTATTTCCAGTATCATACCGCTGCCCTTTGAAATTATAGGCATAGACTTTCCCATTTCGCGCCAGTACGCGAAGCGCATCCGTCAGCTGGATCTCTCCGCCCTTCCCAGGTTTTGTTTCCTCCAAAATGGAAAAAATATCTGGAGTGATCACATACCGTCCCAAAGCAGCAAAACGGCTCGGCGCTTTGGCGACAGACGGCTTCTCGATCATATCCGACACCTTCATCAGATCAGGATCCATCTCTGGTTTCCCATCGATGATGCCATAAGAAGACACCTGCTCCTCCGCAACCATCTGACAGCCGACGATCGTTGTTCCCGTCTTCTCATACTGCCGAATCAGCTGATGCAGTGCCGGCTCTCCGTCCCCGTTATACACGACATCATCCCCCAAAATGACGCCAAACGGCTCATCATCCACAAATTCCTTGGCACACAGGATCGCATCCCCCAGGCCACGCATATACGGCTGGCGCACATAGTGTACCTTGATACCAGAAATCTTCCGGATCTCTTCCAGCTCTTTCATCTTTCCGGATTCTAACAAATGCTACTCCAGCTCCGGAGAAGAATCAAAATGATCCTCCATAGCACGTTTCGCATGGCCGGAAATAATGAGAATTTCCTCAATCCCGCTGGCCAAAATTTCCTCTACAATGTACTGAATAGCCGGCTTATCTACAATAGGCAGCATCTCCTAGGGCATGGCCTTTGTTTCCGGAAGAAAACGGGTACCAAACCTTGCGAATTTTCTGCATTCAAATTCTCCTTCGGTTTTATATTATCTCAATAATAATAGATGTAAAAGTCTCAGATTTGATTATCACCCTCTATAATTGCTCTGATCCTATCTGCAGATTCAGAACTATAATCTTTGCAGATTTCTTTATAAAAGGCTTTAACATCCGGGTCATTAAGAACATAAGTAACCTGATGATTAGCAAGTGCAATATGCAACAATCGATCTTTTTGCTCCGGACTCCACATCTTTTGAGCAGAAAGTTTCGATATGACATCATGAGTAGTCTTAAATGACCCACTTTCCTCAAGTTGATTAATGAATATTTCCTTTTGTTTTTCTTCAAAAGATTTCTGCCTATCATCCTGCTTCATTTCATGCAAGCATTTGACATGAAATCTTTCCAGTCGTTCATTAGTCTCCGTTCGTTCAATAATATTTTTAACCAATTTTTCTAACTCATGATTTTCTGTATAATCAGCAGATGCAAAGTAACGAATCCGTTCATCATGCATCATTTTAAATACTTTGCTTTTATCATTAGTTTCTGGATTATAAACACCTATAGAATAGCCCCCTTTACTGTTAACAAGCTTCATACAGGGAATATCAGTATCACTATCTCCAATATATATCATATTCCTGAAGGGGACCCTATAGTCTTCCGGCTTTACAAAATCATTAATATGTGAATCATTGACATCTAAAGCGCCTTTTTCAATTCGGAAAAGAAACTGTGTTTTATTAGTATAGTTAACAACTTGTGAAGGCCATATAGCAACTCCATCTTTATCATAATAAAACGAACTGGCATAAATAGCATCAAACTCTGATGCCACTCTTGTACCTTCAATCATTTCCTTCAGCCCAGACGAAATAATGTAATGTTTTACTTCAATTCCATGATTTCTGCCGAAAGAATTAATACGCTTAAACCATGAATCAACACCGGGAAATAATTTCACCTTACGGCCATATTCTTTTAAACTTTCTTCATTAAAAATCAGTTTCCCATGTGCTTCTTTTACCATCATAAGCATGTAGGCTAAATTCTGATCCATATGGTTCTGCTCAGCCAGTTTATTGGATTTGCACCAAAACGTCTCTACATCATATCCAACAGACTGAATATACCCCTGTGACTGCATATCATCTGGAGATAATGTTTTATCAAAATCATAACATATAGCTAAAATCGGCTGTTTTTCGTTTAACTGTTTAAAATCCATCTTTAATCCCCCTTTCGACAATCAATATGTTCCCCCGCATTGTTAAATATATTGTATCACATGTAATTTGGCATTAGGACAATCACTCTGCGAAAGAAAGTTTAACTGCCATTGGGGTAAAGATTATTATTCGGTTAGGAGCAAGCAAATCCGCCAAGTAGAGCCAGAATAAAATCGCCACTCGGAGGCGGAAGAATTCAGCCAAAACTGGTTAACAATAGTAGTCAACTCCCTGTTTCGTATAGCATAGACTTGAACCGCGTAATATTCATAAGACAAAACGGCCCTTTCCCTTTATTCCGCTATTTCTATATCTCTCTAAGGTCCGCTAAAACACATTCATTGCACTACAAAAAGCCCGGTATCTCCAAATCAGCAAATGCCCAATGAGTTCGGTGTCTGCATGGTCTACGGCCGCTGCAGTACGGGGTACGACGGGGCACGCCAGGCATAAGTCACCCGTCATTTCTGCATATGTGGAGCTGATTTAGAGTCCTGAGTTCATTGTGTAGTTCATATCTTTTATCCTTTCTGGCCAGATTGGATGGAAGGAAACAAGGGAATCCCTGCGTGTCCGAAATGCCCTCTCCTGCCGTGCCATGGATTGACAGGAAAGCGCCTGCTTTCAGAATTGCCTTATAAACTTGTTCCTTCTACTATATTAATAGAAAAAATCGCTTTTATGTGAACGTTGAAAATAAAAAAAATTATTTTTCTTCATTTTACGGAATATTGGAAGGAGATGCAAGGAAATAGTAACAAAGAGGGTGCCCGTCACACCCCTATAAACTTGCCTCCCCCTGCCTCAGGTGGCAAGGAAACTGGATTCATAGGGAGTCGTCAAACGACTGAGAATTCAGTGACACGCTTCCCACCGGGGTGTGGGTGGCGAGCACAGCGAGCCGAAAGGGGAGCAGCTGCCTGTGGCAGCTGCATAAGAGAGGGATCCATAGTTTCAAAGGGCGCCTTCATTTACCATTGATTTTTCCCCCCTCCGGCCTACCCTGTTGATTATCTACGTCAAAAATATTTCCAGAGAGAAAAGTAACCATGCTTAATGCGTAAGTTCATTACGATGAGCTCTTATATCTTTCCATTAAAAAATTTCCTGCGTCCTTTATAAAACCAATTATAATAATGGCCATTATGATTCCAAGCGGAAATGCTGCGATGATCGACACGCTTTGAATATTAGCCATAGAACTTTCGCTAAAAAGCAAAGCAATTGGAAGAACAATGAGAAGCACGCACCAGATAACCTCAATCTTTCTAGATGGATAACTTCCCTCATCTAAACGATGATAGCTATAACAACTTGCGATAAAAGCTATAGAATCAAAGCTAGTTGCATAGAAAGCAATCATAGTGATTATGAGCCAAGCCAAAACGACCATTGGATGGGGCATCATATAGACCATTGAAATAATCACATCGTATATATTTACTCCGGATTGGTACATCGAAATGAAATCCTTCTGCCCCGTCATCTGTATTCCCATGGAATAATTCCCAAGAACGATGAAGCTGATGCATGTACTCCCTACACCGAATACATAACCACCAAGAATCAACTGACGAATAGTTCTGCCACGGCTGATTTTCCCAATGAAGAAAGGAGCCGCAATGCTCCAAACCATCCAATATGACCAGTAATAAATAGTCCAATTTTGAGGGAATGAAGACGTTCTAAGAGGATCTGCATAAGTTGCCAACTCTATGAAATGATTAACCATAGTCCCGAAAGACTGCAGACCGGTCTCAATAATATATCGATTTTCGCCGCAAAATAAGCCAACAAAAACAAGCAGACCAAAAAATAGATACATACACCAGTCTGACAAGTGAGAAATCCCTTTAATGCCATACAGAAGGGAATACGTGTAAACAGCAAAAGTAATAATAATAATGCCAATAGTAATTAACGTACGAGAAATCTGTAGACCGGTCAATGTTTCAATAACAACTGCCATCAACGGTGTTGCAACAGAAAAAGTAGTCGCAGTTCCTGCAAGCAAAGCAAAGACAGAAAATAAGTCAATGAGTTTTCCTAACTTTCCATCTACCATTTTCCCTAATAGTGGCCGACATGCTTCAGAAAATTTCTGCCGATTTCGTTTCCTGACATGAAGCATGAATCCGAAAGAAGCAGCCAATACCAGATAGAAAGCCCATGGTATGAATCCCCAGTGAAATAAGGAAAAAACGCCAGCCCAATTTTGTATGGTCCCCAGTTCTACAATATGTGGATCTGCTGCATACATGACCCATTCAGAGAAAGAATAGAATAGAATATCAGCTGCCAGACCACAAGTAAACATCATAGCGCCCCATGTCCAAAAAGAATACCTGGGCTTTTCACTTTTATTCCCGAGAATAATATCCCCATATCTTGAAAATGCCAAATAGAGAGAAATTGAAAAAATACCAATGCCGATTAGGAGATAGTACGAACCAAACGTATCCCCCAGGACTGAACGTATCTGCCCAAGCAAAAGATTCGATTGTTCCGGATAAACAAAGAAAAAGAAAGCCATACTGGAAATACAAACAATTGGTATAATGGTAATTTCCCAATCAATTAGATTATCATTTACTGTCCTCATAATTAGCCTTTCATTTTAGTAATATTATTTTTTAGTGATATCGTTTTACTTTTGTCATACAGATATCGATAGTTTCTCTCATGCACCTTAAAAGTGAAGCCAACGGATTGATTATTCTCCCCCTTTATACTGCAAATATCGATAATCTCCCCTTCCTGAATATTCATCCTCTCTGCAATACTGGCCATAATAGAAGAACCTGTATGATTAATATAACTGGAATCAAACTGCCTGAGTTCATCCAATGAGTCAAACTCAAAAATTGTCTTTGCCGGGTATTTTCGAATTTTCAGTTTTAATTCATCCAAATGCCCTATATAGATATTCTCCCAAAGCTTATCAGCCATACCTGGCAAATCATAATTATGATTCAGAATTTCAATGAAATGTCTGCTAAATGAATAATCCCAGAAAGTATGCCCTAACATATACCAGCATGCCTTCCCTCCTATGTGTACTTTATCGATATATCCATGTGAATCCACTGAGAGACACCATTCTTTAGTTGGTCCATCGGAATAAACCGCTGCATAATACCCATCATCCTCATAAGCCGAGAATGGATTCCTGGTAAAATAATTATCAGCTGAGCATATGTATGTATCTCCTATGATATCTTCCACCGTCTTTATGCTGCTATTATTATTCCGAACGGCATATTCATGATTATATCGAAGATAAACATTGAATTTATCCCTAAGATAATCAAACATATTAGACTTATAACCGGTCACAATATAAATATCACGAATTCCCGCTTCACGAAGCTGTATAATCTGCCGCTCTATCAATACTTCGCCTTTAACTCTGATCAATGCTTTTGGTTTTTCAAAGCTTAATGGCGCAAAACGACTGGATGTTCCGGCTGCCATAATCACAGCATTTTTTACCTTTATCATTATTTAATCCTTTCCCTTGCATATCGGTAGTAGTCCTTCGCATACCTATACTGTCGTAACGAGTATTCTCCAAACTCAACCCCTAGCTGACTTTTATATTCACACCAGTTTGACCAGAGCAGTCCACAAGCCGCCATATAACAATAAATTTTTGTCCTTGTATCATCACTGCACTGCCCTTTGAAATAAATATCAATCAGATGATCAGTTTGAGCTTTATTGTACATCGCATAAATGCAAAACATCGCAATATCTACATGAGGGTCCTGCATTCCCGCATATTCCCAATCTGTCAGCTGCAGTTGATCTCTACCATTTTCCATATAGAAAAGGAAATTATCATAAACCGCATCAATATGAGTCAAGCAGAAGTCTCTCTGTTGAAAATCAATATATTTTTTCAGCGAAAAGACATGATTCGTCGTCTTTTCGTGATCCTGATACATGGATTTATTATCATTCCATAACGAATGATAAAATTCAATATTTTTGAAAATGTCAAAAGTATGTTTCACTTGCAGCCTCTGACTATGCAGTTGCCGCAACTTGCTCATACACCTCTGCAAATCCGCCTCATTAAACGGATTGCATGTACGCACATTATGCAAGTACCGTGTAATCTTAAAGCCATTTTCTGCATTCATATAAACCGGAATATCACATAATCCTTTACCTTTAATGGCCTCATACACATGTGCTTCCTGTCTGCGATCAATCAATAAATCCGTTCCTTCGCCAGGAATACGCATAATATACTTTCCATCTGAAAGACCAGTTGTCCTGATGTTTTTAACATTAAAGAGAAATGATCTGTTTGTCATTCCTTTTTTCAGCACATTAATTTCCGTCACATCAGACTCTCTACAATGGAAAACATCTGCAATTGTCGAAATGGCATCTGATTTTAACTGATCCGAATTTCCATCTAAATTTCTCAGCTGCTCATACGTATTGATTTCTACACAGTGCTTGTTATCCACAGCTTCAGCAAATACAATCATCTTATTGCCGGTGTAAAGTGTTTCCTCCCAAAATTTATCTAGATATGTCGGATACTCATGATACTTATGAATTCTATTACGAACAATCTCACATACTTCTCCGCAAAGATAACTGATGCCAATCATCTTATTACCCTTTACACCTGGCTTCACGAGAACAAGTTCACCCTTTCGATTGACTCGTACATTTGAGTCATCATCAGGTAAATCACTGACCATATACCAAGGATACAACTCTACCTTGTTAAATGGATTCTCCCGACACCATACATCAGAAGGAATAACATATGTATTTTTTAAATATTTAGCAGCACATGCCAATGATTCAAGATTGTTATATTTTGCATATTTCGGATTTACAATCAAATCTACATTGTATTTATCCATTAGATATTCAAATTTCTCTTTCATAAATCCAACCACAATATGGATTTCACTGATTCCGACCTCATGAAGCTGTCGTATAGTTCGCTCTATGAGTGTTTCCCCTTTTACTTTTAATAAGCCCTTCGGACTCTCCATATTGATTGGTACCATTCTCATACCATAGCCAGCTGCTAATATAATTGCATTTCTCGGTGATTGTGACTGTAAGAAAGCTTTTGCTTTGTCAGCAAGAACTAATGTTTCACTATTCCTGCCAAATCGTATCAAGTAACCATTGCTAACCAAAAGCCGCAATGCCTGATTTACTGTTCCTAAAGCATATCCCAATGATTCCGCCAAAATCCGTTGTGATACAAATGGACTCAAGCTTAAAGCCTTTAATATATTTAATTCTTGAATATTCATTTCTATCCCCTCTTCATTCATCACCTGCTGTTCATGAAAATTATATATTTTTGTTTCATGAACGCAATGGCCTGATTACGCTCCATACAATCTTCTTATATTCCTCCTTCAAATTAGATAAGATATCCTTGCTGCAAAAGAGCATCACACACACCATGAATCAGGCTTTCTGTGCTCTGCGAGTCGGGATTTGCCTTGTTATCCATGCTTCTTGTCGCCTTTGGCAATATCGGCACCCAGGGTACCGGAGCCTATCTAAATTGCATGATCATAAAAAGTGGTATCCCCCAAAACTACTGTATGCTTGTAACTCTCACAGATATCTATGTAGCTATACTTACCATCTGGGGCGGTGTAGGAGAACACTTCGGTACATTCATCTCTATTGCAGCCTTCATACAGGCCCCCAATGTTTCCGCTTTCCCTGCTTTAATGGAATTTATCTCCTAATGCGAATCTTTCCTATTATTTTTACAATATGTTGCTTATTAAATAACAGATACATAAAATAAACACATCCGTAAGCTATGGTACACCCCCAGCTATTTATAAGAAATCCAGTTAATATAAATATCAAAACCATACAATTATCGGTTATTAAATCTCGCATTATGTTTATTTTAAGGATTTTCATCAAATAGTTTTCAGCAAGCTCACACCTGAATGCATATAGAAAGATAACAGATATAATTGCCAAGTGTATATTGTGCATCACATATACTGTCAGCATGGTAGCAAAACAGCTGACAGTAATACTAATGATATTAATCTTTAAAATCAAGCCTTCTCTTCTGATAGCTTTTAAATATGTATTTATAAGGAGGCTAAACCTACTCTCATATACGCATACTGGAAAAAGTATAGCCATATATGCAAAAGATTCTGAATACTGAGGAAGCCAAAATGAAAATATCAATTTAGCCGGGTAATAAAAGAGCAATATTCCAAGCACAATGACTGACAAAAATAACCTTCCCTTAATATAAACAGCACCCAATTTTTTTAAGTCAATGTGTTTTAGCAAAGGAAAAAATACAACACTAACAGAATCGATAAAGACCATTAAAAAGTTAGATAAGCTTAAAACTAAAGACACTTTACCAAATGTCGATACATCCCACTCTGCAGAAATCCCAAAACGTACAATTCCAATAATAAAGAAACCTACAATATTTGCCGCTAGCAATTGGATTCCAACTTTAATATTTTCTAAAGCTTCCATAGTAACCAGCTTTGAAGTTGGCAAATGAGTTGTGAATAATACATGACACGCAAAAACGCCAAAAGTAGATGCTATTGCCAACGCAATTAGGTTTGATGAATACATAGACTCATAATCTCTTGCTCCCAGGAACAGGAATACTAAAATCAAGAGAAGTAGTGTTCCTCTCTCCACAGCAATGAGACCTGCATACTTTTTAATACAATTGGTCATTTGTAAAATAGAGCTGCAAAGACCCTCAAAATTATAAAGTGGTAATATAACAGCAACACCTAAAAGAATTTCTTTTTTTACTGGATCTCGTATGAAGTTAATGTTCAAAAGAGTCATGCATAAAGATACTATAATCATAAGTAATACATAACTATATATCTGCCCGGAGAAACAACTTTTATTTAAGTTCTCCAGCTTATCTCCTGCATAACGCAGATAAATCCCATCTCTCCATCCAAACGTAACCCCCCCTAAATAAGTCATGTAAAATAAAAACAACTGCCATTTCCCATATTCATCTATTGATAGAAATTTTGGGACAAACATTACCATGAAAATAGAAACAAAGAAGGACAGAAGATTGGCGCAAAAAGAAAAAGAAATATTCTTAAGAATCTGACGTTTTACCATAATCTATCCTCCTTCCTTTAAATGCCATGAAACGATGCGTACTCACTTAGGTACGTCTATTTATACAGTAACCAATAATAAAATAATTCATATAATATTATAGAATCGTGATGTTGATTCATAAACTCGCACAGCAACTAATACGCAAAAATCAACATGAAAGTTCACTATTTATTTAAAAGTCAGGAAATTTATATAAATACTCGCTCAAATTAGCTTCTATATATTCAATTTCATTCTTGCTTTGTGGCAAATCTTTCCATGTCTGCGTATTTCTTTTGGAAATATTAGGATTAAAAATCTGCCCTGCTCTTTTATGGTGCTTCTCTGAAAGCCCAAGCCAGACTCTAAGCTGGCTTGTCGTATCTCCATATTTATATATTAAATCCTCAAAACGGACAAATCGAATATTGTCAGTGTTCAGATTTTCTTCCTTACGATGTGCCCTGGTGTATTTAAACCATTTGCAAAATGTTTCTACATCATTTGGTAAAATACCATCTTTCCATACATATTTATCCAAAATAAACACATCCCGTGGATCCCGATCAACAACGACCACCTGAATGGGATCCTTGAAATATCTCAAATATCTTTTTAGATTCATGGGAGGAAGAAGCTGGTCTACCATCAGTATGTCCATATTTTTAGGTACTACAGAATTAAAAAGGTTATGGATATAATCCTGAGTACATTTCAGAAACTTTTCTTTTGAAGGATGGCTCCCATATGTAATTTCACTTTTCATGGAATTATATTGCCTATCAATTTGTCCACTCCATATTGTCATGTGAAGCAACTTGTTTAGAATTCTTTTCCTGAAATAAAAGAAAGAGCCTCTATCGTAAAGATCATACATCCACCACCCATGGTATTTAAAATCAGTAAGGGCCTCAATATACTCATACGAGTACTTTTTCCATTTATCACCAAAAAAAGCTGTATATTTACGACCCAAAACATTGCCGCAGTAGAAATCAACTAATCTCTTATATCTCTTCAGCGCATGTCCGGAATTATGTCGATTAAAGCATTCTACCAAGTTGAATTCCAAATCAGAAATTCCATCTGGATCCTGAATAAATCGGAATTCTTCATTAGTAAATGAATAAACGGTGTCAAATTCAGATACATAATCAGTCACCGCGCTGGAACCGGTTCCATAATAACTGGCGCAAGTAATAAATCTCATTTATATTCCTCCATAATCAGATTCAAAATATATAAAAGCCTAGATTTGATTGTTTCCGGCATAAAGGCCTGTGTCCGTTTACTGCTTTCCTGCTTGTAATGGTTATATAATTTATCATTCTCAATCAATAAATTAATCTGCTTTGCCATGTCAGTGGCATTATGTACTTTACAAAGAAGCCCAAAATCATTATTGCCTAAAATTTCCCGTGGTCCCGTAGGACAGTCAGTAGCTACAATAGGAAGATGAAAATACAATGCTTCAATAATTGTTGTAGGAAGCCCTTCAAATTCGCTGGATTGAACCATCATAAAAGCAGATGAGTAATAATCCTGTACATTAGTCTTTGCCCCCTCAAAAAAAATATGGGCAGAGATTTCTTCTCCCTTTTTCTTCGCATATTCCATGGCCTTAGTCCTATCAGGCCCATCACCAACAAACACAAGATTTAAATCCTCATGCTTTTTTAACACAAGTGCAAAAGCATCAATTAGTGTATAGGGGTTTTTGTGGGGGGCCTCCATTCGGGATACCATAACAATGTATTTCCCATATTTTTCTTGCAGCCTTCTGACTTCATTATTATTTACCCGCTTTTCCGCAATAAAGGAAGGGTTATACAACTGGTGGATATTTAAATGAAGAAATTTATTATACTCGAAAACCTCATGCTGCCCAGATTCAACGAGCACAACCAAGTTTTTAATTTTCCGATATAAATTCAAGAAACCGTCTGACTGCAGGAGATAACTGTACAAGGCACCATGAAGCCAGCAAAGTTTATGTTTTGCCTTTACAAAATCATCTGCCACAAAGGTCAAATCATTGAAGTGCCCCGAAAAGGCAATTGCAAGATCATAATGATTGTTTTCCTTGATTCTGCTAATCATCTTGAGTGCAATATTAAGAGGAAACAGCGCCGTTGCCATCATTGGATATGCATATTTTCCCCAGTTCCACATACGAATGGCCTTATTGTACTGTTCCGGCGTTAATTTTCTGCTATAGTTGAAATGTACCATGTGGCAGGATGAGGGAAATTCCTTTTCCAAGTCAGTCAAATGAGGCCTAAGATTAATGATAGTTACATCATGACCCGCAGACGTCAAAATTCTTGCATAGTCTGCTCCAACTCTCTCTATTCCACCTATTTGTAATCCATCGAATACCATAGCTATTTTCATAGTCATCCCTCATTAATACAATTACTATATGCGATATGTTCTTTAGATTAAGCACTTTAATGCAACTACTGAAAAAACTAGTGCCTTCACCGATTATTTTCCACATAGCGCCTAAAAAATCGTCCCGTAATAATTAGATATAGGCCCAAGAAGAAAATGGCATACTCAATTACAATGAGACTTTCAACTAATGACCGTCTGGGGAACGTTATAAGAATAAAAAGACAGATTAAACGGACATATCTTTCCCAATTATTTGAAATAAAATATCGTCCGAATATATTGCGTAAAAAAGAAGGCCCAACAAGTGAAACAATGCAGCCAAGCCAGGAAAAGTTCATATAGGTTTCTGCGATAAAAGAAAAACCGGTTCCGAAGTCAAGCAAAGAGCCAAATTCAGCATGGTTTGCAACAAGCAGCCATTGGGTTGGATTGATTATATGCTGCTTAATGCCCCAAAAATCAAATGTACTTGGAATGAGGCTCAAAAAAGAATTAGCATAGGAAAGGCCATATTGATAATTATATGACGAAGGCACAAACAAACTAACAAATGAAATCGAATAAAAATTAAATCCTAACTCTTCAATAATTCGTGCCAAAACACCTGTCCTAATAATATCCCAAACGCCCATCTGCTCTCCAGCAGAAGCCACCCTATTATATGCAATGAATGCGGAAAGTGCGCCTAAAAGAAAAATTCCTACACATAATAAAGCATTGATAACTATTTTATTTCTTTTTCCCCGATAGCTAGAATAAATATCATAGAACAACACCATAAGCCAACTGATACCGGTCATTCGATCACCAATTATAAGAGAAGCTCCACATACATATAAGATCTGAAAAGCATCATGAAAACGCTTTCTTAACAAACTCTTTGAATGGAAATTTTTTAAATAGCTGGTATGGATAATTTACTTCACTATAATCATTCATGCAAAGCACATTTCTCATCCACAGCTGTTTGTTCTGGAGAATACTGAGACCGGCAGATGCAGACGTGTAATGAACAAGTTTCAAATCTGAATCGTTCTGCAAATTTTCCATACGCCGTCCAGCATTCGGGGAAAAAATCCGGCTTAAATTAATCATAGTATGGTTCTTCCTTAATCCTATACGAATTTCTCCTGAAAATAAACCATTTTTGCAGTTATGTTGGTTTTAAGGAAAATAGCTGCTGTATTTCAAAGTCTAGTTATAAAAGATTAGAAAAAATTCGTATGAATCTTAACTTTTTACCATAATCATTTCCTACCAAGTTTAAAAGCAATCTTAAGTCCTGAAATACCCCCCATAAGAGCTAAAGCAGCCAAACGATTTTTCATCCTTGCTCTTTTATCCATAAGGACTGCCATCCGTTCCTCTTTTAAAGTAGTCACGATGCGTCGATACTGATTTGGGTATTTCTTTTTTAAATCCGATGCTTGAAGGATGAGCCGGCAATAGTTGCTGAACTGTTTATTCATTGCAGCCTGCTCGATAAGTGCTCCTTTCCCTCGGCATGCTTCGACCAACTGGTCCGATGACTCGATCAGGTCATGGATGAAGGCTTCATTTCGCCTCCCCATGATACTCCCCTTTCGCTGGAAGTAGTAATAAAGCGGGACTCGAATGAAAGCCACGGTCTCCGCCGCCAGATAAAACTTGTAAGTGGTATAGAGATCTTCGAAGAGTTTCCCCTTTGGAAATGGATATTTTCGAGCCAAAGACGCAGGAAGAAGGATTCCCCAAGCAGAAACATCATGAAATCCCTGATAAAGAATCTCCACCAAGCCTTCCTTCGCATTCACACATGCCGCAGATATACGTGAAGTATCTAAATCCTCTATCCCGTTTTCATCATACACTTCTGTAAATCCGCATACAGAAAAATCAGCGTCCTGCCTGATCCCCTGCATCAGCATTTCCAGATAGGCCGGATGCACATAGTCATCGCTGTCGACAAAAGTGACATACTCTCCTTTGGCAGCGGTCATGCCAGCATTGCGCGCGTCAGAAAGTCCGCCATTCTCTTTATGTAATGCATGAATATTCGAATATTTTTTCGCATACGCATCACACATAGCCGGACAAGTATCGGGTGATCCATCATCTACGAGGATAATTTCAAAGTCTTTGTACGTCTGTGACAGCAGGCTCTCCACGCAGCGCGGAAGATACGCTTCCACTTTGTATACAGGAACAATCACGCTGATTTCAGGAATCATTTCTTATCCTTTCCTTCATATAAACGAACGCTTTCTTCTATCATCCGCTCCATTTGGTATTTCTTTTGAAATATTTTTTCTGCTTTTCTGCCCATATCAGCCAGTTTTTCTTTATCCAATCCTGACAGAAGATGAATCAATGTATCTGGAGAGTCAAACGGAAAGATATAGCCATTTTCTCCATTCTCAACCAGTTCAGGCAGAGCCCCTCGATCGCTGGCGATCACGGCTTTCCCATACTTCATCGCTTCGACGGCCACCAGACCGAAAGCTTCCCAGCGTGATGGCATCACTACAGCATCGCACTTCTCATAGTAGCTGGCCAGCTTCTCATGGTCGATCCATCCTAGAAATGTAACTTTTTCGGTATTGTGCTTTTCTATCTGTGTCCCACCGATGACATTATCTCCGATGACCGTCAAATGCAAATCGTCTCTATGAAACTGGCTTAATTGTTCAAGCAAATAGTCAACCCCTTTTGGGGGGCAAATCTCCCAACAAACAGTAAGTTGATGCACCCCGCGGAGAGCTTGAGCGCCTCGTCGATTACACCTTTTCGTCCAGAAATCCCGCTATAAATGACTTTCATCTTTGCTTTTGGCAGACCGTAGTGCAATGCCGCATGGTACTCATAGTTGGAAACATTGATTACAGCATCAGTAGCACGAAGGAGACAACGCTCCATGAAAGCATATATTTTCTTTTTCCATTCAGCTGTATTTCTCAAAAAGGCACAGCCATGTGCATTATAAATCACACGACAGGGCTTTCCTAGAAAAAGCATAGGAAATCGCACGAAGAGGCCCTGCCCAGGTACTATGGCAGTACACCACATCCGGTTTTCGTCTTCGGATTTCTTTGCGCACCGCCAGCATGGCGGGAAGGATTTGTAACAAGCTGCGATGATACGGATAGTACGTCACATGATCCTCCGCCATCGGCCAATGATGTTCCGAGTTTTTATCTGAGCAAATGAGGAAATCCTCGATTTCCGGATGTTGCGGATGCATCAGCAGCGTCTTGATATACGTGGCTACACCGCCCTGCACATACTCTCCTATGTGTAAGACTTTCATGCGCATGCCTCCCATTCAGGAAGCAGGCAAGTAACCCATACCGATTTCCCTGCACAAGGTCCGCCATGTGTAGACGCACGGCTATCGTGTCCCCCCCGTGGACATCTGCTCATACATATGCTCGAGCTTCAAGGCAGATGCATCGATGTCAAAACCAGCCTCTCGCATTTCTTGTTCTACCTCCAGGTTTCTTTCCCCTGTACAGGAAACTATCTTTTCCGCCCAGCGCTCTGCGCCTTGGGACAGATCAAAAAATACTGCGTTCTTTGTCAGCTTTGTCTCACCTGTCACCGCTGTAGAGAAGAGACAGGAAAGGCCATTCGCCTGAGCTTCGACGCCGACGACGGGCAGTCCTTCGTAGTGAGATGGCAGGACGAAGAGATCCATCGCATTGTACAAGTCTTGTACATCGGAGCGAAGGCCCAGAAATTTCACTTGCGCTCCGATTCCCAGCTGCTGTGCTTTTTCTTCCATCTTCGGACGAAGCTGTCCATCACCGATAAGGAGAAGCATCATGTGCGGTTTCTTCTTTAGCGCTGCTGCAAATGCATCAAGCAGGAATACATGGTTCTTCGGAAACACGAAGCGCCCCACATGGCCTATCACAAATTCATCCCCCAACCCCAGCGCTTTCCGCAATGTTTTCCTTTTCTCTTGATGAAAGGCGTATTTGGAAAGGTCTATCGCATTATTGATGACAGTGACCTTTCCACTGTCAGCCAAGTCTTTCCCATACATCCAAACAGCGGCCAGTTGGCTGCAGGCGAGGTAGCGATTGGCAAAAAGTCTAGCAAAGGGGCGCAGAATGTATTTCATAATATTCCTCTTCGTCTCACCTGGGGAAGAGGTGCTGTGATTGTGCAGGATACGCACGGGTACTCCCGCAAGCCAGGCCGCAAAAAGCGGAAAGGCAGAGAGTGTATTCATATTCGAATGGACTATTCTGTAGTGATGATTTCTTATCACTTTATATATGCCATACATAAAGGCAATAGGATTTTTATAGTAGGGCGTCACTTTATAAACTCGACCACCCATAGCCTCAACTTTGGGCGTAATGTCAATTTTATTATCATTATGGACGATGAAATCGAACTGTACTTTTGTCCGGTCGATGTGTTCATAATAATTCATAATGACAGCCTCTACGCCGCCTCCAGCCACAATTCCCAAAATCTGCAGTACCCGTATAGGTTCAGTCATAGTAAAACTCCTTCATATAATCTGCCTGTCGAATGCTCGTAGTACTAAGCCTGTTAACTATCTGAACCAGTACCTACTGCTTAAATATCAATACGCTCCCTTATGGCTCAGCACCACCGCCACGGTTCTCCACAGCAGTACCATATCCAGCCAGACGCTCCAGTTATGCACGTACCAGCTGTCCATCTGTACGCGCTCGGGGTAGTCGATGTCGCTGCGTCCGCTGGTCTGCCACATACCGGTAATGCCGGGGAGGACGGAGTAGTACTCCTTGATATATTTCCCATACCGCGGGACTTCCTTCTGGATGATGGGACGGGGACCGACGAGGCTCATCTCACCTTTGAGGACATTCAGGAGCTGAGGCAGCTCATCGAGGCTGGTCTTTCTAAGGAAGGCGCCGCTCTTTGTGATGCGGGGATCATTCTTCAGTTTGAATTCTCTATCCCATTCTTCTTTCGCTGCCGGATCGGTCGCGAGGAGGTGGTCTAAGACTTCCTGTGAATTCGTACACATGGAGCGGAATTTGTAGCAGTTGAATTCTTTCCCGTCTTTGCCAACACGGCGATGCTTGAAGATGACCGGTCCCGGAGAGTCGTGATAGACCCATGCTGCGATGAGGAGAAGGATCGGCAAGATCAGAAGACCGCCGCAGATGGTGGCAGCGAGGTCGAAGAGCCGCTTGGCGATCTGGTTCGATGTGCGGGCGAGGTTGTTCCGGATCTGCAGCACCATGATCTTCGCATCAAAGAAGGACTCGACGGTCACATTCGACATGGGGACGGCGACAAGGTTCGGCACGACGCCTACATTTCTCACGAGTGTCTGTGCCTGGTAGATGAGGGAAGAGAGCTGGGTCTGCGGGATGCCGGGGGCGGCGATGATGACATGCTGGACGCCGGTATCACGAATGACGCGCTCCATGTCACCAAATCCGCCAAGAATGGTGCAGGACTTGTCGTAGGGCTCATGGTCTTCGAGAAATCCGACGATGCGGTAGCGCATGCCGGTATCATTCTGTATCTGGCGCGCCATGACTTCGCCGGTCTTTCCTGCCCCAACGATGAGGATGGGGATCTGGAAGGCTTTCGATCTCTTCATCCCTTTCGCCAGAATGACACGGAAGAGGCAGAGCAGGGCGAAGGAGATCGCGGTATAGAGGATGACGTAGAAACGGGATACGTCCCCTGCCACCTGCGCAAGGAACATCAGGATGATGGAGAAGACGGTGCCGCCAAGGGAAGCCCGGAACAATTTTTTCATCATCTGGTAGATGAGCATGCGCTTCCCATAGAGGCCTTCATAGAGGATAAAAGCCATGTAGACCAGCGGTACCCAGAAATATTGGTAGATGGGGGCGATGTGATAGGTGGTGTGGGTGATCAGGAGGTTTCGAATGGCAAGGGAAAGTATCCCTGCCAGGACGAGGGCGATGTAGTCGCCAATGAGGTAGAAAAATGCGGCGCCGAATGCGCAGGAAATGGAATGGTGGTGTTTAGGGTTGTTCATGTGGTGGTATTCTTTCTTGTATATGAGACTTGGAGACGTTAGACTTCGAGACTTTAGACCCGAAGTCTGCGAGACTGAAAAAATCACCCTGCTATCTGATGTCTTCAAGTCTTTTAGTCTCCTAGCCTCCTAGCCTAAAAAGGGGGCGAGGCATTGTTACCCCCCCCCGAAATTTTTTCGCTTACGATACTTCCGTAGAAATCACTCGGTTTCTACTTTTTTCTTTGCCATTTTTACGTTCACATTATATCATATTTCGTTATAAAACGCGAAAAAAATCGCCAGTCTGCATATATTTGTCAATGAACGGCGTAGAAAAGTCAGACTGCTGACCTCTGATGTCTGATGTCTAATGTCTAACATCTCTCAGTCTCCTAGTCTCTTAGTCCCTCTGCTTGCTAAAAATCTGATTTCTTTCTATAATAAGTACAGAAAATGGTACAAGAAAGGATGGGATTGACATGATTGCCATGAATTACTCCACGCTCCGCAGCCATATGAAATATGCTTTCGATGCTTGCTGCGATGATATGGAAACGCTTATTGTCACACGCAAGGACAACCGGAATGTGGTCGTACTGTCAGAGGAGTCGTATAACAATCTGATTGAAAACCTGTATGTGCGGGCTTCGAAGAAAAACTACGACAGGCTTCTCACCAGTATCGCACAAGCCAAGGCGGGGCAGTGTAAAAAGAGAGACTTGATCGAAGATGAATAAAGCATTCACGGATATTGGCTGGGAAGACTACCTGTACTGGCAGACGGAGGACCGGAAGACGCTGCGTAAAATCAATACGCTTTTGAAAGATATCGAGAGAAATGGTAATGAGGGCATCGGAAAGCCCGAACCGCTGACAGGGGATTTATCTGGTTTCTGGAGCCGCCGGATCAATCAAAAGGACCGGTTAATCTATGCTTTGGAAATGGATCAGATCATCATCATTGCCTGCCGGTATCATTATGATGATACATAAAAAGAGCATGCTGCATTTAGTCGGCATGCTCTTTTTGTTTATGTGGGACTTAAAGACTTGGAGACATTAGACATCAGACCTTAGACTTCTGACGCCTGATCTCTGATGTCTAACGTCTTTCAGTCTCTTGGTTTCCTAGTATTGCGTATTTCGATCAAGAGGACTTTCAATCGAAATACAAATGTAGTCAGAATTAGCATCGTAGCAACTTGCTTCCCTCTTCGGGGGAAGCGGCTAAAGCAATATGTGCAAGCGAACTGGATTTTTAGGAGCGTAGCGACG
>ULRG01003305.1_pt1 | contig 26850 bp, 26 predicted proteins | sample 1955211 | NCBI WGS metagenome assembly ULRG01 (sample SAMEA4835676, study PRJEB28245) | human gut metagenome | biome: gut microbiome; material: fecal sample | place: Denmark | collected 2008
ATTGTCTTAAATTCGTTTTATTCTTGTTTTACGTTTATTCATTGCCTGCGCTGCGGACGCCCTGCAAGACGCATCTTCCTGAGGACGGCATCACCACCCGTGGCGCGCGCGTTTATGCAAATTCCTCTTTACATACGTTTACATTCGGCTCACCGGATTTAACATTTCATTTTTCTCATTCTGGAAAAATCCACTGCCTCTCCGGCCTCTCAAAAAGCCCGTTTTGCACAGACTGCAGAGCCGGAAACATGCGGACGATTTGCGAAAGAGCCTCTTTCGCATCCCGAAAAAGGCCATATCAGAGGCCGAAATGCACCATATCGGCACGCGAAATGGGCCATATCAGAGTGCGAAATGGGCCATTTCGCAAGACGTGTGACAGGACATCGGAAAGCATTATTCCGTAAACGGCTGTTTATCAACACATTACCAAAACCGCGATTTTTCGCATTTTTTCGCACAAAATTGTTCTTTGTGGATTTCAGAACGGTTTTTGAGCGTTTTCGACGGTGAGAATTTAACTTCTCCGACATCATTTTATATATTTTTATACAATGCCGACGCCATATCACGCCGCCGCCATATCATCATCCGTCACAGGCACGACTCGACGAAGGCACGCATCTCTCCGGCGTGCTCCTCGGCGCTCTGCAGCAGCCTCAGCTGGGCCCGCGTGCGCACGAGGTTGTGCAGTTCGTACTGTGTTTTGTAGTAAGTGTCACCGTTGATGTAGTCGGTCAGGAACCTCACGCACTGCATGTAGGGGAACAGCGCGGCGGCGTAGGGCAGATGGTCGGTCTCGACAGGCAGCAGGAAACAGCGCGCCGACTCGATGTATCCGCGCGTGAATGCACGGAATATGTCCATGTCGAAGCTGACGTTCTCAAGGTTGGGATCGTCCTCAAGGCCCGTGTTCGCGGCCGAGCGGAGGAAGTCGCCGTAGTCGGAGAAGATGTAGTTGGGCATCACCGTGTCGAGGTCTATCACGCAGAGCACGCTGCCGTCCTCGTCGAACATGATGTTGTTCACCTTCGTGTCGCAGTGGCACACACGCTTGGGCAGCACGCCTTCGCGGTGAAGACACTCGGCCACGCACATGTCTTTGGCTCTTCGCTCCACCTCGCCGAGTATGTCGCGCACACCCTTCACGCGTCCGACGGCGTCGGCCTCGACGGCATCACTCAGCTGACGCAGGCGGAACTCCATGTTGTGGAAGTCGGGAATAATCTCGCCCGGCATCTCCGGTATGTCGGCAAGCATGGCTTCGAAACGTCCGAAAGCCAGACCGGCACGCTGCGAGTAGTCGGCGTTCACGATGTCGAACGTCTTGGCACGCGGTATGAACTCCGTCATGCGCCAACAGTCGTCGCCCTCGCGGCGATAGGTATTCCCGTCGTCCGCCATGACCACTGTGAGCGTCTTGCGGCCGATGTCGCCCTCGCCCGCCTCGCGCAGCTTGCGGCGTATGTGGTCGGTCACGGTCACGATGTTGCGCTGCAACATGTCAACGTCGGTGAATATGGCCGTGTTGATGCGCTGCAGTACATAGTCGGGCGCATCCTCTTCGGCGGTCGTCACCTTGTAGGTGTCGTTTATCAGTCCCGCCCCGAGCGGCTCCACGCTCACGGGTGTGCCCTTGGTGAGGAAATGTGAGACAATCGATAAAAGGTCGTTCATAATCAGACAGGTTATTGGTTATTTGGTTTTGGGGTTTCATATGGGCGTGTCGTCCATCAACGCACGCCTCGTTCTCTTATATATGCACGGCTACATACTGCTCGTCTGCACCCAGTAGCACAGTACGGCATCGCCCGTCGCACGGAGCCATGAATAGCCCTCTTCAGCAAGACAAGGCCTATAACATGTCATGAAACACGCCACACCGCCATGCAACAGTCCGGCCGGCGCAAAGCATGAAGCCGGAAAAAGCCGCACTGAAACAAAAAACACGCGATGCAGTCCTTTGAAAGGAATGCCACGCGTGTTATGATAAACTTAAATTCTATTTACTGTTTACACGGAACGTATTAATCCTCCGCCGGAGAGAAGTCGTCCTTTCCCACTCCGCAAAGCGGGCATACCCAATCTTCGGGCAGATCTTCAAACGCTGTTCCGGGAGCTACTCCGTTCTCCGGATCGCCAACCTCAGGATCATATACATATCCACATGTATCACATACATACTTTTTCATATTCAATCAATATTTTTCTGTTATCGCGACAGCAACCGCCAACCGTTGGCGTCGCCCGCATTCACAAAGATATGTTATTTATCAGATAACATCGCCCATACAGCCGTGTTTTTTATATATTTTAACCAAAGTAAAAACTTACTAGCAAATCATCAATAAATAATAAATAGCGTTTATATATAGAACTCACACTATCTATATGTACATTTACATACTCTGAATATCAAGATAATCACTATTGTATTATTTTTTTTCCACATTTTTAGATTGCTGCTCTATATTTCCTTTATAATTAAAATCAATAACATCTTCATACCCAAGAACCTTACCTTTTTCCATAATAAGTAATTGATTACCTTCCATTTCTGGGATCAAGTACAAATATGAACCTTTCTTAAAGCGATAATATTCATTCAAATATTCTCCATTATATATTACAAGAGAAGGCTCTTTATTTCCATTCTGCCCACGTGAGATATTCCATGAAAGGTAACGATAGAATCCATCTGAAAGTTTCTCTATTCTAACAATATTATTTACCGTTTTTATAGTCTTTGATTCCAATATAAAGCGACCATCATATATTGATCGCTCTTCCATTTTTATATTATTTTCTATATTATTATTCAGTTTATTTCTAAAGGGATATGTAATGGAAAATAAAAGTAATAATCCCAAAATCAGTATTGTATAATTCTTAACATTATTATAACGACCACTCACTATCACATGGTCAATAAACCATCTTAAGAAAGTTCTATCTTTATTATTTTTAATATATTTATCAATCTCATCAGAAAATTTTTGTTTTAAATCTTTTTCTGAGCAATATTCAATATAATATTGTTGTAATTGATTCATCATTATATTCATTACTTTAATATTCAGATCATCTGTTATGGCTTCATTACAAAAAACCAATATATCAGGATGTCGTCTCAACAAAAGACTCTTATATGCAACAACAAACTCTTCAATAGTTTTATCACCGACATTATTATCAAATACAAAAATGATTAAATCAGCTTTTAAAGAAATATATTTATTATAATCTTTCTGTTGTCCATCAGAAGACAATGTTCCATTAAAATTAAGAAATGATTTAGTTTCAAACATTACATTCCATTTAGTTTGCATATTACTAAATACGCTTAACAAAATCTCTCTTTGGCGTTCTTGATTCTTTGAGCCAGCAATAAAACATTTAATTCTTTTCATACTCTCACTAATATTCAGAATATATTAAAGTTCTTATTATAAGAAACACTTAATTAAACACACTACAGTTATAATAATAGATTTATAAAGGCTAAATTTACAAAAAATAATCGTATCTCATACAATTTTGATAAAAATATCCTTTAAATTAAGGATAAATATCAACAACTATAATAATTATTACATAAAGAAAGTATCATTAAACAAAACTGAATTAATTTAATTATACTATACTTTATCCGCGACATAATAGGCCTTATCATTTTTTATGCAATAATCAATATCTGATTTTTGCTTAATTTTAAAGAACTAATTTCAAATTCATTTAGTACAAAAAAATAAATTATATCCTTAGAACGGAATAAAATAATACTAAATTGTGCTTCATAAAAAATCAGACATAAAAAGAAAATCTATGAAAAAACAAAAATAATAATAACAATATTCACGACACATCTATATTATTACAGGAGCCGTGGCTTGACGGAATACTCAAAAACATATTCTTCAAATAGCGGTCAGTGCTCAGGGATTCACCGTCACATTATACAGTTCCTCGTTCTTGTCGACACACGCCACGGCCTGTATGACGGCTTTCGGATTCTGGATGGTGAAAGGAGCATCGGCCGTGTAGTTTCTCATACGGCAGCCGAAGAGCGTCACCGTCAGCTTGCGGTCGCCGCGCACGAGCATGAAATCGTATGACGAACCGATGGTGGTCAGCGCACCGTTGCCGCCCGAGAAAGCCTCAACATTGACGAACGACGTGTGGCCCTCGCCCTCAACTATCAGCGGATGAACGTCCTTTATGTCTGCTCCGGCGTTGGCTATAACCGACCCCTGGGCTATCTGCCAGTTGCGGTTCTTGGTGTTGGCTCCTGTCTTGTGTATGCCAACAGTCACGCAGTCGAGGTTGAAATTAGTGAGTTGTCCGTACGATTCAGGACCGAGAAACACCCCGCCGTAGGTACCGAAAGTGAAAACATCGATGAGCTGTGCGTTGTCCGTATGGTTTATGGCGTAGCAGAACGAGCCCCGTCGCATCACGGCGTCGATGACGTCGCGGCTGAAACTGCGGCCGAACTCGCGCATGTTGGACGGATTGACATGGCAGTTGAGTATGCGCGGAATGTCGTAACAATAGTCTATCCTTATGAATTCGCCGCTGAGCGGGTAGCCGTAGCAGTGCTGGAATATCATCTGTTCGCAGGGATGGGACGGCACGGCGTTGAAGTCCATGGCCACATACTCACCGTAGAACGTGAGGTCGGTCATGTTCACGGCGTTCACACTCTGCGTATGACTCACCTGTATTGTGGGCGGATAGGCAATGATGCGCGATGAGTCGTTGTATGTCTGTTCGGGATACCAGAACTGTATGCCGCGTATCTGCGTGGCCGACTCGACGGTGATGAACGGCCTCTCGGTGTCGGTTATCCTGAAAAGCGAGCCAACGGGCTGCGGCTTATCGGGATGGCGTGTGCCTCGTCCCACGGGCGCATGACTTCCTATGAGCGACACGTTACGCCTCAGCACTATGCCTCCGTCCACGGCATAGCCGTCCTCCACAGGCTCAACCCACAGCGCCTGTCCCGAGCGTGAGGCCCAGTCGATGGCTTTCTGAAGGTTCTCACGGTTCGTCTCGGGCGCGTTACCGGGCAGCACTCCGAACTCCTGTATGCTCTTCATAGTGCCGCTCTGAGCCGGACAACGGCCAGACATAAGCATGAGGCAGACCATGAGAAACGAAAGTATGCGGGCATGTGTCATAAGAAATGGTTTACGGTTTATGAATAATTGGCGTCAGACGAGAACCGTACGGTAGAAGTCGACGTTGTATTTTGTGAGTATGTCCATAGGCACGAACGTGTCGCGCTGGGCCGGACGGACATGATATATTAGATGGTCTATCACGGTCTGGGCACACAGCGACAGTACGTTCTCCGTGTGCTGGGTGATGAGAAACTGCACGGTGCCGTCCTTCAGTCCTTCGACATTTCTCGGCAGATGGTCGAAACCGATGAGCACTGTCTGTCCGCTGCGTCCCTCCGACTTCAGATATTCGGCCACGAGATGCACACGCGAGGTGAATGTTATTATATGATTCACGTCGGGATGCTCCATAAAGAAGCGGCGCAGCACGGTGCGGTTGTATTCCTTGTCGTAAGGATGTATGTGCTGATGAATAAGTTCCGTTTGCGGCGCATGCTCCTCTAGATACTGTCTGAAGCCAGCATAGCGGCTCTCGGCAGAGTTGTTTGCGCTTTCCAGATCCTTATGTATGCTGAACACTGCTATCTTCGAGGCGTCGCATCCGTCGGTGAGCAGATGTGCAGCCAGGTATCCGCTGCGGAACATGTGCATGCCGAAGTAAGCGAGATACTCACAGTCTGGCAGGCTCGAGTCTATCAGAAGGCAGGGTATATCCTTGCCATGCAGCGTCTCCATTATGGCCCGGGCACGGGTCTGAAACGTAGGAGCCATGACCACGGCGTCAGGCCTCTGCTCCATGACATTGGCGAAACACTCGTCCATCGACCGCTCCGAGAACAGGTCGTACTTGAATATCTGTATGCTTATGTGGAACGGTTCGGCCTTCTTCTGCGCCGCCGTCAAACCTTTGGCCACGAGGTCCCAGTATTCGCCGGGGGCGTATTCGGGAATCATGCACGCCATGAGAAACTTCTTTTGCGAGGCGAGCAGCGATGCGTGCACGTTGGGTTTATAACCTATCTGACGCGCTATCTTCATCACCTTCTCGCGACTTGCCTCCGACACTTCGCCTCGGTTGTGCAGCACTCGGTCCACCGTACCCTTCGATACTCCGGCCAGTGTCGCTATGTCTTTTACTGTTATGCGTTTTTCCTCATTCATTACAGAACGGTTTTTGCGTTTGTGTTATCAGGTTCTGCAAATATAATACATAATTATTATAAACGGAGACAAAAACAGAAGTTGTTTTGTCTGACACGCAATAAATCCGCAATAATCCTCATTCTCCGCCCCATCATACCGTCTTATGCGTCCGTTTTCCGTGTACGGGCACGAATAGCACGCACGGATATCCACTTTTTCAGCAATAACATCTGCAGAAAACGCATCATAAAATCCATAAATATTTGTATATAAAATGTTTATCTACCCTGTGCGGTATGCACACACCCATCGCATGAAAAAGTCTCGTCCGAGCCTCATCAAATATTAAAGTTATTTAAAATACAGAAAACGTGCACGTACACGGAAAAATATATTTATATTTGCCAACGATAATTTAATTTACCTCACAACCATTCGTAAATGTTCATAGACAAGGACTTCATGCTGACGAACGACGCCGCCAGAGAATTGTATCACACCGCGGCGGAGCATCAGCCCATCATAGACTATCACTGTCATCTCGATCCCAAGATGATAGCCGAGAACTATCAGTTCGACAATCTGGCTGAGGTATGGCTCGGTGGCGACCACTACAAGTGGAGGGCCATGCGTGGCAACGGCATCAGCGAGGAGTATATCACAGGCGACAGGAGCGATTACGAGAAATTCGAGAAGTGGGCGGCGACCGTCCCCTACACCATGCGCAACCCGCTGTATCACTGGACTCACATGGAGCTGAGCCGCGTTTTCGGCATCAACACGATACTAAAACCGGAGACGGCACGCGAGATTTACGACGCATGCACCGCCATGCTGCACACCGAGGAGTTCCGCGCGCAGAACATAATGAAGCGTTTCAACGTCGAGGTGGTGTGCACTACGGACGATCCGGCGGACAGTCTCGAGCATCATATTTATCTGAAAAACAATCCCATAGGAATAAAGGTGTATCCCGCCTGGCGGCCCGATAAGGCGCTGGGCATCGACAATCCCGCGACATACAAGGCTTACATGGAGAAGCTGGGCGAGGCTGCCGGCATGGAGATACGCTCATACACCGACCTGCTGACGGCCCTACGCCGGCGTCACGACTTCTTCGCGTCGCTGGGCTGCCGGCTGTCCGACCACGGCATGGACAACTTCTACGCCGACGATTTCACCGAGACCGAGGTGAACCGCGTGTTCAACAAGGTGATGGAAGGCCACACTCCTGACGCCGCGGAGGTATCTTTATTCAGAAGCGCATTGCTCTATGAGCTCGCCATAATGGACTGGGAGAAGGGCTGGGCACAACAATATCACATCAGCGTGGTGCGCAACAGCTCGACACGTATGTACCGCATGCTCGGACCGGACACCGGATTCGACGCGATAATGGAGGTGAACTGCTCCGTCGCCGGGCATCGTTTCTTCGACCGACTCGACCGTGAAGGAAAGCTCACAAAGACCATTCTCTACAGTCTTAATCCGAAAGACAACGAGGTGCTTGCCACACTTGCCTACACATACAACGACTCGTCGGCGGCAGGAAAGATGCAACTTGGAGCGGCGTGGTGGTTTCTCGACCAGGAGTATGGCATGCGCAAGCAGATGAATGTGCTCTCGTCCATGGGACTGTTGAGCCGGTTCGTGGGTATGCTTACCGACTCGAGGAGCTTCCTTTCGTATCCGCGCCACGAGTATTTCCGCCGAATACTCTGCGACATGATAGGCGAAGACATAGAGAAAGGCAAGCTGCCGCGCAGCGAGATGGACTTCATCCGTCAGATGGTGGCCGACATCTCGTACAACAACGCGAAACGATATTTCAACTTCTGAACAGAAAACATAAACACAGACATATATGGCAAAGATCGTGACTTTCGGCGAGATAATGCTACGCCTCGCCACTCCGGGATATCTGAGGTTTGGTCAGGCAGACGAGCTGAGCGCGACATTCGGCGGAGGCGAGGCCAACGTTGCGGTGTCGCTGGCAAACTACGGCATGGACGTTGAGTTCGTCACACGTCTGCCCGAGAACGACATAGCACAGGCATGCGTCAAGGATCTGCGCAAGCACGGAGTGAAGACGGACAATATAATATATGGCGGCACGCGCCTGGGAATATATTTTCTTGAGACGGGCGCAGTGGCAAGAGCGAGCAAAGTGATCTACGACAGGGCACATTCTGCCGTGTCTGAGATAGAGCCGGGCATGATAGACTGGGACAAGGTGTTCGAAGGTGCCGAGTGGTTCCACTGGACGGGCATCACACCGGCAATCAGCCAGGGTGCGGCAGACGTATGCCTGGAGGCCATAAAAGCCGCCAACAGACGGGGACTCACCGTTTCGTGCGACCTAAACTACAGGAAAAACCTCTGGAAATACGGCCGTACGGCGGCAGAGGTCATGCCTGAGCTGGTGGAGGGATGCGACATTATACTCGGCAACGAGGAGGACGCCGAGAAGGTGTTCGGCATAAAACCCGAAGGATTCGACGCCACGGCGACGGCCGGAGACGTGCATGCCGCCGAGTTCGAGAGCGTTTGCGTGCAGCTCATGCGCCGCTTCGGAAAGGCCAAGAAAGTGATAATCACGCTGCGCGGATCAATAAACGCTAACCACAACACATGGGGCGGAGTGCTCTACGACGGCAAGACGCTCTATCAGTCGCCGCGCTACGACATCACACACATCGTCGACCGTGTGGGCGGAGGCGACTCGTTCATGGGCGGACTGATATACGGTCTGATGACACATCCGGGCGACGACCGTTACGCTCTCGACTTCGCGGCAGCGGCATCGTGCCTCAAGCATACCATATACGGCGACTACAACGAGGTGAGCGTCAGCGAAGTGGAGAACCTGATGAAGGGCGACGGCTCTGGAAGAGTTTCAAGATAAAGACATAAAAAACATCATATATATGGCAACATTCAGCAAACTACAAGTGCTGGACACCATCTGCCGCACAGGCATGGTGCCTGTATTCTATCATAGCGACACCGACGTGGCGTGCCACGTACTGAAAGCATGCTACGAGGGCGGCGTGAGAGTGTTCGAGTTTACCAACCGCGGCGACTTCGCGCTTGAGGTGTTCACCATCCTGATGAAGTTCTGCCGCAAGGAGTGTCCGGAGATGATTCTGGGCGTGGGATCGGTAATCGACGCGCCCACAGCCGCACTATATCTGCAGAACGGCGCCAACTTCGTCGTCGGACCTTACCTCAACGCCGAGGTGGCACGACTATGCAACCGCCGGCTTGTGCCCTACACTCCCGGCTGCGGATCGGCAACCGAGATAGGCGAGGCACACGAACTGGGCTGCGACCTTGTGAAGATATTCCCGGCAGGAAGCGTAGGCGGTCCGTCGTTCGTTAAGAATGTCATGGCTCCACTACCCTGGTCGATGATAATGGCGACGGGAGCCGTAGAGCCGACCGAGGAGAACCTGACAGCCTGGATGAAGGCCGGCACGACATGTGTGGGCATGGGTTCGAAACTATTCCCCAAGGACCGCATAGCCGCCGGCGACTGGAACTACATAACGGAGAAGTGCCGTTACGCGCTCGACATCATAAGACGGGCAAGACAATGACCTGAAAAAACAAACCGAAAACCTAAGATATGAACAAAACCGGCAACAACCTGACACAGAAAATGACCAACTACAGATGGACCATCTGCATAATGATGTTCCTGGCTCTCACCGTGAACTATCTCGACCGACAGGTGCTCTCACTCACGTGGGATGAATTCATAAAACCTGAATTCCACTGGAACGAGATTCATTACGGATATGTCACAGCCACGTTCTCCATTGTCTATGCCATAGGTATGTTGTTTGCCGGACGCGCGGTTGACTGGCTCGGCACCAAGGCGGGCTTCCTCTGGTCCATCGGCATCTGGTCGGCCGGAGCGTGCCTGCACGCATTGTGCGGCGTCGCTACCGAACTGTGCACAGGTCTTGAGGACAGAGAGCAGCTCATAGCCGCCACGGGCGACACGATGATGACGATAGCAACCATAAGCATGTACTTCTTTCTTGCGGCGCGCTGCGTGCTTGCCATAGGCGAGGCGGGCTATTTCCCGGCTGCCGTGAAGGTGACAGCCGAGTATTTTCCCAAGCGTGACCGTGCCTTCGCCACATCCATATTCAACGCCGGAGCATCCATCGGCGCGCTCGTGGCACCGCTCACCATCCCACTGTTGGCAAAGCATTGGGGCTGGGAAATGGCGTTCGTCGTCATCGGTGTGATGGGTTTTGTGTGGATGGGCTTCTGGGTGTTCATGTACAAACCGCCTCGCGAGAGCAAGTTCGTGAACGCCGCCGAGCTCGAATACATCGAACAGGACAAGAAGCTGGAGGCCGAGATGCTGGCCGCACAGAAGTCTGACAGCGAGGAGAAGAAGATGCCGCTGTGGCAGTGTTTCAAGTACAGACAGACGTGGGCGTTCGTACTCGGCAAGTTCTGTACGGACGGTGTGTGGTGGTTTTTCCTCTTCTGGACACCGTCCTATCTCAACACCCAGTTCGGCATAAAGACTTCCGAAGGTCTTGGCATGGCGCTTATCTTCACGCTGTATGCCATCACCATGCTGTCGCTCTGGGGCGGAAAGCTCCCCACTATATTCATCAACCGCACAGGCTCCAACCCTTACGCGGCACGCATGAGAGCCATGCTCATCTTCGCGTTTGTGCCGCTGGTGGTGCTCTTCGCGCAACCGTTGGGCACGCTCTCGCCGTGGTTCCCGGTGGTGCTCATAGGTCTCGGCTGCGCCGCACACCAGTCGTGGTCGGCCAATATATACACAACCGTGAGCGACATGTTCCCGAAGAAGGCCATCGCCACCGTCACAGGCATCGGCGGAATGGCGGGAGGCGTGAGCTCGATGCTCATGCAGACATGTGCGGGCAACCTGTTTGTATATGCCGACAACGTGCAGCTCGAGTTCATGGGATTCACAGGCAAGCCGGCAGGATACTTCATAATATTCTGCATCTGCTCGGTGGCTTATCTCGTGGGATGGACCATCATGAAGACGCTTGTGCCGAAATACAAACTCATAACCGACTGACGCGGCGGGCGTTCAGGCTGATGTCACGATCCGGTCAGGGCGCGGCGGAAAACGCGGAAGGCATATAAGAGGGATAAAAGAACAGCGAATAAAAAGTGATGAAATATGAATTTGTTTAGTGTAAAAGATAAAGTGATAGTCATAACCGGTGCCACCGGCGTGTTGGGACGCGCCATGGTGAGCCACTTCGCCGAGGAAGGCGCGAAGGTGGTGATACTGGGCCGCAACACGCAGGTGGGCAACCGGCTGGCTGAAGAAGCCCTCGCAAAGGGCGGAGAGGCGGTGTTTCTCACAACCGACGTGCTCGACAGAGCCCGACTGGAGGACAACTATACCGCGATAATGGACAGATACGGACGCATAGACGTGCTGATAAACGCTGCCGGAGGCAACATGCCGGGAGCGACGATAGCGCCCGACAAGACTTTCTTCGACCTCGACACCGAAGCCGTGCGACAGGTGGTTGACCTCAACCTCTTCGGCACAGTGCTGCCCACGATGGTCTTCGCAAGGGCGATGGTGAAACAGAAGGAGGGCTCGATAATAAACATAGCATCTGAAGCCGGACTGCGCCCGCTGACACGTGTGGCAGGATATGGCGTGGCGAAGGCTGCGGTGATAAACTTCACCAAATACATGTGCGGCGAACTGGCATCAAAGTTCGGACCTGGACTGCGCGTGAACGCCGTGGCTCCCGGATTCTTCCTCACCGAGCAGAACCGCACTCTGCTCACCGATAAAGACGGCAACCTAACTAAGCGCGCCGAAACAATAATAGCCCATACGCCGTTCGGACGGTTCGGCGAACCGGAGGAGCTGCTGGGCACTCTGCAGTGGCTGGCAAGCGGGGCTTCACGGTTTGTCTCAGGCACAGTGACTGTGGTTGATGGCGGTTTCGACGCTTATTCAATATAAACACACAAAAACCGTACGCGATATTCTTCACGCCACACGCACAATAATATCAGGCACAAACAATGGAGTAAAACAGTGTGGCGGAAGAATACCGCTTTAATGAACAAAAGAACAGAACGATATATGTATTTATGCAAACAGTCATGGCGATGGTACGGGCCTGACGACCCGGTGAGTCTGTGGGACATACGACAGGCGGGAGCCACCGACGTGGTGCATGCTCTGCACCACATACCCAACGGAGAGGTGTGGACAACCGACGAGATAAGGCGGAGGCAGAAAATGATAGCCGACGCAGGACTCGTGTGGAGCATCGTTGAGAGCGTGCCTGTGCACGAGGACATCAAGACACAGACGGGCGACTACCACCGTTATATAGACAACTACAAGACGACACTGCGCAATCTGGCGGAGTGCGGCATAAGGTGCGTGACATACAACTTCATGCCCGTGCTCGACTGGACCCGCACCGACCTGGCCTTCAGGATGCCCGACGGCTCGAGGGCCCTGCGCTTCGAGAAGGCGGCGATGATGGCTTTCGACCTTTACATTCTGAAAAGACCGGCAGCCGAAAACGAATATACCGACGCGGAGAAACACACGGCACGACTGCGCTACGAGCAGATGTCGGACGACGAGAAACAGCAGCTCACACGCAACATCATAGCCGGTCTGCCGGGAGCGGAGGAGAGTTTCACGCTCGACCAGTTCAGGGCGGCGCTCCACCGCTACCGCGACATAGACGCCGCACGGCTGCGCGACAACCTGGTCTATTTCCTCTCGGAGATAGCACCCGTGGCAGACGACACAGGCACAAGCCTCGTAATACATCCCGACGACCCGCCGTTCCCGCTCTTCGGACTGCCGCGCATACTCTCGACAGCCGACGACTTCAGACAGCTGACAGAGCGTGTGCCCAACCCGTCGAACGGACTGTGCCTGTGCACGGGCTCGTTGGGAGTGCGCGCCGACAACGACCTGGTGGCGATGATGTATGAGTTCGGCGACCGCATAAACTTCGTCCACCTGCGCAGCACGCGCCGCGACGAAGAGGGAAACTTCCACGAGGCCAACCATCTTGAGGGCGATGTGGACATGTATGGCATGATGAAGGCATTGCTCGAGGTGGAGCAGCGCCGCAAGGTGTCAATACCGGTGCGCCCCGACCACGGCCATCAGATGATAGACGACCTGCGCAAACACACCAACCCCGGCTATTCGTGCATAGGACGTTTGCGCGGACTGGCAGAGCTGCGCGGACTGGAACGGGGCATCGCAATGTCGTTGTTCGGAGAGGACAGACAGTGAGAGGACGGACTGAAGACAGCCTGAGAGCAGGCCATCACGGACTCGTCGCTCAACAAGACAGCCGGATGCTGTCCGGAATACATAGCCGAACACAAGACAACACATGGGACAGCGGAAGTCCGTGGAGACATGAGCGCCGATAATGACCGCGTATTAATCACGGACAAGCGTCGTCCTCTTCTTTCAGAAAGAAACCGATACGGGCAACTTTCAAATCGTAACCTGATTTCGGTTTTCGCGTCTTAGTTTCCCGATATACCCCGAAAAATAAGCGAGTATTTGCGGACAGACTCTCCTTCGGGCGCAAATCTGCGAGTTATGAGGACTTTGCGTAAGCAGCTGAATAGCAGCGACTTATGTTTAAGGGGTATTTTCACGCATTGCAAAAAGCACCATTTCGACTTGCAATAAAGCCTATTTCAGGAGCTGAAAAGCACCATATCGCACCCTGATATGGGCTTTATCGCACCGCGAAATGGTCAATATCAGAACGCGGAACGCGCTTTTCCGGACTACGATATAGGGTATATGAAAAGGCGACACAGAGCGAAGTGGTCTTCGATACGCCGGATTTAACAGTCATTCACATCTCTTTCGAGAAAATATTTTGTCAAAATAAAGTCAAGAAAAATCGTAAGAACACAGCGAAAATATTTTTTCACATCCACCATAATTTAACAACAACATAAAACATCCGACATCAATGCGCCAAGATGTCCTTTCCACAACATGACATGGGTGTTATGGTGATGCGATACCGGCTTCGGCGCGCCACAAGAAAGGATTCCTTTCCAAGCGCGACCGGCTTTCTGACAAGACAAGGAATAAGCCCTTACGTCATAAATTGCTTCTAATGACATGGGAAATCAACAACAATATTCAAAGTATCTAAAAATCGCATATCTACGCAATAATAATACAACCGACAGCAGATTCAGTCGAATTTCAGAATAGCAAGAAACGCTTATGCATGAAAGGAAATACTTTCTTGCATAAATATTCATTCCATCATGAACAAAACATATCAACAACCCAAAAACGACAGTACCTATACAAGGAAACATCCAGAAATATCGTTCCTAAAACATTTCCAAGCCCACAAGGCCATTTGTTCACACACAATCAGGTTTATGATCTGGACTGGATTGAAACATACAACATCACATATTTATATATAATGGATTTCGTCTGTTGTGTAGAAGTTTTGACAGAATCGGATATGACAAGAAGATGAATCCGGAACATCTGCCTTCTTCACACCCTTAACACCCCTCATATAAGCAAACATTATAATAGAAACGATATCACCATAGTTTAATTTCAGGATCCATCTTTACTATATTAAGTATTTCTTCTTTGGTCATTCCTGTATTCTCGTCTTCTATCGTTATAGAACGCAACTCGTAACTTTCAACGACCTCGTTTTCTTCATCAACATTACTGTATACCCAACAGTCGAACACCCTATCGGGCGAATCGATAAAGGTAACTCTGATAAATGCCCCGCCCAACAGATAAGGATTTATATCATAGATAACGAATTTACCCTTTATCATGTCCTTATAAGGTTCCAAGTCAGGATCGTCCACCTTTCCACTGTTATATTCATCCAGATATTCACGTAAGGTACGGATATAGTCGTTATCCATCCAATCATGCCTATCCCAACCTTCAAAGCGGATATCATTGAGTGACTTTCCTCCACTTATGGTATCCTGAACATTCCTTATCGTGTCACTCATATTCTGCTGTTGCGAATTATGATGATTCATACTACAAGCGGACAGAAATATCAAACACATAAATGACAATATCATTATTCTTCTCATACAGCAATTATATATTTTTTGGGTAAAATGAACTTGTAATCATATCCACGAATCATAAGAAACGCATTATTCACACCATCCATCTCTATTATGCACTAAATTTACAAATATTTATTGTCATGTGGATAATTTCCATCAAGAAAATCTTGTGTCCGGACATATCGCATAAGTATTGATATGAAAACATTTTAACATGAGCCTAATGCAAACCTTCATGCCTATGAGAAATACCCCGGTGCAGAACATACCAGTAAACAATGAATTTCCATAACCTTGCAATGACGACACATGCTTTCATGCCACCCTTCTTTCTGACTGATTCGTGATGCCACCCTACTCCTTTAAGGATGCAGTCAAGGAGGATTATTGTGGTAGGACTAATCTTATACGGCAATTTCTCACAATCTTTTGGCTCGTGTGTCCGAACCACATGACTCTTGGGAGGACGGCTGTCCGCCAAGATGACCGTCTTCACCAATGGACTTCATTTTTGTCTCGCAATACCGAAGACAGCCAAAAGAACTGGTACTTCGAGAGAAATATCAGCCCGATTTTTCATCTTGATAAAAGTTTTACCGGACAGCAATAATATATGAATGCGTCTAAATATATTAATATAACGTATCTTTATATAATATAATGTATAAGTACAGAATGTTTCTCCTCACCGCGCGTACTAACGCATGAGCACCCTATCCACGCTGTCAGCCACGCTGACGGGCTTTATGGACGTGAGGCAGGCATAGTCGCCGCGCAGGCACGGACGGTTTCCGGATATGCTGCAAGGACGGCAAGGCATGTCGGTCTGCACCACGTCGTCGGGACGCTGATGCCATCCCATGTATCCAGCCAGCGGATGTGTGGCTCCCCAGATGCTCACCACCGGCGTGCCGGCGATGGAAGCGAGGTGCATGTTGGCGCTGTCCATGCTGAGCATCACGTCGAGATGGCTCATGAGTATCAGTTCCTTGTATATTCCTCCGAGCACAGCCGAGGCGTTGATGCAGTTTTTCCGTCCTTCGGCCAGCTTGTCGAGCGCCAGCCGTTCCTTGTCGCTGTTGTTGCCGAAGAGGAATATGCGGCACGAAGGATGGCGGCGGGTGAGCTCGTCTATCACGTTCTCCATGAGCGGCAACGGATAGGCCTTGCCCTGATATGCGGCGAACGGCGCCACGCCTATCCACTGCTGGAACGGTTTTTTCTCGCCTACGAGGTCGGAGATGAGCCGCATGTTGCCTCCCGTGGGCGGGAAAACAGACGTGAAGTCCATGTCGACCGGATAGCCGAGGCGTGCCAGCACGTCGGCATAAAGCTCGAACACAGACGGCAGCTGCACCATCTGCTTGCCCGTGGTGGCTACGAGCTGACGGCGCTCGCGGCGGTGCTTGTCTATGTGCTCCACGTGGTAGCGGTCTATGTTGAAACGCATGCGCAGATAGCCCGAGCGCAATACGTTGTGCAGGTCGGCAATGGCCGTGAACTGCTTTGCGGTGAGCCGCCTGTATAGGGCGTTGAGACCTTTCACTCCACGGTACTCATGTTTGAGGTCGGCCTCCATGAATCCCACGTTAGGAGCGATATTGTCGAAGAATATTCGTGCGAAAGGGCTGCTGAGCACCGTGATGCGCAGATGCGGATAGCGACGTGCCAGCGACCATACAACGGGTACTGTCATGGCTACATCACCAAGACCCGAGAATCTCATTATCAGCAAGTGATCGGTTTTCATGCCGTAGAATATGAAAATATATTAGGTTGATACTATATATATTCGGGGTCGAACATTATTATTTCTTATACAACACAGGATTTGTGGAAGGGTCGTTATACATCTTCATCTGTCTGTAAACCTTCATGCACTTGCGTCCTGCGGCTATGTCGTCGAGCAGAGTGTCGATGGCGGTCGACAGGTCGCGCTCCTGCTCAAGGAGCACGGCGAGACGCTCCCTGCATCTGGCAGTGTGCTCGTGAGGGACGTCCGTGCGCATGGTCTGTTCGCGCATGTGATATATCTTCAGCTCAAGTATGGACAGACGGTCTATGGCCCAGGCCGGACTCTCGGTGTTAAGGGTGGCGTCGGGCAGCGGCTTCACGTTGCTGTACTTGTGCTTGAAGTACGAGTCTATCTGCTCCACTATGTCCGTGCGGTCCTGACTTGAGCGCTCTATACGCCTTATAAGCGACAGCGCATCCATGGGATCGATATGCGGATGGCGTATCATATCCTCGAAATGCCACCGCACCGTGTCTATCCAGCACTTCAGATAAAGCCGGTTTTCTATCTCGTCCCTCTCGTAAGGATTGCTTACGATTGCCTCGACATCATCCTTAACATGATAGTCGTTTATAGCCTGACAGAATACGCGACAGCATAATTGCGTAAATGACATTTATGTTTAGATTTAAATGTTATGAGTATACGGCGTTTACGGCCCCTGGCTACGCGCGCGCCCGTTCAAATCGTTGTGTAATGCAAATATAGTTCAAATGCCCCAAACGTGCAAATAAATAGAATTATTTTTCAGTTACAACCCTACTCTGACACATCGTAACACATAGTGTGTCAAGGCGATATGTCAACGTAGTGGCGTGATAATCAGTATAAAAGCAACATCAGAGCCCGATTTTTTGCACAATTATTATGTATTTGTGCAAACATCTGTCGATTTTTCAAAAAAATATTTGCTTATGTAAATAAAAAGTTGTTCCTTTGCAACGACTTTTAAAACAGGAAATTATTTACAAACATTTTAAAAACTAAAATTATGTCAGAAATCGAATCAAAAGTAAAAGCCATCATCGTTGACAAACTCGGTGTTGATGAAGCAGACGTAAAGCCGGAAGCAAGTTTCACAAACGACCTTGGTGCTGACTCTCTGGATACTGTTGAGCTCATCATGGAATTTGAAAAAGAGTTCGGAATCTCTATTCCCGATGACAAGGCTGAAAAGATAACAACCGTTGGTGACGCTATCAGCTACATCGAGGAGAACACAAAATAAACCTTTCGGGGTTTATCATTATGGCTTATGGTAAATGAGCGGTAATTTCGGTTCTTTTTGACCTGCGACGGCATTTGTCCCATTTTCAGGACAAATAATGAAACACAAGTCCGGGTGCAAATGAAATTATCGGTTAAGGTTCACCATAAACCATAATTTTTTATATTATAACAATAATCAAAAACCAGGAATGAAATTAAGAAGAGTAGTAGTAACAGGACTTGGCGCTGTCACACCGGTTGGAAACAATGCAGAAGAGACATGGAACAATCTGCTGGCCGGAAAAAGTGGCGCTGCTCCGATTACACAGTTTGATTGCTCTAAGTTCAAGTCCCAGTTTGCCTGCGAGGTGAAAAACCTCAACATCAACGACTATATCGACCGCAAGGAAGCGCGCAAAATGGACCGCTACGCACAGTTTGCGCTCATCTCTGCTATGCAGGCCGTAAAGGACAGCGGCATGGACTTGGAAACAATAGACAAGAACCGTGTGGGTGTGGTATTTGGTGTTGGTATAGGCGGCATAAAGACTTTTGAGGACGAAGTGTCGTACTACGCCTTGAACAAAGAAAACGGACCTAAATTCAATCCGTTCTTCATTCCAAAGATGATTGCCGACATAGCTGCCGGACAGATATCCATACTTTACGGATTCCACGGACCAAACTATACAACGACATCGGCATGCGCCTCATCAACAAACGCACTGGCCGACGCTTTCAACCTCATACGTCTGGGTAAGGCCGACATGATTGTCAGCGGTGGTGCCGAGGCTGCCATCTGCGCTTGCGGCGTAGGCGGTTTCAACGCCATGCACGCACTCTCTACCCGCAACGACGACCCTGAACACGCTTCACGTCCGTTCAGCGCAAGCCGCGACGGATTCGTCATGGGCGAAGGCGCAGGATGCCTCATTCTTGAGGAACTGGAGCATGCCAAGGCTCGCGGAGCCAAGATCTATGCCGAGATGGCAGGCGAAGGCATGAGCGCCGACGCTTACCACATCACTGCTTCTCATCCGGAAGGACTGGGCGCAAAGCTCGTGATGGAGGCTGCTCTGGCTGACGCAGAACTCAAACCAGAAGATATCGACTACATCAACGTACACGGAACATCTACACCTGTAGGCGACCTCTCCGAAGCTAAAGCCATAAAGGACGTATTCGGCGACGCTGCTTACAAGCTGAACATCAGTTCCACAAAATCGATGACAGGTCACCTGCTCGGTGCTGCCGGAGCCGTAGAGGCAATGGTTTCAGTGCTCGCAGTGAAGAACGACATCGTTCCTCCTACAATCAACCACCAGGAAGACGACAAGGACGAAAACATCGACTACAATCTCAACTTCACTTTCAACAAAGCACAGAAGAGAGAAGTAAGAGCCGCACTGAGCAACACATTCGGTTTCGGCGGCCACAACGCATGTGTAGTATTCAAGAAATATGCTGAGTAACATCATAGACAGAATAAAGCTCCAGTTCCGAAAGGAAAAGGAGCTTTATTTTTCTTTATACAAAATAATAGGTTTCTATCCGCACGACATCTCGCTATATAAGCTCGCGCTGATGCACAAAAGCATGTTCAAGCGCAACGAGAAGGGAAAACCGATAAACAACGAAAGACTCGAATTCTTAGGCGACGCAATACTCGACGCCACCGTAGGCGACATAGTCTATCGCCATTTCCCGGGCAAGCGCGAGGGCTTCCTCACAAACACACGGAGCAAGCTCGTACAGCGCGAAATGCTCAACAAGCTGGCACAGGAAATGGGGATAAACCAGCTGATACGCTACAGCAGCCACGGATCGTCGCACAACAGCTACATGGGCGGCAACGCCTTCGAGGCTCTCGTGGGCGCAATCTATCTCGACAGAGGCTACGACGCTTGTATGCGATTCATGAAAAAGCGCATTCTCAGCGAGATGGTGAATATAGACAAGGTGGCCTACCGCGAGGTGAACTTCAAGAGCAAGCTCATAGAATGGAGTCAGAAAAACAGGGTTCTGCTCGAATTCAAGATCATAGAACAGAAGAAAGACGAGCAGGGAAGCCCCGTATTCACCTATGGAGTAGAGATTGAAGGCATCAAGGGATGCGACGGAACGGGATACAGCAAGAAGGAGAGCCAGCAGGTGGCATCGAAACTCACGCTGGCAAGACTGCGCAAAGAACCGCAGTTCATCGACGAGATCTTCGCTGCAAAGACCAACCGCACAAAGATGGAAGAGGCTCCGACGACCGCGCTTCCCGACATTGACGACAACAAGACAAAGACTGTTGCCGGAACGACAGAAAGCAGGACGGACAGCACCGTTGTCAAGAAAAACACTGAGGACGACAACGAGTTCGACCTGAGCAACATCAGCATGAAACGCCTCGGACGTGAAGACATCATAGCACGCGCCGAAGCATTGGCATACGCCGAAACAAAGAGATCCTGACACCGTTGCATGAACAACCGGGCAACGGTGGCAGAATGCTCACCCCTAAACACAATACCCTTTTATTTATCCCACAACAATATTGACGGCCTTATTGCCGCTTACTATCTTTGCATCGCATTCAGGGAAAATCCCATGCGGGAGACTTCATCCGGAGCAAAGCCGTAAGCGCACCTTATTATATATATAGCGCACAATGCCTACGCCGGCAAGGCTGACGCGCTCACCGACACTGCGGAACACGACAAGCGCACAGGCTGTAGCGACGGACAGGAGTCTTCCAGATAATCTAACCATCAAACCCGAATCGGTCAGTAGAATTCGATCTGTATTTTTGCTTTATATTGAGCGTATTTTCGTTGGATTTTTTGCAGGCATAGCGGGCTATGTCAAAAAAAATCGAACAAAAAGAGGCCGATAGAAAACAAAAAGACGGCTGAAAGCATTAGGACATAAAATATATAAAACCGTATGCGGTCTGATGACTGATTTGGGTTAAAACAAAAAGAAAGGAAAACACATCATGGCAGTTAAGTACAAAATCTATCAGAGCAACCGCAAGGACGCGTTCAACGGCAAATGGTATGCACGCGCCGTGCACGACGGAACAGTGACCACCGACGACCTCGCCGACATCATGCAGGACAACTGCACGGTGAAGCGCTCGGACATCCTGGCGGTGATAAGCGAGCTGGTGGAGACAATGACCTCGCAGCTCCAGAACTCGATGAAGGTTAAGATAGCTCACTTCGGAACATTCAAGCTGGGCATCTCCTCATCGCCGGCTGACTCGGCAAAGGACTTCTCCGCAAGCAGCAACATAAAGAACGTCCACGTGCTCTTCCTGCCTGAGGTAAAGATCGACGCCAAGGGCAATCGCATGCAGACATTCATCTCAGGCGCGAAAGTGCAGGAGGCTACACCTTACAACATCGACAAGGAGACCGGAACCGAGGGAACCGTATAAACAGACAACACACTGATAACCATTGAAAAACACGACATAAGATTATGAGTAAACTGAACACAAACGGATGGAAAGTGATAATGAAAGTGCTGATAGCCATCGCCACCACAATTCTCGGCGCACTCGGCGTACAGGAGGCGGGTAATGACGAATGACAACCGTGAACGCATACTGTTCATCCTCCGCGTCATAGCACTTATCATTACAATAATAGCTGCGATCAGCTGCTCGATAGTGTTCTATTGAACAGCAAATACTCAAGACTCCTGCGGGGCTCCGATGCCCCGCAGGTGTTTTTTTTTCCTAATCTCTACGCAACCGTTATCCACTGAAACACATCAGGTTGCGCCTTTCTCCAATTCATTTTTTATACATACTCACCGTCACCGGAATTATACATCCGCCCGACCGGCAATACACCCCACACCTGCTCCACCGCGCCTATCCCCGACACGCCACATTCTTTTCATACACCTGCCCCATCTGTTTTCTCCGTATCTGAAACAAGCTGAAAACATATCCTCTTATAACATAAATCTACGAGCGTTACAGATAAGTCCATATCGCGTTATGAGACAGCCTGTATTAACCCCTGATATGGGCCATATCATGCCCTAATATTGCCTATATCATGCCATGATAAAGCCTGTATCGTAAGCCGGAATGGCTGTTTTGAACACATAAAAGTCAGTGTAGTGACAGTAAAAACTTCAAACTATGGTTTCAACCAAGCACTCTGAGGCTTTACTATCAAACGAGCATTATTATATGCCATTTTTAATGTAAGACATGTACGTGCTGTATATGTATCATCACTAATTTTATGAATAGCTAATGCTAAATCTGGATTAGGAGAACCTGGTGTCAGATTCAATGGCAACAATAATTGAATACGATTTTTATAGAATTGAGGAACAGCTAACTTATAATTAGTTTTCACTCTTTTCTTAACCTCCTCAATAGCACCATCTAGTCTACGAAGAATCTCATCAGAGTCCAACGATTGAATATGCACAGGAAAACGATTTATGTTATCTTTTATGATATGATCTAACTGAGGTATTAGCTTGCAACGAGGATTGAATATCAAATCTTCGGGCTTCTGAAAGAAGTCTGCAATATCAGGATGGTTACTAGGGAATATCTTTAAAAACTGAATATCACTTTCTTTTAAAAAAGCCTTAAAACAGAATTGAGGATAGTTCTTCCCTGGTTGTGGTTTACGATAAGCTTCAAAATATGCAAATATCGGTTCCAAGTTTCTTGTAACAAGTCCCGTATTGAAGCATGCATGAGAATTTGTGCTAGTATAAGAAACTTTTCCTTCAGATTGAACTTTTCTGAAAATATGTTCTAGATAATTCTTCAAAATAGAATAGTTCTTTTTACTGGCATCTGTAAATTCCCATTCTTCTGGATCTGCCAAGTTCTCTGCTAAATACTCAACAGCATTGTCATATTTTGGAAAATAAGCAAACGTAAAGAGTGCCGATACAAAAGGTTTTTTAGTCATATTGTAAAAATTATTAATAAAAAAAGGATTCTCAATAATAATCTAATGAGAATCCCTATTGTTATCTTTTAATTATCTTAAATAGTTGTGGATAGACCCACACATCTTTATGTTTCATGTGTATTTATTTACGTTTGCAAAGGTATATATAATTTTTTATTTTCATCAAGTTTTAATACACGTTTTTTTATGAAATATATTATTTTAACTTCATTTAGTATTAGTTCAAAAACATTAATATAAAAACATGCTATTCTATAGCATTATTTTGCAACCATTTGTGATATTCTACAAGTATCCATTTTCCAGTAAGTTTACTATTTTTAATTTTACATCAAAATATAGTATACTTCAAATACCATAACATCATAAAATTCAGTCACATAAACTCCAGTTGATATATTTACTTAAGGTCATATTTGAGATCTGTTGCTAAACATCTAACAAGATGTCCTTCCATGATACATCTTGTTGATTTTAAATCATATGCAAATCTATTTATACCATTACCTAAAATTTGATTTATCACCAATAGATCATACATATTACATTAACTTTTATAAATTATTAAATACTTTTTTATTAATAAAATCTATAGTATATTCAACGGAAACAATATCATGAAGAGCCTCAGAATAGAATCCATATACAAATGCAAATTTCTCATTAAGATATGCAATCACATAAGAATCATTGTCTGAAGTCTTAAATATTACTCTTTTCGCAAATCCATCGTACTCTACTTTTTTTTGATATTGTGACAATTTTTCTTGATCAAAATCATCTTTTTTATTACTATAAGATGTACGAATAATGTAATCATTTTGAGGGCTTTTCCAAATTCTGATGATTGTATTCTTGTCATTAGGATGATGCGCCTTTATTAATAAAATATTATCAGTTGATGCGAAGACATTTATACTAAATAACAAAAGCACACATGTGATTATAAGATTTATTGTTTTCATATATTTTCTTTTTGTCCAAAAATACAAAAAAAATGTCATATAGCACCTATATAACAAACTTTATTTTGATTTACAATTTTGATACTGCTGATTTTTCTTTTCACATTTATATTAACGCTTCAATAAATTCATTTTTTATTGCATTATAACCAATTCACAAACGAAACATCATCTATTAAAAAATAAAATTTTCCATTCATTGTAATTCTACAAAACTTTAAGCTATTATTTGCATATATTTTCTCACCCCAATATCAAAAACTCCACTGGAACACCTTTTAATACAGAATATTTCCTTAACTTTGTTCTCGGTGGCTATAGCAATATTGTTTACAACCAGAATCAAAATCCAGCACTGCATTCCGCTAACCACCAAAAATATCGCGAGCTATAATAATTCGTCAGAATCACATTACTAAACCAAACAACAAAACAATCGGACTATGATAAGAACGCTCATTGCAACGGCGGCACTTGCCCTGATAGCGTCAACAGGCGCGACAGCTGCCGAGACACAGACCACTTGTTATGCAAACAACCGCGAACCTCTGCTGCAGAAGCCTTACATAGAGCTGCCGCTGGGCAGCATCAAGGCAAAAGGGTGGCTACTCGAGATGCTGCAACGACAGAAGAACGGCGCGACGGGACACATGGACACGCTCTATCCAGAAGTGATGGGAAAGCGCAACGGATGGCTCGGAGGCGACGGCGACCAGTGGGAACGCGGCCCTTACTGGATAGACGGACTGCTGCCGCTGGCATACATTCTGGACGACGACGAGCTGAAGAAGAAGGTGCAGCCGTGGATAGAATGGACGTTGCAGAGTCAGCGCGAGGACGGATACTTCGGACCGGCCAAGGACTACGACTACGAGTTCGGACTGCAACGCGACAACTCTGCCGACTGGTGGCCGCGCATGGTGATGCTGAAGGTGATGCAGCAGTACTATTCGGCCACACAGGACAAGCGCGTAATCGACTTCATGACAAAATATTTCTACTATCAGTTCGCCACCCTGCCCACAAAACCGTTGGGTAACTGGACGTTCTGGGCGGAGTACAGGGCGTGCGACAACCTGCAGGCCGTGTATTGGCTATACAACATAACGGGCGACGAGACACTGCTCAGACTGGGAGAGCTGATACATGAGCAGGCCGTGGACTTCACGGATATGTTCATAAGTGGCGACGTATTGTCGAGCATGGGAGGAATACACTGTGTGAATCTGGCGCAGGGACTGAAGGAACCCGTGATATACTACCAGCAGGCAAAGAACACGAAACATCTGCAGGCCACACTGAAGGGAATGAGAGATCTGCGCCGCTTCAACGGACAGGCGCAGGGTATGTTCGGCGGCGACGAGCTTCTGCACGGCAATGTGCCCACACAGGGTTCGGAGCTGTGCTCGGCAGTGGAGATGATGTTCTCGCTGGAGAAGATGATGGAGATAACGGGCGACATGGAGCTTGCTGCCCATCTGGAGCGTGTGGCGTTCAACGCGCTGCCAACGCAGATAACCGACGACTTCATGTACAAGCAGTATTTCCAGCAGGCCAACCAGGTGAAAATAACACGCCACATGCGCAACTTCTACGAGGAACAGTCGCACGGACACACCGACCTGGTGTTCGGCACGCTCTCCGGATATCCGTGCTGCTACTCCAATATGCACCAGGGATGGCCCAAGTTCACGCAGAGTCTGTGGTATGCCACACCCGACAACGGACTGGCCGCGCTGGTGTATTCGCCGTCGGAAGTGACGGCCCGGGTGGGCGGAGGCAGCTCCGTGACCATCAGCGAGGAAACATTCTACCCCATGGACGGCGAGATAAAGATGACCGTGCGCCTCAACTCGAAGGCCGACAGGAAGAAGGGTGTAAGGTTCCCGCTTCATCTGCGCATACCGAGATGGTGTTCAGAACCTGTGGTAAAAGTGAACAAGGTGCCGCATAAAATCGACAGAGAAACTATGAAAATAGACCGTGTGTGGCACGACAACGATGTCGTCACAATATCGTTCCCAATGCATGTGACCAGAAACTCATGGTATGAGAATGCCATATCCATAGAGCGCGGACCGCTGGTCTATGGGCTGAAGATGGAGGAAGTGTGGAAGAAGTGCGAATTCCCGGAGAACGAGAGGGCGCAGTTCGGCCAATACTATTATGAGGTGACATCGCCATCGAAGTGGAACTACGGCATACTGAGCGTAAATTCAAACAAGGTAATCATAGACGAGGAGAAACTAAAAGGCAACTATCCATGGAATCCGGAGAACGCACCAATACAGATAAAGCTGAAGGCCAAGGAGATACCGTCATGGCAGCTATACAACGAGACGGCCGGCCCCATGCCGTTCCACGGAATACCCACAGACGCCCCGGTGGAGGAGATAACGCTCATCCCATACGGATGCACCACGCTGCGCATAAGCGAGTTCCCTGTTACCTATTAAATCCAAAGATAGTATCCGCCTATACATACAGCAGGACGACTGACAATGATCAGCCGTCCTATTTTAACGTGAGTTCGATATAAAATCAAAAAATAGAAAGTTGTC
>ULRG01011882.1_pt1 | contig 26295 bp, 29 predicted proteins | sample 1955211 | NCBI WGS metagenome assembly ULRG01 (sample SAMEA4835676, study PRJEB28245) | human gut metagenome | biome: gut microbiome; material: fecal sample | place: Denmark | collected 2008
CCAAACGAATCAGAAAACCGATACTGGAAAAACTCTAACGCGGTGGCCAGTTTTAGTTGACCACAACAGTCACCGAACTCGATAATAAAGCGACTCATGGCTATCCGCCAGTCCTGAAGTGGCATCGTCCATTTCTGTGAGGCTGACTGGATAGCCAGCCTCATCACTTTTTTCACCGATTCATCTATCGGGAACACTTTCCGTTTCTTTATCGCATGTCTGATGACGCTATTCAGCGATTCGATTGCGTTAGTGGTGTAGATAACCTTGCGGATCGCCTCCGAATACACGAAGAAGGTGGCAACATTCGGCCAGTTTGCCCGCCAGCTGCGACTTATCTGCGGGTACCGTGCATCCCATTCCTTCCCGAACGCATCCAGCGCCTGCAACGCGCCTTCTTCCGTGGCTGCGCGGTAAACCTGTTTCAGGTCACGGGTTACCGCTTTATAGTCTTTCCACGCCAAGAACCGCAGGCTGTTGCGTGCCATGTGTACTATGCACAACTGGATCTGCGTCTCCGGGTAGACGGCATTAATCGCTTCCGGGAAGCCTTTCAGGCCGTCCACACAGGCGATAAGGATATCGTTCAGCCCGCGATTTTTCAGTTCCGTCAGTACATTCAGCCAGAACTTTGCACCTTCATTTTCGGCCAGCCACATACCTGGCAGCTCTTTCTGACCATCAAGGTTAATACCCAGAGCCAGGAACACCGCTCTGTTGATAACCCGGCTGTCCTGCCGTACTTTCAGGACAATACATTCAAGATAAACAATGGGATAAATCGCATCCAGAGGACGGTTTTGCCATTCTACAACCTGGTCGATTGCGGCATCGGTGACTTTCGATATCAGCGCCGGAGAGACGTCTGCATCGTACATTTCTTTGAAGACTGAGGTAATTTCGCGGGTAGTCATCCCTCTGGCATACAGCGCCAGGATCTGGTTGTCCATGCCGGTAATGCGGGTCTGATTTTTCTTCACCAGTTGTGGTTCGAAGGAACCATCACGATCACGTGGAGTACGTAATTCCATCGGCCCGTCGGTAGTGGTGACGGTTTTCGTGGAATAGCCATTACGGGAGTTGGTTCCCGATTTGGGCTGATTTTTTTCATGTCCCAGATGGTGAGTCAGTTCAGCGTTGAGAGCAGCCTCAACACTGATTTTCTTGAGCAGGCGATCGAACTGACTGAGATCTTCAGGGGTTTTGAGATTTTTGGCCAGTTCGTTAGCCAGAGCCTGCAATTGTTTGTCGTCCATAATTTAACCTTCATTTGATGTTGAATTGAACATATCAAAATCAGGCAATTACACAAATATATGTACAGGCTCGCACCTGGGCTTGCCTGACTGACCGCAGGCCGGCGACGACAAGGTGGAAAAGTTCGGCGTGTGGCTCTGGCGGCAACGATCCCGCGAAGGGCGGACGGTGCTTGAGCTGTTGAACGTAAGCATGCGGGCAAACCATCTTGCGCGACTATGCCGGATGCCACCTATGCGGCAGCAGCTCTGCAATCTCACTAGCTCGCTGCGTCGGCAACCGTCTCAGCACATCCTTGAGATAGGCATACGGATCGTGCCCATTATTACGGGCCGACTGGATCAAACTCATGATCGCAGCAGCGCGCTTGAGCATGCGAACCCGCGCCGAGCATTTGAGAAGGCAACGGGATTAACGCTGGCTGGATAGCCGTGGTTTTCTGGGTAAGCAGGCGAATCCATTTGTGGACGAGGTTGGCATTGAGGCTGTAGCCCAAGGCGATGTTTGCGATGGAGGCACCGGGTTCAGAACACTCCTGAATGACCTGGGCCTTGAAAGATTTGCTGTAGGTACGGCGCTGAGGGCGCATGGAAAATCCGCTTGATGGGCCATGGCCTTCGGCGGCGGTGTCGGGAAGGTGTGTTGGCCGGACGGATACTGTTGAACTACGTTGTCTGGGGCAACGGAAGTGTTTCGGCCCGACTCTGGAACGCGATCCGCAGCGACGACTGGGCAATTCCGCACGTTGGCCTGAGCAGCCTCGGGGAAATCGTCGTCTGGGCGCGCCCAGACGAGTTTCCGCCAAGGAACATGCAGACAAGCAAGGGGCTGCGGGCACTCGGCTACAACGTGAGGATCGGTGTTTGATCGAGGCGCCTGTGGCACACGCAGGCTGAGGAGCCAGGCGCTGTCCATTGCCTGATCAGGCCGCCCCCCTGTGCCTTGCCTGAGCAGTTGACCTGCATCAATGGGGCGGGAGAACGCTGCACATTGCACTCTTGACTCCTGAAGTTTTTCATGGTAAGCCTAATATTACAAAGTATTGCAAGGATTTCCTTGGCCGGAACCGCAAAGCGACGCGATTGGAGAGGGTGAGATGAAAGCGCACCTACAGGTGATTTTCACGCTCGATGAATTGGCTGCGTACTTGAAAGTCGGCAAGCGGACGCTTTATCGGCTCGCCGCACACGGGGAAATTCCGGCTTTCAAGGTGGGCGGGACGTGGCGGCTTCGTCAAAGTGAAATCGATCAGTGCATCAATGATCAGACCCGAGCCGGAGCAAAGAAGGAGGTGATGCGCAAGCGTGAACAGCAGAAGTCATCCGAGCAGCCCGTGTCGCCTGGGCGCACTGCCCGTCGCATCAGGCAAAGGGCTTGAGTAACTCGTTTTCCAATTTTTCTGGAGGTATGACATGGACATCGATTTCAAGAAGTTGGCTCCCTGGAACTGGTTCAAGAACGAGCAGCAAGAGCAGCAGACCGCCTCTTCCCTGCCGGTGCAGCGCAATGACCTGCCAGCGGCGAGCGGGCCAGTCAGCCCGATCCTGCAACTGCGTCGGGAAATCGACCGGCTGTTCGATGACGCATTCCGGGGCTTCGGTTTTCCGGCGTTGAACATGCCGCAGTGGCCATCCGATTGGTCGGGCATGCTGAAGCCGGCCCTGGACATCCAGGAAACCGACAAGCAGTACAAGATTGCCCTGGAAGTGCCCGGTGTCGAGGAGAAGGACATCCAGATCACCCTCGACAACGACGTGCTGATGGTGCGTGGCGAGAAGCGCCAGGAACAGGAGAAGAAGGAAGGTGGCTTCCACCGTGTGGAGCGCTCCTACGGCAGCTTTCAGCGTGCCTTGAACCTGCCTGACGACGCCAACCAGGATTCGATCAAGGCATCGTTCAAGAACGGGGTGCTCACGGTCACGATCGACAAGCGCGAGGTCAGCGCGCCGAAGCAGGGACGCTCGATCCCGATCAACGGCTGACGTCGCCGGCTCGTTCGTCACAAGAAAAACCCGTCCCGAGACGAGGTGTCGCGGCTCGCGATGCCTCGTCGCCTCAACCTTTTCAACCTTCTAAGGAGCATCAGCATGGCCAGAAAACAATGCCAGGTCTGCGGCCAACCCGCCACCGTGCGGGTGGAAGCCAATCTCAACGGTCGTCACAGCACCATGCTGTTGTGCGACGACCATTACCGGCAATTAGTGCGCCAGCAAAAGCGCACCGTTTCGCCGCTGGAAGCCTTGTTCGGTTCGCGCAGCGGCCTGTTCGAGGACTTCCTCGGCAGTGACTTCTTCCGCATCGGCGACGACGCGACGCCAGTTGCCGCCGATACCGATGACGTGGTCGATGCCTCGTTTGGCGAGCCCGCCGCCGCAGGTTCGGGTGCGCCGCGCCGTCGCGGCAGTGGGCTGGCCAGCCGCATCAGCGAACAGTCGGAAGCCTTGTTGCAGGAGGCCGCCAAACACGCTGCCGAATTTGGCCGCTCCGAGGTGGATACCGAACATCTGCTGCTGGCGCTGGCCGACAGCGACGTGGTCAAGACCATCCTGGGTCAGTTCAAGATCAAGGTCGATGACCTCAAGCGGCAGATCGAGTCTGAGGCCAAGCGCGGGGACAAGCCCTTCGAGGGCGAGATCGGCGTGTCGCCGCGCGTGAAGGATGCGCTCAGCCGCGCCTTCGTGGCCTCCAATGAACTCGGCCATTCTTATGTCGGTCCAGAGCATTTCCTGATTGGTCTGGCCGAGGAAGGCGAAGGGCTGGCCGCCAACCTGCTGCGCCGCTACGGCCTGACGCCGCAGGCGCTGCGCCAACAGGTCAGCAAGGTGGTCGGCAAGGGCGCCGAGGATGGACGCGCTGAGACGCCGACCAACACGCCAGAACTCGACAAGTACTCGCGCGACCTGACCAAGATGGCGCGCGACGGCAAGCTCGACCCGGTGATCGGCCGCGCGCAGGAGATCGAAACCACCATCGAGGTGCTGGCCCGGCGCAAGAAGAACAACCCGGTGCTGATCGGCGAGCCGGGTGTGGGCAAGACCGCCATCGTCGAAGGGCTGGCGCAGCGCATGGTGGCGGGTGAAGTGCCCGAGACCTTGCGCGACAAGCGCCTGGTGGAACTCAACATCAACGCCATGGTGGCCGGCGCCAAATATCGCGGCGAGTTCGAGGAGCGCGTGCAGAAGGTGCTGAAGGAGGTGACCGAGCACCAGGGCGAGCTGATTTTGTTCATCGACGAGGTGCACACCATCGTCGGTGCCGGCCAGGGCGGTGGCGAAGGCGGGCTGGACGTGGCCAACGTATTCAAACCGATGATGGCGCGCGGTGAACTCAACCTGATCGGCGCCACGACGCTGAACGAGTACCAGAAATACATCGAGAAGGATGCCGCACTGGAGCGGCGCTTCCAGCCGGTGACGGTGCCCGAGCCGACGGTGGCCCAGACCATCATGATTCTGCGCGGCCTGCGCGACACCTTCGAGGCGCACCACAAGGTCAGCATCTCCGAGGACGCGATCATCGCGGCGGCCGAGTTGTCCGACCGCTACATCACGGCGCGCTTCCTGCCGGACAAGGCGATCGACCTGCTCGACCAGGCGGCCGCGCGCGTGAAGCTGTCGGCCACGGCCCGGCCGGTGGCCGTGCAGGAGCTGGAGTCCGAACTGCACCAGCTGCGGCGTGAACAGGATTACGTGGCCGCGCGCAAGCAGTACGACCAGGCCGCCGAGCTCGGCAAGCGCATCGAAGCCAAGGAGGCCGAGCTCAAGAAGCTCGTCGAGAACTGGGAGCGGGAGCGGGCCTCCGGCAGTGCAGAGGTCAAGGCGGAACACGTGGCGCAGATCGTCTCGCGCCTGACCGGCATCCCGGTCAACGAGTTGACGGTGGAAGAGCGCGAAAAGCTGCTGCACTTGGAACAACGGCTGCACGAGCGCCTGGTGGGACAAGACGAGGCTGTCCGTGCCGTGGCCGATGCCGTGCGGCTGTCCCGCGCCGGCCTGCGCGAAGGCAGCAAACCGGTGGCTACCTTCCTGTTTCTGGGCCCGACCGGGGTGGGCAAGACCGAGCTCGCCAAGGCATTGGCCGAATCGATCTACGGCGATGAGCACGCCCTGTTGCGCATCGACATGTCGGAATATGGCGAACGCCATACCGTGGCGCGGCTGGTGGGCGCGCCTCCGGGCTATGTCGGTTACGACGAAGGCGGTCAGCTCACCGAGAAGGTGCGGCGCAAGCCCTACAGCGTGCTGCTGCTCGACGAGATCGAGAAGGCACACCCTGACGTCTACAACATCCTGCTGCAAGTGTTCGACGACGGTCGCCTCACCGACGGCAAGGGCCGGGTGGTGGATTTCACCAACACCATCATCATCGCCACGTCCAACCTGGGTTCGGACATCATCCAGCGACGGCTGAAGGCGCGTGGGGCGGCCGACGAGGAGTACGAAAAGACCAAGGCCGAGGTCATGGACGTGCTGCGCGGCCACTTCCGGCCCGAGTTCCTCAACCGCATCGACGAGATCATCGTCTTCCATGCGCTGGGTAAGGAGGAGATCCGCCACATCGTCGGCCTGCAGCTCGATCGCGTGGCGCGCAGCGCCGCCAGCCAGGGCGTGACGCTCACTTTCGATCAGACGCTGATCGACCATTTCGCGGAAGAAGGCTACAAACCCGAGTTCGGTGCGCGTGAACTCAAGCGCCTGATCCGCAGCGAGCTGGAAACTGCGCTGGCGCGCGAGATGCTCGGTGGCGGCATCGGCAAGGGCGATCACGCCAGCGCACGCTGGGACGACAAGGCCGAACGCGTGGTGTTCGAACGCAAAGAGCCACTGCAGACCCCGGCCGAGCCGGAGCAGCCGGATGCCGCGAAGGCGACCGAGACGCCGCACGGCGACGCTGGCAAAGGCTCGCGCAAGAAGAAGTCGGCGAGCGACGCATCTTGATGGCGGGCGAGGCTGCCGTGTCCGACCCCAAGGGCCTGGCATGGGCAGCCTCCCTGGCCTCGATCGCGGTGGCGTTCGTGGCCGCGGGTCACGCGGTCGTCTACAAGCGTGATCCGCGGTCGACCACGCCGTGGGGGCTGCTCATCAGCGGCGGCACTGCCCTCCCGCTCGCTGGCCATCCGTTTGCGTGACGGTGCGGCCCGTCTGTTCACCTGATCCTCTGGCAACTCGACTTTCGAGGAACACAGCCCATGGAAAAAAAGAATCAATGGAATACCGGCTACTGGATCGTTGCCCTCCTGCTGTTGTTGAGTTTGCAGAGCTACTGGCAGACGGCGAAAACCGTCGAGCCGGTGCTCTACAGCGAGTTCGAGAAGGCGCTGGCCGAGGGGCGCGTGGCCGAAGTGCTGGTGTCGGATCGTACGGTGACCGGGCGCCTGAAGTCGCCGGACAGCCGGGGCAAGACGACGATCGTGGCAACGAGGGTCGAACCCGATCTTGCCGATCGCCTGTCGAAGTACGACGTGCCCTATGCCCGCGTGTTGGAGAGCGCCTGGCTGCGCGATGTGCTGTCGTGGATCCTGCCAGCGGTAGCCTTCTTTGGCGTCTGGTTCTTCCTGTTCCGCCGCTTCGCCGAGAAGCAGGGCATGGGCGGGTTTCTCAACATCGGTAAGAGCCGCGCCAAGGTGTTCGTGGAAAAGAACACCGGTGTGACGTTCGCCGATGTCGCGGGGGGGGATGAGGCCAAGGCGGAGCTGGTCGAGATCGTCGATTTCCTGAAGAATCCGCAGGACTATGGCCGTCTCGGGGCGCGCATTCCCAAGGGCGTGTTGCTGGTCGGCCCACCGGGCACCGGCAAGACATTGCTGGCCAAGGCTGTTGTCGGCGAGGCGGCGGTGCCCTTCTTCTCCATCTCCGGATCAGAGTTTGTCGAGATGTTCGTCGGCGTGGGTGCGGGCCGCACGCGCGGCGTCGGCGGCCACGACGAGAGCGAGCAGACCCTCAACCAACTGCTCACGGAGATGGACGGCTTCGACAGCTCGGTCGGGCTGATCATCCTCGCCGCCACCAACCGCCCCGAAATCCTCGACCAGGCTCTGCTGCGTGCCGGCCGCTTCGACCGCCAGGTGCTGGTGGACCGGCCCGACAAGAAGGGGCGGCTGGACATCCTGAAGGTTCATGTCAAGAAGGTGACGCTGGCCCAGGATGTAGACCTCGAACAGGTAGCAGCACTGACCACGGGCTTTTCCGGCGCGGACCTCGCCAATAGGGTCAACGAGGCGGCGCTGGCGGCGAGGAGACGCCGTGCGTCCGCCGTGGAATTGCAGGACTTCACCGCGACCATCGAGCGCATCGTGGCGGGCCTGGAAAAGAAGAGCCGCGTGCTCAATCCCAAGGAGCGGGAAACCGTGGCCCATCACGAGATGGGCCATGCGCTGGTGGCGCTGGCGCTGCCCGAAACCGACCCCGTACACAAGATCTCGATCATCCCGCGCGGCATCGGCGCGCTGGGCTACACCTTGCAGCGCCCCACCGAAGACCGCTTCCTGATGACGCGTACCGATCTCGAGCACAAGATCGCCGTACTGCTGGGCGGGCGTGCCGCCGAAAAGCTGGTGTTCGGCGAGTTGTCTACCGGGGCGGCGGACGATCTGGCGCGAGCCACCGACATCGCCCGCGACATGATCACCCGCTTTGGCATGGACGAGGGCCTGGGCTACATCGCCTTCGAGGCGCAGCGGCCCCGCTTTCTCGATACACCGGAACTGGCCCACGGCGGTTGCCGGGTGGCCGAATCGACCCAGGCGCGCATCGATCAGGCTATCCGCGACATCGTGATGGGCGTGTTCGAGCGCGCCTACCGGATTCTCGACATCAACCGCGCGGTGCTGGAGCGCTGCGCGCGCGAGCTGCTGGCGCGGGAAACGCTCGACGAAAGCGATATCCGTCAATTGACTCAAGGACTTGTTCGGAACTGAAAACAGTAGTAGGTGCCATTCAGAGTAAACCGACGGCTCTGTTCAGTGCGTCATCCAATTCGTCGGCATTGTTCAAGGAGAACCGATATGTCTGCATTGACTCCGTGGGACCCCTTCCGGGAACTGGATGAATTGCAAAACCGCCTGGCGACGATGTTCGGACGAATACCCCAGCGACAGGGCGCCCGTACCGGCAACGAAGCCATGACCACGGCGGACTGGGCACCAATGGCGGACATCAGCGAGGATGAGAACGCATTCCTCCTCAAGCTGGATCTGCCGGAGGTCCCCAAGGATGCCGTGCGCGTCAGCGCGGAAAACGGTGTGCTCACCATCAGCGGCGAGCGCAAACTGGAAAAAGAGGAGCAGGGCAAGAAGTTCCACCGCATCGAACGTGCGTATGGCCGCTTTGTGCGCAGCTTTGTCTTGCCTGACAACGTTGATCCGACCAAGGTGACGGCTTCCATGAAAGACGGCGTACTGGAAGTGCGGCTTGTCAAGGCCGAGCAAGCCAAACCGAAACAGATTGAAATCTCAGTCAACTAACTTCAATCAGGAGCCCAAGATCATGAATATCAAACAGCCACAATACACCTTCTCCGCACTTGCCCTGGCGGTCGTCGTCGGACTGAGCGGACCGGCTCTGGCCCAATCGGCGGCAGGTTCTAGCCCAGGTGCTGCAGCACCCTCTGCCGCATCCAAGGCGGCACAGCCACAAGTAGATGACAAGGCCGCCCGGGAAGCCGATAAAAAGCGTGCCGAGCTCACTCAAGACGCCATCACGGCGCTCACCAAGACCCAGGAGGCTTTGACCCTCCTTGATGCAAAGAAGACCAAGGAGGCGCTTGCTGCGCTGGAACTGGCCAGCGGAAAGCTGGAACTGGTATTGGCACGTGACGCCAAACTTGCTTTGGCGCCGGTCGATGTACGCGTCATCACCCACGATATCCACGCCAACGTGGAATCGGTAAAGAAAGCGGTCAAGTTGTCTCGGGAGTTGTTGGGTGATGGCGAGGTGCAAAAGGCCCGGCCCATCGTTGCCAATCTGGCCAGCGAAATCGTAATCCAAACCGACAACCTTCCGATGGCAACGTACCCGGCAGCGATCAAGTCGGCCGCACGGCTCATCGACAGCGGCAAGATCGACAACGCCAAAGCGGAACTCGCCCGAGCACTGAACACGCTGGTGGTGACCTCGGTCGCCTTTCCTCTGCCCGTGCTACGGGCCGAAGCCGCGATGGCAAAAGCTGAAAAGCTGGCCGAGACCGACAGGCGCGATGCCAAGCAGAACGAGGAGCTCAGCACCTTGCTGTCGTCCGTGCGCACGGAGATCGAGATGGCGCAGATCCTGGGTTATGGCAAGAAGGCGGACTTCAAACCCATTTTCGATCAGGTGAAGTCCATTGAGCAAAAGTCGGCTGGTGGCAAAAGCGGCAAGGGATGGTTCGACGAGTTGAAGACGCGCATCCAAAAGCTGTTTTGAGGTGATGAAGGGGCTGACTGCTCTGTCGGTCAGTCTCGCGATGTTCGCATTCAGCCCCAACAGATTCGCCTATTTTCACTATCTCATACGAGGCATATCACCATGAATGAGCAAACACCGAATCCCAATGCGACGAACGAAGGAATAAACGAACAAGCCGCGGTAAGCAGCCTTCCTGTCAGTCCAGAGTCCAAGCCTGAAGTCGTCACGGAGGTACAGCCTGAGGTTCAGAAAGAAACGGACTCGCAGGCGGCAGACAAACGTAAACAAGTCCTCGATGAGGCAGTCTCGGCCTTGTCGCTGACCAAATCAGCGCTGGCCGCACTTGACGGCAAGGACACTGCACGCGCATTGGCAACGCTGGCCGAAGTGACGGGAAAGCTGGAGCTGATCGTCGCGCGCGAACCCACGCTCGCCCTGGCCGGCGTTGATGTGCGCACCATCGTGCACGACTTGTTCGCCAACACGGAAACCATTGAGGCGATGACCGACGAGGCGCTGGATGCCCTCAAACATGGCGAGGTGCAACAGGCTCGCCACGTGCTGGCTTTGCTGGCCAGTGAAATCGTGATCACGGTCACCAACATCCCTTTGGCGTCCTATCCCGCAGCCGTGAAGGCAGTCGTGCCGCTGATCGATCAGGGCAAGATCGAAGAAGCCAAAGCCGCGCTGCAGTCAGCGCTCAGCACGCTGGTCGAGGAGCGCAGCGTGCTTCCGCTGCCCGTCCTGCGTGCGAAGCTGCTCCTGAAGCGCGCCGAGCCTCTGGTAGAAGATGGTCAGCGCAGCGAAGCATCCAATGAGCGCCTGGAGACATTGTTGAACGAAGCCCGGCAGCAGTTGGAAATGGCAGAACTGCTGGGCTATGGAAAAAGGAAGGACTTTGAGCCCCTGTACGCTGAACTCAAGAAAATCAAGGAAAAGACGGGAGGGGGAGGCTTCGGAAAAGGCTGGCTCGATGAAGTCAAGGCAAAACTGTCCAGGTTGTTCTGAAACCGCTGGAGAGGGGGCGCATAGCGCCCCCTCTCTTGTCCCATGAGTGTTTGATTTTTTATTTTGTATAGATCTTTAGGAGATATTGCATGAACACAGACACCAACGCCAATTCCAATGCGGATGCCCCCACCAAAGCACTGTGTTCGCTGAGCCAAAATTGGTGGCTTTTTGTGCTGCGCGGTGTCTTGGCATTGATTTTTGCAGCCCTCGCGTTCTGGATGCCACAATCGGCTCTGTTGGCCATGACCATCATGTTCGGCGCATTTTCCTTGGTCAATGGCGCGTTCAACTTGTTTGCAGCAGTGCGCCATATCCAGAAAAAAGAGCGCTGGGGCTGGTTGCTGTTCAGCGGCATTGTCGGCATACTTACGGGCGTCGTCGTCCTGGTTGCTCCTTGGGTCGCCACGATAGTCTTGGCTTCTTTTTTATGGGCTAGCGTGGGCTTCTGGGCGATTTTCACCGGTGTGCTGGAGATATCTGCCGCCGTTCGGCTGCGTCGGGAAATCAAGGGTGAAATCTGGCTTGCCCTCAGTGGACTGCTCTCGATTATCCTTGGTGCTATCGTCTTGTGGATATTTTTTACCCGTCCGGTCGAGTCATTCGTGGCCGCAGGCTGGCTGTTGGGTTTCCATGCGGCAGTCTATGGCGTCACGCTTTTGTTCTTGAGTTGGAGTCTTCGCAAAACGCGCCTGGGGTAAGAGCGTGCCAAACCAAAATCTATGGATATGAGCATCCTCGATTCATGCCTCCATAGAAATGACATCGAAGGAGTCATACATGCAGATACAATATAGCTATCGAGCTATCGACAAAGAGTTTCATGAACCTTGGCAGAGAGCTTTGGGAAATGTGATCGAGCACGCCCTCAAGCCATTGCTCGACAAACACACTAAAGATTCAGCGCGACTTCAAATCGTCCTTGATCGCGACAAGATCAAGCGGCAATTTCTGGCCAGTGGCTATATGCACCTGCCCGGCAAAAAGATTGTCAGCGTTACTGCATCACATGACGAGCTGACGCCCCTCGCGCAGATGCTCGCACAGTCGTTGTTCCGTCAGGCCAAGAAGCATTTTGACCGACTGCATGCTCAGGATCAAATCAAGCGCAAAGCACGACGCGAGCGCTTGCGCGAGCTCAAGGTGCGGATTGCCGCAAAACCCGCATCAGCCGCCCATGAGGCCGAGGTGACCCGAATGCCTCTACTGTCGAAACTTGAGGCTGTCGCAAGGCGTGAGCTGGCTTATCTGCGGGCCGTCGGCGATTTACCGCGCGATTATCCGACGCTGCGCGACGTGGTGGATGAAGCGATTGTCCGAGCTAAGGTGGAATGGCAATCCGTGCCCGGGGAAAAAGAGGCTTACACCGGTCTTTTGAAGCATCTGTTCGCCGTCCTGGATAACGAAGTGGCAAGCAGCCGGCAATTTGGCAAATTCGTTTCTCTGGACGCGCCGGTCGAACCGGATGCCCAAGACGTGGCCGAGGCCATGGTGGAAGAGGAAATCTTCGAATTTTATCAGCACGATGACACACTCAAGCTGGCCGATATTTTCGCTGGCAGTCAGCATCCCGATGTCGCAACGATCGCGGAACAGGAGGAGCTGATTGATCGGTCGAGCGAGTTCGCTTTTGCATTTGACCTGCTGAAGGACATGCCGCGTTTGTGGCGGCGCATTTTTCTGCTTATCCGTGTGGACGGGCTGAATGCCAGCAGCGTCTCTGAAATCCTGCTGATTCCTAGTAAGGAAGATGCTGTCCAAAGGTGGCTCATGCAGGCCGAAGCATTCATCGCTGCTCATCTGGAAGAGGCCGGAGTAAGCAAAAACGGGAACGATTGGCTCCAAGGCGTTGATTGGTCGGCATTGTCTGTGACCCGAAGCGAGGCAGCCTCACTGTGGTCCAAGGAGGCGAACCATGAAGAATGATCTTCACCTCGTCTGCCCGCATTGCCAGTCCATCAACCGCGTACCGACTGCGAAGCTATCGGAACATCCCAACTGTGGCCGCTGCCAGCAGCCCTTGTTCACGGGCGAGCCCATCGAGTTGACCACGGCGACGTTCTCGCGCCACGTGGAGCGCAGCGATCTGCCGCTGCTGGTCGATTTCTGGGCGCCATGGTGCGGGCCGTGCAAGATGATGGCGCCACAGTTCCAGCAAGCGGCGCACCAGCTCGAACCGACGATCCGGCTGGCGAAGGTGAATACCGAGGCTGAGCCCCACCTGGCCGCGCAGTTCGGTATCCGCAGCATCCCGACGCTCGCCCTGTTCCAGGGTGGGCGGGAGATCGCCCGTCAGGCCGGCGTGATGGGCGCGCAGGACATCGTGCGCTGGACGTCGACGCAAGTGGGACGCTGACCGATGCAGGGCTTGCTCGGCACTACGCTAATCCTGCTGGCGGCTTGCAGCCTGGCGGCGATGGCGACGGCGGCGTTCAGAGTGCCCGCCTTGCTGGGGTATCTCTCTGTCGGCGTTGTACTGGGCCCCTCAGTCATCGGCGTGATCGCGCCGGGGGAGACGCTGAGCTTTCTGTCCGAGCTGGGCGTGGCGCTGCTGTTGTTCATGGTCGGACTGGAATTCTCCCTCGGAGACTTCTGGCTCGCCCGCAGGACGGTGCTGATGGCGGGCGCTCTGCAGATGATCGCCGTGGCCCCGCCGCTGATCCTGCTATTGATGTGGCTGGGGCAGCCCGGCCAGAGCGCCGCGCTGCTCGGCACTGCGGCGGCCATGTCGTCCACGGCGCTGGTCAGCCGACAACTGGCCGACCAAGGCGAGCTCACCACCCGCCACGGACGCAGTGCCATCGCCGTGCTGGTCTTTCAGGACCTGGCCAGCGTGCCCCTGCTGGCCTTGCTGGCGATCTGGGCGCGCGGCGAGTCGCCGAAGATCGAGCATGTGCTGCTCGAAGTATTCGGTGTGCTGCTGCTGTTCGCGGCAGCGGCCCTCGCCTCGCGCCGTCTGTTGCATGGCCTGCTGGGCTGGGTGGCGCGGCGGGGCCACGAGGAATCGTTCGTGCTCGTCTCCTTGTGCGTGGTGGTGGCCGCCGCCGCCGCTGCGCACGCGGTCGGCGTATCTGCCGCCCTGGGGGCCTTCCTCGCCGGGATGGTGCTGGGCGAGAGCGACTTCCGGCACCACATGGAAAGCCACCTCAGGCCGTTTCGCGATGTGTTGTCGGGCGTGTTCTTCGTGACCATCGGCCTGCAACTGGACGCAGCACAGATTCTTTCGGCACCGCTGGCGGTGCTGGCGTGGCTGGTGGTGCTGGTACCGGTCAAGATCCTGCTCAATACGCTGGCCTTGCGGGCGACGCGCCTGTCCGCCCTCGATGCCTGGCGCACGGGCATAGCGTTGGGGCACGGCGGCGAGTTCGCCCTGCTGTTGTTGGGCACGGTCTTGCAGCAGCATCTGATCCCCGCGACCGTCGTCCAACCCATGCTGGTCGCGCTGGTGCTCAGCATGGCCCTGGCACCGCTACTGATCCGCCATCACGATGTACTTGCCCGGTTCTTGAGCCGCACCGGCGGCGTCATTCAGCCACCCCAGGCTGAAGAAGTCGAGATCGCCGCGCAGACGACGCGATATCGAGACCATGTCATCATTTGCGGCGCGGGCGAGCTTGGCCTGACAGTCAGCGAGATTCTTCGCCACGCCGGCGTGGCGCATCTGCTGCTGGAGGCGGACGCGCAGAAGGTCGAGGCCGCGCGTGCCGCCGGCGCGCCGGTGTTCCATGCCGATGCCAGTCGGCCCGATACCTTGCTGGCTGCCGGCTTGACGCATGCACACTTGGTGGTGCTGACGTTCGCCCATGCCCAGCAAGCGTTGCGCATCGCCCAGGCGATTGCCGAGCACCGTCCGGCGCTGACCTTGTGGGTGTCATGCAGAAGTACGACCGCGGCCGATGCATTTCGCGCCATGCCCAACGTGCGCGTGTATCAGCAATCCTTTGCCGCAGCTATTGGGCTGGCGGAACAGGTGATGTCGACGCTTGGCATGTCGACCGAGCTGATTGAAGGACACATCAGCGCAATGCGCCGCCGTCTCGACAGCAGCCGTTTTCCAGGGAGTTCATCGTCATGAAATCAACACGCCTTAACCCATTTCAGGTCTTACGTGACCAATTGGCCATCATGAGTTTTTACGAGCGCTTCGAGCAGGTCGTCGCGCTCGTGCTGTCGGCGGTGATCGCCGTCATCATCGTGGTGTCGCTGTTCCAGCTCATCTCCATCGTCTTCACGCTGCTGGTTCTAGATGCCTTCAATCCCCTGGACCACGAGGTATTCCAGAGCGTGTTCGGCATGATCATGACGCTCTTGATCGCGATGGAGTTCAAGCATTCCATCGTGCGCGTGGCGCTGCGTCGGGACAGCATCATCCAGGTCAAGACGGTGGTCCTGATCGCGCTGATCGCACTCTCCCGCAAGTTCGTGATCCTCGACTCCAACGCGAGCCCCGCAAAGATAGCCGCGCTGGCTAGCGCCACGCTGGCTCTGGGTGCGACCTACTGGCTGCTGCGCAAGCGCGGCGACCGCGCCGCCGAGACCTCTGAGCATGACCCGTCATCATCCCAGTGATCCGCGCACGGCGCTCTTGCAACACCGCTGGCTCAACCGCCTGCAGACCGGGCTGTTGGTCCTGACCCTGGTCGGGATCGCAGCCGCAGCAGGGAGACTGCCGTTTGGGGAAGGCTGCCTGTGGCTCGCGCTGTTTGCCATTGCAGGTGCGTTGCTGCTGGAACCGGTAGCCGCGTCGGCGCTGAGCTTGCGCCTGTACCGCGTACGGGCCTTGCACCCGCAAGAAGCCCACAAGATGTGGGCCCTATTGCGCGAGCTGCCCGCCCGTGCCGGTTTGCCCGCCACGCCGGTGCCGCACTATGTGCCCAGTGCCGTCGTCAACGCCTTCGCCACCGGATCGAAGCAGGAGGCATCGATCGCCCTCACCGATGGCCTGCTGCGCAGCCTGAGCCCACGCGAGCTGGCGGGTGTGCTCGTGCACGAGGTCGCGCACATCGCTAATGAGGATCTGCGTGTCATGGGGCTGGCGGATTCCGACAGTCGCCTCACGAGCCTACTGGCCCTTATGGGACAGATCGCGATCCCGCGCAGCTGGTTGGCGCGGCGGAGGTCTATTGGCCTGGTCTATTGTTATTGGCCGCATCGCCCCAGCTGGCCCTGCTCGCACAGCTCGGCTTGTCTCGCGTGCGTGAGTTCGACGCTGACCGCCTTGCGGCGGAACTGACTGGCGACCCGCAGGGGCTGGCGTCCGTGCTGGCAAAAATCGAGCGGGTCAGCCGCTCCTGGCGTGCCTGGCTATGGCCGGGATGGGGCAATCCCGAGCACTCCTGCTTGCGTACGCGTCCGGCAACGCAAGAGCGCATCGCACGCCTGCTGACGTTGGCGCCTGGGCCAGCATCAGCGTTGCCACTCCGCGCGCCCCATTTTTTGCCGGAATCCGCTTTGGCGACGCGCCCACCGCGCTGGCGCCCGAGCGGGCTGTGGCGCTGATTGCCCATCAACAGGAGACGTCTCATGGCCTATCTCGACCCGTACCAACGCCCCGCGCCGGACCGCTTCGTCCGGCGCGGGCTCTTCATCACCGCCTGCATTGCCGCGCTCATGCTGCTGTGGCAGTTTCTGCCCGCCATCGAGGCATGGTTCAGTCCGCGCGAGGCAGCAGAACGCACCGTGATGGCGCGTGGCGATCTGGCGGCGGACGAGAAAACCACCATCGAACTGTTCGAAAAATCGCGCGCCTCGGTGGTCTACATCACCACCGCGCAATTAGTACGCGATGTCTGGACGCGCAACGTGTTCTCCGTGCCGCGCGGCACTGGCTCGGGCTTCATCTGGGACGACGCCGGCCACGTCGTCACCAACTTCCACGTCATCCAGGGCGCGTCCGAAGCCACCGTCAAACTGGCCGACGGCCGCGACTACCAGGCCGCGCTGGTGGGGATGAGCCCCGCGCACGACATCGCCGTGCTCAAGATCGGCGTCGGTTTCAAGCGCCCGCCGGCCGTGCCGGTCGGCACCAGTGCCGACCTCAAGGTGGGTCAGAAGGTGTTCGCTATCGGCAACCCCTTCGGCCTGGACTGGACGCTCACCACTGGTATCGTCTCCGCGCTCGACCGCTCGTTGCCGGGAGAAGCGGGCGGCCCGGCCATCGATCACCTGATCCAGACCGACGCCGCCATCAACCCCGGCAATTCCGGTGGCCCGCTGCTCGATTCGGCTGGGCGGCTGATCGGAATCAATACCGCCATCTACAGTCCGTCTGGCGCCTCGGCCGGCATAGGCTTTGCGGTGCCGGTCGATACCGTCATGCGCGTGGTGCCGCAACTCATAAAGACCGGCAAGTACATCCGTCCGGCACTGGGCATCGAGGTGGATGAGCAGATCAACGCGCGTCTGCAGGCGCTGACCGGCAGTAAGGGCGTATTCGTATTGCGCGTGACGCCGGGCTCGGCGGCGCACAGGGCCGGGCTCGTCGGCGTCGAGGTCACCGCAGGCGGCATCGTGCCCGGCGATCGCGTTATCAGCATCGACGGTATCGCCGTCGACGACGTCACCACATTACAGGCCCGGCTAGACGACAAGAACGTTGGAGATGTTGTGGTCTTGTTAGTGGAGCGGGCCGGCAAGACTCGCGAGATGCTTGTGGAACTACAACCGGGAGTTTGATGGAAAGTGGGTCATGGATCTGCACAGCGAAGCAGCCAAGCGACTTCAGCCTTGCGCCGAACTACGAGCCCTAGCTAGGGATGGTCTGAAGTAGCCCTGTATTTCCGGCTGACTTCAGCCACTGCTGATTTTGAAAGCGGTGAACCGATCAAAAACGATCGGATCACCCGCTCATTTCGGTGCTTTCAGCCGTCGCGAGCACCTTGCGACGGCCATTTTCCGCATTACAGGCGCACCTCTCCTGCGCTTGCCAGCAAATGTCGGCGGGCCATCCATAGGTTCGACAGGGCAAACAGCGTCACCAGTTGTGCAGTGTTCCTCACCAGCCCTCGGAAACGTACCTTGGTGTAGCCGAACTGCCGCTTGATCACGCGAAACGGGGGCTCTACCTTCGCTCGCACTTGCGCCTTGGCCTTCTCGATCTTGCGCTTGGCTTTGTACAGGGCGCTGCGTTTATCGAGCATCTTGTAGGTGCTGCGGCGTGCTGCGACCTGCCAGATCACTTCTCGGTCGGCATGCTCGGAGCGCTTTTCGACGCCGGTGTAGCCGGCATCGGCGCAGACGACGTTCTCGTCGCCGTGCAGCAGCTTGTCGACCTGGGTGACATCCGCCACGGTGGCTGCCGTGCCCACCACGCTGTGTACCAGCCCCGATTCATCATCAACGCCGATGTGCGCCTTCATGCCAAAGTAATACTGGTTCCCCTTCTTGGTCTGGTGCATTTTCGGGTCGCGCTTGCCGTCCTGGTTCTTGGATGAACTGGGCGCGTGGATCAGCGTGGCATCGACGATAGTCCATCTTGATAATATCGGGCCGCTCAACGCTCGGGTACGGCACGAAATCCAGCTCGACGATGCGCGTCCACTGGATGTCGTTATCCTGTCGTTCGTTGGCTTGTGGCTCCTCGTCGAGCAATGTTGGTGCTTCGATGCGGGTGACGACGAAATCCCGAAACTCTCTACTCTTGCGATCAAAGGGACGTGCCAGCGCATGCCGGTATCAACCAAAGCAAAGGGCACAATTACCCGCTCGGACTCGCCGCTGCTCATCGAGTAGTAGCGGATGGCGACGGGTCGCTTAGCGTGGATGCCTCGGCAAATCGTGGCTAACACATCCATCTTGGGAATGCTTAGGGCTGCGGGGGATTCGCATGGTAGCAGCGCCTGCATTGAGCCGTTCACGCCATCGCCAAAACCGAGAGACAGCGCCGACAGAACGCGCAGCGATGCGTGCTCGAACAACGGTGAGAACTCCTGCCCGATGCGATAAATCTTGTTGCTACCATCGAAGGTGATGTTATGCGGCGCAATTTCCCGGTACAAAGCCAAATCGCGTGTCGCCCCTGCCGGAGCCACACCGAAGCGCTCAATCAGATCAGGGCGTCCGATCTCACCGAAGAAATAGAGCCGAAAATCGATGTAGGCCAACCTCTCGCGCTGGACCAAACTCAAGTCCTCAAGCCGCTTAGAAAGGGAACCAAGCATGAATCATCACTATAGGGAAAAAATGAATATTTAATACGGTAATCCATAAAGTGCCATGATTATAATCAAATTGATGATAATCAGCATTAATACTTATGTAACAGCAAGAATTTATGTCTTAAACGTAGACAGTCATCGTATGGGCTGATGTTTCTATACCGTTAAATTGATGCCATCCAACTATAAAACCTTGCTGCCCAATGCCCTATAGCTCCCTCAGGCAATTTGCCCTTATCCACTGTTCTGGTCTGGGGATGAGGGATATCAGAATAACCTAACGACTCAGGGACTGGGATCACAGGCAACCGTGGCTCGTCGCTTACCTTAATTCAAATTATTTTCAGATAGATATCATTCTTCTGAACATACCCGATTAACGGCAGAATCTCACGATTCTGCCGTTTTTGTATAATTTTTCAGAGGAGTAGCTAATGAACAATTCTGAAGGTTTGAAGTCGTTTCAGCAATCGCTTGCTGGCCTGCCACAGTGGGTGTCTGAACGTATATTGCAGCAGATAAATCAGTTAACCCATTACGAGCCAGTAATCGGCATTATGGGTAAGAGCGGTGCCGGTAAATCCTCACTCTGCAATGCCCTGTTTGCCAGTGAGGTATCACCGGTCAGCGATGTCGCGGCCTGTACACGTGAGCCACTGCGCTTTCGACTGCAGGTTGGCGACTGCTATATGACGCTGATGGATCTACCCGGCGTGGGCGAAAGTAGCACGCGCGATACCGAGTATGCTGCGCTGTACCGAGAGCAGCTTTCTCGCCTCGACCTGGTACTGTGGCTGATTAAGGCTGATGACCGGGCACTGGCAGTGGATGAGCACTTTTATCATCAGGTGATTGGGGAGGCATACCGGCATAAAGTGCTGTTTGTTATAAGCCAGTCGGACAAGGCCGAACCCACCAGCGGTGGGGGACCGTTGTCCACCGCGCAGAAGCAGAATATCAGCCGCAAAATCTGCCTGCTGCATGAGCTGTTCCAGCCCGTACATCCGGTGTGTGCTGTGTCGGTCCGTCTACAATGGGGGCTTAGGGTGATGGCCGAGCGGATGATTAAGTGCCTGCCACGTGAGGCCACCAGCCCGGTGGTGTCGCAACTCCAGCCTTCCTTTCGCACGACGGTAGTCCGGGAACAGGCTCGAAGCGATTTTGGTGAAACCGTCGGTGCTCTACTCGATAGCATCAGTGCCTTTCCTCTGATACCCACACCTGTGCGGGCCGTCATTCAGGCCGTGCGCACCACCGTGGTCTCTGTGGCCCGCGCCGTCTGGGATTTCTTCTTCTGAGTATTTAATCCATCCCTGTTATTTCCCTGACCCTGTCGCCGATGCGACGGGGATCCCCTTTATTTGTTTTCCCGTTATGAGGAGTCTGCTTATGACCCGTCTGGCTTCGCGCTTTGGCGCAGCAAACCTTATCCGTCGCGACCGTCCGTTAACCCGTGAAGAGCTGTTTCGCGTAGTGCCCAGTGTGTTCAGTGAGGACAAACACGAGTCCCGTAGTGAGCGTTATACCTATATACCCACCATCTCCCTGCTCGACAGCCTGCAGCGAGAAGGCTTCCAGCCATTCTTTGCCTGTCAGACCCGCGTGCGTGACCCGGGTCGTCGTGAACATACAAAGCATATGCTGCGTCTGCGGCGGGAAGGGCAGATCACCGGTATACAGGTGCCGGAAATTATTCTACTCAACTCTCACGATGGAACCAGTTCGTATCAGATGTTGCCGGGACTATTTCGTGCGGTTTGTCAGAACGAGCTCGTCTGCGGTGAGTCGTTTGGCGAGGTGCGGGTGCCACACAAGGGGGACGTGGTGAGTCAGGTGATTGAAGGCGCGTATGAGGTGCTGGGGATTTTTGACCGGGTGGAGGAGAAACGGGATGCCATGCAGTCGTTGCTGTTGCCACCCCCGGCACAGCAGGCACTGGCAAAAGCCGCCCTCACATACCGCTTTGGTGAAGACCACCAGCCGGTGACTGAATCGCAGATCCTCTCCCCTCGCCGCTGGCAGGATGAGAGCAATGACCTGTGGACCACGTACCAGCGGATTCAGGAAAACCTGATTAAGGGCGGACTCAGCGGGCGTAATGTTAAAGGCGAACGAACGCATACTCGTGCCGTGCGTGGCATTGACGGGGACGTGAAGCTTAACCGTGCGCTGTGGGTGATGGCTGAAACACTGCTCACACAACTGCATTAGACGTTTTATGTTGCCACATTGTTATTATCGGACACCACCTGTCCGAATTGCTACGTGCTCGTGTGCCTCAATCTCCCGGTAATAGCCTGTAACCCCCGTTACATCTGGCTTTTGCAGAAATAAAAAATAGTTTCTGCGTTGTCCATACCCTGTCCGCCCCCCTGTTTAAAGTAATCACATCATTTTCAGTCAGTTAACTTTCCTGGAGAACCTCTCATGACACAGGCAGAACGCCGCCATGACCGGCTGGCTGTCAGGCTGTCACTGATAATCAGCCGTCTGGTTGCGGGTGAAACGTTGAGCGTGCGCAAACTGGCGGCTGAGTTTGGCGTGTCGGTGCGCACGCTGCGGCGTGATTTTCGTGAGCGGCTGATGTATCTGGACCTGGAGTATCAGTCCGGATATTGCCGCTTACGCACAGCGGGCAGTGAGACGCAGATGGTGCCCGACGTGCTTATCTTTGCCCATCGCAGCGGGATGGCCGGTCTTTTTCCTGGCTTTGACCGCCGTCTGGTGAACGCACTGCTGATGTGCGATGAGTCTCCCTGCGTTATAGCACCCGCCAATCCGGTTCCTTCGCCTTCAGGAGCATTGTCTTTCTGGAGACTGATTCAGGCCATTACCGGGCGCAGGCGGGTAACGCTGATTGCCGAGGAGCAGCGCTGTGAGCGGCTGGCTCCCTGTCGGTTACTCATCCACCAGCAGGCCTGGTATCTGGTGGCAGAGCACGACGGACATATCGCCGTATTCACCCTGGATGAAATCCATCTGGTTCAGCCCCTGCAGGAGACTTTCCGGCGTAACGACAGTCTGTGTCGTCTTGTTGAAGACCCGGGCTTTATTCAGTCCTTACCCCATTTTCGCTTTATCCAGCAGTCATTGCTTACATTTGTTCCGGCTGACAGCCCACCGGAATAGCGCAGGCATTGTTATCAACCCGGCAACAGGGAGGAGCCCTATGCCCGTTATTGCCATTATCGCCATTGTTGTCATCGTCATCATTCTGAACAAAACCGGGGTGTCCGACAGTCTCGCGGCCCTGACCCTTGCCACTGTTGCCGCACTGCTGACGGGAGGTGGCGCAGCCGGTGCTGCCAGTGTCGCGCTGACACCGTTCGTCGGCGTGCCGGTGGGTATTTTCGTCGGCATTTATGTCTTTGCCAAAGTGGTACGTCTGATTTCAGGGAAAAAATAATGAAATGTAAAACACTACCTCTGCTGGCGATGGTTGCCACCACTCTGTTTCTGAGCGCCTGCGATGACAGGAGTGATGACCTGAAAGCTATCAGTAAATTTAAGGACCTCACGCCTCCGCGCTTCAGCGATGTGGTCAGTCGGCAGGATGATGTCAGCGAAGAATGGTCACAGGTTGGCTTTTCATCAGGTCTCACCCTGCAGGTCTTACGTACCCGTGAGTCGCCCGATGGCTGCGAGGGCGGTAGTTACTACTACCTCGTGGATATGCAGGAAAAAACCATCCAGCCGCTGATGAATGCGCTGTGTATTGCCGATAACATCAAACTGGAATACCAGGAGGTGACGGACCCGTATACCAAAGAAAAATACTTTGAGTACGCCCATGACGGCAAACTGATGGGGCAGCTACTGATACCCTCGAACCCTGACAATCAGGAATAAAACAACGACAAAGGAGACAAGAATGACAATACTTTCACTAAGTCGGTTTATGCTGGCGGGTGTACTGCTCGCGAGCTTTAATGCCTCTGCTATCCCGGGGTTCTGGCAGCAGGGTTACGGTCAGGGCAATACGGAATACAGCGTGACCGAAGCCAGCGGAAAGACGTTTACCATCAACTGCACAGGGAACCCGGACCAGAATGGTTTCTATCAGCATTCAGTCTTTCTTACCCTTGCCGATGACAAGATGGTCAGTTCGCACGATGACGACACTACTATCACCGTAGTGATGGATCACCAGCAGTACATTATTCCGTCCAGCCTGGGCTGGCGTAACGGCGATAACGCCTGGTTTGACTTCATCAGCAATATCTCTGAGGCCGGGCAGTTCGACGTCTACGTCAATGACCACAAAGCAGGGACCTTCACTGCGGACCGGAAGAACACTGAGAAAGTTCTGTCCACTCTCGGAGACTGCAGCAACGACTGATAGTAGTATCTTCCCCAGCAAATCCACCCCGACAGCTAGCAGGCTGCCGGGGTTTTCTTTTATCAGGAGCCCGAAAATGACCCAATCCGTGTTGCTGCCACCGGGGCCTTTCACCCGGAGACAAGCGCAAGCGGTCACTACCACGTACAGCAATATCACACTCGAAGACGACCAGGGCAGTCACTTCCGTCTGGTGGTTCGTGATACTGAAGGCCGGATGGTCTGGCGGGCATGGAACTTTGAGCCGGATGCCGGTGAAGGTCTTAACCGCTATATCCGCACCTCAGGCATCCGTACAGACACGGCCACCCGCTGATCGCGAAGCATTTACCCGCATTCACCTCCCCGAACACACTTTATATCCCCATACGCCAGCCATCGCCGCTGGCGTTTTTATTGACGGAGACATACCCATGACAACACAGACGCAGCACGACCTCGCACCCGCTAACCAACCCGAATTTGAACTGACCGTCACGCCGGTCCCCGATGAACAGCGTATCGATTTCTGGCCACAGTACTTTGGCGCTATCCCGCAGTGGCTACTCCTGGAGCCGCATATCTTCGCCTGGATGGACCGCTTCTGTGAGGGCTACAGCGGTGGTATCTGGTCGTTCTACACCCTCAGCAATGGCGGCGCATTTATGTCCCCCGAGCCTGACAACGATGAGACATGGCGTCTGTTTAACTGCCTGAACGGTAACGATGCCCAAATGAGTGCAGAAGCAGCAGGTATTGCTGTCTGCCTGATTGCGTATAGCCACCATGCCTGCCGTACAGAATGTGACGCGATGACCGCACACTATTACCGCCTGCGGGAGTATGCCATGCAACATCCAGAGGCTCACGCCATTCTGCGTATTATCGACTGACCGAAGGAGCAACAGATGAAACAGCTTTCCTTTTTACCCGGCGAGATGACGCCACAGGACCGGCGTCTCATTCAGCGGGCGCTCAGGGCTCTGGACCGCCACCTGCATGAGCCCGGCGTAGCCTTCACCTCTACCCACGCCGTACGTGAATGGCTGCGACTGCATATGGCCGCGCTTGAACGGGAAGAGTTCCGGGTGTTGTATCTGGACAACCAGAATCAGTTGATTGCCCATGAAACGCTCTTCACCGGCACGATTAACCGCACCGAGGTGCATCCCCGGGAGGTGGTCAAACGTGCTCTGCACTTCAACGCGGCGGCGGTGATACTCGCGCATAACCATCCTTCCGGCGAGACGACACCTAGCCAGGCCGACAAAACCCTCACGCAGCGACTGGTTCAGGTGCTTCAGCTGGTGGATATCCGTGTCCCTGACCATCTGATTGTCGGTGGCAGGCAAATCTATTCGTTCGCAGAACACGGTCTGCTTTGAGGTATTACATGAAAATTATCAGTAAACGCAGGGCAATGACGATATACCGCCAGCATCCTGAGTCCCGAATCTTTCGCTACTGCACCGGCAAATACCAGTGGCACGGTAGCGTCTGTCATTACACCGACAGGGACGTTCCGGATATCGCCGGAGTCCTCGCGGTATACGCCGAACGCCGCCAGGACCGCAATGGGCCCTATACCTGCCTGATGAGCATCACCCTGAACTGACAATAGTGGAGAACTGTAATGAGCAACCCTACCAGGGGCCTGCAGCGGGAGATTACACTGCGCCTGGGAGCCCGTCTGGTGCAGGAAGGCAACCGACTGCATTATCTGGCTGACCGGGCCAGCATCACCGGCAAGTTCAGTGACATCGAATGCCGGAAGCTGGATGAAACATTCCCGCACTTTATCCGCCAGATGGAATCGATGCTGACCACCGGTGAACTCAGCCCCCACCATGCCCACTGCGTTACCCTGTACCACAACGATTTAACCTGCGAAGCCGACACCCTTGGCAGTTGCGGCTACGTATACATCGCCATTTACCCCACTCAGCGTTAATTACCTACACGAGAGCAAACATGAAAACTTTACCTGCAACAACTCAGCGGGCGGTGAAGCCCTGCCTGTCACCCGTGGCTGTCTGGCAAATGTTACTGACACGTCTGCTGGAACAGCACTATGGTCTGACAATAAACGACACGCCATTCTGCAATGAGGCTGTGATTAAGGAACACATCGATGCCGGTATCACCCTAGCCGATGCCGTGAATTTTCTGGTAGAAAAATACGAGCTGGTTCGTATCGACAGGAAGGGATTTAGCTGGCAGGAACAATCTCCTTATCTCCGGGCTGCAGACATTCTGCGAGCGCGGCAGGCAACTGGCTTGTTGCGGCAAAGCCGTAACAACGTAGTACGATGAACATTGCGTACAACCTTCCCGATTTACATTTCTGAACTTCCTCCCTTGTTTACCTATTGCGTAATGCGCCTGCTACTACCCGGCAGGCGCGTTATCTTTTTACGGACAAACAATCATGCAACCAGAAGTTGAAGTATTAACCGATCATAATGAGCTAATTTGTTCGAGCTTTATTGAACACATTGCCAACACATTAAATTTAGGAGTGGTGTACAACTAAACCTGCAGCCAAGGATGTATAGTGAGCGAAGCCCTATCAGGCCTTTTTGGTCAGTAGATAAGATTGATCTTCGTTGATAGAATTTACTTACACCAGCTGTTACATTAAGATAATTTTTTGGTGGGAGAATGATAAGATCTTACGTAACAATTTGATTTTAATGGTGCCGATAATAGGAGTCGAACCTACGACCTTCGCATTACGAATCATAAGAATCCGCTTCTAATTCAAAGTATTACCCCATCAACACTGCGCTCACACGTCCCACCACATCAAAACATGTAAAGCCTTGCAAGCCATTGTGAGGCCTTATGTGTCTCAGTTTTGTCCCACTACGACCTGCACAGAAAATAAGAAAATAGCGGTGATATCAAACAGTACAGAAGTCTTTTTTCTTTCAAATGGAGAAACTGATTAACCCGTTTAATTGTACTCCTCATGGGTAATCAGCAGTCCTCAGAGTAATGGAATGGCAGAAAGGTTCGTGAAAACGATGAAGGAAGACTACATCGCGTTCATGCCGAAACCGAATATAAGAACGGCATTGCATAATCTTGCAGTGGCGATCGAACATTACAATGAAAACCATCCGCACAGTACGTTGGGTTATCGCTCTCCGCGAGAATATCGACGTCAGCGGGT
>ULRG01036137.1_pt1 | contig 25948 bp, 20 predicted proteins | sample 1955211 | NCBI WGS metagenome assembly ULRG01 (sample SAMEA4835676, study PRJEB28245) | human gut metagenome | biome: gut microbiome; material: fecal sample | place: Denmark | collected 2008
ACAGCATGTCAGATTTTGATGGAAAATTTGAAGTACATTACAAGGAAAGCCTGGAAATGATAATGATTTCCGGGCTTTCTGAGCTTTGACACATGACCTGAGGAAGAAGGAACGGAATTGAAAAAAACAATAGGTATTATTGGTGGCATGGGACCGATGGCTACCTGCGATTTAATGAAAAAGATTTTTGAAGTGTCAGATGCAGACTGCGATCAGAACTATGTGCATGTTTGTGTTGATTGTAACACGAATATTCCGGATAGAACGAAAGCTATTCTTGAAAATGGAGAGGATCCTATACCAGAGATGGTAAAAAGTGCAGTAAGTCTGCAAAATATGGGAGCAGATTTATTGATGATACCTTGTAACACAGCACATTTTTTTTATGACCGGTTAAAAATATTTACTGATATCCCGATATTGCATATGCCCCGCGAGACAGTAAAAGCTTTAAAAGAGCAGAATATATCATGTGCAGCCGTATTGGCTACGGATGGCGTGATAAAGAGTGGGGTTTATGAGAAAGAGCTTCGGGCACAGGGAATCAAAACGATTTATCCGGATGCAGAGCAGCAACAGAAAATTATGGCAGTAATCTATCAGTGTATTAAAGCTGGAAAAAAGGATGTAGAAAAGTACGGACTTGACGATATTTTAAAATCCTTGATTAAACAGGGTGCGCAAAGTGTGATTCTGGGATGTACTGAATTACCAATTGCTTTTTCCTTGGCAGGAATCAGAGAAAATATAGTTGACCCGACGGAGATTGCAGCAAGAGCTGCATTAAAATTTCTGCAATTACCAATACATACATTATAAAGCAGCTGTATTTTTATGAAAATAAATGATACCGGAAAAGGACTGGATTTCTATTAAAACCTGCTTCAGGACTTCATTCAAACTCCCTTCAAAAAGTCGCAACAAACATTGACAATCCGTGGGTTTGAGGACTATACTAATATATAAATTATAAATACCAGACAGGTTATTACAGAAAGAGAAAGGGAGGTATATGATAACAGGAAATTATCATATATTTTCAGAGCCTTTTTGAATATTTCTGAGGGGGGAAACAGATGATTCAAAAATATTATAACAGTATTCTGGAACAGGTTTTTGCACAGATTGGAAAGAAAGAACACAACATTGTTCTGGCAAAATACAGTAATGATTTTTCATTAAAGCAGCTGGAAATATCAGAGCAGATAACAAATAATAAAAAGGTTCATTTTGCAGCCCACGAATTCCGGGCAGAGAAATTATCGGGAGCATATGAGCCGTTTCTGGATTTGATTTTTGAACTTTTCGACCAGCAGAAGGAGATGACATTTGATGAATTTCTGGACAAGTGTAATGTCTATTCCCTGCAGCGTCCGATTATTGCAGCATACCGGGAGACCGGAAAATGTATCCGGAAAGAGAGTTTATTGTATACAGAAGTTGACTATGAGCGGGAGCGGATGCATGATGCTATTGTGGCAATGCTTGTTGAAGTTTCTAAGATACAGCCGTTTATGCTTTGGATTAACCGTGTGCAGTTTGCCGGAATGGGAACCATAGAAATAGTCTATGAACTGTTAAAGGCAGAGCATACAGAGAATATCGGAATCGTTCTCGGCATGAATGAGCAGCAGCGGCTGCCGGAATATATGCTGCCGGGCTGGGAAAGCGTAACGGAGGAATTGGACAATAATGTTGCAATATTCCGCATTGGAAATGCCGGAGAATCCCGGGAACAAAGAGATGAGATTATTACAGCAGAAAGTATTGAAGAAGATATCAGAACATTACAGAATCTTGTTTTTTTCATGGATTTTGAACAGGCATTGTTTTATCTGGAGAAAGTAGACCGCAGAATCAGATTTGAAAATTTTACCGTATCGGATGAAGTGAAATACGAACTCTGGCAGTTCTATGCATATGTATCGGTATATATGAGGGATTTGCCAAAAGCACTGGAAATAAGTGAGGGTATCTTACAGCTTGCAGAGAAGAAAAAGAACCGCAGGATGCGCTTTCATGCATATTATATCCGCTCTGTAGTTTATATGTATCAGTCAAAATTGCAGGAAGCCACTGAATGTGCAGGTGTTGCAAAAAGTATTGCAATAGAAGGTGGCATGGAGCGCGGTCAGTTTGAAGCAGAGCTGGTAGAAATACAGGCGAAGATGGCAGGCTGGAATAATATTTTCTTCTGTGCACAGAACGTGGAAGTCAGCGATGCCATGATTGAAAAATTAATGAAATATGACTACCGGAATCATCTGGCGTACATTTATGTATATGCCTATGACAATAAGCCGGAGATTGTAGCAAAGGCATATTATTCCGAATCCCAGCTTATTTATTTCAGTAAGGGAATCAGACTGGCAACAGAAATTGGCAATACACAGCTTATTTACAATGCATACCAGAAGAATATTATGCTGGCGTCTACCAACGGTATGTATCCGATTTCATTGCTGTATTCGGTAAGAACTTTCGAAGCACTGGACAACAAACGTTCTGTGGAAAGTGGACGTATTTTCTCGGGAATCGGTTATACCTTAACGGCATTAAGACAGAATGATCTTGCAAAGCGTTATTTTCAGAAAGCAGTAGAAATTTTATATAATCTGGAATTGCCGGAGGATATTGCGGAAGTATATTACAATATGGCAATTAACTGTATTGCAGCAGAAGAATTCAAGGAAGCCAACGAATATCTGATGCGCTGTATGAAGATCATTGAACGTCTGCATTTGAATAGTCTGAGGGTCTGCAATTTAAGCAAATTGTATGGACTCTTAGCATTGTGCAATCAGAAGATTGGCAACCGTTTCAACTGTGAACAGTACCTCAATAACTGCAAACAGTTCTTAAATTACATAATTGAAAAAGAAAAGCTTCAGAATGATCTGGGAATCATCCACGATTATGCACGTTGTGATGATGATATGTTCCTTTATCATTTCACACGGGCATTACTTGAAGTGGATTCCGGTAATGATTCGTCTGCATTTGAAGATTTTAATTGTGCAGAGACACATCTGGTGCGGACTGAGGGGAACCAGTTTTTCTGTTATCAGCTGTTCCGTAAGGACAGGATCCGCTTTTATGGGCAGACAGGAAGAATGGAACTTAAGAGCAATGAAGAGGCAATCTTAAAACAATATCTTGAGGATAATACCCATTCTCTTACAGATGAAGAAATTAAGGTATTAGAGCCATTGGAACAGTATTTATTAGAAGAACCTCTTCATGTGATATCTACCCTGGAGATGGAAATGCAGCTGAAGCAGGAAAGCATTAACCGTGCTTACAAGCAGGAACGACGTCAGATGGATTTTCTGTCGACATGGCAGAAGACCATTGATGTGACGGATGTTTCGGCAGAAGTAATGGTAGAGAATGTGATGCGGACATTCCTGTATCACTTTAATTTGGACCGGGCATTATATATACAGTATCATGGAAGAAAACCAAAGGTACTTTATGATAATACAGAAGCCAGCCTTTCTATGAAGGAGCAGAAGTATTTAAAGGAAGTGTTCGAAAAGACACAGAGAGGGTTTGTTGTATCGAAAATCAGCAGTAACTATTCGGAACATCTGAATGTGGTCAAACTGTTTGATGAAGATAATGTATGCTCCCTTGTTGCCATTCCATTCTTTGACAATGGAAAAGTAACAAGCATTATGATAGCATATATTCTGATGAAGGATAACTGGCATTCCTCTGTCAGCCGGTATATGTTAGATGAGAGTGATATGCGGATTTATGAGCTTTTGTTCCGGGAGGTACAGTATGCACTGAATCGTCTCTATGCATATGAGAAGCTCTATGAAATGAATGCTGCATTGTATAAATCTGCAGTAACCGATCAGCTGACAGGAATTCTCAACAGGAAGGGATTCTATCAGAACATCGGGGAAATTATCCAGAAGATTAAAAAGGGCCGCATGAAGCATGAGTTTGGTATTATGTTTATCGATCTGGATAATTTCAAAGGATATAATGATACCTTTGGACATGATGTGGGAGATTTGCTGCTTAAGTCCATGGCAAATATCTTCAGCAGGGTCTGCAGGGACAAGGGCTTTGTGACACGTTTCGGTGGTGATGAATTTATTATTTTCCTCTACACCGGAGAAAAAAAGACCTTAGAGGATACCGCAAAGGCTATCTATAAAGAGATTAAGAAACAGGATGGGTTCAGGGAACTGATTGCAAAAGAAATCGGACAGCCGGTTGAGATTGATGATAAGAAATTACTTTCCTGCTCTATTGGTATTATTTCTTCCAATCAGGTAAAGAAGGCAGAAGACATTGATGAAATGATTAAAGTGGCAGATGATCTTCTGTATGCAGTAAAAGCAGAATCCAAAGGAACGTATAAGTTCGTTGAAGAACAGGAACAGAAGTAAGGCAAAGGAAACGGGAAAACGTATGGTAATGAAGCTTCCAGAGCATGTTAAGTTTATAATTGAGAAGCTGCAGGAAGCAGGCTTTGAAGGATATGCAGTAGGAGGGTGTGTCAGAGACACCCTCCTTCAACGTGTGCCTCAGGACTGGGATATCACCACTTCTGCTTATCCGGAAGACGTAAAAGAAATTTTTGGGCGCACCATCGATACCGGAATTGAGCATGGAACGGTAACGGTAATGCTGGATAAAAAAGGGTATGAGGTGACAACTTACCGGATTGATGGCGAATATGAGGATGCCAGACATCCGAAGAAAGTAACCTATACAGATAATCTTTTAGAGGATTTAAAACGCAGGGATTTTACCATTAATGCCATGGCATATAATGAACAGCGGGGACTGGTGGATGCTTTTGACGGAGCAGGAGATTTAAAGCGTGGCATCATCCGCTGTGTAGGAGAACCAAAGGAGAGATTTGGGGAAGATGCTTTAAGGATGCTTCGGGCAGTGCGTTTTGCGGCACAGCTGGGCTTTGATATAGAAGAAGAGACAGCAGAAGCGATTCAGGAGCTTGCACCGATGTTAAAAAAGGTCAGTGCAGAGCGTATTCAGGTAGAACTGGTTAAGCTTCTTACCTCAGTCCATCCGGAGGAGATGCATACCGTATATGCCACAGGAATTGCGGATGTGGTACTGCCGGAATTTTCGGTGATGATGCGTACACCACAGAATAATCCCCATCACTGTTATACAGTGGGAGAGCATACCATTGAAGTGTTAAAAGGTGTGGAAGCAGACAAGGTGCTGCGGCTTGCAGCATTATTTCATGATGTGGCAAAGCCCGACTGCCGCAGTACAGATGAAGATGGAATTGACCATTTCTACGAGCATCCGCAGGTGGGAGCAAAGAAGACGAAGACAATTTTACGCAGATTAAAATTCGACAATGCAACCATTGATATGGTCTGCCGGCTGGTGGCAATTCACGATATTAACCCGGCACTGACACCGGAGTCCGTACGAAAGGCAATACAGAAGGCGGGATTAGAGTGCTATCCGGTTATATTTGAACTGAAGAAAGCAGATATTTTAGCCCAGAGTGATTATCAGAGGAAAGAAAAGCTTGAAGCATTGGACGGATATCATAAGATTTATGATAAAATAATCAAAGATGCAGACTGTCTGACACTAAAAGACCTTGCACTTAACGGACGGGACTTAATAGAACTTGGTGTGAAGCCCGGTCCGCAGATAGGGAACATTTTGGCAAAGCTTTTAGATGTGGTAATTGAAGAACCGGAAAAGAATACAAAAGAATATCTGACAGGTTATACTTTAAAGAACCTCTTCATATGATAGAAAGACGCATAAAGATTTGTGCGAATTCGTCGTATGGAGGGGTTTTTGTGTATAATTTATCGAGCCAGTTGTTAGAACAGTATCCGTTTGAGGTGACCGCCATCCAGAAAGGAAGGGGAACCTATATCTGCACGACATCAGAGGGCGGAAAAATAATAATAGGATCTTTTCGCGGGTCAAAAGGCAGAGCGGAAGCTATAGAACATGTTTTGCTCCGTCTGAAAGAAAATGGAATAGAAGCAGATGAAATCATACATACCAGGGAAGGAGAAATTTTAGCCCAGGAGGTGGATGAAACATGGTACTATGCCAGAAAATATATGGAGGGCAGGGAGTGTGAGACCAGGAGCCGTGATGATGTACTTGCTGCGGTAGAAGAACTGGCAAAGCTGCATCTTGTCCTGCAGAAGGTGGAGGATGAAAATTTAAAAATTGGCGGACAGGATTATGCCATGGAGGTATTCCGGCACAACCGGGAGCTTAAAAAGGTGCGCAATTATATTCATGGAAAGCATAAAAAGAATGAATTTGAAATGATATTTATGCGCAATTATGAGATTTTCTTAAAACAGGCACTGGACGTGGAACATCGGCTGATGAAACCAAATCCGGGTGAAACGCAGGGGCAGAGCGGAAAGCAGAGCCGGGAAGCAGCAATGTATGGAATCTGCCATGGAGACTTTAACCAACATAATGTATTATTTACCCATGGTAAAATTATAATTACAAATTTTGAACAGGCACATTATGATGTGCTGGTAGGGGATCTGGCGCATTTCTTACGGAAACTGATGGAAAAACATAATTTTAATATCGGGCTGGCAACGGATATGCTGGCAGCTTACGAAAAAAGACGAAAATTATTACCAGAGGAATGGGAGCAGCTTTATGTAAGGATGGCATACCCACAGAAGTTCTGGAAAGTGGCAAATCACTACTTTAATGCCAATAAGGCGTGGGTGTCCGGCAGAGACATTGAGAAGTTGAACCGGGTTATCGAACAGGAAGAAATCCGCCAGCAGTTTTTAAGAATGTTATTTTATTTTGTGGAATAATCATGTATAATCATGTACAGGCAATTGCCGGAGGAAAAGAGCATACAGGAGAAAAAGAGGTGCGAAATGAAGCAATCAGGGAAGCACTGGCTGTTGGCTTTGGTTATTTTCACAGTATTTGTGGCCTTGAGCGGCTGTGGAAAGAAAGACGATGGGCCTGTCAGCATGAAAGGCTATGCATCAGGTGTTGAGGCAGCAACGGAGGAAGAGACACAGGCAGAGGAAAGCAGCCTGTATACGGTAAGTGGTGTTGATACAACACTTTCAACAATGACATTTCTGAATATTGACACGGGACGTTATGAACAGTATTCTTATACAGACGGGACAATTTTTAAAGACAGACATGGCAGTCTGATTTCGGCAGCATCCATGGTACCGGGAAAAGTGGTTACTTTAACACTACGGGACAAAGACCTGATATTAGAAAAGGTGGAGCAGTCGGCAGATGCATGGGAGATGGACGATATCGGAAAATTTTCCTATAATGAAGAAGATAAGATATTTACCATAGGAGACACAAAGTATTCTTATGATGAAGAATTACAAGTGTTTTCCGGAGATGCAGCCATAGAATTGTCCGCAGTTACCGGACAGGACACCTTAAGAATACAGGGAATTGACCGGAAAGTGCTGTCAGTGTCCGTTACAACAGGACATGGAGTCATCCAGCTTGTAAATACACAGGCATTAGAGGGCGGCTGGTTAAGCCTGAATCATAAGAATTATTATAAGATCACGGAGAATATGCAGTTAGAGGTGCCGGAAGGAACCTATGAATTAACCGTTGCCGGCAATGGCTACGGCGGTTCCACAGAGGTAGCTGTAACAAGAAATGAGCAGATTTCCGTGGATGTAGATTCCATAAAGGGTGAGGATCCGAAATATTGTACTTTAACCTTTGCGGTTGATGTTGCAGGCGCTTTGATGTATATTGATGGTAGTCAGGTTGATTATACACAGCCATTACAGCTGCAGTATGGCATTCATTCCATACAGATTACTGCAGATGGATATGACACCTGGTCGAAGCGGCTATATGTAAATTCACCGGAAGCACAGATAGAGATTGCGTTGTCAGGTGATGATACGGGCAGTACAGAGACAGAATCGACGGAAACTGCCGGAAATGAAAAAGACACAACCGTGGAGCATAAGCATTCCGACAGTACATCGAATTCCAGTGGAACTAACAGCTCCAGTGGAAGTTCATCCAGTGACTCTGATGCATATAGGAAGGCATTGAGTGAAATTATTGATACATTAACCAGTAACAATAATTCTTCGACAAGTACATTAAATCAGGTAGTTAACAATCTTACGAATTAGTGGGAGAAATGAAAGGGCGAGACATCCGAAGGAGGCTGCCACTGGCAGGTTCTTTTGGTAAACAACATAAATGAAAAGCAGGAGGAAATCAGGAATGGGTTACAAGGAAACTTACGAAGCATGGCTTGAGGGAGCGTATTTTGATGAGGCAACCAAGGCTGAACTTCAGGCAATCAAAGACAATGACAAGGAAATTGAGGATCGTTTCTATAAAGATCTTGAGTTTGGTACAGCAGGATTACGTGGGGTGATCGGTGCCGGTACCAACCGTATGAACATCTATACTGTCCGCAAAGCAACACAGGGTCTTGCAAATTATATTTTAAAAGTAAATGCACAGGATAAGGGTGTGGCAATTGCCTTCGATTCCAGACATATGTCACCGGAATTTGCAGATGAATCCGCACTTTGCCTTGCAGCAAACGGAATCAAAGCATATGTATTTGAGTCATTAAGACCAACACCGGAATTATCTTATGCAGTCCGTAAATTAGGATGCACTGCCGGAATTAATATTACAGCAAGCCACAACCCGCCAGAATACAATGGGTACAAGGTATACTGGGAGGACGGTGCACAGATTACACCACCTCATGATACCGGAATTATGGATGAAGTAAAGAAAGTAACTGATTACAGTACCGTTAAGACCATGTCCTTAGAGGATGCCAGGGCAGCAGGCCTTTATGAGACTATCGGCGCGGCAATCGATGATGCTTATATTGCAGAGCTTAAGAAGCTTGTGGTACATCAGGATGCCATTGATGCAGTAGGCAAAGACCTTAAGATTGTATACACACCATTACATGGAACAGGAAATATCCCGGTCCGCCGTGTGTTAAAAGAGCTTGGCTTTGAAAATGTATATGTTGTTCCGGAACAGGAGCTTCCGGATGGAGATTTCCCAACCGTAAGTTATCCGAACCCGGAGGCAGAGGAAGCATTTGCATTGGGACTTGCACTGGGCAGGAAAGTAGATGCAGACTTAATCCTTGCAACTGACCCGGATGCAGACCGCCTCGGTGTATATGTAAAGGATTCTAAGACGGGAGAATATCATTCCTTAACCGGAAATATGTCCGGCTGCCTGATTGGTGATTATATCATCGGACAAAAGAAAGCAATCAACGGCTCCCTGCCGGCAGATGGTGCATTTATCAAATCCATCGTATCTACCAATATGGCAGATGCCATTGCAGAATACTATGGCATTCAGTTAATCGAAGTATTAACCGGATTCAAGTTTATCGGTGGCAAAATCTTAGAGTTCGAAAAGACCGGAAAAGGAACCTACCTCTTTGGTATGGAAGAAAGCTACGGCTGCCTGACCGGAACCTATGCAAGAGATAAGGATGCAGTGGTAGCATCTATGGCGTTATGTGAGGCTGCTGCATATTACAAGACCAAGAATATGACTCTTTGGGATGCAATGCTTGCCATGTATGAAAAATATGGATACTATAAAGACCATGTTGAGTCTATTACATTAAAGGGAATCGAGGGTCTGGCTAAGATTCAGGAAATCATGGATACACTGCGCAGCGAAACTTTAACTGAAATCGGTGGCTATAAAGTTGAAAAAGTACGTGATTACAAGAAGGATACCATTACAGACCTTGCAACCGGAGCAGTAACAGCAACAGGACTTCCAAGCTCTAATGTACTTTACTATGAATTAAACGATGCTGCGTGGTTCTGTGTAAGACCATCCGGTACCGAGCCGAAAGTAAAATTCTACATTGGTGTGAAGGGTTCATCTATGGAAGAAGCAGAGCAGAAATATGAAGTCCTTGGAAAAGCAGTTTTGGACAAAATCAATAAAATGTTATAGACCAAATTGTATGCCTTAATTTACCGTATTTTCCTTGACAAATAAAGGAAAAACAAGTATAAATATATTCGTAGGTAATCTTGGAGAGTGTAGACCTCAAGAAGAATTATAAAATCCAGAGGAGGAATTTTAACATGAACAAAGCAGAATTAGTATCAGCTATGGCTGAAAAAACAGCTTTATCTAAAAAAGATGCAGAGGCAGCTTTAAAAGCTTTCACTGATATCGTAGCTGAAGAATTAAAAAAAGGTGAGAAAATCCAGTTAGTTGGATTTGGTACTTTCGAAGTATCTGAAAGAGCTGAAAGAACAGGAAGAAACCCACAGAGCGGTAAAGAGATGGTTATTCCAGCTTCTAAAGCACCTAAGTTCAAAGCAGGAAAAGCTTTAAAAGATTTAATCAATAAATAAGTTGATAAAATGATTCTGATTAGAGGTGTAACGAAAGTAGAAAACTGCTTTTGCTACACCTTTTTTTATTGAAATTCGAATGAGAAAGAGATTTATTTTTCACTTTTTTAAAGTAAAGCATGTACAGGAAAGAATGCTGCGTGAAATCAGAATGCGTGGTAATTTCAGGGCTGCGTTTTTTCTGGCAGAACCTGTCTTTCCGGTTGCTTTGACGGAATGCGGCGGTTGTCCGTCTGCTGCGGATACGACACTCACCAGTAAGGGCGGCTAGGCATTCTTTTAAAAAAAATGGCTGTTCCGGCAACCGGCGCAAAGTCGCATCCATGCTCCAATTGCGCCTCGCTGACACATCCCTGTGTCAGCGTTGCCGGTTGCTCCAAAGAATGCAAGCCGCCCTAACCGTCTCGTTCATGTATCCGCATGCAGACGAACAATCCACCGCATTTTGTCAAACATTGGAAAGACTGGTTTTATCAGAAAAGAAAAAACGCAGCCTTGCAATTACAACATTCTGATTTGGCAGGATTGTTTCCTGTACATGCTGTACTTGAAAGAAGGAAAAGATATCTGTTTTCATTCGAATTTCAAAAAAGAAAGAAGGTAAGCAAATGAGATTAGACAAATATTTAAAGGTAACCCGCCTGATTAAACGCAGAACCGTTGCCAACGAAGCCTGTGATGCCGGACGTGTCACCGTAAATGGCAAACCGGCGAAAGCATCCGTCAATGTAAAAGCAGGTGACATCATCGAAATCATGTTTGGTCAGAAGACGGTGAAAGTAGAAGTGGTTGCAATCGCAGATACCACCAAGAAAGAAGAGGCAGGAGAATTATTCCGCTATCTGTAAAAGAGTAAAAACGCATAAAAAGAGAAACAGTCTCATATATTTTGAAAAGGACTAACTTTCGGGTAAAGGAGTATGAGACTGAATGGAAGAATTGAAAACAGCAAAAGCACATAAAGTATTGTTGGCAAACCGGAAAAGTGCAAACTTCAGTGGAGTGCTGGATGTGCTTTCTTTTGATGTAAATGAGATTTTACTGGAAACAGAACAGGGAATGCTTCTGATAAAGGGAAATGACCTTCATGTAAACCGCCTTTCCTTAGAACAGGGGGAAGTGGATGTCACAGGGAAAATTGATGGCTTAACCTATTCGGATGTGGAAACCTATCACAAAGGTGGCGGAGAATCCTTCTTAGGCAGGTTGTTTAAATGATAGAAATCAGCCCGGAAATTTCCGGTGAAGCCTTAAGGTTCCTCTTGTTCATGCTGGCGGGGATATTATTAATCTTAGCCTTTGACCTGTTTCGGATTCTGCGCAGGCTGATACCTCATAGAATCGGAGTGGTTGCAGTGGAGGATATGCTGTACTGCATCGGAAGCGCCATATTTATATTTATTATGCTCTGTCGGGAAAATGACGGAGCAATCCGGGGCTTTTGCATGCTGGGCATGAGTGTTGGGATGCTGTTATGCAATTATGCCATCAGTCCATGGCTGGTGAAGGGAATCGTAAAAGTATTTAAGAAACTGTTTCAAGTAGTGGGGAAACCATTGCGGGCAGTATTTCGCATGGTGGCAGTACCCTTACGTTTCCTGAAAGGGAAAATCAGAAGATTATTACGAAAATTACAAAAAACGTTGAAAAAAATCCGTAAAACTATTAGAATGGTATTATGTAAACTATAAATGAGGAAATGAGTATGACAAATAGTCGAAGAAAAAGAAAACAGAAACGAAACGGAAGAATCTGTATCTCTTTGATTGCGATAATGTTCTTGGTGATTATGTCAGTTCAGATTGTTAAGCTCTACCAGAAGGAGCAGGAGTATACTGCCAGAGAGAAGGCACTGACGGAATCTTTAGAAGATGAAACAGAACGTCAGAATCAGCTGGATAATTACGAAGAATATACCAAGAGTCAGGAATATATTGAAGACCAGGCAAAGAGCAAGCTGGGACTGACCCATGAAAATGAGATTATCTTCAAGGAAGACAAGAAGTAGAACAGCTTCGAAAACATAAAGACCATAGAAAAACTTAAAATAGACAAACCATTCCGCTTTTTGCCGAAAACTTTTTTGAAATGAGACAACGGTTTGACAAAGATTTCGGACAAACATTTCTATAATAGCTTCTGCTGTCACAAATGACAGGAGAAGGAGGAACAATGGAAATGAAGAAATTGAGAACGAAACAGGCGGTAATATGTTTTATAGGGGTAGCAGTGTGTAAATTAGGATTTGCAGGCTGCTACCCTTTTATCCCGGCATATTTTGCGGCAGCTTACCTGGAACGGGGCGGACGGCTGCTGCTGGGAATCGGAATGTTTCTTGGAATGGCATTTATGCTGCCGCTGACACTGATGACAAAATATGTAATGACACTGCTGGTAACCATAGTAATCATCAAGCTGGCAGAATGGGTAAATAAAGGCTGTTATACCTGGATAGCTGCCTTTGGCGCAGGCTGTTCGGCAACCTTATTATCTGTATTTGGAGAAATGTTAAACGTAAGAGACGGAATGCGGACGGAAATGGCGGTCTTAGAAGGAGTCTTTATATTTGCAGCCACCATGGTGTTAAGCCGTATCATACATAGCTTCCTGGAATTCACATTTGTGAATCAACCAATACCGGAGATAAAGAGTAATGAAGAAGAAAAACTACTGACCTATGCAAAGTCCTTTCAAAGCCTTTCAGATATATTCGGGCGGATGAATGTGGAACATACCAGTTTCTCGGCAGAGGAAATGGGCAGGATGCAAAATGAGATAACCGGGAAAATGTGTGTTTCCTGCGACCAGTGTGCTCTTTGCTGGGAAAAGGATGACAGCCCCATGTACGGCTATTTGTCGTCACTGCTGCAATCTATCCGGGAGGCGGGAAAGACAAACCGCGATATTGAAAAGAAAATGGAAGAATATTGCCCCTATATGCAGGAAATGACGGCGGAGGCTCTTCGGATATTTGAAAAAGCTTCTTTAAATATGGCGTGGTACAACCGGCTGGTAGAAAACCGTGAAGTCATAGCCGAGCAGCTGGATGCCATGGCATATATCATGGAGGATTGTGCAAAGAAGCAGAAAAATATTACAGAAGAGTGCCGGTCAAATCTACAGGACATAGCTTACCGGGCAAGGGAGCGGGGCATAAAAGTGATTGATGAACAGCTCTGGGAAAAGGAAAACGGCCGCTGGCAACTTGTGATGAAAGTCATGGTAAAAGATGGCTGTGTCACTACGAGAGAACTGACAAAGGCAGTAGCCGGAGCACTGAACCGGCGCATGATTCCGGAGAAGGATACCAAGACGCTGATTGGAAAAGGCGTCAACCTCTATACCTATGAAGAAGAGCCGCGGTTTCAGGCAATTTATGGCGTAGCCAGGATGGTAAAGGATGGAGCAGCCGTTTCCGGGGATAACTTTTCTTTTTTGGAGCCGGAAAGTGGAAAAATGGTCATGTGCTTATCGGATGGCATGGGTTCTGGAAGTCTTGCCTGCAAGGAAAGTGAAATGGTCATTGAACTGGTGGAAAAATTTCTGGAGGCGGGCTTTGATGTGGAAACGGCAGCCCGCATGATGAATTCTGCCATGGTGATGAAAGGGCAGGAGGATTTATTTTCCACGGTGGATATCAGTGAACTGGATTTATATGACGGAACCTGCCGTTTTTATAAAATCGGAGCGGCGGCAACCTTTATCCGGAGAAATGGCATAGTGGAATGTCTTATTTCCACCAGTCTTCCGGTGGGCGTGTCTTATAAACTGGATATGGAAAAAAGCGAAAAGGACTTATATAACGGAGATTTCCTTGTCATGGTATCAGATGGTGTGCTAGAATATTTACATGTGCCGAATCCGGAAGAAACCATGCAGGAAATCATAGAAAGCATTGAGACTAATAATGCAACAATTCTTGCAAAGCGCATTTTAGAGCGGGTGTTACTTTTTACCGGAGGAAAGGCGGCAGACGATATGACGGTGCTTGCCACCGCAATTTGGGAGAAATAATATGATTCCTGGTGTAGAAGCTTTTCTGGAACAATATCATATGATTGAGCAGTCGGATGTAGTGGTTGCCGGAGTGTCCGGTGGTGCAGATTCCGTATGCCTGCTGCTGCATCTGCTGGAATTGAAAGAAAAACTTTCCTTTACGCTGGCAGCAGTCCATGTGCAGCATGGCATCCGGGGCGAAGAAAGCCTTCAGGATGCAGCGTTTGTAGAGGAACTTTGCAGGCGGTATCAGGTGCAGCTATTCCGCTATGATTATGATGTGCCGGAATATGCAAAGCAGCATGGATATTCGGAAGAAGAGGCGGGAAGAAATTTACGATATGAGAGTTTTCACAAAGCGTTAGAAGAATTGGGTGCGCCGGAAGGGAAAATTGCAGTTGCCCATAACCGTAATGATCTGGCAGAGACCATGCTCTGGAATATGATCCGGGGCAGCGGCATGCGTGGCATGGCTGGAATTCCGCCGGTGAGAGATGGCGTCATCCGTCCGCTTCTTCATACGGCAAGGGTGGAAATCGAAAATTATTTAAAAGAAAAAGGTGAAAGCTACTGTATAGATGCTACCAATGCATCTTTGGATTATACCAGAAACCGGATCCGTAATCAGGTACTTCCGGTGTTGGAGGAACTGAATGCCGGAGTTTATGCCCATATGGAACAGCTGGGGGATGACATCCGGAAGACACAGGAATATCTGTCTGCTGTAATAGAAGAAAAAAGGGCACAATATGTAGAAAGAGATTTCCGAAAGACGCAGGCTTTCCTGATATCGGAGGAGCTTTTAAAAGAACCGGAAATCCTGTATACAAGCATTATAAAGGAGTGTATCTGTGAGACGGCCGCAAGCAGTAAAGATATTACAAGAACCCATGTAGAACTGGTACAGAAACTTTTTTCCATGCAGACGGGAAGAAGCGTGAACCTGCCTTATCAGGTGGTGGCAGAGCGGACTTATGGCGGTGTGCGTCTGCAAAAGTGTGAAAAACAACCGGAGCATAAAATTACAGAACCGGTAGGAATGCTTTCCAGTCAGTCTTCCAGTCAGCCGGTCGGACGACAAAGCGGTCAACCAGCCGGTTGTTGTGGGATTTCAATAGAAGAACATCCGGATTTTGCCTGTCGGATTTATAAACGGGAAGAGTTACCGGAAGGAATTTCTAAAAAAAAGTATACGAAATGGCTGGATTATGATAAAATAAAAAATAGTCTTTTGATTCGGAACAGACAGCCGGGCGATTATTTTGTGCTGGATGAGACGGGCAGAACACAGAAGCTGAAGCAGTATTTTGTAAATGAGAAAATTTTAAAAGAGCAGCGGGACACTATTCCGTTGGTGGCAGACGGTGCTCATATCCTGTGGATTGTGGGATACCGGATCAGTGCATATTACAAAGTAAGCAGTACAACGAAGACGATTTTGGAAATACAATATTATGGAGGAAGAGAAGACAATGAGTGAGCAGATTCGTGTATTACTCTCAGAGGAAGAACTTGATCGTAAAATTGCTGAATTAGGAGAAAGAATTAGCAAGGATTATGAAGGTGAAAGCGTTCATTTAATCTGCATACTGAAGGGAAGTATATTCTTTACCTGTGAACTGGCAAAGCGTATTACCGTGCCGGTAACAATTGATTTTATGTGCGTTTCCAGTTATGGCGCGTCAACCGTGTCCTGTGGAAAAATTACCATAAAGAAAGATTTGGAAGAATCTATTGAAGGTAGAAATGTAATTGTCATTGAAGACATTATTGATACAGGAAGAACACTGCGTTATCTGCTGGATGATTTATCCGCCAGAGGACCGAAGAGCTTAAAATTGTGTGCAATGTTAGATAAACCGGATCGCAGGATAACAGACGTTGCGGTAGATTATACCGGTTTTGAAATTCCGGATGAATTTGTAGTAGGATATGGTCTTGATTATGACCAGCGCTATCGCAATCTGCCATACATTGGCATTCTTGATTTGGGATAGGAAGGAGTTTGCGTGAAGAAATCATATAGAGGATGGGGCTTTTATATCAGTCTGATTGTAGTTGTGGTTTTGGTCTGGTTCTTACTGGACGGACAGCATCTGAATCAGGATGACTATAATTATGCCCAGTTTAAACAGGAACTGGCTGATGATGAGATTAAATCTGTAGAAGTGCAGCCAAACAGAGTTTATCCAACCGGAAGACTGGATATTGTCAAAACGGATAAGTCAGAAGAGACCTTATATGTGCTGGATGTCAGTGAGGCTCAATCGCTGATGGATAAGGAAAAATTTACTTCTTATGTGGTGAATGATATTCCGGCAGAAAACTGGCTGATGAATTTATTGCCGCTCTTACTTGTGTTTGGAGCAATGTTTATTCTGTTTATGATTGTTATGAACAATCAGGCAGCAGGCGGTGGTGGTGGCAGCAAGATGATGAATTTTGGAAAAAGCCGGGCAAAGATGACCACCGATGAGAACCGCAATGTAACCTTTGAAAATGTGGCAGGACTGCAGGAAGAAAAAGAAGAATTAGAAGAAATCGTAGATTTCTTGAAAGAGCCGAGAAAGTATACCAGACTGGGAGCGAGAATCCCGAAGGGAGTTCTTCTGGTGGGACCTCCCGGAACCGGTAAGACTCTGCTTGCCAAGGCAGTTGCCGGAGAAGCAGGCGTTCCGTTCTTTAGTATTTCCGGTTCTGATTTCGTAGAAATGTTTGTTGGTGTCGGCGCATCCCGTGTACGTGATCTTTTTGAAGATGCCAAGAAAAATGCACCATGTATCGTATTTATCGACGAGATTGATGCAGTGGCAAGAAGAAGAGGAACCGGTATGGGCGGCGGACATGATGAACGGGAGCAGACCTTGAACCAGCTTCTGGTAGAGATGGACGGATTTGGTGTCAACGAAGGAATTATCGTAATGGCAGCAACCAACCGTGTCGATATCTTAGACCCTGCAATTATGCGTCCGGGCAGATTTGACCGTAAGGTACATGTGGGGCGTCCGGATATTGGTGGAAGAGAAGAAATCTTAAAGGTACATGCAAAGAATAAACCCCTGGCAGAGGATGTGGATTTGAAACAGATTGCACAGACTACAGCAGGTTTTACCGGAGCAGACCTGGAGAATCTTTTAAATGAGGCGGCAATTGTTGCAGCCAAAGAAAACAGAAGTTATATTATCCAGAAAGATATTAAGGAATCCTTCTTAAAAGTAGGTGTCGGTCCGGAGAAGAAGAGCCGGATTATTACCGAGAAAGAAAAGAAGATTACCGCATATCACGAATCAGGTCATGCGATTTTATTCCATGTACTTCCAGATGTGGGACCGGTATATACCGTATCCATTATCCCAACCGGTGGTGGAGCAGCAGGCTATACGATGCCATTGCCGGAGCGTGATGAAATGTTTGATACCAAGGGAAGAATGTTGCAGCAGATAATTGTTTCCTTAGGTGGACGTGTGGCAGAAGAGTTGATTTTTGATGATATCACAACCGGAGCTTCACAGGATATCAAGCAGGCAACCGAGCTTGCCAAAGCAATGGTAACGAAATACGGATTTTCTGAAAATGTCGGACTGATTAATTATAACAATGATGATGACGAAGTGTTTATCGGAAGAGATCTTGCACATACCAGAGGCTATGGCGAGGGTGTGGCATCCAAAATTGATGAAGAAGTAAAACGCATCATTGACGAATGCTATGCCAAAGCAAGGGCAATCATTCAGGAAAATAGTGATGTACTCCATAAATCAGCAGACCTTCTTTTGGAAAAAGAAAAGATTGGAAGAGATGAATTTGAAGCATTATTCCAGAGCGGAGCTGATGTTGTAACTGAGACAACGGAGGAGTAGAAGTCAAAGAGAAGGTTTTTTTCGAAAATGGGAAAAAGGTACTATACAAAGTGTACAAAAAGCATGTGCAACTTTTGTGAAGTTTGTGCACACTTTTGAATGGGAAAATGGTACTATAATTAACGTAAAAACCCCCCAATACATTATATATATAGTTTTTACTACACCCCATAGTAAAAATACCTTCTCCTTAAAAGGGCAGCCGATCGGTGGCTGTCTTTTTTTACTTTACAGGAAATTGCTTTCCTGTAAAGTAAAAAACGCTCCGCGAGGATGCGCACTGCGGCGTATAAGGTAGATGTCGCAAGCGACCGCCGCAGGCGCGAGAATGTGCCAAGGCACATTCTTTGTTCCGCGAGTAATGAGGAAAAGTGACGGGTGAGGAAAAGAGCAGAAAAATGGTCAGACCAAAATAGAAGCCTAAAAAAGCTATTCTTTTGTGCAAAAAATAAGTGGTATTTTAGATATGAAATTTATGGGCTATACAGATTGAATAAAAGGAATGTGAATTTTTTTGGAAGTTTGTGCACACTTTTGAATGGGAAAATGGTACTATAATTAACGTAAAAACCCCCCAATACATTATATAATTTTTGCTACACCCCATAGTAAAAATACCTTCTCCAAAAAGGACGACCGTGCGAAAGGTCGTCTTTTTTTTATGCGAGTAAACTTGTTCCCGAGCCTATCGCGGAAGTGAGGGAGCTTTTCCCTTACTTATCTCGCATAAAAAACTCCCATCCCTCAAACAGTGGACATCGGTCCCCAAACTGCCTATAATGAATCTTAAGAAAAGAATATTTCGATAAAGCTGACACATAGATGGGAGATACAACATGATAAAGGCAGCATTTTGCGATGATGACGATACGGTTTTAAAAGAACTGCAGAGCTTACTGGAGGAGTATCGCAGGGAGCGTGATTACAGAATAGATGCAAAAGTCTATCACAGTCCGCTGGATTTACTGAATGAAATGGAAAAAGGAACCCGCTTTGACATTTTGTTTTTGGATATTTTAATGCCGGGGGTAGATGGAATCCAAACGGCATCCGAGATTCGGAAGTTTGATAATAATATCAAAATTATTTTTCTTACTTCTTCTGTGGAGTTTGCGGTGCAGTCTTATGAGGTGAAAGCATATTATTACCAGTTGAAACCGATTGAAAAGGGCAGCTTCTATCATCTGCTGGATTCTATGTTAGAACAGATGGAAAAAGAGCATGGCAGTAGTATTGTACTGCGCTGTAAGACGGGAATTGCCCGGATTGCGTTAAAACAGCTGGAATACTGCGAAGTAATCCACAGGACATTATTGATACATCTGACCGATGGGACGGTATATGAATGCAGCGGCAGCATGGATGAACTGGGCCGGCAGCTTATGCCTTATGGAACTTTTATACGTCCACATCGTTCATATCTTGTGAATCTGGAATATATAAAGAATCTTTCTTATCGTACCATTACGATGTCAAGTCTTGTGGAAATTCCTATTCCAAGAGGGAAATACAATGAAATAAAGAGTGCATTTCTGAAAAATGCATTTGAAGATGGGCAGGTGACGTTATGAGCCTTTGGATGTCCCTTCTTAACAATGTGGCAGTCAGTGTTTTTGGAAGTGTGCTGGCGGCATCCTTCTGTGATGCACTGGACCGGCGGAAAAACAGGATCATATTCTGGATATGCATCGCACTGATTCCAATTGCACAGGGGATTATTTACTATGTATGGGAGGATGGCTTTTTGAGGCAGATTTATCCGCTGCTGGTACATGTTCCGTTGATTTTACTGTTATGTGGACTGACCGGTAAATTGTTATGGCCGTTTTTCTCTGTGATGGCAGCCTACCTGTGCTGCCAGTTACGACGCTGGCTGGCACTTCTTACAGTGGAAATTTTGGGCGGAGGAGCATTGATGCTGGATGCGGTGGAATTATTGATTACCCTGCCACTACTGTTTGGACTGCTGCACTTTATGACGCCGGCAGTCCGTTATATTTCCTGTTATTCCAGAAAAATGCAGTGTCAGTTTGGTGTGATACCGGTGCTATATTATGTATTTGATTATCTGACAAGAGTGTATACAGATCTTTTGTCCAGTGGGGCTCCGGTTGTCGTGGAATTTATGCCATTTATCTGTTGTGGAGCGTATCTTGTGTTCCTGTTGTATAACTTTACAAAAGGACAGGAAGAAAACCGGATGAGGGAGATTCAAAAAAGCCTTGATATGCAGGTGGCACAGTCCATGCGTGAAATAACGGCGTTACGGGAGTCACAGAATCTGGCCAGCCGTTACCGCCATGACCTGCGTCATCATTTACAATATCTATATGCCTGTTTGGAGAACCATCAGATACAGAAGGCAGAGGATTATATATCTGATATCTGTAATGAGCTGGAACAGCAGAAGGTGATACAGTATTGTGAAAACGAAGCTGCGAATCTGATTTTGTCATCCTTTGCAGGAAGGGCAGAAGCGGAAGGAATTGTAATGAAAGTGGAAGGTGGCATGAAAGCGAAGGCGGTGATAAGTGATACTGACTTGTGTGTGCTATTGTCTAATGCCCTGGAAAATGCCATCCATGCCTGCAGGGAAGTACAAAAAGAGGGAAAAGAAGCCAGAATAGAAGTACAGATTTATGAAAAACAGCAGCAGGTATTTTTACAGATAAAAAACTCCTGTGCCGGAGCACCAATCTTCGAAAACGGAGTCCCGGTTTCAAAGAAAAAAGGACATGGTATCGGAACCCGGAGTATCTGTGCCATTGTGGAACGCTATGGAGGTGTATATACATTTTCATTGGAAAAAGAGTATTTTGTACTCCGTCTGAATCTGTCGGAAAAGAATGTCGATTCAGTACATTTTACTGCCGTTTGAGACGTGAATCTCCTGCTGGATAAGAAAGAATGGTAAAATATATCTAAGTCGAGGATGACACACAAAAGACAGGAGGAAGATAAAAATGAAGAAAATAATTTCATGTTTAGTGGTATTAACCATGTGCATTTCACTGGCTGCCTGCGGGGGAACGGATAAACAGGCTGCAATTGATGCATTCAATAAAGCAAGCACATCATTCAATGAAGTAGCGAATGCCATCAATGCGAATCCGGATGCATACGACCAGGATGTGATTGATACCATGGTTGAAATGGCAGATGTCTTACAGCAGCACAAAGAGCTGTTAGAGGGAGACACTGAAATTGAAGAAGACAAATTAAATGAAATGATTGAATGGTATGGTACCGTAGAAGAATGGGTATCAGACGTAAAGGCGGAGTTAGGTATATAATAGATTTCATAGAGTTACTTCTTTAAGAGGGGACGGATACGGAAAATGTATCCGTCCTTTTCTGGTTGTAATCTTTGGAACTTTCGTATATTATAGTAATAAAAATAATTATTTAGAAACGAGAGGCTTGTTGTAAGATGATGAAGAAACAGCAATCGATTTATGAATTGAACAGAATTCAGCAGTATATTATGCAGATGCGCCCGATTCTTAGAAAACGCGCACTCTTTTCTGATGGAACAGAAGATTATCGTAGTCCGGCAGAACCCAAAGCCGGAGAGCTGGTGACCATTCGTTTTCGTACAGCAAGAGATAATGTAGATGCAGTCTGGCTTTGCACAGAACAGAAAAAATATTTTATGGAAAAGACTGAGTCAGAGGGGCTCTTTGATTATTATTCCGTAGAAATTCGTATGACAGAGGAGCATTTCTCCTATTACTTTGAAATTGAGACGGGAATGCTTCGCTGTATCTTTGACCGCTATGGCGTGAATCAGACACCAAGACCGCAGTATAATTTTGAAATTGTACCGGGCTTTTCCACGCCGGACTGGGCAAAGGGGGCGGTTATGTATCAGATTTTAACAGACCGTTTTTACAACGGAGATACTTCCAATGACCCGTTGACGGATGAATATTTCTATATCCGTACTACCAGTCAGAAGGTAGATAACTGGGAGAAATGCCCGGAGAATTTTTCGGTAGCAGAATTTTATGGCGGAGATTTAGAGGGCGTGAGAAAGAAAATGGATTATCTCGCAGAACTTGGAATAGAGGTGATATACTTCAATCCATTGTTCGTTTCTCCGTCCAATCATAAGTATGATATTCAGGATTACGATTATATTGACCCGCATTACGGCAAAATAGTGGTGGATGAGGGAGAACTTTTACAACCGGGTGACCGCAATAACCAGCATGCCAGCCGCTATATCACCCGCGTGACGGATAAACGGAATTTGGAGGCAAGCAATGAACTTTTTGCAACGCTGGTAAAGGAAGCACACCAGAGGGGCATCCGTGTCATCCTGGATGGAGTATTTAATCATTGCGGTTCCTTTAATAAATGGCTGGATCGTGAAAAAATCTACCGTAGTGAAGCCGGCTATGAACCGGGAGCCTATATCAGCAAGGACAGTCCGTACAATGACTTTTTCCAGTTCCATGATCAGAATGCATGGCCGGATAACGGAAGTTACGATGGCTGGTGGGGACATGATACATTGCCGAAGCTTAATTACGAAGATTCAGATACATTACACGATTATATTCTGCATGTGGCTGCAAAATGGGTTTCTCCACCTTATAATGCCGATGGCTGGAGACTGGATGTTGCGGCAGATCTGGGACACAGTCCGGAATATAACCATCAGTTCTGGAGAGAATTCCGTGATGCCGTAAAGAAAGCCAACCCGCAGGCGGTGATTTTGGCAGAACATTACGGCGACCCGAGAGACTGGCTGGGTGGAGACCAGTGGGATACGGTTATGAACTATGATGCCTTTATGGAACCGGTGACATGGTTTCTTACCGGAATGGAGAAACACAGTGATGATTTTAAACCGGAAAATATTGGAAAGTTTGAGAACTTTAAAGGCGCTATGAAGCATTATATGGCAAGCTTTCTGACACCATCGCTGCAGTGCTCCATGAATGAACTTTCCAATCATGATCATTCCAGATTCTTAACCAGAACCAATCATAAGGTGGGCAGAGCGGAACAACTTGGAACAAAAGCGGCAGAAGAGGGTGTAAATACAGCAGTTCTCCGGGAGGCGGTTGTTATTCAGATGACCTGGCCGGGAGCACCTACCGTTTATTATGGTGATGAAGCCGGATTATGTGGATTTACAGATCCAGATAACCGCAGAACTTATCCGTGGGGCAGGGAAGATAAAGAGCTGATTCGTTTCCATCGTGATATCATCAGAATTCATAAAGAAAACCCGGCACTTCGTACCGGAAGTGTGAAATTTTTAAATGGCGAGGATAATCTTCTCTGCTATGGAAGATTTAACCGGGAACAGCAGTTTGTCATTATTGTAAATAATGATGAAAATATCCGGCACATTGATTTGTCTGTATGGGCAGTGGGGCTTCCGAAGTATGGAACTTTAGAACAGATACTTTTTACCAGTGAAAATGGATACTCCATTTCTTCTGTCAGCTATGACATCGTCAATGGAAGACTGGATATTACATTGCCAAAGCATGCAGCTGTCATTCTGAAGAGAAAGAATCCGGAAGAATAAAAAATGGCAAAATAAAAAATGCAAAAAATGCATAAAAACGCCTTGCACACAGCAGGGCGTTATGCTATAATCTATATTCGTCAGGACAATTAAGGACTGATAAATGGGCAGATTCCCGAGTGGCCAAAGGGGACAGACTGTAAATCTGCTGCAAATTGCTTCGGTGGTTCGAATCCACCTCTGCCCATTCTCGTTGTGGTTATACAATGAGAATTTTTTTATGTAACTATAAAAAGATACTTGCCCGCGTGGCGGAACTGGCAGACGCGCAGGACTTAAAATCCTGTTGTGGTGACACAGTACCGGTTCGATTCCGGTCGCGGGCATTAAAAAAGGAAGCGGTAAACGCTTCCTTTTTTTATAAATAGTCCTATTCTTCTTCTGCCTCTTCTTCACGCTCTGCACATGGAGCAGTAGATGCTCTTGTAATAAGCTGTGGACGCAGTAAAGTCATGCTGACGGAGACATGATTAATAAGGTTGCTCAGAGCAGCATATCCACATTTGCCGAGCTCGGTTCTTTCCTGACGGACTGTAGTCAGTGGCGGCTCTAAGAAAGAAGAAATCGGCAGGTCGTCAAAACCAACCACACTGATATCATCCGGAACAGAAAAACCTCGAAGCCGGCATTCTGTAATGACTCCGGAAGCAATCAGGTCATTACCGCAGAGAATTGCTGTTGCTCCGGCAGCAAGAAAATTCGGTACATGATATTTTGCACTGTCTGCAACATAGTAGCCATGTGCAACCATATCTTCCTCTACTGGAAGATTGTGGGATTTCATGGCATCTAAATATGCCTGATAACGTTTCTCACTGACCATGGAATAGAGAGAACCGTTGAGGAAAGCAATCTTTTTGTGCCCAAGCTGATAGAGATGGTCGATTGCAGATTCAATTCCTTCAAAGTTATCTGTTCCCACATAGCACACATGTGGATTCTTCTTAATATAATTATCGAAAAGAACCGTCGGAATGGAGGTGAAGGCAAGCTGCCGCATCCAGTCATCATGGAGAGCAAAGCCTACCAGGAACCCACCGGAATAACCGTTCTTTAACATATAAGTATCATATTTTTCGGTCATCTGGAAAGCGGGAGTAACCGGAACTACACTGACGGACCAGCCATTCCGGAAAGCAGCCTGGCGGAAACCTAGGATGATTTCGTATCCGAACTGGTTGGCTGTTTCATATTCCATATTTTCTATAAAAAGGCAAAGCTTCTTGTTTTCATCCTTTTTCATCTTCTTGGACTGATATCCCATTTCTACAGCGGTATCAAGAACCATCTGCCGTAAATCTTCGCTGATATCACTGGCGCCGTTTAATCCTTTGGAAACAGTGCTGACGGAAATGCCGAGCCGGTTGGCAATATCTTTAATTGTGACCATAACAAGCCTCCATAAATCTGGTATATTTTAAGCAAAATTATATCAAAAACTTTTTATATTCTGTATTATATAGAATTTGCATGACAGGTGCAAGTACTGCAAAATATTATTTTTCGAAAAAAAACAGGGTTTTGAATAGCAATATAACCAAAAAAACAATGTGAATTCCGTCAAAAACGGCAAAAATAATGTTAAAAGGACCGTTTTGTTTGACAAAAATGTTAAAAAGACGTAAAATAACCTCAGATACGAAAATTAACGAAAAGCAAAAAATAAAAACCGATGTGGGGGAAAAACATTGGAGGCAAAGAGACTAACCAGAGGAGCAGGAATCCTGATGGCAATAACAAGTCTTCCGTCTGATTATGGAATCGGAACTCTGGGTGATGCAGCTTTCAATTTCGTAGACTTACTTGTAGACCTGAAACAAAGATACTGGCAGATACTTCCAATTGGTCCAACCAGTTTTGGAGACAGTCCGTATCAGTCAATATCAGCATTTGCAGGAAATCCGTATTTGATAGATTTAGATGACCTGGTTCGCGACGGTCTGCTTATGGAAAGCGAGATTCGAAGCTATAACTGGGGTGCAGATGAGAAAGATGTTGATTATGCCAATCTTTTTGAAAACCGCTTTCAGATATTAAAGAAAGCATTTGAACGGTTTGATACCGCAAAGCCTTCTTTCCGGAAGTTTGAAGAAGACAATGATTGCTGGCTGGCTGATTATGCATTGTTTATGGCAGTCAAAGGAAAAGAAAATAAC
>ULRG01024014.1_pt1 | contig 25938 bp, 10 predicted proteins | sample 1955211 | NCBI WGS metagenome assembly ULRG01 (sample SAMEA4835676, study PRJEB28245) | human gut metagenome | biome: gut microbiome; material: fecal sample | place: Denmark | collected 2008
CGTGCTCAAGATGAGTTTCGACGGCGAGCAGACCGTATGGACTCCGTTGGGCGATTTTTTCAATAACGGAGTGGGGCATCAGGCCTATCGAATGTGGGAACGCTCCGTCCGCCCCGACGGCACCATGGTGTGCCGCTGGGTCATGCCTTTCCGCCGCCGGGCCAGTGTGACGCTGGAGAATCTGGGCCGGCAGCCGGTTGAGGCCGATTTTTCCGTGATTTCACAGCCCTACCGCTGGCAGGACAATTCTCTTTATTTTCATTCCCGTTGGCAGACGGGGGAACCGACGCCCGGTTTTCCTCTTTTCGACTATAACTTTGTAAAAGTGGGGGGTTGCGGACGTTACGTCGGCGATCAGATGACTGTGCTTAATCCCATCCAGGGCTGGTGGGGAGAAGGCGATGAGAAGGTTTATGTTGACAACGATACCTTCCCCTCTCATTTCGGCACCGGGACGGAGGACTATTACGGATGGGCCGGCGGCGTGGTGCCGACACCGGCCGACGAATTCAGTCAGCCGTTTCTAGCCAACGTGCGTGTGGCCGCACCGCGCTCGATGGGATACAACACCTGCACACGCACCCGTTCGCTCGATGCCATTCCCTTTGCCCGTCGGCTCGACTTCAATATGGAGTCGTCGAGCGGAACCCGCACCAGCTGGTTCCATTTGCTGTATGCCGTCAATACTTATTTCTATGCCCGTCCGGGCGCTGTCACCAATCGTGCCCCTTTGCCCGGGTGGGCGGCCCGTCCCGTGATGTCATTGTCCGAATTGCAGGCACTTTGCGAACAAAGCAAGGCCCGCCGTTACATCTGCCCCGATGCGGTGGAAGCCGAGGCCATGCAGACGTGGCAGACGGCTTCGGGCGTGGCGCCGGTTGAGCGGATGGAGGTGTGGGGCGAACTGAGTGACGGCGCGGCCCGCTGTTTCCGTCTGCCTGCCGGTGGTTTTGCGGAAGTGCGACTGACTGAAGTGTTCCATGCGGTTCCGCTGCGCGTGTGTCTGCTGACAGGTCCGCGCTGTGGACCTGTTGAAGTTTGGGTCAACGGGCGCAGAATGTCGGAGGTCCGGCTGCAGGCGGAACATGCCGGGGTGACAGTTGTCGACCTGGGCACCTGTTCGCCGGTGGAAAATGCCTTGGCCCTACGCTTTGTGGCGCAGTCGGCCTGTCAGCTGGGAGTAGATTATTTTTTGATGAAGGATGTCAAGTCCTGATTTTTCTGAAATAGAATGAGAGAAAAACGAATGATGAAAGTATCTTTGTCAACATGTCTGCTGGCTGCCTGGGTGGCCGCAGTCCCCTTGAAGGCGCAGGAGAAAGTGACCAATGCCTTCGATGATTTGAAACGTTCGGGCACCGTCAATGAGCGATTTTCCGAAATGCGTGTCAAAGCCAGTCCGGAACAGATGGATGCCCTTTTGCAGCAGCCTTCCAAGTCGGGTGCATACTGTTTTGTTGAGGACCGTCTGCATGACATCCGCCTGACCGATGCATTACCCGCCCGCTGGATGTCCCGCACCGCGGCCGAACGCACACGCTTGGTGGCCGAAGCCCGTCCCGGTGAGTATTATGTGTGGCAAATCGGTGTTTATGCGGCCCGGCAACCGTTGCAGAATGTTACATTGGAGTTTTCCGACCTGAAAAACGGTGAAGGCGACCGTGTGGACCGTGAAGCCGTTACCTGTTTCAATACCGGGGGAATCGATACCGGCGGAAAAGCGTTCCGGCGGAAGGTTCAGGTGCCTCAGGGAAAGGTGCAGGCCTTGTGGGTTGGCGTGGATTTGCCGGCCGATGCCGCCGGCACCTATCGAGGCCACGTTACGGTGAAGGCAGGAGGGCATGAAGTGGAGCGCATTGAAGTGGCGCTGACGGTGAAAGGCGAACTGCTGGCCGACCACGGCGACGACGAGGGATGGCGCAAGTCGCGTTTGCGCTGGCTCAACGCCACGGTGGGCGAATCGGAAGATCCCACGGCCCCTTATATTGCCCTGCGTCGCGACGGCCGCAGTCTGCACTGGTTGGGCGGCACTTTTTCACTGAACGAAGCCGGACTGCCGGAAGCCGTGACCACCCGTTTTGATGCTTCCAACCAGTTGGCCGACGTGAGCAACGAGGTGCTGGCCGGGGCCATGCGCTTTGTCATCGAAACAGCCGACGGGGAGGAGGAACTCAGCCCGGCCCGTTTCCGCATTGAGCGGCAGACGCCTGCCGAAATCCAGTGGAGTGCGCGGATGCAGAGCCGGCGCTTTACGGTGAGCAGCCGTGGCGTATTGGGCTTCGACGGCATAGCCTGCCTGCAACTCGAGGTGAAGGCCCGGCGGGAGGCCGAGGTGCGTGACATCCGTCTGGAAGTACCCTATACGGACTATGCGTCCCGTTATCTGATGGGGTTGGGGCATAAAGGCGGCTTGCGCCCCGACTCGCTCATTTCCTGGCGCTGGGATGTGCACCGCCATCAGGACAAGGTGTGGATGGGCAACGTAAACGCCGGATTGAATCTCCGTTTCAAGGACGACCGCTTTGTGCGTCCGCTGGTCAATATCTATTACGCTCTGGGGCCGTTACGCTTGCCCGATTCCTGGGGAAACGGCGGACGTGGCGGCATTCGCATCGCGCCGGCCGCCGGTGGCGTTACCCGCCTGGTTGCCTACAGCGGTGCGCGCACCATGAAGAAAGGCGAGTGCCAGCACTTTAATGTCGACCTGCAGGTAACTCCCGTCAAGCCCATCGACCTGCGCCGTCATGCGGCCCATCGTTTCTATCATTCCAACAGCGACCTGAGCCGCAACTATATAGCCGAGGCCAAAAAGGGAGGGGCCACCCATATCAATGTGCATCACAAGAAGGACATCTATCCTTTCATCAACTATCCCTATTATGACGAGTCGGTGCCCGAACTCAAGCGCTTCATCGACGCGGCCCACAGCGAGCACCTCGGGGTGCGCCTCTACTACACCACGCGTGAACTGACGGTCAAGGTGCCGGAACTCTGGGCGCTGCGCAGTTTGGGCAGTGAGGTGATACATGACGGCCCGGGCCCCGAAACTCGAACCCTCATCCACCGGAGCGGCCCCAACCCCTGGTTGAATGAGAATCTGGGCGACCATTTCATTCCGGCCTGGTATAATGCCTTCCGGGAAGGAAAATATGCCGGCGACATGGACATCTCCGTCATCACTACCCCCGATTCGCGCTGGAACAACTATTATTTGTCCGGACTGGACTGGATGGTGCGCCGCCTGGGCATTGACGGCATCTACATCGACGACAGTGCGCTCGACCGCGCCACCTTGCGCCGGGCGCGCCGCATTCTCGATGCCGACGGCCGTCCGCGCTCCATTGATATTCATTCGTGGAATCACATGAACCAGTGGGCGGGTTATGCCAATTCGCTCCATCTTTACACCGAGTTATTGCCCTATATCGACCACACCTGGATAGGCGAAGGTTTCCGGGCCGACAACCGCCCCGACTTCTGGCTGGTGGAAATGTCGGGCATTCCTTTCGGACTGATGAGCGAGACGCTCGATGCGCGTAATGTCTTCCGTGGCATGGTGTTCGGTATGCCGCCCCGTTTGCCTTGGAGCGGCAATCCAGTGCCCTTGTGGCAACTGTGGGACCGCTTCGGACTGGGAGAGTCCCGCATGCACGGCTATTGGGATTCAGCCTGCCCCGTCAGCACCAACTGTGATGATGTTTATGCCACGGTCTTCGTGCGTCCGGGTGCTGCGCTTGTAGCGGTGGCCAACTGGAGCGGAGAGTCCCGTCAGGTGGATTTACAGCTCGATGAGCGCTTGCTCGGTTTCCGTCCCGGCCGCATCACGTTGCCTCAGGTGGGCACGTTGCAGGAGCAGGCTGCATGGACCTCACTCAAGGGCCATACCGTAGCCGCCAATGGCGGATGGCTGATTCTGCTGGAGAAATAAACCCTTCTTTCCGTACTATGTGCCTGTTGCAGGAGAACTTTGTCTTCTCTTATAAAATAGCCTGTTGTGTGCCATTTTGTCGTGGCGGATACAAGGGTATATGTGATGGGTAAAATACGGAAATCCTGTTTTGCAGAGGAAGGTTGGATTGATTCATCTGAGATACCGTATAGAAAAGAAAGGCAGACGGTCTTCATACGGCCGTCTGCCTTTTGCCTCCATTTTTCTGGCAGAGCAGAAATAGATTCAGAGGTTTGGCTCTCTCTGCTATGAATATTTTGTGCATTTGTGTGTAGACAGAGTGGATAGAGAACAAAAGAAAATGTAAAGTAAAAAAGTCAGTTTCTCTTTTATTGTTAACTTTGTAACACACAGGAGGTGGCTATGTTTCCGTATTTTTTTTATATTGTTCAGAAATCACCCGTCAGATTTTTTAAGCCAATTACAATATGTCGGTATGGAGTAAATTTTTGAACTTCATGGGCGCTGACAGCACACCGCAAGCTGTTGGTTCTCCGTCTGTGCCCGTTTCACCGGCGCAACAGCATTATGCCATAGTTGATGTTGAAGTAGGATTGAACGACCATAAAATACATGATATAGGGGCGTTACGTTATGATGCTTCTACGTTCCATCAGGCTTCACGTACGGCGCTTTTGAAATTCTTGGATGGTGTTGATTATGTTTGTGGGCATAATATTGTTCATCATGATGCCCGATATCTGTTTTCTGCAGGGCAAGGCCGTTTTCATTTGGTTGATACACTTTACATGTCTCCTTTGTTGTTCCCGGAGCGCCCTTATCATAGATTGGTAAAAGATGACAAACTTCTGAACGACCAGTTGAATAACCCAGTCAACGATTGTGAGAAGGCACGTGATTTGTTATTTGATGAAATAGCCCGCTGGCAGGAGCTTCCAGAGAAGGAACAGCTTATTTTTGCTTCATTGCTGGCCGGGAATGAGGAATTTGACGGATTCCTGCGTATGGTAGGTGCGGTGTTGACCACACAAGGATTACCCGAGTTAATAAGAAATCATTATGAGGGTAAAATATGTCAGCATGCCGACCTTGAGACTTTAGTATCACGTTATCCTTGTGCGTTAGCGTATGCTTTGGCTCTCATATCCACGAACGACCATCGTTCCGTTACCCCGGGATGGGTTCTCCGTAATTATCCGGAAGTGGAGTATGTAACGAGATTGTTGTGCCATGTTCCTTGTCGGGATGGGTGTAGCTATTGTAAGAATCAACTCAATATATTACGCAATCTGAAATTCTTTTTCGGTTACGACCGTTTCCGTACCTATGCTGGTGAACCTTTGCAGGAGCAAGCCGCCCAGGCTGCTGTCGACGGTAAGTCCTTGTTGGCTATTTTCCCTACGGGTGGCGGCAAATCGCTTACATTTCAGTTGCCTGCACTTATGGAAGGCCATACCGTCCACGGACTGACCGTGGTCATTTCTCCGTTACAGTCGTTGATGAAGGATCAGGTAGACAATCTCGCGGAAAGGGGTATCACGGAAGCTGTTACCATCAACGGCTTGCTTGACCCGATAACGCGTGCTTTGGCCATACAGCGTGTGCAGGACGGTGAAGCTTCGCTTCTTTATATCTCGCCTGAAATGCTTCGCTCGAAGACGGTGGAAAAGATTCTGATGGCCCGTCACGTGGTGCGGTTTGTCATTGACGAGGCACACTGCTTCTCCTCCTGGGGGCAGGATTTTCGGGTAGATTATCTTTATATAGGGAAGTTTATTCGCGAATATTGTCAGAAAAAGAATATTCGTCAGCCGATACCCGTGTCCTGTTTTACGGCCACGGCCAAACAAAAGGTGGTGCAGGACATATGCGACTATTTCCGCCAGATGTTGGGTATTGAATTGGAAATTTTTGCTTCTTCTGCTTCCCGGACCAATCTGCGTTATTCCGTTGTATATGCAGAAACAGATGAGGAAAAGTATTTGAGACTGCGGGCACTGGTGGCTGGTTCAGACTGCCCGGTCATTGTTTATGTGTCGCGCACCCGGCGCACCAAGGAACTAGCAGATAAACTGACCCGTGATGGTTATCCTTCGTTGCCGTATAACGGAAAGATGGAAGCCGATGAGAAAATAGCCAATCAAGATGCTTTCATGAACGATCATGTACGTATTATTGTGGCAACCTCTGCATTTGGTATGGGAGTGGACAAGAAGGATGTGGGACTGGTGATACATTATGACATATCCGACTCTCTGGAAAATTACGTGCAGGAAGCAGGTCGTGCCGGCCGCGACCCACAACTCAATGCGCGCTGTTATGTGCTTTATAATGATAATGACCTTGACAAGCATTTTATTCTGCTCAATCAGACTAAATTGAGCATTAGCGAAATTCAGTAGGTGTGGAAAGCGGTAAAGGATTTGACCCGTCAGCGCATGCGGGTGAGTTGCTCGGCATTGGAAGTGGCGCGGCAGGCCGGTTGGGACGATTCCGTCGTGGACATTGAAACTCGTGTGCGTACTGCATTGGCGGCTTTGGAACAGAGTGGGTATTTGGAGCGAGGCAATAATGTGCCGCACGTCTATGCCACAGGGATTACCGTCCGGAATATGGATGAGGCCAGACAACGAATAGCTGCATCCCTGCTTTTTGGAAGTGATGAAACGGAGAAGGCTGTCAGAATCATCAAATCACTGATATCGCAGAAGCATATTCTCAAGGCGCAGGATGCTGAAGCCGAGTCAAGGGTAGACTATCTGGCAGATATTCTGGGCCTCAGCCGGGGAGAAGTCGTATCGGTTGTGGAGCGTATGCGGCAGGAGGGAATTCTGGCCGATAGCAAGGACATTTCGGCCTATCTGCTCGATGCAGGAGAAACGGAACGGAAATCGCGAACTCTTCTGGAACGTTTTGCACGGTTGGAGCAATATATCCTTGACCATATTCCGGAAAACTCTCTGCGTATCTCCTGCAAGCAACTGAACGATAATGCCATTAAGGCAGGTATTTCCACATCGAAAGAAAAAGACATCAGAACGTTGCTTTACTTCCTGACCATAAAAGGTTACACACGGAAGAAGGAAGACGCGGCGCACAACATGGAGATCCGTTGGCAGACTGACCAGGAAACAACCTTACAACGTTTTGAAAAGCGATTAATCATCAGTCGTTTTGCCGTGGAGTGGCTTTACCGGTTGGCGGCAGAAGCAGAAAAAGGAAAAAACGGAAGTAATGCAATACAATTTTCTGTTGTGGAGTTATGGCGGCAGATTCAGGCCGCGCCTCGTATGTTGTTCGGAAATGATGACAGCCTGTTGTTGGAGGACGTAGAAGAAGCGCTGCTTTATCTTTCGAAAATTGGTGCGCTCAAGTTGGAAGGTGGCTTCCTGGTGCTTTACAATGCCATGAATATCACGCGCATCAAGGATAACAAGTCAAGATATAAGCAGGACGACTACCGGATGCTCAACGAGTTTTATCGGCAGAAGATTCAGCAGGTTCACATTGTGGGTGAATATGCCAATTTGATGGTGCGCGATTATGGAGCAGCCTTGCAATATGTGCAGGATTACTTTCAGATGGATTATCGTAAGTTCGTCGCAAAGTATTTTCGAGGTAATCGCATGAATGAAATAGAAAGAAACCTGACACCACAGAAATATCAGCAGATTTTTGGCTGTCTGTCTGAGGTACAGATGCGGATTATCTCAGACAAGGATTCTCGCTGTATTGTCGTGGCGGCAGGACCGGGCAGCGGAAAGACTCGTGTGTTGGTGCATAAACTGGCTTCGCTGTTGCTGCTGGAGGATGTAAAGCATGAGCAGTTGTTGATGTTGACTTTTTCTCGGGCTGTCGCAACGGAATTCAAGCAGAGGCTGATGGAACTGATAGGCAATGCGGCACACTTTGTCGAAATAAAGACTTTTCATGCTTACTGCTTTGACCTTTTGGGGAAAATCGGCAATCTTGAAGAGGTGGGCAATGTGGTAGCTCGGGCTGCTGCGATGATAGGTGGCGGTGAGGTGGAACCCAACCGCATTGGAAAAACCGTTCTGGTCATTGATGAAGCGCAGGATATGAGTGCCGATGAATATGCGCTTGTGGCGGCACTCATGAAGCACAACGAAGACATGAGGGTGATTGCCGTCGGGGATGATGACCAGAATATTTATGAATTCCGGGGCTCCGATTCCGGTTATATGTATAGGCTCTCACAAGGACCGGGAAGCAGTTTTATCGAAATGACTGAAAACTATAGAAGCGCCCGGAAGGTAGTGGCCTTTGCCAACGGTTTTGTTGGGAGCATCGGCCGTCGGATGAAGCGTTCTCCTATAGTCTCGATGCGAAAGGAAGAAGGTTGGGTGGGTGTGACGCATCACCGCTCGTCCTGTCTCTATAGCCCGGTTGTCAGCGATTTGATGCGTCATCGGGGAGAGGGGACTGCTTGTGTTCTGACGCAGACCAACGAGGAGGCGGCTATCGTGATGGCTCTTTTGCGGAAGGAGGGCGTTGCCTGCAAGCTGATTCAGTCGATGGACGGCTTTCCGTTCTGGAACATGGCAGAAATGCGCTATCTCTTGAAATACATGGAGCGGCGGACAACGACCCCCTTGATTACTGACTATTTGTGGAGCGATGCAAAGGAAGCCGTGCAGGCTACATATGGTGGCAGTCAGAGTCTGGTTTATGTCATGCGCTGTATGGAGCTTTTTGAACAGACCAATAAGGCAAAGTATGTCAGCGATTTTAAGGAATTTGTGTTTGAATCGTCGGTAGAAGACTTCTGCGATGTTTCAGGTGCGGAAGTTGTTGTTTCTACCATACACAAGTCGAAGGGGAGGGAATACGATCAGGTATATTTGTTGCTTTCCGGCCTTTATCCTTGCGATGATGCTTTGTTGCGCCGGTATTATGTGGGGATGACACGTGCGCGCCACCGTCTGTCCGTACACACAAATGGATTTGACTTTGTTCAGAACGGCACGTTCCACAGCGAGATTGATACCCGCCAGTATGAGTTGCCTGCAGAGGTGGTGTTGCAATTGTCGCACAGAGATGTGCATTTGGGCTTTTTCAAGGACCGGAAGCGTGATGTCTTACGTTTGAAGGCCGGCGATTTCCTGCATTACGGCAGTAGCGTGCTTTATGATACGGTTAGTGGCCGGCCTGTGGCGAAATTGTCGATTAATATGCAGGGAGTGCTTGCGGACTGGGAAAGGAAAGGCTATAAAGTGCAGTCGGCCACGGTACGTTTTGTGGTAGCCTGGCGCCCCAAAGATGTGCCAAAGGAGGAAGCAGAAACGGCTGTGTTGTTGCCCGACTTAACTTTGATACGGATGTCGGGCGAATTGTCGTAGAATGGATTGTCCTATATTGGAGAGAAAAATAAAAGTTACCAGAAAGACTATGATTCCGATTCACAATGTCTAGGCATATCATTTGTAATGGCTATATTTGCTGTTTTATTGTTGAGGAAAATGCTTGTTGGTTTCAATAGAGATATAGATGGTTCTTATTAATTTTGTAGGTGAATTAATGGTTGAGGATGAATTTGAATATTGCATGTAAAGTTTGTTTGTTATAATAAGGATTACTCTTTATATGGAGTGTAAGGAGTGTATGTGTATAAATACTGTAATGAAAAAATTGTTATTAATAGTACTGATGTTGTCTTTTATCGGTACGTCTATGGATGCCCAATTTCTACAAGGAGAAGAGTTAGAAAATTATGCAAAAGAAAAGTATGGTAAGAAATGGGTTGATGCAGCAGAGAAAATTGGAGAGAATCTTTGGTTGGACAAAAATAACAGCCTAACTTATGTACAAATCATACCAGCTGAAGGTAAAACTAAAGAAGAATTATATGTACTTTTAAATTATTGGTTTACAACGTCATTTAACGATGCTAACTCTGTTATCAAACTAAATGATAAAGAACTTGGAATTATCCTTGCAAAAGGATACGTGGGAAATATAGCTCAACATTTTGGAGGAGCGAATCGTTATAGTGTAAGCATTAGACCTGTTATTAAGTGTGATATTAAAGATGGCAAGGTAAGGATTACTTACACTATTCCGTTTTATTCTGTGACGGTAATAGAAGGAGGTGGATGGTTAGGACCTATAGATGAGCCTGTCCCCATTCGTTCAGATGAGAATTGGGCATTGAATACTTGTTTTCCCTTTACATTAAAAGACTCGCATAAGAAGACATCTAGCAAGGCACTTGTAATGACTCATGCTTATTCAAATGTCATAATGGATAAGATTGAAGAATGCATCAAAAACGGCTTAAGCGGTAATGAGGATGACGATTGGTAGAAATTGTGAGAGTTTTATTATACAAAGAAATCTTCTTTAAGTGGGATTTCCTGGAGATGAGACACGACAGATTGTAGTGAATTTGAGAAAATAGAAACGCGACGCCGCCTTCCGGAAAAATCCGGAAAGCGGCGTCGCGTTTTGAGGAATGTGGACCAGGAGGGAGTCGAACCCTCGTCCAAACGGGGAAACAACAAGCTTTCTACACGCTTAGCTCCGCTTGGGATTTTCGTGCCGCAGGTTTGACCGGAGCCGTCACCCGCTGCCTTATCCCCTGAAAGTTTCGCCGCGGACGCGGGGCCGTCCGACGGTTATCCCCGATTTCACTGCACCACACTATCAAAAGGCCTCGGGAACAGGGCCCCTTGGGTGATGTCTCGTTCCAGCGCATCTTCGGCCGGAATTAAGCTAATCTACTATACTTCAATTAAGCAGCGAGAGCGTATTTGTTTTCGCCAATTAAATTGTTGGAGGCCGAGATTAAAGTGCCCGCCTTCGCCCGCACTGCGTGCTTACCTGCCACCTCTACCCGCTGTCAAATCCAGTCTGGCCCGTAGATTCGGGTGGAAGATAATCCGTCGGCAAAGTTATTGATTTTTTTGTGAATGGCGAAGCGATTCCCTGGTTTTTCCTGATGATGCCCGGGAATCTGGGGGAAAGGGGGGATGGCGGCGGCCGCCGGCCGGCCCTGGGCTGTGGCTGTCCCCGGGTTGCTGAAGGCGGGGGAAAGCATGTTGTTTTTGAGGGCGCTATGGAGGGGAAAAACAAAAGTAAGGATAGAAAAAACTAAAGTACTGACAGTTTTTTCTAAAGTAAGGATTGTTTTTTCTAAAGTACTGACTGTTTTTGGGGGCGGGTGGAGGCGCGCCGTTTCCGTTGCGGGACGGCGCAGGGGAGGGCCGGCAGCGCGGTGTCAGCCGGAGCGGTGCTTGCGGTAGCGTGAGGGTGTTTCGCCCATGTGGCGCACGAAGACCTTGGTGAAGTGATACTGGTCGAAGAAGCCCAGTTGTTCGGCAATTTCCTTGATGCGTGTATCGGTGAAGTCGAGCAGCTGGCAGGCGCGTTGTATTTTCAACTGGTTGAAATAGTGCAGAGGGGAGCAGCCTGTGTGCTGGAGAAAGAGCTGGCCGAAGTGGGACGGGGAATAGTTGGCGCTTCGGGCGATGTCGTCAAGGGTGAGCCTTTCGCCCAGATGGCTGCGCATGTAGGCGATGGCGGTTTGTGCGAAGTCGGTGTGGCGGGTGCGCTTGATGGTGCGGAACTGTGAGATGTACCGGTAGGACGCGAGCAGGTGCCACAGGCAGGAGCTGGCGTAGCTCAGGTTGTCGGGGCTGTAACCTGTTTCCAGGTTCAGGAAGATTTCCTCGAAAAGGGTGAGGCGCTCCTGCAGTCGGGCTTCGGCGGTTTCGGTGATTTCGAAAACGTGGTTGAACATGGAGCGGAAGACGTGGCTCTGCTCGCCCGTGAAGTGAATCCAGTAGATGCTCCAGGGGTTGGTGCGTGAGGCGGCGTAGGTGTGGGGCACGCCGGCTTCGAGCAGGAAAAACTGTCCTTTCTGCACGTTTTGCCGCTGCCCGTTGATGCTGAACCATCCTTCGCCGTCGACGCAATGGATGAGGATGTGCTGGGGTGAGCCTTCGCTGCGGGTGCGGTAGTGCCCCACGGCGTTGGGATAGTAGCCGATGTCTGTCACATAGAGCAGGCGTGTCAGCTCGTTGGCGGCCTGCATTTCCTGCACGCTGCGGGGCACGACGATGGAGCGCTGGTTGAGAAAACCGTCTTTCTTGTATTCCATGACTGCTGATGGCTTGTTTTTTGCAAAAATAACAAATCATTTGTAACGTCGGGGCCGGGGTGTCCAGGGTATTTCATGTTGTTGCTCACGGATATTGGTTTTTTCGTGAGCGGAACGGCTGGAAAACCGCAAATCGTGGAATTATACATTTTTTTCTTCATTTTGTACATTTCGCCTTTGCCGGGATTGTTGTTACTTTGCCATCAGGGAAAAGGGAGTGTGCTTCCGGCTGCCGTTTGTGCGGGCACCGGAGTTTTCCCTTTTCATGAATCTGCTAGGAAAAACCGTAAAGAATATGGAAAACTATCATCGCCCGTTTGTTTATTTCATCTGCCTGGTTTCGGCCATGGGCGGATTGCTGTTCGGTTATGACTGGGTGGTCATCGGCGGCGCAAAACCTTTCTATGAAATCTTTTTCGGCATTGCCGGTCGTCCTTCGATGCAGGCGCTGGCCATGAGCATTGCCTTGCTGGGCTGCCTGCTCGGGGCTACGATGGCCGGTTTGCTGGCCGACCGTTATGGCCGGCGGCGGCTGCTCCTTTTTTCTGCGCTGGTGTTCTTCGTGTCGTCGTGGGCAACGGGTGCTGCCAATCATTTTACCGCTTTTGTGCTGGCCCGTCTGGTGGGAGGCATGGCTATCGGCCTGGCTGCCGACCTTTCGCCCATGTATATCGCCGAGGTGGCGCCCAAGGAGGTGCGCGGACGGCTGGTGACGCTCAACCAGCTGACGATTGTTATCGGCATCCTGGCAGCGCAGGTGGTCAACATGCTGGTGGCGGAGCCGGTGCCGGAGGGTGCGGCTGCTGCCGACATTCTGGCATCGTGGAACGGCCAGACGGGATGGCGCTGGATGTTCTGGGCCGTGTGTGTGCCTTCGGGACTCTTTTTCCTGCTGGCGTTGTTTATTCCTGAGAGTCCGCGCTGGCTGGCCGGCCGCGGACGCGGGGAGGAGGCTGGCCGTGTGCTGGCACGTATCGGCGGACCGGCGTATGCGGCGGCCGAACTGCAGAACTACCGGGCTGCGGGGAGTGAAGCCGGAGAAGGGGGCGCGCTGCAACTGCTCTTTTCACGGCGTATGCGGCGGGTGCTGCTCATCGGCATCGTCATTGCCATGTTCCAGCAGTGGAGCGGCACGAACGTCATCTTCAATTATGCGCAGGAAATCTTTGAGGCGGCCGGTTATGGCATTTCCGACGTGCTGATGAACATTGTCGTGACCGGCATTGCCAACCTGGTGTTTACTTTCATCGCCATTTATACGGTCGACCGGCTGGGACGCAAGCGTCTGATGCTGCTGGGCTCCATCGGGCTGGCCGGCATTTACACCTTGCTGGGTATCAGCTATTTCTTCGAACTGACCGGCTTCGTGATGATTGTCTTTGTTGTGCTGGCCATCGGGTTTTATGCCATGTCGCTGGGGCCCGTCACCTGGGTGTTGCTGTCGGAAATCTTCCCCAACCGCGTGCGCGGGGTGGCGATGGCTGTCTGTACGGCGGCGCTTTGGATAGCCTCGTTCCTGCTGACCTATACGTTCCCCTTCCTGAACGCGGGGCTCGGCACGGGTGGCACTTTCCTGCTTTATGCCTTCATCTGCCTGTCGGGATTTGTCTTTACGTTAAGACGTATTCCCGAAACAAAGGGCAAATCGCTGGAGGAACTGGAAAACGAGCTGACGCGTTAGCGGCATGATGGGGCGGCCGCTCCCTTGCGGCTGTGCCGACGGTCCGGGGGCCTTGCCCCGGGACGGAAGGGGCCCGGCGGGCCCGGACGGAATGAAACTTCAAAAAAACTATCAGATAAAAACTGTCATGGAAAAGATTACAGAATATTTGACCCGGAGCACTGTGCACACCTCGGAAGTGAGGGCCTGGGAAGAAACTGTGCTGTTGCCCACCTATGGCATCGGCCGGGAAGAAAAGAATCCCATCTTTCTGGAAAAGAGAGTGTATCAGGGAAGTTCAGGGTCGGTATATCCTTATCCTGTAGTAGAGAAAATCGAGGATGAAAAGCACGACCGGCCTTATCGGGCCTTCTTCCTGGAAAACGAATACATCAAGGTGATGATTCTTCCCGAACTGGGCGGGCGTGTGCATATGGCTTACGACAAGGTGAAGCAGCGCCATTTTGTTTACTACAATCAGGTGGTGAAGCCGGCGCTGGTGGGCCTTACCGGACCGTGGATCTCGGGCGGCATAGAGTTCAACTGGCCGCAGCATCACCGGCCTTCCACCTTCCTGCCCACCGATTGCAGCATAGAGGAGTTTCCCGACGGAAGCAAAACCGTTTGGTGCAGCGAAGTGGAGCGCATGTTCCGCACCAAGGGCATGGCCGGCTTCACGCTTTATCCGGGCAAGGCCTATATCGAAATCAAGGGGAAAGTGTATAACCGTACCCCCTTCCCGCAGACCTTCCTGTGGTGGGCCAATCCAGCCGTTGTGGTCAACAAGGACTACTATTCCGTTTTCCCGCCCGACGTGAATGCGGTTTTCGACCATGGCAAGCGCGATGTATCCACCTTCCCCATCGCCACGGGAACGTATTATAAAATGGATTATTCCTCGGGAGTGGACATTTCCCGTTACAGCAATATCCCGGTGCCTACCTCCTACATGGCCGTCAACTCGCGCTACGACTTTGTGGGCGGTTATGACGAAAGTGCCGGTGCCGGTCTGCTGCATGTGGCCGACCACCATGTGAGCGTGGGCAAGAAACAGTGGACGTGGGGCCACGGCGACTTTGGCCGTGCCTGGGACCGCAATCTGACCGATGAGGACGGGCCTTATATTGAACTGATGACGGGCGTATATACCGACAACCAGCCCGACTTCACGTGGCTGCAGCCCTACGAGGAAAAGTCGTGGGTGCAGTATTTCATGCCTTACCAGCAGGTGGGACGTGTGAAAAACGCGACCCGTGATGCGGTCGTGAATCTGGAACCTGCGGCAGACGGCAGCTACAGGGTGACGGTCTATACTACCGCCGCCCACGGAGAAGTGCGCGTTTGCCTGAAAAACGTGGCAACGGGGCAGGTGTGTCTGGATGTGATGACACCGGTTTCGCCTGCGCAGCCTTATGCAACCTGTGTGAAGACGGGCGAGGCGGACGGATTCGACCTGGAGCTGTCGGTCTATGACAGTACCGGCCGCCTGCTGGTGGCTTATCGGGCCGAGCGTCCGGAACTGAAGCCGATGCCCGAACCCGCCAAGGCGGCACTCGCCCCCAAGGACATCGCCCACCAGGAACAGCTCTTCCTGACAGGACTCCACCTGGAGCAGTACCGCCACGCCACATACGACCCGATGGATTATTACCGCGAGGCGCTGCGCCGCGACGAGGGCGATGTGCGCTGTAACAATGCAGTGGGTCTCCTGTTGCTGCGCAAGGGGCGTTTTGCTGCCGCACAGCCTTATTTTGAACGGGCTGTCCGTACACTGACGGAGCGAAACCCGAACCCGTATGACGGTGAGCCTTACTATAACCTGGGATGGGCGAAGAAGATGCAGGGCGACAACGACGGTGCCTACGAAGCTTTCTATAAGGCAACCTGGAATGCCGCATGGCAGGATGCCGCATTCTTCGGGCTGGCGCAGATTGACATGGCGCGCGGCAACTACGCGGAGGGACTCGACCATGTGGACCGTTCGCTCCATCGCAACTGGACACATCACAAGGGACGTCAGCTGAAGGCTTCCTTCCTGCGCAAGATGCACGAATATGACAGGGCCGAGGCGCTGATTGACGAATCGCTCGCCATGGACCGCTTCAACATGGGCTGCCGCTTCGAACGTTATTTGCTGAATCTTGAGAAAGGCGACACCCGCCGGGCTGCTGAGGAGAAGGAGCAAATCTGCGTCCTCATGCGCGATGCGGTGCATACCTATCTGGAATATGCACTGGATTATGCGGCGGCCGGACTCTATGAAGAAGCCGCCCGCTGGCTGGATTTCCTGGCCGGGAAAGAGGGGCAGACTTATCCTGTGGTTGTGTATGCCCTGGGCTATTTTGCTCATCAGCAGGGACAGGAAGAAACCGCAGCCGCTCTCTATCGCAAGGCCGAAACCCTTTCGCCCGACTATTGCTTCCCCAACCGTCTGGAGGAAATTCTCATACTGGAGGATGCCATGCGGCTGAATCCCGAGGGTGCCCGTGCACCTTACTATTTGGGCAACTTCTGGTATGCGGCCCGGCAATATGAACAGGCTGTCGACTGCTGGAACCGTTCGGCCGCACTGGACGGTAAGTTCCCTACCGTGTTGCGTAACCTGGCTTTGGCCAATTACAATAAGCTGGGACGTCCAGACGAGGCTGTGCGCCTGCTCGAAAAGGCCTTTGCGCTCGATCCCACGGATGCGCGCATACTCATGGAACTTGACCAACTCTACAAAAAGCGCCGTATGCCCCATCGCCAGCGACTGGATTTCCTTGAACAGCATCGCGAACTTGTGGAACAGCGGGACGACCTATGTGTGGAGCGCATCACGCTTTACAATCAGTTGGGCGACTATACGACGGCTTGCCGCCTGCTGGCGGAACGAAAGTTCCATCCCTGGGAGGGAGGTGAAGGCAAGGTGACCGGGCAGTTCGTCTTTGCGCACGTAGAGAAGGCCAAGCAGTATCTTTCCGGCAAACAGTATGAGAAAGCCTTGCACGAGTTGAAACTGACGGAGACCTATCCGGAAAATCTGGGTGAAGGAAAACTCATCAACGCCGAAGAAAATGACGTATACTACTGGATGGGATGTGCCTACGAAGGTATGGAGAACCGGCAGGAAGCCCGCCGCTGTTTTGAATGTGCCACCAAGGGCTCGGCAGAGCCGGCCATCGCGTTCTTTTATAACGACCAGCAACCTGACAAAATATTTTATCAGGGACTGGCCTGGCGGAAGCTTGGCGATGAGGCCAGGGCACGGAGCTGTTTCCACCGTCTGATCAGTCACGGCGAGAAGCATTATTTCGACCAGGTGAAGATTGATTATTTTGCCGTATCTTTGCCCGACCTCCTTATCTGGGATGATGACCTGGCTTTGCGCAATCGCATCCACTGTCTGCTGGTGGAGGGGCTCGGACATCTGGGACTGGGCAACCGCGAAAAAGCACGGCAATTGTTGCAGGAGGTGGTGAGCCTTGATATCAACCATCAGGTGGCTGCACGGTTGCTGGCCATGTGCGGAAAAAAATGACTGTTGGCCGGCGAAAGCGAAAAAAAGAAAAAAAGATAACTGAAACGAAATATGAGAAGAGCGATATTTTCATTGTTGGCCGGTGTGGCGCTGCAAACCTCTGCACAAATGGCAACGTTGGACCTGTCGGGCATCTGGAGGTTCCAGACGGACCCGATGGGGTTTGGCATGACACCGGGCTCGGAACTTTATTTGTCCAGACTGGCTGAAACCATATCTCTGCCTGGCACGATGGATGAAGGTGGAAAGGGCTTGCCGAATGCGGCCCGTTATGTCGACCGTCTGTCCCGCAAGTTCGAATATTGCGGTGCTGCCTGGTATCAGCGGGAACTGACTGTGCCCGAAGCCTGGAAGGGCAAGCAATTGGTGTTGAACCTTGAGCGTTGCCATTGGGTAACGACAGTCTATGTGGACGGTAAACGAGTCGGAACAGAAGAGCGGTTGAGTACGCCCCACCGTTTCGACCTCACGGCGGCACTCACCCCCGGGCTTCACACGCTTACGGTGTGTGTGGACAATCGTCTGAAATATCCCATGGACCAGTGGAACCACGGTACGACTGAGTACACCCAGACCAACTGGAACGGCATGGTGGGCGATTTGAAGGTGGAGGTGTACGACCCGGCACGCATCACGGCGTTGCGCACATATCCCGATTTGCAGCAGCAGGCCGTGCGCCTGAAAATCGATCTGGACAATGCCACCGGAAAGGCACGCAAGGGCCGTTTGCAACTTGAACTCCGTGAAAAGGCAGGGCAGAAGACTGTGGCGACGGCCGTGCACGATGTGGAGTTGGCCAAAGGCAGGCAGACCTGGAGTGGCACGCTTGCCCTGGGCAAGGAAATGAAACTGTGGGACGAATTCTCTCCCTTCCTCTATGAGGTAAAGGCGACGCTGACCACCGATTCCACCGCAGACGAGCGCACCGTGCGTTTCGGCATGCGTGAGGTGGAGCGCGGGGCGCACCATGTGCGGCTCAACGGCCGTGACATCCATTTGCGCGGAGCGCTCGACTGTTGCGTCTTTCCCCGTACCGGCTATCCGGCCATGCAGCCGGATGAGTGGCGCCGCATTTTCTCCACGGTAAAGGAATACGGCATGAATCATGTGCGTTTCCATTCCTGGTGTCCGCCTGAAGCGGCTTTTGAGGCAGCCGACGAAGTGGGCATCTATCTGCAGGCCGAACTGCCGATGTGGATTAAGGATGTGGGCAAATACCCGGCGCGCCGCGATTTCTTTGAGAAGGAACTTTATGCCGTGCTGGAAGAATATGGAAACCATCCCTCCTTCCTCCTGATGTGCAACGGGAATGAGAACGAAGGGGACTTTGCTGTGCTGGAGGACCTCATACAGAAGGGCCAGCGCCATGACAACCGCCATCTTTATTCCGCTTCGACAGCCCGAACCCATGTCAAGTCCGACGAGTTCTACGTGTCGCACGTCAGTCCCAAGGGCGGAATCACCGTCTACGAAGGTATTCCGTCGACCGACTGGGATAAGGACGCGACGTCCGACATCGACTGCCCGGTCATCGCCCATGAAACCGGCCAGCGGTGCATGTATCCCAATTTCAAGGAGATGTCGAAATATACGGGAGTGCTGCAGCCGCGCAACTTTGAAGTGTTCCGGGAGCGTTTGACGCGCAACGGCATGCTCCATCAGGCCGAAGACTTTTTCCGGGCCACCGGCGCACATACCGTGCTGCAATATAAGGAAGTGAACGAGTCGCTGCTCCGCACGCGCAAGTCCGGTGGTTTCCAGTTGCTGGGACTTTCCGATTTCCCGGGGCAGGGCAGTGCTTATGTGGGCATTCTCGATGCCTTTTGGGAAAGCAAGGGCCTTGTGACGCCCGAAAAATTCCGCGAATCGTGTGCGCCGACCGTTCTGTTGGCCCGAATGCCCAAGCGTGCCTATAGCAACAGTGAAAACTTTGAGGTCCGTCTGGAGGTGTATCACTACGGGCAGTATCCCATCCGCAAGGGAAAACTGGAATGGACGCTGGTCAGCGAAACGGGTGAGGCCGTCGGAAAGGGTACATTGAAGACTCCCGCCATCCCGTGTGCTACCGTCGATTCGCTTGGGGCAGTCAGTGTGCCGCTCGGCGCGGTGAAGAAGGCCGGAAAGCTGACGCTGCATGCCCGCTTGGGCGATTATCACAATGAGTGGGACATCTGGGTGTATCCGTCCGATTTGCCCGAGGCGTCCGGCAACTATGTGTTTGCCCGTTCCTATGACGACCAGGTGCGTTCGGCCCTCGCAGCCGGAAAGAGTGTGCTTCTTGTGCCCCGGCAGATGAAGGGCCGGCGTACGCGCTTTGCCAGTCATTTCTGGAATCCCATCATGTTCAAATGGAATCCGCTGATTGTCGGTACGCTCATCGCGCGGCAGCATCCCGCCTTCGCCGATTTCCCCACGAGCTACTATGCGGACTGGCAGTGGTGGGACATCCTCAATCACGCGGCAGCCATGGAACTTGACGGAATTGGCCTGACGCCGGTCATCCAGAGCATTGATTCCTATGAAACCAACCACAAGCTGGGCATAGCCTTTGAAGCCCGTGTGGGCAAAGGACGCATCTTCGTGCTGAATGTGGATATCGAAAAGGATGCAGCCAAGCGCCTGGCCACCCGCCAGCTGCTGTATTCCGTGCGGCAGTATGTGGGTTCGGAGCGGTTCCGTCCGTCCGACGAACTGCAGCTGTTCGAACTCGACCGCCTGTTTTCCGACAAAGTGACGGGCAACCAGATTCAGCAGAACAATGCAGCCATCCGCCAGTTGCTGAACCAATAAACATTATACTCTCTTCAGAAGGGCTTCTGCCTCCAGCCGTGAAAGGCTGGGGGAGGGAAGCCCCTTTTGCCGTAATAAAAACCTTTGCAGATGAAGAAGAACCGGAAAACCGTTTGGGAACTGTGTAGTCGAAGCCTGTTGCTGATGGCCGGCTTCGTGTGTTCCTGTGCAGCGCTGGCGCAGTCGGTGCTGCTGAATGACAGTTGGGAATTCCAGCGCCTGCGCACGTCGGTGCCCGTGGGCGAAGTCCGTAATCAGGGCAGCGACTGGAATTCGCAGTTCAACGTGGAGCATGTGGCCAAGAACAATTTTACGTGGCTGTTGCCCGACAAAGTCGTGGAAGAGGAGTCCGGCCAGCTGGCTGCCGGCTCCTGGGAGCAGGTGAGGCTGCCCCATACGCCCTTTGTGGAGCCGCTTGTCGTGCAGCACCAGTGGCAGGGCATTTGCTACTACCGCCGCAAGCTCCATCTCGACGCGCTGCCTGCCGGCCGGCAGTGGTGGCTGGAAATGGAAGGCGCCATGCAGCTGGCCGACCTGTGGATTAACGGTCGGCACGTTGCGCAGCACGCGGGCGGATATACTCCTTTCGTGGTTGATGCCACCCCATGGTTGCGCGCCGGCGACAACGAGCTGCTGGTGCGGCTCGACAATCGTGACAATGCGCTCATTCCGCCGGGAAAGCCGCTCAACCGCCTGGATTTCTGTTACTATGGCGGGCTCTATCGTGACGTGCGGCTCATTGTCAAGCCGGATTTGTATATCACGCACCCCATTCTGGCCAACCGTGTGGCCGGTGGCGGCATCTTCGTGACTTATCCGCAGGTCAGCAGGGAGCGGGCCGAGGTGCTGGTGCGCACCGGCGTTGGAAACCGCAGCGCGGCCGAGCAGCAGGTGGAGGTGCGCCACACCCTGTATGAGTGGAGTCGGAAAGGGGGCCGCGGGCGTAAAGTGGCAGTTGCCCTCCAGCGCTATGTGCTGCTGCCCCGGGCACAGCAGGAGCAGGAACAGCGCCTGCTGGTGGAGCGGCCGCGCCTCTGGTCGCCCGATTCGCCGCAACTCTACAGCCTGCTGACGGAGGTAGTGACCGACGGCCGCACCGTCGATAGTGAGGAGACGCGCATCGGCATCCGCCGCATCGAGATGAGCCGCGAAAAGGGGTGCCTCATCAACGGGCAGCCGTTGCGTCTGGTGGGCTGCAACCGTCACATGGAATATCCCTATGTGGGCAATGCGCTGAGCGATGCCGCCCAGTTCCGCGACATGTGGCAAATCCGCCAGAATGGGTTCAACGTGGTGCGTCTGGGGCATTATCCGCAGGACGTGTCGGTGCTTGAGGCCTGCGACGAACTGGGGCTGCTGGTGATTGAGCCCATCCCCGGCTGGCAGTTCTTCAACCGTGCCCCTCTCTTCACGGAACTGACCTATCGCGATGTGCGGCACCTCATCCGCCGCGACCGCAACCACCCCTGCGTGCTGATGTGGGAAACTACGCTCAATGAGTCGTGGCCGCCCGACGCCTGGAAGGACGGCGCGGTGAGCGTGGCGCATGAAGAATATCCCGGCGACCAGTGTTTCACCTCGGGCGACGCCTATGGCTATGACGGTTTCGACGTTTGCTATAACGACTGGCAGGAAGGATTCCATCGCCCCAACCGTACCCGGAAGCCCGGCTTTATCCGGGAATATTATGACTATGAGTTCGGAGGCCATTACAGCACGACGCGTATCGGCATTCGGCAGGGCGAGCGCGCGTTGCGGCAGAATCTCTGGAACGCCCAGTGGTCGCACAACCGCTATCGTGCCGACTACCCTCACACCATGGGAGATGCCGTGTGGAGCATGTACGACTACAACCGGGGCGGCAGCGACAATATTTGCGAAAGCGGCATGGCCGACCTTTTCCGCCGGCCCAAATTCAGTTTGCCCTTCTTCCGCACTCAGATGGCGGCGGGCAGCTGGACGCCCGCAGGAGCCATGCCCTATGAGTTGTTTATAGCTTCGTGGTGGACCGCCGCTTCGCCCGACACCGTGCAGGTGCTGGGAAATGTCGACGAGGTGGAGTTGCGGCTGAACGGCCGTCCGGTGGGCCGGAAGCGCGCCGACAGCGGGCCGTCGACGGATTATGTGCCGTCGGCCGACGGAGGCAACTGCGAGCACCTGGCTTTCCCGCCCTTTACGTTCATGCAGGTGCCCAGGGAGCCGGGCGAACTCGAAGCCGTGGGCTACGTCGGGGGGAAAGCAGTGGCGCGGTGCAGGGTGCGGACGCCGGAAGAGCCGGCCGCGCTTGCGATAGACTATTTTGAAAGCGGCCGTCCTGCCGAAATCAACGACCTGCTCCTGGTTCATGTGCGCCTGGTGGACGGACGGGGAACCACCGTTCCCGAAAACGGGCGGGAAGTCAGACTGCAGGTGAAAGGCGGCACTGTGGTGGGGCCCTCCGCAGTGGCCACCGAGGCCGGCATCGCTTCTTTCCTGGTGCGCACGGCGCAGCAGCGCCGGCTGAAAGTGGAGGCCGTCTGCGGCAATTTCACGAAGGGCCGGAGTTGGGTCCTGAAAAAATAAGCATATATTTGCATTATTGATTTTTGGAGATTAACAACCTTATCAACTAAAACATTTTTACGACTATGGAAAAAGCATGGTATTTGTGTGGCTGTCTGGCCCTGGCGTCCTGCGGTTCCGGCATGGATACGGTGGTGGAGCCTTCTTCTTCCGACCTCGTTTTCACCGAACTGGCCAAGACCTGGGATGAAGCCGTGCCTTTGGGCAACGCCACGGTGGGTACACTGGTGTGGCAGAAGGGCGACGCGCTCCGCTTCTCGCTCGACCATACCGATTTGTGGGACTTGCGGGAGACGCCCGGATTCAAGGGCGATACGTTCAGTTTCGAATGGGTGAAGGAACATATCCGCAACAACGACTACGGCAAGGTGCAGGCGGCCTTCGACGCTCCATACGACGCATTGCCGGCTCCGTCAAAAATCCCCGGCGCCGCCCTGGAGTTTCCCATCGATTCGCTGGGACAGCCCGCGTCCGTGCGCCTTTTCCTGAACAATGCGCTTTGTGAGGTGGACTGGGGCAACGGCGTGACGCTGCAGACCTTTGTGCATGCCACCGAGCCCGTGGGCTGGTTCGTGTTCCGGAATCTGGATGCCGACATCGAGCCCCGGCTCATTACGCCTACCTATGCCACAGGCGATGAAAAGGACAACTCCGCGTCGCATTCCGGACCGGCCCTGCAGAGGCTGGGCTACGAACAGGGGAAAGTGGTGCGTGACGGCAACACCTTGTCCTATCATCAGAAAGGATATGATGACTATTATTATGACGTCGTGGTGCGCTGGGAGCGCAAGGGCAAGGACGTGTATGGCGTGTGGAGCATATCCACGGCGCTCAACGGGGACAAGGCGGCCGACGAAGTGACCGACGCCATCGGCCGCGGCTGGAAGAAGGATTATGCCGCGCATATGGACTACTGGACCCCTTATTGGGAGGCATCCTCCGTCAGCCTGCCCGACAGCGTCCTGCAGAAGCAGTATGACAACGAGATGTACAAGTTTGGCTCTGCTTCGCGGGAGCATTCTTCGCCCATTTCGCTGCAGGCTGTGTGGACGGCCGACAACGGCAGCCTGCCGCCCTGGAAAGGCGACTACCATCACGACCTCAACACGCAGCTGAGCTACTGGCCGGCCTATACGGGTAATCATCTGACCGAAGGGCTGGGCTATCTCAACACGCTGTGGGACCAGTGCGACGTGTACAAGCGTTACACGAAGAGCTATTTCGGCGTCGACGGACTGAATGTGCCGGGAGTGGCCACGCTGACGGGCGAGCCCATGGGCGGCTGGATACAGTATTCCATGTCGCAGACGGTGAGCGCCTGGCTGGCCCAGCATTTCTATCTGCACTGGAAATATTCTGCCGACCGCACCTTCCTCAGCGAGCGCGCCTATCCTTTCCTCAAGGAGGTGGCCACGTTCCTGGAGCAGATTTCCATGGTCGACAGCACCGGAGTGCGCCGGCTGGAATTCTCGTCGAGCCCCGAGATTTTCGACAACTCCATCAACGCCTGGTTCAAGACCATGACCAACTACGACCTGGCACTCATGCGCTTTGCCTTCAAGGCGGCTGCCGAACTGGCCGGGGAACTGAAACTGGCCGACGAGGCTGCCCACTGGAGCCAGGTGCTCGCACAGCTGCCCGACTATGAACTTGACGCCGACGGCGCGCTGGCCTTTGCCAAGGGATTCCCCTATGCCGGCTCCCACCGCCATTTCTCCCATGCCATGGCTTTCCATCCGCTGGGGCTGATTGACAGGAGCGACGGCGAAAAGGCACAGTCGGTTATCCGTGCCACGGTGAAGAAACTGGAGGACTATGGCCCCGACTATTGGACGGGCTACAGCTACAGCTGGCTGGGCAACATGTATGCCCGCATGTTCGACGGGGCGAAGGCAGCCGAGGCGCTGCGCACCTTTGCCCAGTGCTTCTGCCTGAAGAATACGTTCCATGCCAACGGCGACCAGAGCCGCAGCGGCAAGTCGCTGTTCCTCTACCGTCCCTTCACGCTCGAAGGCAACTTTGCCTTTGCTTCCGGCATCCAGGAGATGCTGTTGCAGAGCCATAGCGGCGTGGTGCGCGTCTTCCCCGCCATTCCTGCCGACTGGAAGGACGTTTCGTTCCGCCAGCTCCGCGCCATGGGGGCCTTCCTCGTTTCGGCCAGCATGGAGGGCGGCAAGGTGACCTCCGTGGTGGTGGAATCGGAAAAGGGCGGCGACTTCAAATGGCTCTCTCCCTTCAGCGGAAAGGTGGAAACCTGCCCGATGAAGGCCGGCGAAACCCGTGAATTCAAGGCCTGACGCTTCTCTCCCGGCCAGCCTTTCCGGCGGGCCGGGGACACTGCAAAAACAGTCAGTACTTTCGGAAAAACAGTCAGTACTTTAGAAAATTCTCTCAGTACTTTAGAAAATCCGAAAGTACTGACTGTTTTTTTGCCCTTTCTGGCAGGACAGCCTTGTCCTGTTGACGGGGAAAATGCAAAAAGAGGGGCGGGGGCTTTGCGGACAGGAAGAAAAATGTACATTTGCAGCCATAAAAGGAGAAAACAACCGCATCATGACCGTTTATCGAAAACAGTATACCGTGGTGGCTTCGGATATGGATGTCACCTATCGCATGACTCCCAATGCCGTCATGCTTTATTTTCAGGATGCCTTTGCCCGTTGCCTCACGGCACGCCGGCTGGCGGCCTTCGACCTTGTGCAGCAGCAGTTGCTTTGGGTCATTACGGGGTTTGAGGTGGACTATTGCGGCGAGCGGCCGCTCTGGTCCGATGAGATTGGGGTGGAAATCCGCTTTTCTGCCATTACGCCGGTGCGCACGTATGTGGCTTTCCGGTTGTATGATGCGCACAACGGGCTGTTTGCCGAGGGCAACAGTTGCTGGGTGCTCATCAACAGCGTGACGAAGCGCCCCTGTGCCGTGCAGCCGCTGCTGGCCGCAGCCGGCATTACTGCCGACGGAGAGGAGGTACCCGCCATGGACTGGCTCGCCGGCCGGCCCGGGAGTCCCGCTTTTGAGGTAAAGCATCAGGTGAACGTGACCGACCTCGACTTCAACGGCCACGTGTGCAACCGGAGCTATCTGTCCATCGCCATGGCCACTGCGCCGCTCGACTTTGTGCGCAGTGCCGTGCCCCGTCAGCTGAAAATCCGCTTTCTGCGCGAGGCTTTCATGGGCGAGGAACTGACCTGCAGTGTGTTCAGCTCGCCGGCAGAGCCGCTTACTTATTGGCATGAAATCGGCAACGCACAGGGGAAAGCCGTGTGCAGCATCTGTTCCCGGTGGGAGCCGGTGGGCGCAGGAGGATTGCGTGACGTGGCCGAACTGGTGACCCGTTGAGCCGGTTGACAGGCGTGACGGATAAGCAACCGGCCGGG